>Ga0316622_100000383_pt1 | contig 25150 bp, 22 predicted proteins | sample OWC_Aug_OW2_C1_D_FD_207646 | JGI IMG/M metagenome (GOLD analysis project Ga0316622, IMG submission 207646) | Wetland soil microbial communities from Old Woman Creek delta, Ohio, United States - OWC_Aug_OW2_C1_D5_C | ecosystem: Environmental > Terrestrial > Soil > Wetlands | place: USA: Ohio... | reverse complement strand
GCGAGGGAGCTGTGCGAAGGCAATGGCGGACGGCTCGACTACTTCCCCGGTGACCAGGGGGTGGGCGCCCGCTTCCGCATCACCTTCGCCCGCACCGAGGAGTGCAGCGAGATCGCCGTAGGGACCTTATGAGCAAGAACCAGGTACTGATCGTGGATGACGAGCCGGACATCCGCGAACTGCTCGAGCTGACCCTCGGGCGCATGAATCTCGAAACCCGCTCGGCCCAGAACATCGAGGAGGCCCATCACCTGCTGGCCCAGTTCCAGTTCAACCTGTGCCTGACGGATATGCGCCTTCCGGACGGCAACGGCATCGAACTGGTGCGGTTCATCCAGGAGAAGCACCCGACTCTGCCGGTCGCCGTCATCACCGCCCACGGCAGCATGGAAACCGCCATCACCGCGCTCAAGGCCGGGGCGTTCGATTTCGTCTCCAAGCCGCTCGACATCAACGACCTGCGCAATATCGTGCGTTCGGCGCTCAAGGTCGGCCAGAGCCCGGCCGCCAGGACCGAAGTGGCACGCGCGGCCGGCAACCAGAAACTGCTCGGGGTGTCCCCGGCCATCGAGCGGGTACGCATGCTGATCGAGAAGCTGGCGCGCGGCCAGGCGCCCGTTTACATCCATGGCGAATCCGGCACCGGCAAGGAACTGGTGGCGCGGTTGATCCACGAGCTTGGCCCGCGCGCCAATAACCCGTTCGTCCCGGTCAATTGCGGCGCGATCCCGGAAGCCCTGATGGAGAGCGAATTCTTCGGTCACAAGAAGGGCAGCTTCACCGGTGCGATTGCCGACAAGGATGGCCTGTTCAAGGCGGCGGACGGCGGTACGCTGTTCCTCGACGAGGTCGGCGACCTGCCGCTGCACATGCAGGTCAAGCTGCTGCGCTCGATCCAGGAGAAGTCGGTGCGGCCGGTCGGCTCGCAGGCCGAGGTCAAGATGGACGTGCGCATCCTGTCCGCCACCCACAAGGACCTGCAGGACCTGGTGCGCGAGGGCAAATTCCGCCAGGACCTCTATTACCGCCTCAACGTCATCGAGCTCGAAGTCCCCAGCCTGCGCGAGCGTCCGGAGGACATCCCGGTACTGGCGGAGCATATGTGTGCCCGGCTCACGACCAGTCTCGGTATCAAGGCACCGAAACTGTCGGACGACGCAATCGAGGCGTTGGCGGAATACGACTTTCCGGGCAATGTCCGGGAACTGGAGAACATCCTCGAGCGCGCCCTGACCCTGTGCGACGGCAACGAAATCACCGCCTTTGACCTGCAACTGCCGCGCGACTACACATCGGCGGCGATGGACACGGCCGGCGGTAGCAGCGCCCTGCCGACCGGTTTGCCGGCCGGGCCGTCTGACAAGGAGTCGCTGGATGACTACCTCGCACGGGTTGAGGAGGTTGTGATCCGCGACGCCCTGACACGCGCCAACCAGAACAAGACCGCTGCCGCCAAGCTGCTCGGCATTACCTTCCGGGCGCTGCGCTACAAGCTGGAGAAACTCGGCATCGAGTAAGTCCCATTCGGCGGCACGCCAATACCGGTCATCGCGACCGGCGACGCAGCCCGAACCGCGGTTGGGCAGGTTGCCGCCGCCGTGGCCCAAGAGCGGCACCGGTCCTGACTTGACCGACGGGGACTGCGTCATGAACTGCCGTTCGTCGGTAATACATATGTATCTGTTTTAAATTGTAATTTTCCGTTTGTCGCCGTTGAAGGGGGGGAATTTTCAGCTGGTACAGATTGTGCATCCTTGGTAGGTCAGTTAAGCCAGCGACGCAGCGGGCGGATACCTGAAGATTTTGACCAGGCCTCGGCCATCTGCTAGTTACTTAACGGCGGCAGGAAGCCCCGGAAAGCATCGGCCCACCTGAGGATGAAGGGCGCCATGCAAGAACGGTCCCGTAAGGGCCGGTTTTTTCCAGGGCCTTCTGCTTTAGAGCTCTCAACACCATCAACTCCGGAGATTGTTTATGAAGAAAATCCAACAGGGCTTCACCCTGATCGAACTGATGATCGTGGTCGCGATTATCGGCATTCTTGCCGCCATCGCGATCCCGGCTTATCAGGACTACACCGTGCGCGCCAAGGTGAGCGAAGGCCCGTCGCTGGCTTCGCCGGCCCTCACCGCCGCGGGCATCGCTTGCAGTGAGGCCACGATCCCCACGGCCAATACCGCCGATCTGAACGCGTCCTTTGGCCTTTCGGCTCACGCTGCCTATGGTGGAACCGGGGCGTACGTCAACGACATCCTCGCATCCAACACCGCCGCGAATGTTGTGGTGATCACCATCACCTACAAAGCGATTGGCACGTCGGTTCCGGCCGGCGCCCAGGTGATTTATACCGGCACCTGCGGGGCCACCGGCCTTAGCTGGGCCATTTCCGGCAACGCCGGCATGCCGGACAAGTACCTGCCGAAGAAGTAATGTAACCAACATTCGTTTCGCAGTGTTCTCCCAGCCCGCTCATTTCGAGCGGGCTGTTCTTTTTCTGTGACCCGGTTGTCGCATTGCCAATGCTGCGTCCAGCAACCAAGGCCGATATCCCCGCCGCCCCGATGAACCGGGCAGCCCGCGGCGCCGTCACGCTGATCGGACTGATCGGCATTCTGCCGTTTCTGAACATGTATCACACCCGCCCGCTGGTCAGTTTCTACAGCGAATGGCTGGCGATTGTTCTCGGCATGGCCGCCGGTTTTGTGCTGCTGACCCGGCAGTTCTGGTTGTCTGTCACGATCCCGCGCAGCGCCGTTTACGTATTTGCGCTGGCGGTGTTGGCTGCTCTCCAAAGCGTTCTGGTCCCCCGACCGTACACCGCGCAGTGGCTCTATCCCGTGCTGTACCTGGGCTGGGCGACATTGCTGATGATCCTGGCCTCGCGGCTGCGGCAAGACCTCGGCAAACAAAAGACCGTCGAGATCCTGGCCGGGTTGATTGTCGTCGGCGGGCTGCTTAGCGCCGTTACCGGCCTGGTCCAGTACCTCGGGTACGGCGGCTGGCTCGGTGAATATGTCGCGTTCAAACAAACGGCTGCCATTCACGGCAACATCGCCCAGCCCAACCATTTCGCGGCCCACATCCTCCTGGCAACGGTCGGACTGTGCTATTTGTTTGCGGCCCGGCGTCTTTCCGCTACCCTCGCAGCAGCCCTGCTGATTTTTTTTGCGCTGATCGCCGGCTTGTCGGCCTCGCGGGCGGTATTCCTGTACGCGACGGCACTGCTGGCGCTGTCGCTGGCAAGCTGCCTCCGGTCGCGCGATACCTTCAGTTCCCGCCTGTGTGTTTCCACTGCGTTGTTCCTTGCTGCGTATGTTGGTGCTCAACCTCTTCTGGAGCATCTGAATCCGTGGCTGACAGAACTGCTGAAAGACTGGAGCCTGAACAACCCTCCGGGGTCGGAGCTGCTTAAGGACTGGACTCTGAACAACAAGCCGGAAGCGGGCATCACCGGACCTGGCACCGCACTCGGGAAGCTGGCCAGTGCACCGTCAGGTCTGGCGATGCGAGTCTCCGAGTGGCACAAGGCATGGCTCATGTTCCTCGACGCGCCGCTGTTCGGTGTCGGTTTCGGCAACTTCGCCTGGCACAGTTTCAGCTACCAGCAGTTGCCGGCGTTTTCGGCGATGCTGAAACCGGAGCTTTTCAGCCACTCCCACAACCTGTTTGCGCAGGTTCTCGCCGAGACGGGAATTGCCGGATTCCTGCTCCTGCTGCTGTTGCTTGTTGGCTGGGTGCGGCAGCTCCATGCGCAGTGGTCGGGTCCCGACTGGTTCATCGCGGCCAGCCTGCTGGTGATCTTCATCCACAGCAACCTCGAATTTCCGCTCTGGTATGCCTACTTTCTCGGCATTGCTGCGTTCCTGCTTGGGCTTGGCGATTCCCGGTCAGTTGCAGCCAAGCTCCCCGTGCGCGCGGGACAGGTTGGTGGCGGGTTATTGTTGCTGCTTGGCATTTTCGTGCTTGTCGAAACGTTAACCGGTTACTGGCGACTCGTCGACATTCCGGTGAATCCATTGATCTCGCCGAGACCGGAAAAAATAAGCGCGACCCGGATCGTGGCGCGGAACCCGTTGCTCACACCCTATGCGGAGCTTCTTCTTACAGCGATGATGCCGACCACCAAGGACGGCATCGCCGAAAAGCTGGCGGTTACGACGCGAACCTTCCATCGAAACCCGGATGTGCGAAAGACCTACCGGCAAGTGACTCTTCTGGCCCTCGATAACCAGATGGGGGAGGCGCACGCACTGCTTCACATGGCGGCACAAGCCTATCCCCATTACCTTTCTGGCTACATATGGGATCTCCAAATGTTGCAGAAGGCGCGGCACGAGCCGGAAATCGCAGCAGTCATGGACGAAGCGAAACGAATGCTGCAGATCCGGGAAACCATCACTACCAAGCAAACCACTGAGCGGTGAACTCCTCAGGCACCAGCCAGCACTTCACTTGGTGTTTTCCGATGCTGTGCCTTAGAATACGCGCCAGCAAAATCACGGGGCGGTAGCTCAGCTGGGAGAGCGCTGCGTTCGCAATGCAGAGGTCGGGAGTTCGATCCTCCTCCGCTCCACCAATACCCAGAAAATGGCCGGCCCTGCCGGCCATTTTCGTTTCCGGGCCCGGAATGGCCGGTTTCCGCTAGAATACCGGCCACAACGCCCCGGTAGCTCAGTGGATAGAGCAGCCGCCTCCTAAGCGGCAGGTCGCACGTTCGATTCGTGTTCGGGGCACCAGACTTATCGCGCCCGCACCCCGGCCCTCTTCCGGAGGGAGCGGGCGCCGAACACTCACCGGGGGCTTTGAGCTTGCTCGACGTCGTCAATCTGGCCTGCGCGCGCGGCGATCGGCTGCTGTTTCGCGACCTGTCGTTCTCGCTGCGCCCCGGCCAGCTGCTGCACCTGCAAGGCGCCAACGGCAGCGGCAAGACCACCCTGCTCCGCACCCTGTGCGGGCTCACCCGGCCGGCGGAAGGCACCATCCGCTGGGACGGAAAGGCGATCAGCGACGACCGCGAGGCGTTTCTGTCCCGACTCTGCCATGTCGGCCACACCAATGCCCTGCACGGCGACCTGACCGGGGTCGAGAATCTGGCCTTCGAGGGCTGCCTGGCCGATGCCGATGCCGACCCGCGGGCGGCGCTGACCGACATCGGCCTCGGGCGGGTCGCGAGCCTGCCGAGCAAGCTGCTCTCCCAGGGCCAGAAACGCCGCACCGCACTGGCCCGGCTGCTGATCTCGGAAAAACCCCTGTGGGTACTGGACGAACCGCTGACCGCCCTCGACGTGCGCTCGAGCGCAGCGCTGCTGGCGCGCTTCGCCGATCACCTGCGCCGGGGCGGCCTGATCATCCTAACCTCCCACCAGGAAGTCAGCCTGACCGACTGGCCGGTGCTGACCTTGGGACTGGAGGCACTGTGAGCGGCAGCCTGACCGGGGCGTTCCTGTGCGTGTTGCGGCGCGACCTGCTGCTGGCGGCGCGCAAGCCGGCGGACGTGGCCACGCCGCTGGTGTTCTTCGCCATCGTTGCCAGCCTGTTCCCGCTCGGGGTGAGCCCGGAGCCGGCGATCCTGCGCACCCTCGCCCCCGGGGTGCTGTGGGTGGCGGCGCTGCTGGCGACCATGCTGTCGCTCAACCGGCTGTTTGCCGCCGACCACGCCGACGGCACCCTGGAGCTGCTGGCCTTAAGCCCGCAACCGCTGGCGGCACTGGCGGCGGCCAAGACCCTGGCCCACTGGCTCACAACCGGCCTGCCACTGGTGCTGCTGAGCCCGTTGCTGGCCACCCAGCTGTACCTGCCGCAGGAGGCCTTCGGCGCCCTGCTGCTAGGCCTGCTGCTCGGCACCCCGGTGCTGAGCCTGATCGGCGCCGTGGGCGCAGCCCTGACCCTGGGGCTGCGCGGCGGCGGGGTGTTGCTGTCGCTGCTGGTACTGCCGTTGTATACTCCGATCCTGATTTTCGGCGCCGGCGCGGTCACCGCCGCGGCGGCCGGCCTCGATCCCGAGGCTTACCTCTCCCTGCTGGGGGCGTTTCTCGCGGTGGCACTGGGGTTCGCCCCGTGGGCCACGGCGGCGGCATTGCGCATATCGCTCGACTGACGGCCTTGTTTCAATTCCTGCACAAATACGCCTCGCCGCGCTACTTCTACGGCTTCGCCGGCCGGCTGATCCCGTGGCTGGCCGGCCTGACCGCGCTGCTGCTCGGCTGGGGCCTGTACCAGGGGCTGTTCGTAGCCCCGCCCGACTACCAGCAGGGCGAGAGCGTGCGCATCATGTTCATCCACGTGCCGGCGGCGTGGATGTCGATGTTCGTCTATATGGTATTGGCCGGCGCCGGCGCGGTCGGGCTGATCTGGAACCTGAAGCTGGCCGAGATGACCGCCACCGCCTGCGCCCCGATCGGCGCCTCGTTCACCTTCCTGGCGCTGGTCACCGGCTCGCTGTGGGGCAAACCGATGTGGGGCACCTGGTGGGCCTGGGACGCGCGCCTGACCTCGGAGCTGATCCTGTTCTTCCTTTACCTCGGGTTCATGGCCCTGCAGGCGGCGATCGACGACACCAAGCGCGCGGCCCGCGCCGGGGCGCTGCTGGCGCTGGTCGGGGTGGTCAATATCCCGATCATCCACTTCTCGGTGCAGTGGTGGAATACCCTGCACCAGCCGGCCTCGCTGAGCGCGATCAACAAGATCGGCGCCCCGGCCATCCACCCGAGCCTGCTGGTGCCGCTGCTGGTGATGGCGGTGGCGTTCACGGTGTTCTTCGCCACCGTGCTTTTGATGCGGCTGCGGGCCGAAATCCTGCACCGCGAGCGCTATACCACCTGGGTTACGGAACTGGTGAAGCCATGAACTGGTCGGAGTTTCTGGCCATGGGCGGTTACGGGCTGTACGTGTGGGGTTCCTACGCGGCCGCCGCCCTGGTGCTGGTGTTCAACGTGGTGAGCGCGCGCGGGCGCGAGAAGTCCGTGCGTCGGCAACTCCAAGACCTCGCGCGCTACGGGCGCGCCTCGGACGAATGAAAAAACGACACAAGAAGCTCATTGCCATTGTCAGCGGCGTGGCCATCCTGGTGGTGGCCGGGCTGCTGGTCCTGAATGCGTTCCGCAGCAATATCGTGTTCTTCTTCAGCCCCTCGGAGATCCTCGAGGGCAAGGCCCCGACCCAGGGCGTGTTCCGCGTCGGCGGGCTGGTGGAGAAAGGCAGCGTCAAGAAGACGCCGAACACGCTCAAGGTCGAATTCACCGTGACCGACCTCGCCGAGCGCATCACCGTGCGCTACGACGGCATCCTGCCGGACCTGTTCCGCGACGGCCAGGGCGTGATCGCCCAGGGCCGGCTGCAGGGCGACGGCATCTTCGTCGCCGACCAGGTGCTGGCCAAGCACGACGAGAACTACATGCCGCCGGAAGTGGCCAAGACACTCAAGCACACACCGGCGACGGAGCAGAAAAAGTACTAAATATTGATTTTCACCGCGGAGGCGCGGAGGCGCAGAGAAAAGCGATAATTATTCTGCTTTTCCTCCGCGTCTCCGCGCCGCTGCGGTGAATATGTAGTTCTGTAGTTTCAGGACCTCGACGATGCCCAAGACCATGAAGAAATTCCTGATCCCGATCGGCCTGTTCGTGCTGCTCGGCATCCTGCTCGCCTACGGCCTCAAACTTGATCCGCGCAAGATTCCCTCGCCACTGGTCGGCAAGCCGCTGCCCGCCTTCCAGCTCGCCACCCTGCAGGACCCGGGCAAGTCGCTCTCCAACGCCGACTTCAAGGGCAAGGTGGCGCTGTTCAACGTGTGGGCGTCGTGGTGCGTCGCCTGCAAGCAGGAGCACCCGCTCTTGATGCAACTGGCGCAGACCAGGCAGGTGCCGCTGATCGGCCTCAACTACAAGGATCAGCGCGCCGATGCGCTGCAGACGCTGCAGGCCGAGGGCAACCCCTACGACCTGAGCCTGGTGGACCCGGACGGCCGGGTCGGCCTCGACTGGGGCGTGTACGGCGTGCCGGAGACCTTCGTGGTCGACAAGGACGGCATCATCCGCTACAAGCACATCGGGCCAATCACGCCGGAGGCCTGGGAGCAGACGATGCTGCCGCTGATCCGGCAATTGTCCGGCCCGACCGCCTGATCGGCCGTTACGCCGTTCCGTACTTCGTCTCGACCAGAATCCCGATCTCTTTCAGGAACGGCGTCGGCAACACACCGCCGGCACTGACGATCACGGCGTCGTTGCGGACCTCGATTTTCCGGCCCTCCTGGTCGAGGGCAACCTTGTCGGCGCCGATCTCCTTGACGTTCGACTTGAGCAGCACCTTGATCCGTCCGGCCTTCTCGGCCGCATCGAGACGCTGGCGGTTCTTTTCCTTCACGCGCCCGAACGCCTCGCTGCGGTAGGACAGGGTCACGTGCGTACCGGGCTCGTCGGCGCAGGCGAGGGCCGCCTCGAGCGCGCTGTCGCCGCCGCCGACCACCAGCACGTGCTGGCGGCGGTACTGCTCGGCGTCGATCAGCCGGTATACCACCTTCGGCTGCTCCTCGCCGGTCACGCCGAGCTTGCGCGGCGTGCCACGCCGGCCGATCGCGAGCAGCACCGCGCGCGTGCGGTACTCCTGCTTCGAGGTGCGGACCACGAAGCCGCCGCCCTCCGGCTTGATGGTCTCCATGCGTTCGAAGAAGTTGATCTTGAGGCCGGTCTGCTTGAGCACGCCCTGCCAGAACTCCAGCAGCTTCTCCTTGCTGATCTCGCCCATCTTCACCTTGCCGACGATCGGCAACTGCACCGGGGCGGTCATCACCAGCTTGTTGCGCGGGTAGTGATACACCGTCCCGCCGAACGAGTCTTCCTGTTCGACCGTGACGAACTTGAGCTTCTTCTCCTTCGCGGCCAGCGAGGCGGCGATCCCGGCCGGCCCGGCACCGACGATCACCACGTCGTAGGGAAACTGGCCGCCCTTGACCCTGGCGATCGAATCCATCGCCTGCTTTCCCTGCTCAACCGCCTTGCGGATCAGCCCCATGCCGCCGAGCTCCCCGGCAATGAAAATGCCGGGCACGTTGGTCTCGAAGTTCGGATTGACCTGCGGGATGTCCATGCCGCGCTTGGAGGTGCCGAATACCAGCTGGATGGCGTCGTGCGGACAGGCCGCCTTGCAGGCGCCATGACCGATGCACTTGGCCGGGTCGACCAGCTGCGCCTTGCCGCCGATGATGCCGATCGCGTGCTCGGGGCAGGCGGTCACGCAGGCCTTGGAGCCGAGGCAGCGACGCGGGTCGATGACCGGATGCAGCGATGCCGGTTCGGTCAGGCCGGCCTCCACGGCACTCTGCAGCTTGGCACTGTGCTCGCCCTCGAGCCGGCGATGGCGGCGCAGGTACAGCGTCATGACCACGGCCAGCGGCAAGCCGTACAGCGCCGCCTGAATCCACATCGATGATTCGGTGCCCATGGGTTGTCTCGACGTCTCGTCGGATATATCGGTGAAGATTGTTGAATGAGCTGAGTATTTGAATAATTCTAAATCATCAGCCAGTTGCCGGCCGGCTCAATCCACTGTAGGTAACCGTGCGGATTGACGCAATGCGGCACCCTTGCCGCTGGTCCGAGATTCGCAACACTTCATGCCCTTCGTGATGGTGTGGCGATATGCCGCAACTTACACTCCGGCAACAACGATCCCACAACGGTCACCGCCGCCCCCGCTACAGCGGACGCGCCGGTACTGATGACAACGATGAGCCAGGCACCGACACTCGCTGCAACGGACGCGGCACCAGCCGTTGTGCGCGAACCCGCCCGGGACAAGCGGCCCGTTGCCCTTCCAGCCGTGGTGGTGGCGGCAGCGCTGCTGCTCTGGTTCGCCGGCCGCAGCGGCTATTACACCGCCGGCTCCGATCTTGGCTACTACATGGGCGTGGCCGGCGGCCTCATGATGCTGACGCTGCTGCTCTACCCGCTGCGCAAGCATTTCCGCTTCCTGCAACCGCTCGGCGCCATCCGTCACTGGTTCCGCCTGCACATGCTGTTCGGCATCCTCGGGCCGCTGCTGATCGTGCTGCACTCCACCTTCCGCATCGGCTCGCTCAATGCCGGCGTGGCCATGACCTGCATGCTGCTGGTGGCCGGCAGCGGCGTGATCGGGCGATTCATCTACACCCGCATCCACCACGGCCTGTACGGCCGCAAGGCCACGCTGTCCGAGCTCCAGACCCAATTCGGCATGTGCGAAGGCGAGGTGCAGTCAAAGTTTCATTTCGCACTCAAGGTCGACCAGCAGCTCCGGGCGTTCGGCGAGCTGGCGCACACCCGCCCGGCCGGCCTGCTCGCCGGCAGCTGGCGGCTCCTGACGCTGGGGCTGCGCGCTAGGCACGTGCACGCCCGCTGCATGCGCGAACTGCGGCGCGTACTCGGCGCCCATGCGGTCGAGCGCGGCTGGGAGCGCGCCAAGCTGCGCCGCCGCCTGGATTCAGCGAGCCACATGATCCGCAACTACCTGCAGGTGGCGTGCGACACCGCGCATTTCGACACCTACGAGCGGCTGTTCTCGCTCTGGCACGTCCTGCATGTGCCATTCGTGTTCATGCTGGCCATCAGTGGGGTGGTGCATGTCATCGCCGTGCACATGTACTGAAAACCGGACCGCGCGACATGCTTCGACTGGCCCCCTTCTGGCTCGCCGTGCTTTTGGGAGGCCTCGCCGTGTCCGCGCACGCTGACAGCCTCGAAAGCGTGCTCATGCCCGGCAAGGTGATCGAGGGCCACGCCAAGGTCGAGACCGACTGCCAGAAGTGCCACGTGCGCTTCAAGAAGGGGGCGCAGAGCGGCATGTGCCTCGAGTGCCACGAAGACATCGCCCACGATGCGATGCAGCGGCGCGGCTACCACGGCCACCTCACCGAACAGGAGTGCCGCGCCTGCCATACCGAGCACAAGGGTCGCAACGCCAATATCGCCCCGCTCGATGAAAAGCGCTTCGATCACAAGCTCACCGATTTCCCGCTCAAGGGAGGACACGCCGCCGCCAAGGTGCAGTGCCGCGATTGCCACAAACCCGGCAAGAAACACCGCGACGCACCCGCCGACTGCGTCGCCTGCCACCAGAAGGACGACACCCACAAGGGCAGCCTCGGCAAGTCCTGCGGCAACTGCCACAGCGAGCAGGACTGGAAGACGGTGCGCTTCGACCACAGCAGCACCCGCTTCCCGCTCACCGGCAAGCACCGCGACGTCGGCTGCAAGGACTGCCACGCCGACCCGAAGTTCAAGGGTGCGCCGATGCAGTGCGTGGCCTGCCACAAGAAGGATGACGACCGCAAAGGCCACAAGGGCCGGTTCGGCCGCAAGTGCGAGACCTGCCACGTCGACCGGGACTGGAAGATGATCGTGTTCAACCACGACCGCGACACCAAGTACCCGCTGCGCGGCAAGCACCAGCTCGCCAGGTGTTCCGGTTGCCACACCGGGATCCTGTACCAGCAGAAGGTGGCCACCCAGTGCGTGGCCTGCCATCGCGACGACGACCAGAAGAACGGCCACAAGGGAAAGTTTGGCGAAAAGTGCCAGAGCTGCCACATCGAGAAGGACTGGGGCGTCAGCATCTTCAGCCATGATCGGCAGACCAAGTACCCGCTGCGCGGCAAGCACGTCCAGGCGAAGTGCGCTGCCTGCCACACCGGGTTTCTCTACAAGGACAAGCTCAAGACTGATTGCGTCAGCTGTCACCAGAAGGACGACAAGCACAAGGGCCAGGAAGGCCGCGACTGCCAGCGCTGCCACAACGAGCGCGATTGGAAGGACGCACTGTTCGACCACGGCCTGAGCGGCTTTCCGCTGCTCGGCAAGCACGCCAAGGTGGAGTGCAAGAAGTGCCACGTCACGGCACAGTTCAAGGATGCGAAGAGCGCGTGCATCGCCTGTCACGATAAGGACGACAAGCACAAGCGCCGGCTCGGGACCGAATGCCAGACCTGCCACAACGCGGTCAGCTGGCAGGCATGGCGCTTCGATCACGATCGCCAGACCCATTTCCGCCTCGACGGCGCCCACAAGGGCCTCGATTGCCTGGCCTGCCATACCAGGCCGCTCACCGGCAAGGCGAGCCTTTCCGGCACTTGCGCCAGCTGCCACGAGGACGATGACGTGCACAACGGCGGCTTTGGGCGCGACTGCCAGCGTTGCCACCTCACCAGCTCCTTCAGGCAGCTTCGGCCCGGCGTTGGCCGCTAGATCATGAACCCGTCGCCGACAACAACCAGAAAACACTGATGACTCCGACAGGAAGGTGTGACATGCAGCCCACGATGCCTCGCGTCGCCGCCCTTTTCAGTCTTGCCCTGGTACTGTTCGCGCTCACGTCTCCGGCGCACGCCCAGAGCCCCGGCACCGGCCGGGCCGTCGACCACAAGCACACTGTCTTCCCGCTCACCGGCGCCCATGCACGGCTCGAGTGCCAGGACTGCCACGTGCGCGGCGTCTTCAAGGGCACACCCACGCAGTGTCAGCTCTGCCACGTCCAGGGCGGCCGGGTGACGGCGACCTCGAAGCCCGCGACCCATGTGCCGACCAACGACCGCTGCGACCTGTGCCACACCTCGACCATCACCTGGGTGGGTGCCCGCTTCACCCATAGCGGCATCGCCCCGGGCGGCTGCGTTCAGTGCCACAACGGCCGCACCGCGACCGGCAAGCCGGCCAACCACGTGCAGACCACCGCCGCCTGCGACTCGTGCCACCGGACGACGGCCTGGGTGCCGGCCGGGTTCAATCATGCCGGTGTGACGCCCGGCACCTGCGCCCAGTGCCACAACGGCAGCACCGCCACCGGCAAGCCCGGCAACCACATCCAGACCACCGCCGCGTGCGACACCTGCCACCGCACCACCGCCTGGCTGCCGGCCACGTTCAATCACTCCGGCGTCACCCCGGGCGGCTGCGCCCAGTGCCACAACGGCAGCACCGCCACCGGCAAGCCCACCAACCATGTGCAGACCACCGCCGCGTGCGACACCTGCCACCGTACCACCGCCTGGCTGCCGGCCACCTTCAGCCACGCGACCGTGGTCCCGGGCAGCTGCAATCAGTGCCACAACGGCAGCACCGCCACCGGCAAGCCCACCAACCACGTGCAGACCACCGCCTCGTGCGACACCTGCCACAGCACCACCGCCTGGCTGCCGGCGAACTTCAGCCACGCGACCGTGACCCCCGGCACCTGCGCCCAGTGCCACAACGGCAGCACGGCCACCGGCAAGCCGGGCGGGCACTTCAATACCGCGCGGTCGTGCGACAGCTGTCACACCACCAGCGCCTGGACGCCGGCGCGCTACACCCACACCAGCCCGGCCTACAGCCCGCACGCCTCGGGCGTCACCTGCGTCGGTTGTCATCGCAGCAACACCGAAACGATCTCCTGGCAGTACGGCGGCTACGCCGGCAGCTGCGCCGGTTGCCATGCCGGCGACTACAAGCAGGGATCGCACAAGAAGACCGAGTCGCCGACCACGATCTTCTACACCGTCGATGAACTGCGGAACTGCGCCGGCAGCTGTCACCAGTACACGGATAGCACCTTTGGCACGATTCTCCGCTCCCGCAGCGGCGAACATCGGTCGACCTCCGGGGGATTCTGAGCATGACGAAGACACTGCGACTGCTCTGGGCGGCGGCGCTCGCCACCGTCGCCCTGGCACCGACCGCCGCCGCGCAGCTGATCGACGACATCGAGGCGCGCACTGACCAGGGCGTCACCGAGGTCCGGCTGCAGTTCAACATGCCGGTGCGCTACGTGAAGCACTTTCCTCAGGAGCAAGGCGAGCTGGTGAAGATCTATCTGCAGGCCCTGACCCTCGACGGCCTCGAGGAGATCGACCGGACCGCCTATAAGCGCACCCCGGCGGTGCCGCAACTGCCGCCGTTCAAGGTGCTGTACACCACAGTGCGCAACTGCTTCGCGGTGCGCGACCCGGTGTGCCTCGATATCCAGTTCAGCCAGCCGGTGCGCTTCACCATCCACCAGGGCGACGACGGCCGCAGCATCCTGCTGCACATCCTGCCGGATGCCCGGCCGGAGCCGGCCGCGGCGCCCGCGCACTGATCCGCACTCGCAACTCGACTCGATTCGCCTGATGCTCGTTCCCATTGTCGTTGTGGTCGCCGCGCTTGGCTTGCTCGGCACCGCCTATGCGCAGACAGAAACCGCCAACGGTACCCCGGCGACGGCGCCGGCCGTCTCGCGCCGCTACGTGGTGACGCTGCTCAACTCCTTCGACCCGATTCCGGACCGGCTGCTGCCCTCCGACCTCAATGGGCTGAAGGTCTACCGCACGCAAAACGTGGTGTTCGGCAAGACCATCTACTTCGTGCGCGCCGGCTTCTTCGCCACCAGCGCCGAGGCCAATGCCGCCAAGGGCCGCCTGGGCGCGCGCTTCCCGGGCGCGTTCGTCACCGAGATCACGGAGGACGAGTATGCCGGTGTTGCCGGCACCAACACCCGTCCCGCGCCACCGGCGGCCAGCGGTGGCGCCACGGCGGCCGGCAAGCCGGCGGCGACCGTCGAACTGTTTGCCATCACACTGTTGTCGAGCGCCAACGGTGACCCGGCGCCGGCCGGGCCGCTCCCGAAGGCACTGGCGAAGAACACACTGTACCTGGGTGATGCGGTGGCAAACGGCAAGTCACGGCGCACCCTGAACCTCGGCTTCTTCACCAGCCGCGCCGAGGCCGACCGGGCCCGCGCGCTGCTGTTGCCGGCCTACCCGCAGGCGAAGGTGCGCGCCGCCCCGGCCTCGGAACGCGACGTCGCCGCCGGCAACCGGATCGAGATTCCGAACGGATCGCCACCCACCCTCGTCCGACCGACCCGGCCACTGGCGGCGCCGGCGATCGCGGCCGCAGGCACGCCCGCGATCGAGGCCCAGGCCGCACGTCTCCTCGATCTGGCCCGCGATGCGCTCACCCGCGGCGACAACGCCACCGCCGTGCAGGCGCTGCAGGAGCTGCTGCGACTGCCGCCCAACCGCCAGAGCCAGGATGCCCAGGAACTGATCGGCCTGGCCTATGAGCGGCTGAAATCCACGAGCGCCGCCAAGCGCGAGTACCGGCTGTACCTCAAGCTCTACCCCGCGGGCCCGGGCGCCGAGCGTGTGCGCCAACGGCTGGCGGCGCTCGACGCGCCGACCCCCGCGCCGGCCCTGAAGGCCGCCCGGAAGAAAGACATCAATGTCACCACCGCCTACGGCAGCTTCTCGCAGTATTACTACCGAGGGGACAGCCGGCTCGACACGACGACCACGGTCGGCCCGACCGTCACCACCGACACGCTCTCCAACGTCGACCAGTCGGCGCTCATCACCAGTCTCGACCTCACCGGCCGCATGCGCAGCGGCGACTGGGACAACCGCATCGTGGTGCGCGACAACTACACGGTCAACTTTCTCGAAAATACCGAGAACTTCAATCGCCTGTACTCGGCCTACGGCGAGGTGCGCAACAAGACCTATGACTACGGCATGCGCGTCGGCCGTCAGCCCGGCAACACCGGGGGCGTGCTCGGCCGCTTCGACGGCATCACGGCCAGCTACGGCTTCCTGCCCAAGTGGCGGCTGAATCTGGTGGCTGGCGAGCCGGTGGAGTTCAATCCGATCAATTCGGACAAGCTGTTCTGGGGTGCGAATCTCGACTTCGGCACCTTCGCCGAGCACTGGAACGGCAACTTCTACTACATCTACCAGGACATCGACGACATCACCGACCGGCAGGCGATCGGCACCGAGCTGCGCTACTTCGACCCGAGCCTGTCGGTGATGCTGCTCACCGACTACGACCTGGCGTACGGCGAGCTCAACATCGCCATGCTGCAGGGCACCTGGCAGGCCGGCACCGGCACGACCGTCAATTTTCTCGGTGATCACCGCCGCGCCCCGGTATTGCAGACCTCGAACGCCCTCATCAACGAGGTCGACACCTCGATCAAGTCGCAGCTCCAGACCCTGAGCGAGGATGAGCTGCGCGCCCAGGCGCTCGCCCGCACACCGCTGACCGACCTGCTCATGGTCGGCATCAACCACAACTTCAATTCGACCTGGCAGCTGGGCGGTGACGTCAAGCTCTACAACACCTCCGGCACCCCGGCGAACGGCACCCAGCCGGAACAGATCGGCAGCGGCAACGTGTACGTGTACACCGCGCAGGGCATCGCCACCAGCCTGTTCAGCCGCAGCGACATCTCGGTGCTGAGCCTGAGTTACCTCGACAGCCGCGACTCTGAGGCTTCGTCCGCCTCATTGAGCAATCGCAGCGTCCTGCGGGAACGCTGGACTCTCGATCTGTCGCTGCGCTACCTCAACCAGCAGTTCGCCAGCGGCGTCGACGTGGAACGCCTCACACCGATGCTGCGCGTTGGCTACCGCTGGGGCGAACACATGACCCTGGAAGCCGAAGCCGGGGTCGAGAACACGACCACGACCACCGCCACCGAAACCATCGACAATAACCTGCGTTTCTGGATGCTGGGTTACCGCTGGGATTTCTGATCCGGCAGCGATCCGCTATTGCGGCCCCGCACCGGACCAAGACTGGTATACTCACGCACGACTTCCGCCCGCCACGCGGGCCCTTATCCATCCGGGAAATTCGCCATGAAACAAGCTCGCCTCATTGTGACCCTCGCAGTCGTTACGGTCTTTGGCCTGTCGGCCTGCGCCACCGACGAGTTCGGCAATCGCCGCCCGCTCACCGACGCCGAGAAAGGCGCCATCTATGGCGCGGTTGGTGGCGCGGTCGTTGGTGGCGCGGTTTCCAAGAAGAAGGACCGCACCAAGGGCGTGCTGATCGGCGCCGTCGGCGGCGGCATCGCCGGCGGCGCGGTCGGGGCCTACATGGACAGCCAGAAGAAGGACCTCGAGAAGGCACTCGCCCCGGAGCGCAACGCCGGCGCGATCCAGGTCGAGAAGCTAGCGCAGAACACCCTGCGCGTCACCATGACCGACCAGACCGCGTTCGCGGTCGATTCCGCCGAGATCAAGCCGCGCTTCTACAGCACCATGGACAAGATCGCCACCGTGCTCAACCGCTACGGCAAGACCACGCTGACCATCGTCGGCCACACCGACAACACCGGCTCCGACCAGCACAACCAGGCATTATCCGAGAACCGCGCCCAGGCGGTGCACGGCTACTTCCAGCAGAAGGGCGTGGTCGCGCAACGGCTGGAATCCTACGGTCAGGGCGAGGGTGCGCCGCGCGCCAGCAACGCCACCGCCGAAGGCCGCCAGCTCAACCGGCGCGTGGAGATCTACATCGAGCCGGTCGTGGCCGACCAGCCGGGATAATAAAAGCCGGTTTCGGGTTGCGAGTTTCGGGTTCGACCACAGGAGTCGCCCCACTCCGGTTCCGGGATGCCCGGCACGTCTTGAGCGGACTGCCCGGAGTCCCGGGATTCCGGCGTTGCGAACCCGAAACCCGAAACTCGAAACCCGAAACTTTCTTGGTTACTGCGGCCGAACCGTCACCACCGGCGTCAGCAGCCCGCTCTTGAGATACCAGCGCTGCGCGTCTTCGAGATACACCCACTCCTCCTCGACCGTCACGCTGCGCTCCGACATGCGTGACAACTGCACATAGCGGATCTGCGCCGGCCGGGTGATCGTCTTGCCGTCCGCGCCCGCGATCGCGCCGGCCGGCTCATAGGCGGTGATCTTGATGTCGCGGTACAGGGCCGGATCGGGCGGCGTCGGCTGCGCAGGGCCAACGGCGAACAGCACCACCTTCTCGAAATCCGACCACTCCAGATTACGCGCATAGGCGCGGGTGGTGTTGTCGAACTGAATACGGCGCGCATCCTCCTGCCACAGCGCACAACCTGCCACCGACACGGTTATCAGCAGACCCGCAACCAGCCTACGCATTCCGCCTCCTCGTTTCAGTTCAATTTTGCGGTCGAATCATCACCGCCACAGCACCAGGCTGTACCGCAGCACTGATGACCCCAATCGCAGCGACTAACCAACAACCGCTTTCACCGCGGAGGCGCGGAGGACGCAGAGGACCGCAGTTTGAATTGAATTTCTCCGCGTCTCCGCGCCTCTGCGGTGGACTGTTCCTTACGGCCCGCCTCAGCCGGTATTGCGCATCCCGGCCGCGATCGCGTTGATGGTGCGCAGCAACGGGTCGAGCCACGGCGAGGGCTGCTCGTCGCTGCCGGGGGCACTGCGGTAGCGGCGGATCATGGCGATCTGGATATGGTTGAGCGGATCCAGATACGGGTTGCGCCGCGCCAGCGACAGCGCCAGCATCGGGGTTTCGTCCATGAGCCGCGGGTTGGCGGTGGCCGCCAGCACCTCGTCGCGGGTGCGCTCGAACTCGGCGCGCACCCGGCCGAACACCTCCGCGCGCACCGCCTCGTCGCCGCACAGTGCCGCGTACTCGCCGGCGATGTCCATGTCGGCCTTCACCAGCGTCATCTGCATGTTCGACAGCAGCGCGCGGAAGAACGGCCACTCGCGGCACATCGCCTGCAACTCGGCCAGCCGCTTCGGGTCGTTGCCGCGCCAGGCGGCGAGCGCCGTCCCCATGCCGTACCAGGCCGGCAGCGTGTGCCGCGACTGCGCCCAGCCGAACACCCAGGGAATCGCGCGCACCGACTGCTTGGAGCGATCGGCCCGGGCCCGATGGGTCGGGCGCGAGCCGATGTTGAGCAGCGCGATCTCGTTGACCGGGGTCGCCTCGTAGAAGTAATCCATGAAACCGGGCGTGCGGTCGGTGAGCTCGCGGTAGCTGTCCTCGGCATGCCGCACCATTTCCTCGACCACCGCGCAGTACTCGGGCCGGTCGACGGTCACCGGCCGGATCAGCCCGAGGCTGGCCTTCATCAGGCCGCTTGCCCCCATGCTGAGCTCGTAGGCGGCGGTCTCGGCATTGCTGTACTTGTACGACAGCACCTCGCCCTGCTCGGTGAACTTGATGCCGCCGTGCACCGTGCCCGGCGGCTGCGCCAAGATCGATTCGTGGGTCGGCCCGCCGCCGCGGCCAACCGTGCCGCCGCGGCCGTGGAACAGCCGGCAGTCGACGCCCCGCGCATCGGTGAGCCGGATGACGCGCTTCTGGGCTTCGTACAGGTTCCAGGCCGAGGCCAATGTGCCGCCGTCCTTGGCCGAGTCGGAATAGCCGAGCATCACCTCCTGGGTGTTGCCGGAGGCCTTGAGCGCGGCACGGTAGACCGGCTCGTCGAGCAGACGCTCGAGCACCGCCTCGATGCGCGCGAGGTCGTCGATGGTCTCGAACAGCGGGCTCACCCGCAGCGTGCAGCGCCAGTCCTCGCCGTCGCGCTTGACCAGCCCGGCCAGGCGCCCGAGGAACATCACCTCGAGCACATGGGAAGCATGATGGGTCATGGAGATCACGTAGGCGCCGAATGCCTCGTGGCTCACTTCCTGCTGCAGCCGCGCCATCAGCTGGAACACCGCCACCGTCTCGCGGGCGCGCGGCGTGAGGCGCGCGGCATGGAAGCCGACCGGCTCGGTGGTGGCAATCAGCGCCGCCAGCCGCGTGCAGCGCCCGGCCTCGTCGAGCTGTGCATAGTCCTCGCCCCACTGGCCGAGGATCTCGGCGACCGCGGCGCTGTGCACCGACCCTTCCTGGCGCACGTCGAGCCGCACCAGGTGGAAGCCGAAGGTCTCGACCAGCCGGATCAGGTCCTTGAGCTCGCGATCGGCGATGCGCCCGTCGTCATGGCCGATCAGCGAGTCGCGCATCAGGTACAGCTCGTCGAGGAAATCCTGGGCCGAGGCGTAGGCCGCCTCGCGCACCTCGGGCGCGACCGCGGCGCGACCCTGGGTGATCATCTTGAGGGTCTGCTCGATGCGGTAGCGCATGAGATAGAGCTTGCGCCGGTACGGCTCGAAGTCGGACTGGCGCGGGTTGTCGGCGAATACCTGCGCGGCGAAACGCTCATCGGCGCGCAGCGCATCGAGAAACGCATCCGACGGCCGCGCCATGCCGACTGCGTAGGTGAGGATGCGCGCCAGCTCGACCAGCCGCGGGACGTAGGCGCGCAGCGCCTCGGCGGCGTACAGCCGCACCGCCTGCTCCGTGGTCTCGGCGGTGACGAACGGGTTGCCGTCGCGGTCGCCGCCGATCCACGAGCCGAAGCGGATGAAGCTCGGTACCCGCAGCCGGGTCTCGCCGCGCATGTCGGTGCCGTAGATGCGGCGCGCGGCCTTCTCCAGGAACCGGTAGGCCATCGGCACCGCCTGGAACAGGCTCTCGCGGAAATAGTACAGGCCGTTGCGGATCTCGCTGCGCACCTCGGGGCGGCTCGGGCGCACGTCCTCGGTCTTCCACAGAATCTGGATCTCTCCCTCGAGCTGGCCGAGCAGCTCGTCGCGCTCCTCGGGGTTGAGGCGCGGGTCCTCGACGCGGTCGGCAAACATGAAGATGCGCCGCAGGTTCTGCAGGATGGTGCGGCGCTTGGCCTCGGTCGGGTGGGCGGTGAACACCGGCATGTACAGCAATCGGTCGAGCAGCGACTGCAGTTCGGTGGCGGTCAACCCCTGCTCCTTGAACCAGCGCAGGGTCTCGTCGAACGACCCGCGCCACAGCGGCCCGCCGGCGCGCACCTGGCGGCGGCGCTCCTGGTGGTGATGCACCTCTTCGGCGATGTTCACCAGGCTGAAGAAGATGCTGAACGCGCGCACCACGTGGGTGAGCATCTCCGGGTCGAGCTTGTCGATGGCGCGCATCAGGCGCGCGTGGCGGCGCGGGTCCTGCTTGCCGTGCAGGTTGAGGAAGCCCCGGCGCAATGTCTCGACCGCCCTGTACACCTTGCCGCCGGCCTGGGTCTCGAGCACCGCGCCGAGCAGCTTGCCGAGCTGCTTCACGCGCCGGCGCAGCTCGCGATCACCGCGCTCGATCTCGGGCGCAACCTTGTGCTTCAGCAGGCGGATGGGGAATTGCATGACAACTTGTATTCTTGCAGGACGAACCAGCCCTATTATGACACGCCACCGGCGGTGTTCTCAGCCAATTCCGCTGCCAAAGGAAACGGGCCGCACTGCGGCCCGTCCCGGGTTCCGGCCTGTCCCGCCGACCGGGACTAGCGTCCGCCCTTGGTGCGGGCGCTGGCGATCGCCTGCTGCAGGTGCTCGCGCCCCGGGTCCTCGGGCGGCAACAGCTTCAGCAGCCGCTCCCAGAAACCGGTCGCCTTGCGGAACTCGCCCTGCTGGTAGGCCGCAAAACCGAGGAACCACAGTGCATCCGGGTTCTGGGCGTCGAGCTTGTAGAGACGCGTGTACAACTCGCTGACGCGGCCGGTGGTCTGGCCCGGGTCGCGGTTGAACAGCAGCCATGCGTAGTCGGCCAGTACCGTGGCGTTGTCCGGGGCGAGCGCATAGGCCCGCTCGTAGGCGGCGAGCGCGTCGTCGGTGCGCTCCATGACCGCGTACGCGCGCCCGAGCCGCGCCCAGCCGTCGGCATCGTCGGGGCTTTCCTGCAGGCGCTGCTCGAGCTTCGCCACCATCTCGAACACCATCGGCGGCACGCGCGCGCTGTTGGCGCCGCTCTGCGCCGCGAGCATGAAGCCCTGAAGATTCTCGGCGTTCTGCCAGCCATACAGGCCGGCACCGACCAGCAGCGTCGCACCCAGCGCCAGCGCCGCCGGCAGGCGCGAGCCGGACGCTGCCGCGCTGCCCGCCGTATCCGTCACCGACGGCAGTGCATCGAGGCGCTTGAGCACACCGGCCAGCTCGGCCGACAGTCGCGTCTCTTCATCGGCAAGGCTGGCGGCATCCATGCTGCGATCCGCACGTTCGGCATCGAGCTCGCCCAGCTGGGCGAGCAGCCGGTTGCGCAACTGTCCCAGTTCGGCGCGTTCGCTCACCATGGCGTCGGCGGCAACCGGCGCGCCGGCACGCAGCGGACGAACCAGCCACCACAGCGTGGCCAGCAGCAGGGCAACGGCAAGGGCAATCAGGCTGACCATGGTTCAGGAATCCTGCTGTTGACGGGCGGCGCGCACCCGCGCCTTGTCGGCCGCGCTGAGTTTCGGCGCCGCGGCCACCGGCGCGCCGGTGCGACGACGGAGGAACAGCCAGCCGGACAGGGCGAGCACCAACAGCACCAGCGGCGGCGCAATCCACAGCAGCAGCCCGGCGCGTTCGGCCGGCGGCTTCATCAGCACGTAGTCGCCGTAGCGGGCCACGAAATAGTCGACGATCTCCGCGCGCGACTTGCCGGCCTCCAGCTGTTCGCGGATCGCCTTGCGCATGTCCTTGGCCAGATCGGCGTTCGACTCCGACACCGGCTGGTTCTGGCAGACCGCGCAGCGCAGATCATGGGCGATATCGAGCATCTGGCGCTCGATCGGGTCCTCCTGCACCGGCACAGCCGTTGGCTGGGCCATCATCACCGGGCTCGCGGCCAGCAGCAGCACCACCAGGCCGGGCACCACGACTTGCGTGCGCATCATTTGGCCCCCACTGCGGCAACCGCGCCGGTTGCAACCCGTTCGCGCCGGCGTACGCTCAGACTGACTGCGAGCCCGAGCAGCGCCACCAAGCCGCCGATCCAGATCAGCTGCACCAACGGATTCACGTACACATGCACGCCCCATTTCATCTGGCCCTCGGCCGGCACCGGCTCGGACATGACCACGTAGACATCGCGCAGCGGCGTCGAATGGATGCCCGACTCGGTGGTCGGCATCTGCTGCACCGGGTAGTTGCGCCGCTCCGGCATGACTACGACATGGCTGTCGAGCAGAGTGAAATGGCCGCGCACCGCGATATAGTTCGGGCCTTCGATCGTACGCACCCCGTCGAAACGCAGCCGCTCGCCGCCCACTTCCACCACTTCGCCCGGAACCATCGCCACCGCCTTGTCGGCGCGGAACAGGCCGGAGCCGGTCAGGCCGATCGCCATGATGGCGATGCCGAGATGCACGATCATGCCGCCGTAGTGGCGGCGGTTGCGGGTCACGGTACGCAGCGCCGCGCGCCCGAGTGACTCATCGGCGTGCTGGGCACGCCGCTGGCGCACCGCGCGCGCGTAGTCGGTGCCGAGCGTGCCGAGCACGAAGCCGATCAGCGCGGCGGCCACCGGCGCGGTCCAGTGCACCGGCCAGGCGAATGCCAGCATCGCGGCGCCGGCAACTGCCCCGACCACCAGCGGAATCAGCAGGCGGCTGCGCAGCCGCTCGAGATTGGCCTGGCGCCACGGCACCAGCGGTCCGACCGCCATCAGCAGCAGCAACGCCAGGAAGATCGGCACCATCACCGCATTGAAGTACGGCGCGCCGACCGTGATCTTGGCCTGGCCGCCGGTGAGCGCATCGAGCGCCAGCGGATAGAGCGTGCCGAGCAACACGCACGCGGCCGCGACCGTGAAGATCACGTTGTTCCACACGAACAGCGACTCGCGCGAGACCAGCGAGCTCATGTTCTCTTCGGCCTCCTGGAAACCGCCGCGCGCCAGGAAGATGCCGAACGACAGTGTGAGCACGACCACCATGAACGCCAGGATGTAGGCACCGCGGCCCGGATCGACCGCAAACGCGTGCACCGACGACAGCACCCCGGAGCGCACCAGGAAGGTACCGAGCAGCGACAGCGAGAAGGTGGTGATCACCAGGAACAGGTTCCAGGTATGCAGCATGCGGCGGCGCTCCTGCACGGTGATCGAGTGCACCAGCGCGGTGCCGACCAGCCACGGCATGAATGAGGCGTTTTCCACCGGGTCCCAGGCCCAGTAGCCGCCCCAGCCGAGCTCGTAGTAGGCCCACCAGCCGCCGAGGATAATACCGGTGGTGAGAAAGCCCCAGGCGATCAGCGCCCAGCGGCGGATGTGCGCGATCCAGAACTCGCTCTTCCAGCGCGTCACCAGCGCGGTCATCGCGAAGGCGAACGGCACCGAGAACCCGACATAACCGAGGTACAGCATCGGCGGGTGGAACACCATGCCCGGGTCCTGCAGCAGCGGGTTGAGATCGCGCCCGTCGGCGGGCATCGGCAGCAGCCGCAGGAACGGATTCGAAAGGAACAGGATCAGGCCGAAGAACCCGACGACCAGCAGGCCCTGGACCGCGAGAATGGTGGGCAGCCGGTCCGGATAAAGTCGGCGCCCGAACCAGGCAACCATCCCGGTGTACAGGGTCAGCACCCAGGCCCACAGATACAGCGAACCCTCGTGCCCGCCCCACAGCGCCGCCACCTTGTAGAACATCGGCAACTGGCTGTTGGAGTTGCTCGCGACGTACTGGACCGAGAAGTTGTCGGTGACGAAGGCGTGCATCAGCACCAGGCCACCGACAGTGGTCAGTGCGAATACCGCCGCTGCGGCACTGATGCCGATGCGCGCCAGCTCCGGGCGCTTCAGCGCATGCGCGGCCAGCGGCGCCAGCCCCTGAACCAGGGCCGCGGCCATGGCCAGGTAGGCAGCGAAATGGCCGAGCTCGACCAGATGAAAACCAAAACCGCTAAAGGACATGGTGCTCCTTTGAACCGGCCGGCATACAAGCGTTCCCGGGAGCCATCGACAGCCCGGAACGACAAGCGTTGGCCAGCATGGGGACGAAAAGCGGGCTGCTCATGCGAAGGTCCGCATCCTAGCGCATGGCCGCAGCGGTGGCTACGCCCATGCCCGTGGTCACCGGGCACTCCCGGTTGTGCACAAAATCTGTGGATAAAGTTGTGCGCAACAGACTGGGGCCAGCGCCAACACGGCCCTGGCAGAAGCACCGGGCCAATTTGAATATTTTTTGAACAGAGTTAATTAGTATATGAATTACAAGTAGTTACGCTTGAATCACAGCTCACAGCCCAGACCTCTGATGCGCGAATACGGAAAATTCCCGGGAAAACCCGGCCCTGTGCACAAGCGGCGCGCGTGAAACCGGAAATTTCCCGGAAAATTTTGGCCTCCGCGGCCGCCGAGGCGCTTGCCACGGCTGAAATCCGGCATAATCGCTGCCCAGCCCATGACACCGTCCATACCACTGACACCGGCCGCCGGCCTGCTCCGCCGCCTGGCCGCACTGCTCTACGACAGCCTGCTGCTGCTGGCACTGTGGTTTGCCACCGCAGCCCTGTTGCTGGCGGCCAGTGGCGGACTATTGAGTCAGCCCGACCGCCCACCGTGGCTGCTGCTCCTGGAGCAGACCAGCCTGCTGC
>Ga0316622_100000382_pt1 | contig 25154 bp, 23 predicted proteins | sample OWC_Aug_OW2_C1_D_FD_207646 | JGI IMG/M metagenome (GOLD analysis project Ga0316622, IMG submission 207646) | Wetland soil microbial communities from Old Woman Creek delta, Ohio, United States - OWC_Aug_OW2_C1_D5_C | ecosystem: Environmental > Terrestrial > Soil > Wetlands | place: USA: Ohio... | reverse complement strand
AGAGGAAACGTGCCCATGCAGCTGCTCAAGCGCATCCTTCCCATCATCGCGTCGCTTCTCTACGTCATCAGCCCCATTGACGCTCTGCCGGACTTCCTGCCGGGCGTCGGCTGGCTTGACGATCTCGTCGTCGTCGGGTTCCTGCTCTGGTACATGAGCCGTCAGGCACAGGGGCGCTCCCCATGGGACGTGTTCCGTGAGCGGACGCGGGGCCGCGGGGTGCCTCCGCCGGGCGCGCCGCGGCCCGAGGATCTCACCGCCGACTTCGGCCGGATGGATCCCTACACCCTCCTCGAGGTCTCACCTCAGGCGTCTCCAGAGGAGATCAAGACCGCGTACAAGCGGGCGGTGACCCGCTACCACCCCGACAAGGTGGCCCACCTTGGCAAAGAGTTTCAGGAGCTGGCCCACAAGAAGCTGCTCGCCATCCAGCAGGCCTACGAGACCTTGCAGGGAACGCGACGCTGAACCGAAAGCCCCCCGTTCTCATCTGGCGCCCGACGGGGTACAGACCGTCGCCCCGGGTGCCGCCTGAACCCGACCGGAGGCGCCGGCGTCTTCCGCCGATGGCGGCGGCGCAGGTCTCAGGACACGAACACCACGGCCAAACTCCTTGCAATGGCCGATGACTCTACTATACTTACCGAGGGTCCGGTAAATACGAGCCATGGCACACGTCGCCGCGTACGTCACCGGGCATGGATTCGGCCACGCCACGCGGATGGCCGCGATCGTCGGGGCGCTCGTCGAGCGCGTCCCCGACCTGCAGGTTACGTTTGTCTCCACCGTGCCCGAGTGGCTGTTTCGGCTGAACCTGGCTGCACCGTTTTCGTATCGCGCCCGCGCGCTTGACGTCGGCGTCGTTCAACAGGACTCGATTCGCCTGGATGCCAGGGCGACCTTGGAGGCGTACGCCGCGCTTCTCGAAGGCCAGGCCGCTCTCGTGGAGGCGGAGGCGGCCGCTCTGCGCCGGGCTCGGGTGCACCTCGTGGTCGCGGACATCCCGCCGGCCGCCTTCCCGATCGCGCGTCGCGCGGGGGTACCCGGCGTGGGCATCAGCAATTTCTCCTGGGATTGGATCTACGCCGCCTACGTCCGGGAATACCCGTCGTATGCCCCGGTCGTCGAGGCGATCCGGGCCGCGTACGGACAGGCCGATCTGTTCCTCCGCCTGCCGTTCCACGGCCCGTGCGACGCGTTTCCCATCGTCCGAGATCTCCCGATGGTGGCGCGCCGTGCCCGCCGTTCGCGCGAGGAGGCGCGGCGGCGGCTGGGCCTATCGGAGACGCGACCCGTGGTCCTGCTCTCGTTCGGCGGCTTCGAGATCCAGGGCATCGATTTCGGTCGCGTGGAGCGTTTGGAGGACTACCAGTTCCTGATCACCCAGCCTCTTCCGCGGCCCATCCGTAACGTGCGTGTGGCGGCGCTGGACGGACTGCGGTACGAGGACGTCGTGGCCCAGGCCGACGCTGTCATCACCAAGCCGGGTTACGGCATCGTCTCGGAGTGTTTGGCGAATCGCGTCCCGGTCCTGTATACCGGCCGGGGGCGCTTCGCGGAATACGAGTGCCTGGTGGAGGGCCTGGAGCGCTTCGGGGTGTGCCGCTTCATCGGAAACGACGACCTACTCGCCGGCAACTGGCGTGAAGGTCTGGAGGCCTTGCTGGCGCAGCCGCGGCACTGGCCCGAGCTGCCCGCCGACGGTGCCCAGACGGCGGCCGGCATGCTCCGCGACCTGCTGCCGCGGACATGAAGAGGCGCGCGACACGACGAGCGGCGAAGGTCCGGCTCGTGGGTGGATTGACGCTCCGGGGGCACGCCGTGCAGCCGACGGCGGACCGGAGACCTTCGATGTTCCCCTAAAGGAGGCAAGGCATGTCGACCTCGACGGAGGGGCGTTCGGCAACCGTGCTCGTCATCGATGACCAGCCGTTCTTCACCAACATGCTTCGCGGCGCCCTGGAGCAGCAAGGGTTTCGCGTGCTGGTGGCAAACAGCGGCCCGGACGGTCTGACGTCGGCCAAGCAACATGTGCCGGACGTGATTCTGCTGGATATCGAGATGCCGGTGATGGACGGCTTCGTCGTCTGCGAGCAATTGCGGAAGGACGACGCCGTCAAGCACATCCCCATCGTCATCCTGACGGCCACCAACAACCCCAAGCTGAACGAAAAAGCGTTCAAGGCCGGGGCGGACATCGTCACTCTGAAGGTCCTGTCGACCGAGCGGCTCGTCAATATGATCCGTCTGGCCATCGGGAAGGGCAAGGCGGCGCCACCTGCGTGACCGGGAGTGCATCGTACGCGTGCAGACGGCAGGCCCGGCATGGAAAGACCCGGCCGCGAGTTGATATTGAGCGGACGGACGCACACTGCCAGATCAGTTTCGAAGGAAAGGAGCTTCCCGTGGGACTCTTCGCGCACCGCGTCGGACTCATCGACACCGAGAACGCCTTCAAGGTCGGGCCGTACATCCGCCAGATCGAGGAGCAGGGGAAACGGGTCATCAAGTGCAACCTGGGCGAGCCAGATTTCCCGGTCCCCCGGCTCATCAAGGACGAGGTGAAGCGGCAGATCGACCTCGACAACACCCACTACTGCGACCCGCAGGGCATTCTCCCGCTCCGCAAGGCGGTGGCGAAGCACTTCAGCGAGACCCGCGGGATCCCGGCGACGCCGGACCGGGTGGTGGTCTTCCCAGGCGCCAAGCCGCCCATCGGGTTTTGCCAGCAGACCTACTGCGACCCCGGGGATGAGGTGGTGTACCCCAGCCCGGGCTTTCCGATCTACGAGTCGTTCGTCAACTACGTCGGCGCCACGCCGGTCCCCATCCACCTGGACGAGGCGCAGGGGTTCAGTCTGTCGGGGAAGGAGATCGCGCCGCTGCTCTCCGCGCGGACCAAGCTGATCTATCTCTGTTTCCCGTCCAACCCCACGGGCGGGGTGGCCTCCAAGGCGCAGCTGCAGGAGATCGCCGACACGATCCTGCAGCGCTGCGGGCCGGACATCCGGGTCTATTCCGACGAGGTGTACGAGGATATCCTGTTCGATGGGAGCCAGCACCACAGCATCGCGTCCTGTGCCGGGATGGACAAGATCACGATCCTGGTCAGCGGCGCGTCGAAGAGCTACGCCTGGACCGGCGGCCGGATCGGCTGGGCACTCTTCCCCACCAAGGAAGAGGCCGACTGCTTCCGGAACCTCAACATCAACTACTTCTCCTGCATCCCCGCCTACAACCAGGAGGGCGCCCGCCTGGGGCTGGAATCGCGCGAGGTCGCCAAGGTGGTCGCCGAGATGGCGGCGGTCTTCCAGCAGCGCCGGGACCTGGTCGTGAGCGGACTGAACGCCATCGAGGGCGTGCGCTGCCAGAACCCGAAGGGGGCCTTCTACGTGTTCCCGAACATCGCCGGCGTCTGCACACAGCTCGGGATCATGGAGGCGTTCCAGGGCTTCCCGCCGGACGTCAGGAAGAAGACCAGTCCGTCCACGCTCTTCCAGATGTTCCTCCTCTTCGACTACCAGGTGGCCACGCTGGATCGCAAGTCGTTCGGCCGGATCGGGACGGAGCACCTGCACTTCCTGCGGATCTCCATCGCCACGGACACGGATTCCCTCAAGGAAGGTTTGAAGCGGTTTGCGGCGGCGGCCACGGATCGGGCGGGGTTCCAGCGGTTCTTCAGCCGAGGGGAACATCTTTTCTAAACCGGGGAATTCGCAATCGCTTGCTGAGTTATCCGCGATAGAAGGCGATGCCCCGCTCAAGCATCAGGCGACGACGCGTGAAGCACGGCGGTGCGCGCGACGGTCCAGCGACGGACCCAGGGAAGGAGCAGCAGAGCCGGCCAGGCGAGAACGAACGTCACGCTGAAATATGCGGTGTAGCCCAAGCGCTCGACGGCCCAACCCGACACGGTGGCCGCGGCAAGTCCGACGGGGGCGAAGAGGGCGCTAAGAAGGGCGTACTGCGTCGCTGCGTGGGTCTTGTCGCAGATGCTCATGAGGAAGGCCAAGAAGGGAGCGGTCCCCAGGCCGCCGCAGAACGACTCCACAACCGACGCGGTGTACATGAGCGTCGTCGAGGGCGGGAAAGCCGCGGCCGTCGCGTAGGTGAGGTTGGAAGCCGCCTGAGCAATCCCCAGCAGCCAAAGGGCACGGATCACACCCCAGCGTTTCGTCAGGCTTCCGCCGAGGAGCGCGCCGAGGACCGTGGTGACGACCCCCAGGGTACCGGGAACGGCGCCGATTTGAAGCATGGAGAAGTGACGATCGACCCAGAAGGGACGCACCATGGGGCCGAGGGCCATATCGCCAAGCTTGTAGAGGAGGATGAAGCAGAGAACGGAGAGGAACCCGGGGTGCGCGAAAAACTGACGGAGGGGGGTCCAAACGGCATCCTGGAGCGAATCGGCTCCTCGCTCGGGCATGGCCACGGAGCCACGCGGTTGCTTTGGATGAGGCATCCGCCACGAGAGCAGGACCGCACCCACCATGAGCACGGCCGCGGCCACAAAGGCTGTCGGCCAGCCCATGAGTCCTGCCAGTGCGACCAGCGCGCCGCCAGCCGAGATGAGTGCGATGCGGTAGGTGGTCACCCGCAGGCCATTTGCCGGCCCCATTTCTTCTTCGTCCAGAAGCTCGATCGTGTAGGCGTCGATGGCAATATCTTGGGTGGCGGACAGGATCGCAAGTGACAAGAGGAGCGCCCACGAGACCGCCGTCACCCGGGAAGGGTCGACTGCGAGAAGCGCCAGGATCCCGACGATGAGCAGGGTTTGGCAACCGAGAATCCAGGTGCGGCGTTGTCCCCAGAGGTCGACCGCGGGAGCCCACAGAAACTTGAGAGACCAGGGAAGTCCTACCAGCGTCAAGAGTCCGATGTCCGCGAGGCGAACCCCGTGAACCCGGAAGAAGACGGGAAGGGCATCTTTGATCAGGCCGAACGGGAACCCTTCGGCGAAGTACAGGACCGCCACCCAGTACAACTTTGTTCTGGTCGTCACGTATCCTCGCAATCACCAAATCGTACGGACCGAGTTCGATGGTCGAGCCAGACTGCCCCGTCGCCGGTTTCTTATAGTGCCTGGAATGGAGCCTGTCAAATGAATCAGCCATGCGCGGGACGGCAGGCGCGTCGGTGAGGACCAACGCGGCACGCATGCCCCGCTTGGCTGTCATCCTCGCCCTGGCTGTTTCTCTGGCCTCCGTTGCCGAGGCGACCTTCAACCTGATCGGCCTCACCATCGACGATCCCATTACCCGTGACGTCGTGGAGCGGTATACCCTGGCGAGGAATCTTCAGCCCGTCCGCTTCCTCGGGACGGTCCGGACCACCGATTGGCTACTCGATCGGCCGCATCTGGCCGCCGCGCTGGCCCGGCATCTCCATCCCCCGCTGGAGCGGTATCACATCGCCATGCGCGACGACGGCTCCTTCGCCGTCAACGACCTCGGGACCCTGCGAGGAAGCCTCCGGTTGGTGGCTCAGGGGGCGAATCGTCGGGTCTACTTCTGCCAGGGGCAGTTCCGTTCCCTAGCGCACATCCTTCAGCTTACTGGAAACATGGTGTTTGCCCTGGAGTACCGGGATTCCCGACAGGGCGCCGACCCCGCCGTGGACGTGACTCCTCAGCTCTACGTCCGCCTCGACAACGTCCTCGCGCACGGGCTCTTGAAGATCATCGCGCCCCTGGTCCACGGCGTGATCGACCGGCGCGTGGCCAATTTGACCGCCGCAACGCAGGTCGTCGCCGAGCGGATCAGTCGCGACCCGGACGGCCTCTACCGCGAGATGCAAACCTGGTCGGACATCCGCCCGGAAGACCTGGAAGCGTATCGCCAGGCATTCGCGATGGAGCGATTCATCCGATGACCGTCCGGGATCTGTTGCCGCTGTTCTGCTTTGGCTTCGACGGCATCGAGCCGCCGGAGGATCTCTGCGCGCTTCTTGGTCAGGGGCTCGGCGGCGTCATCTTGTTCAAGCGGAACCTGCGCGACCTGGAGCAAGTCTGCTCGCTCACCGCGACCCTGCACCGCCGTGGGGTGAGCCCGCCCTTGGTCGGCGTGGACCAGGAAGGCGGCCGCGTCGTCCGGCTTCCCCAGCCCTTTCTGATTCCCCCACCGGCCGCCGCCCTGGGGCGGATCGATGATCCCGAGCTGACCCACGACGTGGCCCGTGCCGTCGGCCGGGAGCTCCGGGCCGCCGGATTCACCTGGAATCTCGCGCCGGTCCTGGACATCCATACCAACCCCGACAACCCCATCATCGGCGATCGGGCCTTCAGCCATGATCCCCATTGCGTCGCCCGCATGGGGCTGGCCGCCTTCCGCGGCTTCGAGGAAGCGGGAATCCTCACCACGGGAAAGCACTTCCCGGGGCACGGCGAGACGGCGGCCGACTCTCACCACACCTTGCCGGAAAGTCCACAACCGAAGGCGCGGTGGAACGCGGTGGAATTCCTGCCGTTCCGGGAGGCGATCCGGGCCGGTATCCCCAGCATCCTGGTCGCGCACCTCAACTGCCCGGCTCTCGATCCCACAGCGCCCAGCAGCCTGTCTCGCATCATCGTCACGGAAATTCTGCGCGGGGAACTCGGCTTCGACGGCGTGGTCGTCAGCGACGATCTGGAGATGCAGGCCATCCTCGCCCGCTTCGACATCGGCGAGGCCGCTGTGCGGTTCCTGGAAGCGGGCGGCGACCTGATCCTCATTTGCCAAGACGCCGATCGGCAGCGCCAAGCCATCGCCGCGGTTGAGTCCGCCGTCCGGCGCGGGCGCATTTCTCGACAGCGCGTGCACGCGTCCCTGGACAGGCTGGGCCGCCTTCGCCGTGCGACTGCACCCCCACCCTTCGTTGCCAGCGGCGAGCCGCCACGGTCCGTCGTCGGGAGCGACGCGCACCAGGCTTTGCTCGCCCGGGTCCTCGCGGCTTCCGCGCGGCACGCAGGCCTCTCCGAAGGCGCTGCCAAACCCCCGAAAACCTCCTGACTCGCCTCGACCTAGCCCCGAGCTCACACCTGATGACCGACGGCCCGCCCGTCAAGAGCGGTATAGGCTCTCGCGCACCGGCTCACTTTTTCACCATAGCCTGAAGAAAGTCGGTCGCGTGAGGTGTTACAGCGGACGGAAAGGATTCCGGGAGGAGTCGTGCGAAGCTCTCGGTTGTATTTCGGCCCGGCGCCGGTCACGGCACCCGGACGGCTCCCGTCCTCAAGACCTGGACGGTGCGGGTCGTCCCACTCTTCGCGACCACGGTCAGGACGATCGGATAGCTCGCGACCCCGGCGTTGGCGACGGCCCCTTGGGAATTGAAGCGGACGTCGAACGTCGCGATATTTGTGCCTGCGTTGTCCTTGACGCTCTGCAGGCTCGAGCCGTCGTAGTCCGTAGAAGGGTTGTACCATGCAGCCAATTCAACCCACCCACCCACGCCGTTGTCGCGCTCCAGACGGTACTGACCTGGCCGGCCAACGGCGCCGTCCGCGCCCGAGTGCAGACGATGCACGATGCCCTGGGTCACCGCCAGCGATTGAACATACCGGAGGTCGGTCGCAACCCGCTCCACAGCGGCGGTCAGCCGGCGCTGCGCGATGATCTGAAAAAAGAGGGGCATGGCCACGGCGAGCATCATGACCAGGATGGCCACTACGATGATAAGTTCGACGAGGGTGAACCCCGGTTTGCGTCGTGTCGTCATCATCGCGCACTCCCTACGCCACGGGGATAGCGGAGCGAAGCCCTCAAGACAACCGCATCACGGCGCGGCCTCTCCTGCGTTCCCGTCACACCAACGGCGCCGGAAAGACCGACGCGCGCTCGGTGTCCATGCGGTAATGGCGCACACCGCTCTTGACTCCAGCGACACGGATCCGACTTCCAGGGAAGCATCAACTATGCCAGCGCCGGCAGTGTAGCATCCATGCGAAAGCTCGGGCAAGGCATTCCGGTGAGCTTGGCAAGGAGTTTGCTTCAATTTACTGGAAACGTGTGGCCGTGAATTTCTTCCAGCTGCAAAGCTTGGAGGAACCGCGAAACCAGTCTGGAGGACGTGGACAATATGATCTTCTGTCACCCTTTTGATGTCATGGTGGCAGGAATGCACATGGCCGAAGATAAAACGCATTCACAAAAACGCTCTGCGTTTCAACCGCTTACGCACGGCGACGCCATGCGGTACACGAGTTGCATTGTGCCCCAGCGCCGAGCGGGAAGCCGATTTCACGGACATGGTCAAAAGCTGTCAGCGCATTGACGCGTTTTGGCAAGGAGAGAGCGATCCAATGAGGACATCTCCTGAACTCAAGCGGCTCGCCATCCGAGGAAAGCGCACAACGCACACCCGACAGACGGGGTTCTCGCTCATCGAGCTTCTGATCGGAATGAGTCTCATGGCTGTCGCCCTGCTCTCCATTGCCACCATGTTCTCCACCGGGTACAACGACGTCCACGCGGGCGGCAGGACCACCATGGCCACGTCGGCGGCACGGCAGGTGTTGGAAGACATGCAGACCCTCCCGTTCAATAGCCTGAGCAACCTGCACGGCTTCAATACCGGCAACGCAGGGTCCCTCGCAGCGTTGACTGCGGGCACCCCCGAGTACACTCTGGCGAGGAAATGGCGGTATGCCCTGGCCGGCGAGGGGACGGGCTGGCCCGCGTATTCCGCTGCCGAAAGGGCGATGTGGTCCACCCTGACGATCTCCGGAGTCCGACTGGGCGTCAACGGCCAGATCAGCGTGGTCCAAGACAGCCCGACGCTCAGACGCATCACGGTCACGGTGCAGCTCCCGGCACGCGTAGCGGGAGCGCCGCCGATACCGGTGCAGTTGGCCACACTCATCAGCAGGTTATAGCCATGGCGAACATTCGCGGTTTCCGCAAGGGGCTCACCATGATCGAGGTCCTGGTGAGCTTGACGATTTTCCTGGTCGTCCTCCTGGCGATCTATCAGCTTTTCGACACCAGCCATGCGACCTATCAGAGCAGTACGCGCAAACAGGACGTCCAGCAGCAGGCCAGGCTGGCCATGGACGAGATGGTCCGCGCGCTTCGGATGGCGGGGTATGTGCCGGAGAACTTCGACGCCAACACCGGCAACGACCTCACCGCGACGGCGCGGATCCACGTGGCTACCGCGAATGCTCTCGCGGCCTTCGGAAGTCTGGAGGGAGGAAATCAGAGCACGGTGTTCCTGTTCTGCCAAAGCGGCAATAGTCTGATGAAGAAGGTCAGTGTGAACACCGCGGATGCCGCGACATACACCTGTAACAATGCCGACGTCCTGGCCGACAACGTCACACTTCTGCGATTCACGTATTTCGACCAGAATGGTAATCAGCTCGCAGCCAACCTTGACGGCAAAGCCACCGGCGCAGTCCTCGACCTGGCTCCCAGGCTGCAGCGGGACAGCGTCCGGACGATCGTCATCACCGTCCAGATCACAGAACAGGTTGTCCCACACTTGGCCGGGCAGACCCCGCGCCAACCAGATCAAGTGTACACGTTGACCTCTACCGTGAGATTGCGAAACCTGAGCAATACCTGAGACGGGGTGTCCCATGCGACATCGACGGGTTCTTCACCCACGGCGAGAAGCAGGGTCGGTCCTCGTGATCGCCCTGCTGCTCATGGTTCTCCTGTCCTTGCTCGGCGTCACCCTCTTGACCGTGGCCGCCACCGAGCACACGGTGGCCTTCAACAGCCTCTGGTCCGAGGGGGCCCTGACGGCGGCCGAGGGCGGCGTCAACCGGGGGCTCAACCAGCTCACGGCGAATGCGGAGACGTCGCTGCAAGCCATCCCCAGTACCGGCATCGGACCCACCTACACCTTCCAGAGCGGGCACAAAACCGACGCGACCCCGCAGCCGCTCCAGTTCGTGGGCTCTCGAATCGAGGACGGCTACTCCGTCGCCGTGGGAACGGGGTACAACCCGTCAGGGTATGCTTTTCATACGTATCAGATCAATGCAACGGGAACAGGGCCGCGAAACGCCCGGCGCGAGGTTGAGATCCGGGCGGAGTACGGCCCCGTCGCTCAGTGAGGTCCGACATGAAGAGACTCCTTGCGCTGCTCCTGTGTCTGACGCTCTTACCACTGAACGTCCCGCTGGTGCGGGCCGACGACAGCGACATCTTCGGCGCCAACATCGAGCCCAACATCCTGATCTTCATCGACAGCTCCGGGAGCATGGACGACACGATCCCGGCGGACCCCTATGACCCGGCCGTGACCTACACGTGCTTGCACCCGCCATGCAAGACCAGCGCGAAAGTCTACATGAGAACCCGGCGCGGCTACGGGGACTACAAGGACACGATCGCTCAAGTGCCGAATGCCAACGTACCTCCCGCCTCGAGTGCCTCCGCGGCCCGGGACGCCCTGAGCACGATAGGGCACTGGTCGGGGAGGATCGGCGGGTCCAATTACACCCTTTTCGTGGGGAACTACCTGAACTACAACGATAGTCCCGCCGCGACCCTGGAGAGAAAGATCGTCATCGCCAAGCGCGTCCTGACCAGGCTGATCAACAACACCGACGGCGTCCGGTTCGGCCTGGCGAAGTTCACGGGAAACGGCAGCATGGGCCCGGGCGGAGCGACGATCATCGCCGATGTGGGATCGAGCAAGAGCACCCTGATCACCGCCCTCAACGGGATCAGCCCGAGCGGCTACACGCCGCTGCAGGGCGCCCTGTACGACATGGGGAGATACTACAAGGGCAACATCTCGGGCCACCCGAGCCCGATCCAGTACGACTGTCAGCCCAACTTCATCATCATGATGTCGGACGGGCTGCAGAACGGGTGGGGGGACGTCCGGGACGAGGCGACCCTCCGGCGGACGCAGGACCACTCGACCCCCTTGCCGGGAACCCAGAACGTCCTGGTCCACACAGTGGGTTTCGCCGTCGCCGCGGAGGAAGCGGAAGCTGCCAACGACGTCCTGCAGACCACGGCCACAAACGGCGGCGGGACATTCTATTCGACGGACAACGAGGGTCAGTTGGAGACGGCGCTCGAACATGCCATTCAGCAGATAATGGCCGCCACCTTCGCCTTCGCCACCCCGGTCATCCCCACCACCAGCGCCACCGGGATCGCCCGGGCCTACTTGGCCGCCTTCCAGTCCAACCCTTCGGCGCCTTTCTGGCAAGGGTACCTGAAGGCGTACAACCGGGGCAGCGATGGCTTGGTGCCGACGGATCCTAGCACCGGGGTCCCCCTGGACTCCGCCCTGGCCTGGGAGGCCGGCCAACAGCTTACCCTGAAGGCCGCCTCGGCCCGAACGATCTATACGGTGACCTCAACCACGCATCCATCTGGGACCGCTCCGGAGTCCTTCACAAAGGCCAACGGGAACCTCACTCAGGCGCTCCTGGGCGTCACCACCAGCGCGGCGCGCGACAAGATCATCGATTTCACCCGCGGGGTGGACGTCAATGACGAGAACCTCAACAGCGACATCACGGAGGACCGCCCGTGGAAGCTGGGAGACATCTATCACTCCACCCCGGTCCTGGTGAGCGCGCCCTTCCTGCCGTCAGCAGACCCGACCTACGCCGCCTTCCGGGCGGCGCAGCGCACGCGCACCGCGGTGGTCATCGCGGGGGCCAACGAAGGGATGCTGCACGCCTTCCGGGAGTCTGATGGCGAGGAACTGTGGGCCTTCATTCCGCGCAACGTCCTCGGCAACCTCAAGAATGTGGCGGCCACGTCTGGCCAGCATGAATTCTACGTGGACGCCAGCCCCGTGGCGGCGGATGTGAAGATCGGCGGCACCTGGAAGACGATCTTGATCTTCGGTGAGCGGCGCGGCGGCGCGTACTACCACGCCCTCGACATCACCGACACGACCGCCCCGCTGTACCTCTGGAGCTTCACCGACGCCAAGATCACCGAGACCTGGTCGGAGCCCGTCATCGGGAAGGTCAAGATGAACGGCGCCACCGGCAGCACAGAGAAGTACGTCGTCTTCTTCGGCGGCGGGTACGACACGCAGAGCAACAACAGTCACGGGAAGGCGGTGTTCGCGGTGGATGTCGCCACCGGCCAGAAGCTGTGGGAGTACTACAACGACGGCACGGCCGACGATCGGCAGTACATGAACTACAGCATCCCCGCTAACCCGCTCGCCATGGACCTGAACAACGACGGCTACATCGACCGCCTCTACCTCGGGGATGTCGGCGGGCAGCTCTGGAAGTTCGACCTGTCCGCGGCCGCGACGCTTACCGGAGGAACGACTGGAACGGTCAACAACTGGTCGGGCAAGCGGTTCTTCAGGGCGTCCACGGACGCGAACCCTCCGGATGGTGGTGAATACTATCCTTCCCAGGCCATCTACGGGACGCCGAACGCCGCAATCCTGGATGCGAAGCTCTGGGTCTACTTCGGGACCGGCGATCGGAACCATCCGAACAACACGAGCGCGAACCGGTTCTACGGCATCCGGGACGACCAGACCAGCATGACCAACGGCACGGAATGGACCGAGGCGAATCTCGCGAATGCCACGGGCGGCGCCGCGGATCTGACCGTGAAGAAGGGCTGGTACGTGCCCCTGGCAAGCACCGAGAAGGTGCTTGCGGCCCCTGACGTTTTCAACAAGATCGTCTACTTCACGACCTTCACGCCGACCACCACGACCGTGTGCGGGAGCGGCGGCGGGACCGCGAAACTCTACGCGGTCCAGATGGTGAACGGCTTCGCGGCCATCGACTGGTCCAACGACAGCGTCCTGGGTTCGAGCGCCACCGCCTCCACAGCGCGAGGCCAGGAGATCGGCCAGGGAATTCCCTCCAAGCCGATCTTCATCATCAATGACCAGGGGGTCTCGGTATCCGCCACCGTCACCGCGGGGACGACCAACCAGCAGCTCCCGAACAGCCCGGCGCCTCCGCCGGACAACATGCGCCGCATCCTGTACTGGCGCGAGGCCTTCTAGGCCATGCGAAGAACACTCAGCATAGCGGCCGTCCTCACGATCAGCCTACTCCTCGCGGGGACGGCCGCTCTGGCGGCCTCCAACGAGGCGATCAAGCGGAACAACTTCGGGGTCGAGCTGGTCAAGCAGGGGCGGCTGGACGAGGCTGTCGCAGATTTTCAGGCGGCCATCCAGTCGGATGCCCAGTATGCCGCCGCCCATGCGAACCTAGCCTACACGTACGACCGACTGGGCCGGGTGGACGAGGCCATCGCGGCGTACAAGAACGCCGTGGCGCTGGATCCAAAGAATGCCATCGCCTTCAACAACCTGGGTGTGCTTTACGTGAAGAAAGAGTCCTACGACGAGGCCATCCAGGCCTTCGAGCAGGGTCTGAAGGCGGACCCGTCCAACGCGCTGCTGCAACAGAACCTGGCCAGCGTCAAGAAGAACCGGGACATCCTGAAGGAGCGCGAGGTCCGGATCGCGGACGCGCGGAAGAAGGCCGACGCGGCCCCCAAAGACCCCCGGGCCGCCTACGACGTGGCTCGCGTGTACGCCTCCTTCGACATGCAGGACCCAGCCTTCGAGTGGCTGGAGAAGGCGTTGAAGCTGGGGCTGGACGACATTCGGTTCGTGCGGGAGGACCCGGTGCTGTTGGGCCTCAGGCGCGACCCACGGTTCGCCAGGCTCTTGGAAGGCCGCTGACCGGCGGCACCCGGCGTCATCTCCGTCGGGCCGTCTCGGCAGCATTCACGAGCGCGCGGAACAGGGCAAGCTGTTCCGCGCGCTCGTTGTATATGCGCTCCGGATGCCACTGCACGGCCACGGCGAAAGCGCCGCCCGGACGCTCGATCCCCTCGATGATCCCGTCCTCGATGCTTTCGGCACCCACCGCGAAGCCCGGCGCGAGGTCCTTGACGAATTGGTGGTGCGTGCTGGTCACCTGCGATTCGTCCACGCCCATCATCGCGCGCAAGGATGACCCCGGCACGAGCCGCACCCCGTGAATCAGTTGCCCTCGATTCGCCAGAGTCGCCGAATGGTACTCCCGAGTCCCCGGCCGACACGCAATATCCTGATAGAGCGTCCCCCCTGCCGCAACGTTGATGACCTGAAGGCCGCGGCAGATCCCCAGCGTGGGCACCTGCCGGTCCAGGGCCGCCCGCGCAAGATGGATCTCGAAGAGGTCCCGCTCCGGGTCCGGCTCTTGACACCGCTCGTCGCGCGCCTCGCCGTAGTATGCCGGCGCGATGTCCTCCCCGCCCGTGAACAACAGCCCGTCAACGGCCGTGAGGTACCCGTCGATCGCCTCGGGGTCGTCGTCCGCGATCGGCAGGATGATGGGAAGCCCGCCGGCCGCTCGGACCGCTCCGGTGTACGTGGTGCGGACCGCCTCCCAGCGCTCCAGCGTGTCCGAATCGCTCCGATGCCACGAGGTGATCCCGATGCGCGTTCGCATATAGGTTGCTCCACAGATTCAGCAAAACAGGAAACGGACCCCGACTTTATTGATCCGCAGATTACGCAGATGACGCAGATTTCACGGGGGACAGGACAAGACGACGGTGTTCCAGGGACCGCGCGCCGAAGTCTAGCACCAGGCCGACCGCATGGCCGCTGGCTTTCAGATAGTCGATGACTTGTGCCTCCTCAAGTCCTGTCAGGTGATTCAGCGCTTTGATCTCCACGATTACGCTGTCATAACAGACGCCCGAAATGGAATCGCTCGCCTCGTCAACTCTCGCGCTATCGCTTCTTCATACACAGCGTCGAGAAAACCGGGGCCGAGGCTTCCGTGCACCTCCAGGGCAGCACCAATGATGGCAAAGGTCCGTGGATCGTTTTCCATCTCGTGTTCCCCGCGTGAATCTGCGTAATCTGCGGATAAATTCTGCCCGCTTCTTATCGTCGGACGATTTGGCCCGCGCGGGCGCCGGTGTGCTGGCCGGCCTCGACCGTCACCACGCCGTTCACGACCACCGTGTGCACCCCGTCGGGATATCGGATGGGTTCCTCGTAGCTGGCGGTGTCGCTCACGCGATCGGGGTCGAAGAGGACGATGTCGGCCCTGTAGCCAGGCCTCAGCCAGCCGCGGTCGCTCACACCGAGCCGGCGGCAGGGATCGGACGTCATTTTTCGGATGGCCGTGGACAAGTCGAAGAGCCGCTCGTCTCGGGCGTAGTGGCCCAGGACGCGGGCGAAGGATCCGAACGTCCGCGGATGGGGCCGGCCTGTCGAGAGCTGCCCGTAGTGGGCGCGACAACCCGAGTCGGAGCCGATCATCACGTACGGCTTCCGCAGGATCGCCCGAAGATTGTCCTCGCTCATCACGAAATAGATGGCATCCACTTGGATCTTCTCGGCATACAAGAGATCCAGGACGAAGTCTACCGGCTCCTGGCCGGCGAGGCGCGCGGCGGCATCCACGCGAAGCCCCTGATAGCGCCGATGCTCCTCCCGCGTGACCTCGGAGATCATCACCTGGCTCCAGTCGCGGGCCCGAGGCCCCTGGCCGATCTCCTCGCGGATGCGGGCGTGAACGGCCGGATCGGCGAGGCGCGCCGTCTGCTCTGCCTTGCCGCCCTCCATGGCCCAGGTCGGTAGCGCCGCCTGTAGGCCCGTGTTTGACGCGGTGTAGGGGTACCGGTCGGCCGTGACGTCCACCCCGCGCCGCTGAGCCGACTCGATCAGTTCGAAGACCTGTGGGAGCTTTCCCCAGTTCTGCTCACCGTAGGTTTTGAGATGAGAGATCTGCAGCGGGGTCCGAGCCGCCTCGGCGGCGGCGATCACCTCGGCGATGGCCTCCAGGAGCCCGTCCCCCTCGTTGCGCATGTGCGTGGTGAGGATGCCCCGCTTGCGCCCCGCAGCCGCGGCGAGGGTCGTGAGTTCGTGAGCCGATGCGAAGCACGCCGGCGAGTACACCAGCCCCGTGGACAGGCCGAGCGCCCCCGCATCCATTCCGCGCTCGAGGGCGGCCACCATCGACGCCAGCTCGTCCGGTGTGGCGGCGCGGTCCGCCCCGCCCATGGCCGACCCGCGCAGCGTGTTGTGGCCGATCAAGAGGCCGAAGTTGATCGAGATCCCGGGCCGAAGCAACCGCTGGAAGTACCCCTCCACATCGTGCCAGTCGAGGTCCAGGTTGTACACCTCGTGGTAGGTTCGCGCCCGGTCCTCCAGCCAGGACCCCCAGATGGGGGCCGCGGCGTAACCGCAATTCCCGCCGACCTCGGAGGTCACCCCCTGCAAGACCGCGCTCTCGGCGGTCGGCGTCAGCAGCAGGTGATAGTCCGAATGCCCGTGAATGTCCACGAACCCCGGCGACGCCGCCAGACCGCGCCCATCGATGATGCGGCGCCCCGCCCTGCCTCGTGCTCCCCGGCCGACCTCGACAATCTGGTCGCCGGCAATGGCGATGTCCGCCTCGACGGGCGCACCGCCCCCGCCGTCAAACACCTGTGCCCCGCGAATGAGAATGTCTGCTTTCATGCGTTACGCCCCGGCAGAGTGGGTTGATCGTTTCCACTCCGGCCAGATCGCCCAATCGCGACGCGGCCGAATCGCCCGATCCCCCGTGCTCCCCTGCCCCTCTGCTCCCCTGCTCCCGCGCGGCCTTTCACAGCCCGCGGATGCGCCCCCGATACTTCGCCTCCAGCGGACCGTTGTGCTCGTCCCCTTCGGGAAGATTGGCGCTGACGTATATGGGAGGCGTGAGGCCGTTTGCCAGGAACAGCTCCACCACCCGGCACACCAGCGAATTAATGATATAGCTCCCGGCCAGGAGCGAGGTGGGCGCGACGCGGCCCGGCAAGCCCGGGTACGTGACCGCCGCGTCGCCAGGCTCGCCGCAGGTATCCAGCACGATATCCGCCGCCTCGAACAAGCGCTTTCCGCTGGGATGGCGCGGCGGAACAGCCCGGGAGTGCTGGAGCGAGGTCAGCGCGATCACCGTGAGGCCGCGCCGCTTGCCCTCCAGCGCCATCTCCACGGGGACGGCGTTGATCCCCGAGTTCGAGATCACGAGAAGCACCTCTCCCGTCCGCAGGTCGTGACCGTCCAGGATGAGCGCGGCGAGGCCCGGCACCCGCTCCAGCCGGCCGCTGAGGTCGGGCGGCGTGAGCGGCGTGAGGAAGATCTCTTGAATGGCGTTCACCGGAACGAGGCCGCCTGCCCGGTGGAACGCCTCTTCGGCCAGCGCGTGAGAATGCCCGCTCCCGAAGACGTGAAGCAGTCCCTCGGCCCGCATCGTGGCGAAGACGGCCTTCGCCGCCTCCTCCAACCGCTCGGCCTGCGAACGGGCGATGGCGTCGAGTTGCCTGAGAACCGCGTTGTGATAGCGCGAGTAGCGGCGATCAGTCATTGGCGAGCCCCCGATAGTTCGCCCCGGGCACGATACAGCCCAGGACCCGAAGCTCTCTGGCGCCGGTGACCCGAGGGAGATTGCCCGGCCGACCGCTGGCTGTCAAGTAGGCCAGCGCGGCAAACGCCATCGCCTCGACGGCCCTCCCCGGCACGCCGAGCGACTCCGCCGGAATCACGGCGCACTCCGGCAGCGCTTCGGCTAGGCCGCGCATGAGCGTCGCGTTCCCGGCCCCGCCGCCCATGACCACGACCTCCTGGATCGCCGCGGCTGGAAAGACAAACGCCCGCAGGTTCCGTGACACCGCCTGGACCGTGAAGGCGGCCAGTGTCGCCAATCCGTCGAGGGCACTCGTCCCGCTCTGCGCCAGCCGGTCGCGGAACGTGGCCACGAAGGCCGGATTGAACGTCTCGCGTCCCGTGGACTTCGGCGGGGTACGGCGGATGAACGGATGTTGCAGCAGGGCCTCCAGGATTTCCGGCCCGGGCCTTCCAGCCGCCGCCAGCCGGCCCCCCGCATCGTACCCGCAGTCCGCGAGCCCCGTTGTCCGGACGAACTCGTCGAGGAGAACGTTCGCCGGCCCGGTGTCAAAGCCGGTGACTGTGCCGGCATCCGCGCCTGCAGGAAGCACCGTGACATTCGCGATCCCACCCAAGTTGAGGATGACGCGCCCACGGGTCGGATGGGCAAACAGGACGTGATGCACAAGAGGGGTAAGCGGGGCACCCTCGCCTCCCGCCGCCATGTCGCGCGGCCGAAAGTCGGCAACGGTCGTGACGCCGGTGCGCTCGGCGATCACGGCCGGCTCGCCAACCTGCAGCGTGGAACGGACGCTGTGCGCCCCTTCTATCCTCGGCAACGGGAGATGGTGAATCGTCTGCCCGTGGGAGCCGATCAGGTCCACGGCGGCGAGCGACACGCCTGCCCGGCGCGCGATCCCGCCGGCCGCCTCGGCGAACAGCTCTCCGAGGTAGGCGTTCAGATGGCAGACTTCTTCCGTGCTGCCGCCCGACGCTACGGCCAGAATGCGTGCGCGCAGCCCCGGCGGATACGGGAAAGTCTCGAAGGCGACAAGCCGGAGGACCGGCCGGTCAGCGCCCGGTCGGATGTCCACCAGGGCGGCATCCACACCGTCGGCGGACGTGCCGGACATCAGGCCGATGACGTTCATCTGCGTCCTGCGGGCGCGGGTCGGTCGAGGCCGCGCATAGGTTAGCGGGATGCCTGGCCGCGGAACTCGGCCTGCACGCGGGCGAGGGCCCCGGCGTCCGTCAAGAGATCGACCGCGGTCATGGCCATGGCCTTGGCGGCCGCGAACATGGCGCGGTGGCCGGCGTCGGACACGGCGGCGTCCGCGAAGGCGGCCATGTGGCAAGTGATCTCCCGCGGACAGATCTGCATCATGGGCTGGATCGTGGGAACGACCTGACTGACGTTGCCGACATCCGTGGAACCCAGCTCGCGATCTACCGGCCCCTGATCCACTGCCTCGCCCAGCGTCTCCAGATTGCGCTGGAACATCTCGGCCAAACCATAGACCGGCTTGTAGGGGTGGTAGTCCTTGCTGGCGGACGTCAGCTTGATTTGGCACCCCGTCGCCAAGGCGGCGGCCTCGCAGCAGCTCGCCACGCGACCGAACAGGTCGTTCATGTACGTCAGGTCCAGTGCCCGGACGTAGAACCGGGCCGCGGCGTAGTCGGGGATGATGTTCGGCGCCTGCCCCCCGTGCGTGATGATCCCGTGGATGCGCGCGTCGGACCGCACCTGCTGCCGCATGACGCCGATCCCGGTGTAGGCCAACACCACCGCGTCCAGGGCGTTCACGCCCTGGTCGGGGGCTGCGGCCGCGTGACTGGCCTTGCCGTAGTACTCCACCGTGAGCTCGCGCATCCCCAAGGCCAGCTTCACCATCTCCGTCCGGTTGCTCGGATGGACCAACATGGCGGCATCCGTCCCGTCGAAGACGCCGGCCTCCGCCAGGGCGATCTTGCCGCCCCCTTTCTCCTCTGCGGGACATCCGACCAAGAGCACCGTGCCCGGCACGCGATCCAGGATGCGCCGCACCGCCAACGCCGCCCCCAGCGACGCCGTCCCGATCAGATTGTGGCCGCAGGCGTGGCCAAGGCCGGGGAGCGCATCGTACTCGGCCATGAACGCGATCCGCGGTACGCCCGAACCGGCCAGACCCGTAAACGCCGTCGGCAGGTTTGCCGCCGCTCGGGTCACGACGAAGCCATGTTGCTCCAGGATATCGGTGAGGAGTTCGGCCGCCTGACGCTCCTCGTACGCCAGTTCCGGGTTGGCGTGCAGAAAGCGACTGACGCTGAGCAAGTCCGACCCAAGGCGGTCCACTTCGGCCTGGACCTCTTCTTTCAGCCGCTGCACTTCGTCGTGGCTGGACACCATGCGTCTCCTTCGCCGCAGGGCGCGAGCGCTTCAAAAGCGTTGGCGCCCTCTTTTGCCGAAACGCCCTGAAAATACAGGGCGGAACATACCACGCCGCCTTGCCTCGACACAAGGTCTGGTCGAGGAGGGCAATCTTCCTTGACAACCATACACGTGTTTGGTATCCCTAACGAACCTCTCCGGGTGAACGGCAATCGCCCACAGTATCCTACCGACGTCTGCACGCAGGAGGCACACCATGTGGCGCACATCCGTTGAAAGCCCATCTGCACCCAAAGGCATCGAGCGCATGGCGCGCGAGGCCACGGTCGTGGTCGAGAAGCGCCAGGCCGACTACTTTCGCATCGACGCGCGGAGCATCCTGAACCGCTGCTCCAGCGAGCGGATGCCTTTTGCCTGGACCATCAACCCCTATCGGGGCTGCGAGTTCGGCTGCCGGTACTGCTACGCGCGCTACACGCACGAGTTCATGGGGCTGACTCGATGGGAGGATTTTGAGGAGAAGATCTACATGAAACGGGATGCGGCCCGGACCCTGGAACGGGAGCTTGCGTCGGCCCGCCTTCGCGGGCAGAGCATCGCGCTCGGCACCGCCACGGACCCCTACCAGCCGGCGGAGCGGCGCTTCCGCGTGACACAAAGCCTGCTCGCCGTGATGGCCCAGGCTCGGGGTCTGCGCCTGTCCATCACGACCAAGAGCGACCTCATTACCCGCGACATCGACCTCCTGCGGCGGATCGCGCTCCGGAACAGCGTGCACGTGAACATGACGGTGACCACGCTAGATCGCCGCCTGGCCCGCCTCCTGGAGTTCCGCGCCCCCACGCCCGACCTGCGACTGCAGGCGGTGCGGGCGTTGCGCGAGGCCGGCCTCCCCGCCGGCGTCACCCTCTCTCCCGTTCTGCCGGACATCACGGATACGCCGGCAAACCTGGAGGCCGTCATCGCGGCCGCGCAGGAGCACGGAGCTACCCACCTCTTTTGGAACGTCCTCTTCCTCAAACCGTCCGCTCAGTCCGCCTTCTTTCCCTTCCTGGAGCGGCATTTCCCACACCTGGCCAAACGGTACGCCGTTCGCTTTGCCCGCTCCGCATTCTTGAGCCGTGCGTACAAGGACCGGATCGCCAACCTGATCGGGGCACTGAAGCGGCAATACGGCTTCGCCGACCAGACGCCGTTCGAGATGCCGGCGCCGGTACACGAGGCCGCGACCGACGTAGAACAGTTGTCGCTGTTTCCGGTCGACGACTCCGCCGCCACGCCCACGCGTAACCTCCCCTGCGTCGGCGCGCCGCCAGGGCCATCCAAAGGTGAATACTGCGCAATGAGGGCCCATGGGGTATAGTAGGAAGGGCTCTCATGGCGCGAATCGCCGCAGGAAGCTCTTAGGAGCGCACCTGTGCGCACGCCCAGCGCATGGCTGTTCTATTCTGCTACCGGCGCGCAAACCGACAACCCTATCGACCGCCTCTGGCGGATGAGCCTGGAGGGGATCCCCGTGCTGCGAGAGGCCTTGAGGTGAGCGTGGGCTGGCGCCCGGGATGGGTTGGGGACGCCATGCGGCTGCCGCGCCGCATATCGCTCTCCTTACGAGCGCGGTTTCTCCTGGGTATGGGGGTCATGCTGCTGCCGCTGGTGGTGCTGGCAGCCATGGCGCTCTTCTCATTCCAGAGCGTGACCAACGCTATCGACGACGTGGTCCAAGAGGCGAAGGAGGAATTGTCCACGGTTCTGCGCCTCGAACTTCTCATCCAGCAGGCCATGATCGTGGCCCACGACGCCATTGCGCAAGGTCTGGCCGACCCGGTGGCGCGTGAGCGGCTTGTTGAGGCAAATCGAAGCGTTCACAAAGTCTTCGAAGACATCGGCGCGGGGCCCTTTGCTCTGCCGGAGGAGCGCAGACTGATTCAATCAGCGCAAGAAGAGTGGCGGCAGGGCCGGCAACTCAGCGAAGCGTTGTTCGTCAATCCCCATCCCTCAGGCGATCAGGCCATCTTGCGAGAACTGGAGCGAGCCCATGCGCACCACAACCGGGCACTGGAGAGCCTCGATCAGGTTCACACCCTGGCACAACAGGAGATGAACGCCCAGCTCGCGTACGCCATATCCGTCCGGCGAAAAATACTCATGGGGGTCGCGTCTGTGTTCGCCGTGGGGCTAGGCATCGCCATCATGGTCGGTAGGGCTTTGGCCCGTTCGGTCATGACACCGCTTCACGCCCTCGAAGCGGGTGCCGAGCGCTTTGGCGCCGGGGATCTTTCGTACCGGGTGCAGCCGATCGGGCAAGACGAGCTGGCCCAACTGGGAAGAACGTTCAACGCCATGGCAGACAAGCTCGCGCGGAGCCAGGCGTTGCTCAGAGAGCTGTCCACCCGTGATAGTCTCACCGGCCTCGCCAACTACCGCGAGTTTCACCGCCAGTTGACGGAAGAGGCGGAGCGCTCCCGACGCTACGGTCGGCCCTTCTCGCTCCTCATGCTGGACATCGACCATTTCAAGAGCATCAACGACACATACGGACACCTGGCCGGCGACAAGGCCTTGCGGGCCCTGGCGGCACTGATCCGGGGAGAGGTTCGGCCGACGGACCTGGTTGCTCGTTACGGCGGAGAAGAATTCGTCCTGGTGCTGCCCGAGACAGCGGGCCCAGGGGCTCTGACACTGGCAGAGCGGCTTCGGGTTCGTGTCGCGGGCCATGCCATCGCACTGACGGCCGACCAGACCATATCCCTGACCGTGAGCATCGGGCTCGCATCCTATCCCGAGGACAAGGATTCCGTGCAGACATTGGTGAGCGCGGCGGACCAGGCGCTTTATGTCGCCAAGTCGGGGGGGCGCAATCGGGTGTGCCGGTGGGACGGAGCGTGACCCGTGCCGCCGCATGGCGGGGCGTGCGACAGCGCGCTGCAAACCCGCCGGATGGCGGCTCGCGACAGCCAACGCGCGGAATGGCACCGGGGGCATCACCGTGACGTTCTATTCACAGTTAGCGGAATACTACGAGGCGGTATTCCCCTACCGGGACGAGGTCGCCGCGTTCCTGAGAAGCTACATCCCCGCCGGAAGCCGCCGAGTCCTCGACGCCGGCTGCGGCACGGGGCACTACTGCGGCCGGCTCGCGGCAGACGGTTTCGAGGTGGTGGGCATTGACCTCGACCCCCAGATGATTGATGTCGCTCGAAAGAAGTATCCGGCACCCACGTTCCAGTGTTTGAACCTGCTCGATGTCGGCACCCTGCCGGCGCCCTTTGACTTCGTCTTCTGCATCGGAAACGTCGCCCCCCATCTGACCCAGGAGGAATTCGCACGCTTTGCCGGCGACGCCCAGAAGGTCCTTGGCCCCGGAGGCGTCTGGATTTTCCAGGTCGTCAACTGGGACTACGTCCTGACGCATGGCTCCTACCCGTTTCGGCCCAGGCGGCTGGGACTCGGCGAGGCCGTGTTCCTGCGTGAGTACCGGGAGGTCTCGGAGTCCCGTGTTCGCTTCCTGACCCGCCTTGTCTCGGAAGACCGCACGATTTTTGAAGGGGACGTGTGGCTGTATCCCCTGCGGACGGATGCCTACCTGCGACTCCACGAAGAGCGCGGGTTCGAACTCGTTGATCACTTCGCCGATTTTCAGCGAACCCCATACGCGGCGGCATCGGACGCCGGCAGCGTCTTCGTGTTCCGCTCCCGACGCAAAGCCTGTTCGACGCCAATCACTTGAGGGGACCAGCGTGCGGCTGAAAGACGAACCGGGGCGACTCTTCATTCGGAACTCGCCGCGCCTCCACTGGGTCGTGGGTGCGCTCTTCGTGGCCGTGGGCGTCTGCTTCGCACTCGCCGCACTGGGGGTGGTGATTGGCGGCAAGCCCTACTCGCTATCTTTCCGAATGGGGGCCGGCGTGCTCGGCAGCCTTGCATTTGCCCTTGGAGCGTGGGTATGCTGGCGGGCACCGCTCTCCACCCTGGTCGTGGATCGACCCGCTCAGACGGTCACGCTGACCCGTCGCGGACTCTTCCACACGACCGCGGAGCGTTACCCCGCGGACGCCATCGTGGATGTGAGAGTCGCGAAAGAACGGGACGGTAAAGGGAACCCGGTCTATCGCGTAGAATTGGTGCTTCACACGGGAAACCTCGTCCCCCTGTCCCTGATTCGCCCCCGCGACCGCGCAGGATGCATGCGGGCTGCCGAGCGTCTTTGGGCGGCTCTGGGCTTGCCCAGAGCGTGAGCGTTGCGGGTTGGCGGTGGGTGCCCGGTCTGAGCGTCCACATGCCATGCTCGCCTTTACCGACGAGCGCGCGGCAAACCAGGCGTGATGAGGGGGCCGTGAAACAGACAGCGCGCGTGCAAACCGGGGCGCAAGGAGCCGAGATCTCGCTGCTCCTCCGGCTGTTGGACGAGGCCTACAGTCGGAAGGCCTGGCATGGACCTAACCTCCGGGGCGCGATTCGAGGTCTGGATACGGATGTTGCGGTGTGGCGGCCCGCGCCTGGTCGCCACAACATCTGGGAAATCGTGGTGCACTGCGCCTACTGGAAATACGCCGTGCGGCGCCGGGTCCTCGGGGAAAAGCGAGGCGCATCCCCCCTGAGGGGCTCAAACTGGTTTGCGCGGCCGGAGGCGGTTTCGTCGGACGCCTGGCGGGCCGACATCGCTCTGCTGGAACATACGCACCGCAGCCTGCGAGCCGCTATCGCCGGCTTATCGCGGTCGGATCTTGAGCGGATCCCCGGCGGCAGCCGGGTGCCCAACATATCCGTCATAGCCGGCATTGCCGCACACGACGTGTATCACGCCGGCCAGATCCAGCTCCTGAAGCGCCTCGCCAGGGTCCAAAGAGAGGAGAAGAGGCATGCCTGACTCATCTTCCATCGTGAAGGTGGCCGTGGTTCAGGCGGCACCAGTCCTCTTCGACCGCGAGGCGACGGTCGAGAAGACCTGCCGCCTCACCGCCGAGGCGGCGTCTCGGGGCGCCCGCCTCATCGTGTTTCCCGAGGCTTTCATTCCCGCGTACCCCCGCGGCCTGAGCTTCGGCACCGTGGTGGGCAGCCGCAGCCCCAACGGGCGGCGAACGTGGCAGACCTACTGGGCCAATGCCGTCGACGTGCCGGGCCCGGCCACCCGGGCGCTCGGCGAGGCGGCCCGCGAAGCCAACGCCTACGTGGCAGTCGGCGTCGTCGAGCGGGACAGCTACTTCAGCCGCGGCACCCTCTACTGCACCCTGCTCTACTTCGGCCCCAGCGGGCGGTTGCTGGGAACGCATCGGAAGCTCAAGCCCACCGCCGCGGAGCGGCTCATCTGGGGCGAGGGGGATGGCAGCACGCTTACGGTCGTGGAGACGGAGTTCGGCAAGATCGGCGGGCTGATCTGCTGGGAGAACTACATGCCGCTGGCGCGCATGGCGATGTACAGCAAAGGAGTAGATATCTATCTTGCGCCCACCGCCGACGCGCGCGAGACCTGGCAGGCCACGCTGCG
>Ga0316622_100000381_pt1 | contig 25157 bp, 18 predicted proteins | sample OWC_Aug_OW2_C1_D_FD_207646 | JGI IMG/M metagenome (GOLD analysis project Ga0316622, IMG submission 207646) | Wetland soil microbial communities from Old Woman Creek delta, Ohio, United States - OWC_Aug_OW2_C1_D5_C | ecosystem: Environmental > Terrestrial > Soil > Wetlands | place: USA: Ohio... | reverse complement strand
CAGGAAATAGTGCTGGACGATGGCGATCCATCCGTCCTTGCTGGTCGTGGGAAACTTTGCGCTGCCCTCCGCCGCGTCCTCGAACTTCACCTTGGTGAGTTTCTGCGCGTCCGTATAGATCTCCACCCCGTTGTAGGTGGGCATGACCTTGGACGAACCGTCGGGCGGGGACTGGTCGCGAACCAACTGGAAATACGCATGCGTCTCCAGAGCTTCCTGGCCCGTATTGGTCGCGGCCAGAGCAACATCGACGACATAGCTTCCACGCTTGAACGTGTAGGTCTTGATCAACGTGCCCGCATCACCTCGGGCACTCAGGACCACCTTGACCTCGTCCTCGCCTGCTTCGAGCGTGTACTGCGTCTTCTCGGCCGTGAAGAGCGAGTTGTGGTTGGGCAGTCCGGCAGTAGCCAGGCCGCTCTGTGCCACATAGGTATGCTGTCCGGAAGCATCAAGCAGCACGAAATTCTGATCGGCATGCTCCCGCGCCCGATGCTGCAGCAATTCGACGCGCCGGAGGAACCCTCCGTTGGTATCGATCTCGGCGAGCAGGGTATCGGTGCGAACGCTGATCCGCTCGCCCAGGGAGGACGCGGCAGCAGCACCCGGCAAAGCCGGTGCTGACGCGACCCCTGGCGTGATGGAAGATACCGGGGGCTGCTGTGCCGTCGGGACGGATTGCTGCGCCTGTGGTGCGGCAGGCGCCGGCGCCCGCTCGCGCATCCAGGCATCGAACAACATGAACACCGATATGGCGAAGACTGCGCCGACAATCAGGCGGTAGCTATCCATCTAGGACCGAGAGGTTTCAGGGTACGGGGTCCACCCCACCGCAATGCCAGGGGTGGCATTTCGACAGCCGACGCATCGCAAGCCATCCGCCACGCATCATGCCGTGTTTCGACAATGCCTCGATGGCGTAATCCGAACACGTCGGGTGGAAACGGCAGCGCGGGCCGAGAAGCGGGCCCAGTGTCCACTGGTAAATCCGGATGAGGACCACGCCGATCTGCTTCACGTCGAGGTATCAGGCAACCGCTCTAGCAATGAGGCTCGCCAGTTCTTCACGACGGGCGGCCGGATCGCCAGGCGGGCTACGCAACTGAACCACCATGTCGCGCCCCACGCCGCCGCCGTTACCGCCACACAGGCGGAACGCCTCCCGGATCATACGCTTCAAGGCATTGCGAGCGACCGCGGTCTTGACCAGCCGTTTTGCGACGATGAGACCCAAGCGGTCGTGCGGGAGCCCGTTGGGCGCGGTACACACGATGAACCACTTTCCGCTGTATCGCTTGCCCCGCATCGCCGCGCGAAACTGCGTGGGAGAATGCAAACGCCTCTGCGCCGAGAACCCGTGTGGCGAGGGCAAAGATTCCGGGCGCAGGAATTCGAGCCGAGGAAAGCGAACTAGACCGCGAGCCGCTTGCGGCCCTTTGCGCGACGGGCATTCAGGACTTTGCGCCCACCCAGCGTCTTCATCCGGGCGCGAAAACCGTGCGTGCGGGCGCGGCGAACCTTCGAGGGCTGATAAGTGCGCTTCATTTGCTGACCCCTTGAGCTTAAATCTTTCGATAAAGCCTGCTATTACAGCGCTTGGTACAAGTAGTTGTCAACTGAGTCGGCCCTTGGGGACCCTCTCGCCTGTGGATAAGTGTGTCCTCGGCTGTTAAACTTACGGCCCTTCCCGCTGCAATGACTACCCTCTCCGAACGCGCTCGAGTGATGGATGCCCTTTGGACAAAGTGCCTGGCGCACTTCCAGGAAGTGCTGCCGCCGCAGCAGTTTCGCACCTGGATCGAACCCCTGCGCGCACGGCGTGACGGTAGTCGGCTATTGGTCGAAGCACCGAATCGTTTCGTTCTCCAATGGGTGAAGGACCGCTTCCTGCCCACCATCGAGCGATTCGCCAAGGCCAGTGAAAGCAGCGACTGCACCGTGCTGCTGGAACTGGGGCAGCCACAGCAGATCGAAACCGCAGCGCACCGCATCGAGACCGAGCGGCGCGGCAAAGCCAAAGTAGAGCTCGAACGCCTCCCCGATGCCCCGCCGAACGGCCGCGAGGCATCCCGTCTCAATCCAGCGTTCACCTTCGACACCTTCGTCACCGGGAAAGCCAACCAGCTGGCTCGCGCTGCCGCGATCCAGGTGGCCGAGCATCCGGGCACTGCCTACAACCCGTTGTTCATTTACGGTGGTGTCGGACTCGGCAAGACCCATCTGTTGCAGGCAATCGGCAACCTCGTACAGCAGCATCAGCCCAACGCACGCACGCGCTACACCCACGCTGAGCAGTATGTGTCCGATGTCGTGCGTGCCTATCAGCACAAAGCCTTCGACAGCTTCAAGAAGTACTACCACTCCCTTGATCTTCTTCTAATCGACGACATTCAGTTCTTCGGTGGAAAGAACCGGACCCAGGAAGAGTTCTTCTACGCCTTCAATGCCCTCATCGAAGCACACAAGCAGTTGATCATCACCTGCGACACCTACCCCAAGGAGATTAGCGGCATCGAAGACCGACTGATCTCCCGCTTTGGCTGGGGACTGACCGTCGCCATTGAACCGCCGGAGCTCGAGATGCGGGTTGCGATCCTGCTCAAGAAAGCTGAAGCCGACCGCATCGTCCTTCCTGAAGACGTGGCATTCTTCATCGCCAAGCATGTGCAATCGAACGTGCGAGAGTTGGAAGGGGCGCTGAAGCGGGTAATTGCCTACTCCCGGTTCGTCAGCCAGGGCCTCACCGTGGAACTGGCACGCGAGGCATTGAAGGACCTCCTGGCCCTGCAGTTCCGGCAGATTTCCGTGGAGAACATCCAACGCACGGTGGCCGATTACTACAAGATCAAAGTGGCGGAGATGTATTCGAAGCGACGTTCACGAAACGTCGCACGCCCCCGGCAGATGGCGATGGCGCTGGCTAAGGAACTGACGCAGTTGAGTCTGCCAGACATCGGCGACGCATTCGGGGGCCGCGATCACACCACCGTGTTGCACGCATGCAGAAAGATCGCCGAGTTGCGCCAAGAGGCGCCGGACATCGGTCGCGACTTCGACGCGTTGCTGCAAGTGCTGCGCAGTTGAGGACTCCGGGACAAGAAGTGGATAACTACACCAAATCCCGCATGCACGGGATCTGTCCACAAACGCTACACAGCCATTCACGCTTCGATCCACAGGGTTGCGTGAATCCCCCGGCCTTGCACAGCATACGCAGTACGAGTAATCCACAGCGACGTGGTGTACTTATCTGTTCTTATCAGGAAGAGAAATGACATCTATAAACATCCAACGCGACGTCGTTCTGCTTCCACTGCAGGCTGTGAGCGGTGTGGTCGAGCGTCGGCACACTTTGCCCATCCTGTCCAATGTCCTTGTTGAGCTGCGCGACGGTGTACTTGCACTTACGGCCACGGATCTGGAGATTCAAGTGTGTTGTCGCACCCAGACCGACATCAGCACAACGCGAGAGGCTACGACGGTGTCGGCGAGGAAACTGCAGGAGATCCTCCGCGCGCTGCCGGATGGCTGCACCCTGAGCGTAGATCTGCAAGAGAAGCGTATGCAGTTGAAGGCGGGCAAGAGCAAGTTCGCGTTGCAGACCTTGCCTGCTCAGGACTTCCCGAAGTTGGCCACTGCCGACAGTGCAGCTGGCAAGCGCTTCGAAGTCGCACAGAAAGCCCTCAAACGCTTGTTCGGGCTGGTGCATTACGCAATGGCGCAACAGGACATCCGTTACTACCTAAACGGGTTGCTGCTCTCTGTTTCATCCGATGAAATTACGCTCGTCGCGACCGACGGCCACCGGTTGGCTTGGGCGAGCATGCCGTTGGACACGGGTGACGGAAAGATGGAAGTCATTCTTCCTCGCAAGGCCGCACTAGAGGTTTGGAAGCTTCTCTCCGACAGCGACGCACCGACCCAGATCGAGATCCGTGACACCCAGGTTGCTTTCACGATCGGCAGCGTGGAACTCATCTCGAAGGTAGTCGACGGCAAGTTCCCGGATTTCCAGAAGGTGATTCCCTCCGGCTATAAGCGCCATTTCGTGCTCGATCGACAACTTCTGCAACACGCCCTCCAGCGCGCGGCCATTCTGTCCAACGAGAAGTTCAGGGGTGTGCGCTGGCTGGTGGGCGACACCAGCCTGCGCATCATCAGCAGCAACACTGAGCAGGAGGAGGCGGAGGAGGAAATCGAGATCGAGTTCAGTGGCGGCCCGGTCGACATCGGCTTCAACGTGAGCTACCTTCTAGACGTGCTGGGTAACGTCTCCTCCGAGCGCATCGAATGCTGGCTGGGTGATGCGAACTCGAGCATGCTGATCACCGTTCCGGACGACCCGGCCTTCAAGTACGTAGTCATGCCGATGCGCATCTAGAACGCACTGCCACACGACAACACTCAGAGCAGACAACTGACAGACTCCATGCAGCAACCAGCATCCGACTACAACGCCGACAGCATCAAGGTCCTGAAGGGTCTCGAGGCCGTTCGCAAACGCCCGGGGATGTACATCGGCGACACCAGCGATGGAACCGGCCTGCACCATATGGTGTTCGAGGTTGTGGACAACGCCATCGACGAAGCGCTCGCAGGATACTGCGACGATATTCGCGTTGTGATCCACTCCGATAACTCAATCAGCGTTGTAGATAACGGCCGCGGCATTCCCACGGAGATTCATCCGGATGACGAACTCGGCCGATCTACAGCAGAAATCGTGATGACGGTGTTGCATGCCGGCGGCAAGTTCGACGGAAACTCGTACAAGGTGTCCGGCGGTCTGCACGGTGTGGGCGTGTCGGTGGTGAACGCTCTGTCGGAATGGCTGCGCCTGACCATTCGGCGCGAAGGAATCGCACACCAGATGGAGTTTCGAAAAGGCGAGCCCGTTGCCCCGCTGCATGAGACTGGGAATACTGATCGTCGTGGCACCGAAGTTCATTTCATGCCGAGTATCGAGGTTTTTGGCAACGTCGAGTTCCACTACGAGATCTTGGCCAAACGGTTACGCGAACTGTCATTCCTCAACAACGGTGTGCGTATCGAACTGGTCGACCAGCGCAATGGCAAGGAGGAGCTGTTCCAGTTCGCCGGCGGCATCAAGGCCTTTGTCGACTACGTCAACCGCACCAAGACTGTGTTGCACCAGCACGTGTTTCATGTCAATACCGAGCGCGAGCGCATCGGCGTCGAGGTGGCAATGCAATGGAACGATTCCTACCAGGAATCGGTGCTGTGCTTCACCAACAACATACCGCAGCGCGACGGCGGCAGCCACCTGACAGCGTTGCGAGCGGCGATGACGCGTACCCTCAATCAGTACATCGACCAGAGCGATATCGCCAAGCGCGCCAAGGTGGAAACCACCGGCGACGACATGCGCGAAGGCCTGACCTGCGTGCTGTCGATCAAGCTGCCAGATCCGAAGTTCTCGTCCCAGACCAAGGACAAACTGGTTTCCTCCGAAGTGCGCCCGGTGATCGAAGAGGCAGTGTCGGAGGGGCTGATGAATTTCCTGCTCGAGCATCCGAACGATGCCAAGATCATCGTCGGTAAGATTGTCGAAGCCGCGCGCGCGCGCGAAGCGGCACGCAAGGCGCGCGAGATGACGCGTCGCAAGGGCGTTCTCGACGGACTGGGACTGCCAGGCAAGCTCGCCGACTGCCAGGAGAAGGATCCCGCGCAGTCGGAGCTCTATCTGGTCGAGGGTGATTCCGCCGGCGGCTCAGCCAAGCAAGGGCGCGACCGGCGTTTCCAGGCGATCCTGCCCCTGAAGGGAAAGATCCTCAACGTGGAGAAGGCGCGCTTCGACAAGTTGCTGTCTTCCCAGGAAATCACGGCCTTGATCACGGCATTGGGCACTGGTATCGGCAAGGATGAGTACCGAGTGGACAAGCTGCGCTATCACCGGATCATCGTCATGACCGATGCGGACGTGGACGGGTCCCACATCCGCACGCTGCTACTCACATTCTTCTATCGTCAGATGCCAGACCTGATCGAGCGCGGGCACATCTACATCGCGCAGCCGCCCCTGTACAAAGTCAAGCATGGCCGCGAGGAGCGCTACCTCAAGGATGATCACGAGTTCAAGGACTACCTTCTCAAACTCGCCTTGAAGGACGCCCAGTTGTTCGCGTCGGAGACAGCAAACCCGCTGACAGGAGAGGCGCTGGCGGAGGTAGCTCGCGCCTACATCCTCGCCGAAGCAGTGATCGAGCGGGTTTCGCGGCGCATCGACCAGAGCGTGCTGGTGGCGATGCTCCGGGGCAAGGAGATCTCACTCGCCACTGCCGAGGATGCCGCGCGCAGCGCGCAGGCGTTGTCGGACTCGGTCACCAACGCGCAGGTGGTGGTGGACGCGCGATTTGACGAGGCGCTGGAAGCGCATCGACTGATCGTGCGGCGCAACGTCCATGGCAACGTGCGCTCAGGTTTTATCGACCAGGACTTCCTCGACAGTGGGGACTACGCGCAGATCCGCCGAACCGCGGGGATGCTCGAGGGCCTGATACTGCCCGGAGCGCTCGTGCAACGCGGCGAGCACAAGATTGCGGTAGCGGACTTCGGGCAGGCTATTGCCTGGCTGCTCGAGCAGGCGAAAACCGGTCTGACGGTGCAGCGCTACAAGGGCCTGGGGGAGATGAACCCGGACCAGTTATGGGAAACCACCATGGACCCCGGCTCGCGCCGACTCCTGCGCGCACAAATCGAGGACGCGCTCGCGGCCGACGAGATCTTCACGACGCTGATGGGTGACATGGTCGAACCGCGCCGCGCATTCATCGAAGCAAACGCGCTCGGTGTCCGCAACCTCGACGTCTGATCCCGCACGCCGCTTGCGCAAGCGTGCGGCGCCTCACGAGGCCCGAACTCAGCCGGGTTTGCGCGTACGTGGGCCCTTAGGGGCGCGCCGAGGGGCCGAGGTCTTGCGCGCGGGCTGACGCGGTTGCCCGTTCGCAGTCTTCGTCGGTGCACCACCGGTGGCGCGTCCAGCGCCCTGTTGACCACCACCGGCAGCCTGGCCGCGGCCACCGTGCGCCCTGCGCGCTCCGCCCGCACCATTGCCTGCTACTAGCTTGCCTGCATGGCCAGCGCTGCCGCCGGGACGGTTTCCTCGACTGCGGCCAGTGTTGCCCGCGCGCATGCCGGACGGACCCTGCTGTGCCAGCGGAGTTGGCGACGCCGTACTGCCCGACTTTACCAGTTCCTTCGCCGCTTTCTCGGCAAGCAGATCGACCGCATCGTCCAGCGTCAGCGTGGCCGGGTCGTACTCGGCAGGAATCGTCAGATTGACGTTGCCGTGCTTGATGTATGCACCATAGCGGCCTTCCATGACGACCACCGGCTTTTGGTCGATGGGATGGTCGCCCAAAGAGCGGCCGCCGTCGCCGCGTTGTGTCTTGGGTTGTGAAAGCAGTTGCACTGCGCGCTCCAGGTTGATGTCGTAGACGCTCTCGCTCTTGGGGATGGACTTGAAGCTCGTGTCGTGCTTCACGTAAGGGCCGAAACGCCCGATGCTCGCCTCCACCGGTTGGCCGGTTTCGGGATGGACGCCCAGCAGTCGCGGCAGGGAGAGCAGCCGCAGCGATTTCTCTAGTATTTCGTCCGATGCCTCACGCGGGATGGGCCATTCCTGCGGCCACTTGGCGCGCTTGGGCTTGGAACCTTCGACATTGGGCCCGAGTTGGACGTAATAGCCGAAAGGCCCCTTCAGCAAGGTGATCTGCAACCCGGTCTCCGGGTCCACGCCGAGCGGCACGCCTTCCACGGGCGGTGAATCCCAGGGCCGCGTGTAATCGCACTTCGGGTATGCGCTGCAGCCCACGAATAAGCCGCGACGGCTATTTTGCAGCAATACGAGGCTGCTGCACTTGGGACAGGTTTCCACCGGCTGTCCGGCAGCGCGCCACGCATCGCTGAGCACGCGATCAGCATAGTCCTTCCAATTCGACACGATCGGGTCGGACGCGGGAAGGGGAACGCCGCGGCCGGCGTCCCCTTTTGCCTGGAGGTTGCCGATGAAGGGTTGCCAGAACTCGCGCAGCACCTTCATCCAGTCCAGCTCGCCGTTGGAAATCTGGTCGAGCTCTTCCTCCATTTCGGCGGTGAATGCGTAATCGACGTAGCGGCCGAAGTGCGCAGTCAGGAAGCCATTCACCAGCCGTCCCAGGTCGGTAGGCAGGAAACGCTTCTTGTCCAGAATGGTATAGCCGCGATCGAGCAGCGTCGAGATGATATTGGCATACGTGGACGGCCGGCCGATGCCGTACTCCTCTAGCTTCTTGACCAGGCTGGCTTCGGTATAGCGCGGCGGCGGCAGGGTGAAGTGCTGCAGACCCGAGATCTGGTCAACGGGGATGCGCTCGCCTTCCTCCAGGGTAGGCAGGCGTTCCTCGCTTTCGTCCGCGCTGTCGTCGGCTCCTTCCTGATACACCGCAATGAAGCCAGGAAAAACCAGCACCTGGCCGGTGGCGCGGAACACTGCGTCGTCCTTTCCCACACCGAAGTCGATACCGGTGGTATCGAAGCGGGCAGGGGCCATCTGGCAGGCGAGCGTGCGTTTCCAGATCATCTCGTACAAGCGCGCCTGCTCGGCACTCAGGTAGGGTCGCACCTGCTCCGGGGTGCGAAAGATCGACGTGGGCCTTATCGCCTCGTGCGCTTCCTGCGCGTTCTTCGACTTGCTGCGGTACTCCACCGCCGACTTCGGCAGATAGGCCGCAGCGAAATTCTTGCGCGCGTATTCGCGGATCTCTTGAATCGCTTCCTTCGCTAGGTTGGTCGAGTCGGTACGCATGTAGGTAATCAGGCCGACGCTGCCGCCATCGATGTCTACACCCTCGTACAACTGCTGCGCAGTACGCATCGCGCGATCGGCCGACATGCCCAGCTTGCGCACTGCCTCCTGCTGCAGCGTGGAAGTGATGAAGGGCGCCGCGGGCGAACGCGACTTCGGCTTCTTCTCGACCTTCAGCACGGTGGCCTGGCCGGCAGCCGCGCGGGTGAGCGCCTTGATCACTTCGCCCTGCTGGGCCTCGTTGGTGAAGGAGAACTGTTCGACCTTGGCGCCCTGGTAATGGGTCAGCCGCGCATTGATCTTGTCGGCGTCCTTGTGGCCTTCTAGGTGGACGGTCCAATACTCCTGGCTCTTGAATGCCTCGATCTCGAGTTCGCGCTCCACGATCAAGCGCAGTGCCGGACTCTGGACTCGGCCCGCGGACAAGCTGGGACCGATCTTGCGCCATAGCAGTGGTGACAGGTTGAAACCGACCAAGTGATCAAGCGCGCGCCTGGCCTGCTGTGCGTTGACCAGCGGCATCGAGATGTCGCGCGGATTCTGCACACCTTCTTTCACCGCGGATTCGGTGATCTCATAGAAGACCACGCGCTTGAGCGGCCGGTTGCGCAGGTTCTTGCGGCCCTTGAGGATCTCCGACAAATGCCAGGCGATGGCCTCCCCTTCGCGGTCCGGGTCGGTTGCCAACAGGATCTGGGTGGCATTCTCGGCCGCCTTCGCGATGGCATCGACGTGCTTCTTGTTGCGCTCGATGAGCGCGTAGCGCATGGAGAAGTCCTGGTCCGGATCGACCGCGCCCTCCTTTGCCTCCAGGTCGCGCACATGGCCGTACGATGCGAGGACCTCGTAGTCGCCACCCAGGTATTTCTTGAGCGTCTTTGCTTTGGAAGGGGACTCTACGATCAGAAGGTTGATGGCCATTGCGTACTTGGGCAGGAATTACTCGAGTTCATCATTGCGCTGCGCACGGGCTCCGGCGTCGCCGTGTCGTCCCGCTACGACCCGACGGGGAAGCAACCCGTGGACCGGTCGGCTGGCGAGCTTTCCAACAGGTGGTGCCTCATCCCGGGCAGGGCTCTCATCGCCAGGCGGTCATGCGTTGTGCCGCTCGCTCCGCATGAATGACAGAGGAGGGCTCGCCGCGCGATCGCGAGCTTGCTCGCGTTTCATTGCACTTACACGTAAATAAGAGGACCCCATCTTCGACATGCGCTGCATGCCGGGAATCGACTGCTCATCCGGCCCGTGCGTTCGGCCGTGGAGCGGATCAAAGAATCGACCCCGATGTCCTCAACCTGATCCCGACTGTCATGGGCCGTGTGGCCGATCAACTGTCGCGTCCGGCGCTCGTTGCGCCCGTCTCGAGTGGTGCGTTGGCCCTAGCGCAGGCTTTGGTAGAAGCCGCCAGCCAGACGTGCTACGTAACCATCCAACTCGAGCGTCAACAGCATGGCGGAAGCAACTTCGGCAGTCAAGCCCGCGCGTTCGCACAGCACGTCGATGGTCACTGTGTCGCCCCCCAGCGCTTGCAGAAGGCGCGCGCCGTCCGTGCCGGGGGCTTCCGCGGCCCCTAGACCGTCCGTGGCGGAACTACCGTTGCCCACGCCGAGTTCTCCCAGCACGTCGTCGACGTTCTCGACGAGCTTGGCGCCCTGTTTGATCAGCCAGTGACAGCCCTTCGCCAGCGCAGAGTGGATCGACCCGGGAACCGCGAACACGTCGCGCCCCTGCTCGGCCGCCTCCTTTGCGGTGATGAGCGACCCGCTGTGCAAGGCGGCCTCGACCACCAGGCAGCCAAGACTGAGACCGCTGATGATGCGATTTCTGCGCGGGAAGTTCGCGCGCAGCGGCGGTGTACCGAGGGGAAACTCGGAAACCAGCGCACCGCGTTCGCTCAATTCGCGGGCCAGTTCTACGTTTCGACCCGGGTAGATTCGATCCAGCCCGGTGCCGACCACCGCGATGCTGGAGCTCCTGCCATCGAGGCCGCCGCGATGCGCGGCCGCATCGATTCCCAGGGCCAGTCCGCTGACGATGCACAGACCCGCGTCGCTAAGTGCCTGCGCGAATGCACGCGCATCGCCTAGCCCGCGCGGAGTGGGAGAGCGGCTGCCGACGATTGCTAGTGCCGGACGGGACAACAGCGTGGGATCACCGGCGACGTAGAGCACCGGAGGCGGATCGGGGACATTGCTCAACCTGGCCGGATAGTCCGGGTGGCCCAGGGTCAACAAATGGTGGCCTAGCTGTGCGAGCCAGTCGTGCACAGCGCGCAGCGAAGCGGCCGGAACCTCTTCGCGCAGCGCCTGTGTCGCGCGCGCGCCCACGACGCGATTGAGCGCCGCGTCGGAAGCGCTCAGGATTCTATCGGGCGAGCCGAATGCATCGAGCAGGCGGCGCAGGCTCGCCCCTCCGACACCCGAAACCAGCGAGAGGCGCAGCCAATCATCGATGTCGTCGGAGTGGGCGTTGCGAGCGATGGGCTGCTCTCCATGGGAAACATTACGGGTTGCGCACCGCGTCCAACACGTGCACCGGGCGGGTGGCGCTCATGACCAGGCCATACGCCATCTTGTCGAAGACGCGGAACACCAGCACCAGCCCGTAGCGCTGCTCCGGCAGCGCAATGGGCTTGTTCCGCCCGTTCGGGATGCTGCCCTCGCTGTGGTACAGGCCCAACACGTTCCCGCTCTGCAGGCCGTCGCGGGCGCCTTGATTTATTATGATAGTGGAATATGGCGCCATTTCAAAGACTGTGTTGTCGGAGCCGGCGATTACGCGCCCCTTGATCTGCTGCTCAGGCGCGCGCGGAACGAACGGAGCGCTTGTCTGGGGCGGCGAGATCGCAAGCTTGTCGCCCACGGTGATCTCCTGACTGGCCTTGGCGATGTGCAGCGTGCTCACCTGGCCAGTCCCCATTAGGTCCGCATCGCCCAGGTAGACTGCTTCGAATCCGAGCACTTCCTTGGTGTCCGGATCCTGGAACACGCGGCCCTGCCGGTAGACTTGCCAGCGTGGCTGCTCGACATCGGTCAGACCCGTTACGTACGCCGTGTCGCCAGCGGAAACGGCGACGCGGCTGTCGGTCGTAGCCACTATGGTCGGTGCGGATGCCACCTGCGCGGCGTCCACGATCAAGGTGCGGGCGAGGAAGGGCTCAATAAGCTTGGCCGGAATGGTCGGGATTGGCATCTTCGCCAGGTCGCTCGAGCGCATCTGCGGGCTGAGCCTGGATTGCTGCATGTCGCTTCCTGCCCAGCGCGAGGTCCCCCCGTCTTCACTGCCCTCCAGCCGCAGCCGCGGGGTGCCGCCGGACAGATCGAGGATGACCACGTCCCCGGGATAGATCAGATGCGGGTTGTTGATTGCATCCTTGTTGATGCCCCACACCTCCGGCCAACGCCACGGGTTCCTCAAGAAGCGCGCGGAAATGTCCCACAGTGTGTCGCCGCGCTTGACCACGTAGCGGTCCGGCACGGGATTCTGCAGCAGGGGTTCTCCGGCCGTAGCGGGTGCCGCAGCGGAACCCGATTCTGCCTCGCTGCCCGGCACGGCGGTGGGGGCCTCATCCTGCGCCCAGGCACTTGTTAGGTGCAGGGCAAGACCGAATATAAAGGGCACTACCGATATAATTCTGCGCATAAAAGCAGTCTCCCGACGGGTCGCACGGAACGCACCGGCGCGCGGTTTCAAGAACCGCACCAGACCGGCATGCCTTACCTTGCTGCTCAGCGGCTTCCCAAGATTTCTGCAGGTTGTTCAAAAGACTAGCAAGATGGCCTTGCTGCCCATCCTTCATTACCCGGACGAACGTCTACACCGTGTCGCGGCCCCGGTCGGGGACATTAACGACAGGATTCGTCAACTCGTTAGGGACATGGCGGAAACGATGTATGCCGCTCCCGGAATCGGGCTGGCGGCCACCCAGGTCGATGTCCATGAGCAGGTGATCGTGATCGACATTTCCGAAACGCATGACCAGCTGCAGGTCTTCATCAATCCGCGCATCGTTGAGTCCCGCGGGGAAGCCGAGTGCGAGGAGGGCTGTTTGTCGGTGCCGGGCATCTACGAGACGATCACCCGCGCGGCGTGGATCCGGGTGGAAGCGCTGAACCAGGAGGGCAGGCCTTTCACGGTCGAGACCGACGGGCTCCTGGCGGTGTGCATTCAGCACGAGATGGATCACCTGAAAGGCCGGGTCTTTGTCGATTACCTCTCGCGCCTGAAGCAGAGCCGCATCGCCGCCAAGCTGAAGAAGAATCAGCGCAAGGCGTTGTGATGCGGCTGGTGTTTGCCGGCACCCCCGCTTTTGCCGCCGTCTCGCTCGCGGCGCTTCTCGCCGCCGGGCATGAGGTCGTCCTTGTCCTGACTCAGCCCGATCGGCCGGCGGGACGGGGAATGAGCATGCGCGCTTCAGAGGTGAAGCAACTGGCCCAAGGGTGTGGGCTGCGGGTCGCCCAGCCGCCGTCGCTGCGTGGCGACAGCGCCGTTGCTCAACTCGCTCAGACAAAGGCCGCGGCGATGGTAGTGGCAGCCTATGGGCAGATCCTGCCCCAATCCGTGCTGGACGCCTTCCCACTGGGCTGCATCAACATCCATGCTTCGCTGCTGCCGCGCTGGCGCGGCGCCGCACCGATTCAGCGTGCCATCCTAGCCGGGGACACCTGCACCGGCATCAGCATCATGCAGATGGATGCCGGCCTGGACACCGGCCCGGTAATGCTAGCCGAAGCAATCGCGATCGCCGAGCGCGAAACCGCCCAGTCGCTGCACGACCGACTTGCCGAACTGGGTGGACGCTGCATCGTGCGCGCCCTGGCCCAGCTCGACGCAGGAAGTGCGCGCGCAGTGGCACAGCCGCAGGCGGGCGCCACCTATGCGACCAAGCTGGCTAAGGAGGAGGCGGAAATCGACTGGGGCCGCAGCGCCGTGGAACTGGATCGCCAAGTCCGCGCGTTCAATCCATTTCCGGTGGCGGCAACCAGCCTGGACGGCGTGCCACTGAAAATCTGGCGCGCACATCCGCTGCCAGCCCGCGGGCTGCCGCCCGGGGTGGTCCAGGAAGCATCCGGTGACCGGCTGATCGTCGCTTGCGGAGAGGGCGCGCTGGCGCTAGAAGAGTTGCAGCGCGCGGGCGGAAAGCGGTTGCCTGTCCGCGAGTTCCTGCGTGGTTCCGGCCTCTCGCCGGGGCAGCGGCTGGGCGCGGCGTGATCGAGATCCAGCGCCATGCCAGTGCTGCACTCATGGCGGTGTTGCGGGGCCGCAGCCTCAGCCACACTCTGACCGCGTTGTGGCAGGAGCATCCCGAGCTCGCGAGCCAGGCGCGCGGAGCGATTCAGGACATCGCCTACGGCTCGTGCCGCTGGCTCGGCACGTTGCGCGGTGTGCTCTCACAGCTGGTGCGCAAGCCGCTTCAGGACGCGCCGGTGGATGCGCTGCTGCTGGTCGGACTCTATCAGCTCGGCTGGACCGGGGCGCCGAAGCATGCGGTGGTCGATTCCGCGGTGCGCCTGTGCGCGCATCTAGGCGTGCGCAGCGCGCAGGGCCTGGTCAACGCGGTGCTGCGCAACTACATTCGCGCCTCCGCCCGCCTGCTCGAGCAGGCACGCGCTGCTTCCGAAGTCGGCCGCTTTTCCTATCCGCAGTGGTGGATCGATCGGATCCGCCGGGCGTGGCCGGATCGGTTCTCCGAGGTGCTCGACGCGGGCAATGCGCACCCGCCCATGAGCGTGCGCGTCAACCTGCGCCGAGGCAGCGTAGAGTCCTACCGCAGGCGTCTGCACGAAGCAGGCATCGCGCACACCCCATTGCCCGGGGTTGCCCTGCGCATCAGCAGGCCGCTGCCGGCAACGCGGCTGCCGGGATTCGCCGAGGGGCTGGTATCGGTGCAGGACGTCGGCGCGCAGTACGCAGCGCCGCTTCTCGATCTGCAGGCAGGACAGCGCGTGCTCGACGCGTGCGCCGCGCCGGGCGGCAAGACCGCGCACGTGCTGGAAACCGCGGAGGTCGATCTGGTGGCGCTGGATCGCGATAGCGAGCGTCTCGAGCGGGTGCGCGAGAATCTGGCGCGGCTGGGCCTGCGTGCTGTGCTCGCAGTCGCCGATGCGGGCGCGCTCTCATCGTGGTGGGACGGCGCACACTTCGACCGCATCCTCCTCGACGCGCCATGTAGTGCCTCCGGCGTCGTGAGGCGCCACCCCGACAGCAAGTGGCTGCGCCGTGACGAGGACATCGCACGGCTTGCGGCCGAGCAGAGCCGCCTGCTCGAGGCTTTATGGCAAACGCTTGCGCCGGGTGGTAAATTGCTTTTCGTAACCTGCTCGGTTTTCCCGGAAGAAGCGAGCGCGCAGATCGTCGCGTTCCTCTCCGCTCAAAGGGATGCCGCGCGTGTGCCCCTGCACAATTTCCCGCGGGCGGATGGACAACTCCTGCCCGACGAGGAGCACGACGGATTCTTCTATGCCTTGCTCGAGAAGCGGACACCGCGCGGCCACAAGCTAGATGCATGATCAGCCGGGACTGCGCCTAGCGTTGCGGGTCTGTGCCGCGGCCGTCATGCTGTGGCTGCTGTGCGCGGTTGCCCTAGCTGAGGGCATCTCCATCAAGTCCGCCGAACTGACGCACACCGACGGTGGTTACACGCTCGAGGCGCGCTACGACATCGACCTCTCGCCGACGCTGGAGGACGCTCTCGTTCGCGGTCTCACCCTCACCTTCGTCTCCGAATTCGAGCTGGTCTACCCGCGCTGGTGGACGCTCAACTTCTGGAACAAGAAGCTGGTCGAGCGCGAGGCCGCGTACCGTCTTTCGTACAACGCCCTCACACGCCAGTACCGCCTCGCGCTCGGCGGGTTTCATCAGAGTTTCGACAACGTGGAACAGGCACTCGCCGTGCTCGGTCGGGTGCGCTTCAATCCGGCGGTCGAGGACGACGACGTCGAGCCCGGCTCTGTGTATATTGCCAATGTGCGCCTGCGCCTGGACACGGGCAAGCTGCCCAAGCCGCTGCAGCTCGACGCCATCGGTTCGCGCGATTGGAATCTTGCATCAGAGTGGTACCGATGGACGTTCCAGCCGTGAAGAGGACGCCGCTGCATATCGTCCGCACGTCGCTCATCTCACGCGGGATGAAGTTGCTCATCGCGTTCATCTTGGTGCTGGGCGCGGTGATGCTCTACCTGCTCTCCACCGCCAGCGCGAACACGGCGCTGTTCGCCGCCGACCTGCGCATGCTGCTCCTGCTCGGCGTCGGACTGGTGCTGGTGCTGATGGCATTGGTGGGCTACCAGCTGCTGGCGCTGCGGCGTCGCCTCAAGGCGCGCTTGTTCGGGGCAAAACTGACCTTGCGGATGGTGCTGCTGTTCGCGCTGGTGGCGCTGCTACCCGGTGCTCTGGTCTATGCAGTGTCGGTGCAGTTCCTGAACAAGAGCATCGAATCGTGGTTCGACGTGCGTGTGGAAAAAGCCCTCGAGGGCGGCCTCGCCCTGGGGCGTACCACCCTGGACAACATGCTGCGCGAGCTGGCGCGCGAGGCCGAGTCGATGGCCGTGGTGCTCGACGAAGCCACGCCCGGGCAGCGCGCGCGCGTGCTCAACAACCTGCGCGAGCAAGGCGGGCTCGCCGAAGTGGCGATCTTTACCTCTGAGGGCAGCCCGCTGGCGTTCGCATCGGCCGATGCCGGAGCGTTGATGCCCGAGCCCCTGCCCGCTGCTGCCGCCCGGCAGGTCCTGCTGCAGCAGTCTTACCGCCAGGTGCGGCAGGAGAGCGGCGAGGGACTGACCCTGGTGGTGGTAGTGCCGCTCAATACCGCCGACGGCACATTGGCGCTGCAACTCACGCAGCCGGTTGCTGCCCCGCTGGCGCAGGACATGAGCACGGTGCAGACGCTCTACCAGGACTATCAGGAGATTTCACTGGCGCGCGGTGGGTTGAAGCGGCTCTACGGTCTGTCCCTCACGCTGTCGCTGTTGCTCGCGCTGCTCTCGGCACTGGTGCTGGCGATCGTGTTCAGCGAACGGCTCTCCGCGCCGCTGGTGCTTCTCGCGGCGGGGACGCGAGCGGTTGCGCAGGGGGACTTCAGCCTGCGTCATCCGGTCCGCAGCCACGACGAATTGGGCGTGCTGACCGAGTCGTTCAACACGATGACGCGCCAACTCGCCGATGCGCGGGCGACCGCGCTGGGGAACCAGAAACAACTGGAGGCGGCCAACGCGTACCTCGAGACGATTCTCGCGAAGCTCTCGGCGGGCGTGCTGTCGTTCGATCAGGACCGCCGGCTGCGCTCGGCCAATCCCAGCGCCAGCGAGATCCTCGGCGTGGATCTGAACACGCTGCTGAAAGTGCGCGTTGACGACTGGCAGGCACGCGCGCCGCAGCTGCGCGACGCGGCCGAGGCAATGCGCGCGGCGATCGTCGAGGCGCGCCCCGAACTGTGGGAGAAGCAGCTGGAAATCAAGGAAGATGGCAAGGTGCTTCTGCTGCGGGGCAGCGCGTTGCAGGTCGGCAGCGACCTGGGTTTCGTGGTCGTGTTCGACGACATCACCCGCCTGCTGCAGGCGCAGCGCTACGCCGCGTGGGGCGAAGTGGCGCGCCGACTCGCGCACGAGATCAAGAATCCGCTCACGCCGATCCAGCTTTCCGCGGAGCGGCTCGAACACCGGCTGCGCGACAAGCTACAAACCGCCGACGCGCTGATGCTGACGCGCTCGACCCAGACCATCGTCAGCCAGGTGTCCCAGCTCAAGGGCATGGTGGACGCCTTCAGCCAGTACGCGCGCACGCCGGAGATGCAACTGCAGAACCTCGATCTGAATCAGCTCGTGCGCGACGTGCTTGCCCTGTACGAAGGACACAAGCCGGTGATGGCGCTGGCTCTCGACGACGCTCTGCCGCCTGTGCTGGGGGATGCCGCGCGCCTGCGCCAGGTGATTCACAACTTGCTGCAGAACGCGGAGCAGGCCGTGGCCTCCACCACCGCCGCACGCATCCTGGTCCGTACCGCGCTCGAGTCCGGCAATGCGCTGCTGGAGGTCGTCGACAATGGACCGGGGTTTCCGCCCGAGATGCTGGCGCGCGCCTTCGAACCCTATGTCACCACCAAGTCCAAGGGTACCGGTCTAGGACTGGCTATCGTCAAGAAGATCATCGAGGAGCACAACGGTAGTATTCAGCTGTCGAACGCGGGGCTCGCCGGCGCGCAGGTCAGGATCCGCCTGCCGCTCGCCGCCGCTTCGGTGCATTCGCTGCCAACTCCGGGCAGCGCGAGGGTCGGATAAGGTGCCATGAGCCAGATACTGGTTGTCGATGACGAGATGGGCATTCGTGAGCTGCTCTCCGAGATCCTCGGAGAGGAAGGTCACCAGGTGAAGCTCGCCCAAAATGCGGGCGAGGCGCGCACGTTGCGCAACCGTGCCCGTCCGGATCTAGTCCTGCTGGACATCTGGATGCCCGACACGGACGGCATCACCCTTCTCAAGGAGTGGGCCACCACCGGTCAGCTCACCATGCCAGTGGTGATGATGTCCGGGCACGGCACGATCGACACCGCGGTGGAGGCCACGCGCATGGGTGCGTACGCCTTCCTGGAGAAGCCCATCGCCCTGCAGAAGCTGCTCTCCACTGTTGGCCAGGCGCTGCGCCAGACCCCGGCCCTCCCGTTGCAGCCGCAGCTGTCCCCGGCATACCTGGGCAAGGCTGCGGTGGTCAGCGAGATGCGTCAGCGGGTTGAGGCCTTGAAGACGCTGAAGCTGCCCTTGCTCATCGTCGGCGAGCCGGGAGCGGGCAAGCGCACCTGTGCCCGTTCCTTGCACCAGGCGAACACGCCCTGGGTGGAGCCCGAGGACTACCGGCGCCTCGACGACCCGTACGGCGACCTGTCCAAGGAAGCCGCGGAAGGAACCTTGTACATCCGAGAAATCGTCGATCTGACGCCCCAGCAGCAGCGCAACCTGCTGGCGTTGATACCCTCATTCGAGCGAGCGCACACCCGCCTGATCGCCTCCACCACCCATTCCCTGCCGCGGTTGGTGAACGAAGGCGCCTTCGACTCGCGCCTGTACGCCGCAATCGCGCAAACGCAGCTGCGTGTACCGAGCCTGCGCGAGCATGCCGAGGACATCCCCGAGCTTGCCCGACTCATGCTCGGGCGCATGGTCGAGAGCAAGGCGGTCCCGCCGCGCAGCCTGAGCACCGCGGCCCTGAACGCGCTGCGCGTGTACGACTGGCCAGGCAATCTCACGCAGCTCGAGAACGCCCTCAGGAGCATGGCGCTGCTTGCCGCCGGCAACGAACTGGGCGTGAGCGACGTCAACATGGCGCTTGCCCAGTCCGACAGCGCGCAGCCCGGTACCGTGGCCGGCCTGAGCCTCGATTGTGAATTGCGCGACGCGCGCGATGCCTTCGAGCGGGTCTACTTCGAATACCACATCGCCCGCGAGGGCGCCAATATGAGCAAGGTGGCCGAGCGCGTCGGCCTTGAGCGCACGCACCTGTATCGCAAGCTCAAGCAGCTGGGCATCAAGCTGAACCGGCGCGAGCAGTAAGCCTGCGGCCCGGGAGCCCGGGCGCGCGCTTCCCACCTATATAATTGCGCGATCGTGCGTCGCTGGCCTGAGGCGATGCCGCCAACCTGCCCGCGCGCGCGGGTGTTCAACGGACGCGAATCTCGATGGCTACGCGAAAAGAACTGGCCGATGCGCTGCGCGCACTCGCGATAGATGCGGTGCAAAAGGCCAACTCCGGGCATCCGGGCATGCCGATGGGCATGGCCGAGATCGCCGAGGTGGTGTGGAACCATCACCTGCGATTTAACCCGGCAAATCCGTCCTGGCCTGACCGCGACCGTTTCGTTCTCTCCAACGGTCACGGTTCCATGCTGCTGTACGCCCTGCTGCACCTGACCGGCTTCGATCTGCCGATGGCGGAACTGCAGCGCTTCCGCCAGCTCCACTCGAAGACGCCCGGGCATCCCGAATCCTTCATCACGGCCGGTGTGGAGACCACCACCGGCCCACTTGGCCAGGGCCTTGCGAATGCAGTGGGCATGGCGCTGGCGGAACAGATGCTGGCTGCCGAGTTCAATCGCCCGGGATTCCCGATCGTCAACCATCGCACCTACGTATTCCTCGGCGACGGTTGCCTGATGGAGGGGATCTCGCACGAGGTCTGTTCACTCGCGGGCACCCTAGGGCTGGGAAAGCTGATCGCACTGTACGACGACAATGGCATCTCCATCGACGGCCATGTCGAGGGCTGGTTCACCGACGACACCACGAAGCGGTTCGAGGCCTACAACTGGCACGTCGTCTCCGGCGTGGACGGGCACAGCCCCGAAGCGGTGCACGCGGCGGTGGAACTCGCCAAGTCCGTCACCGACAAGCCCAGCCTGATCCGCTGCAAGACGGTCATCGGCAAGGGCTCGCCGAATAAGGCGGACACGCACGAGGTGCACGGTGCGGCGCTGGGAGAGAAGGAGGTTGCCGCGACGCGCGCGCACATCGGCTGGAAGCACGCCCCCTTCGAGATCCCGCAGTCGGTGTACGAAGGCTGGGACGCGCGCGTGCGCGGCACCGGGCTGGAGAAGCTGTGGCGTAACCGCTTCGAGGAGTATGCGCGGTCGCATCCTGAACTGGCCGCGCAGTTCGAACGGCGCGCTGCCGGCAGACTGCCCGCCGACTGGCGCGAGCGCGCCAGCGCGTTCGTCGCGGCGGTTGCCGCCAAGGGCGAGACGATCGCCACGCGCAAAGCCTCGCAGAACGCGATCGAGGCGCTGGCTGCGCAGCTGCCGGAACTGGTGGGTGGCTCGGCCGACCTGGCTTCCTCGAACCTAACCATGTGGTCCGGTTCGCGGCCGGTGCGTCGGGGCCACGGCGGCAACTACGTCTTCTTCGGCGTGCGCGAGTTCGGCATGACCGCCATCCTCAACGGCATGGCCCTACACGGTGGCTACATTCCCTATGGCGGCACCTTCCTCACCTTCTCCGACTACTCGCGCAACGCGCTGCGCATGGCCGCGCTCATGAAAGTGCGCAACATTTTGGTGTTCACGCACGATTCCATCGGCCTGGGCGAGGACGGGCCGACGCACCAGCCGATCGAGCATGCAGCGACGCTCCGCTACATTCCCAACATGGACGTCTGGCGGCCCTGCGACACGGTGGAAACGGCCGTGGCCTGGACTGCGGCGATCGAGCGCACCGACGGGCCGACCTCGCTGCTACTGTCGCGACAGAACCTGCCGTTCGTCGCGCGCGCCGCGCAACAATTGCAGGACGTGCGCCGTGGCGGCTACGTGGTGTCCGAGGCGCAGGGCGCACTGCGCGCTGTCATCATCGCCACCGGGTCCGAGGTCGCACTGGCGCTGCAGGCGCAGAAGCAACTCGCCGCCGAGGGCTTCGAGGTGCGGGTCGTCTCCATGCCCTCGACCAGCGTGTTCGACCGCCAGCCCGCTGCCTATCGCGATGCCGTGTTGCCCAAAGGCATCCGGCGCGTGGCAGTCGAGGCAGGGATCGCCGATTTCTGGCGCAAGTACGTGGGACTCGACGGCGCCGTGCTTGGCATCGACCGGTTCGGCGAATCCGCGCCGGCCGGCGAACTCTACAAGTACTTCGGCTTCACCGCCGAGAACCTGACGCAGCTCGTGAAGGGCATCGCGCGCGCGTGAGCGAGCGCGGCATGGGCGAGGCCTTCGGCCTGCTGGCCGACATTGGCGGCACCAACGTCCGCTTCGCCCTCCTTGCGCCCGGCAGCCGGGAACCCCAGCAGGCGCGCAGCTATCGCTGCGCCGATTATCTTGGTCTTGAGCAGGCGGTTCTCGCCTATTCGAACGCGCTCGGGCAGCCTTTCATCGACCGCGCGGCGATCGACGTCGCCACTGCCATCACCGGGGATCTGATCCGGCTGACCAACAGTCCCTGGGCGTTTTCCATCGAGCAGACGCGCAGGCAGTTCAATCTCGAGCGTCTGGTTGTGCTCAACGATTTCACCGCGCTCGCGCTGTCCCTGCCGGTGCTGCCTCAGGCGGAACTGCGTCAGGTGGGCCGGGGCGGATGCGAACCGGGACGGTGCAAAGCATTGATCGGCCCGGGGACCGGGTTGGGTGTCTCCGGACTCATGCCGAGCGAAGGCGGTTGGGTGGCGCTGGAAGGCGAAGGCGGACACACCGCCTTCAGCCCGATGAACGAGCGGGAGGACGCGGTGCTGGGCATCCTGCGCGAAGGCTACGGCCATGTGTCCACCGAGCGACTGGTCAGCGGCCCCGGCCTGGTCAACATTTACGAAGCGCTGTGCCGGCTCGATCACGAAATCGCCCGGGGGCTCGATCCGGTTCAGATCTCCGAGGAGGCGATCGCGGGCAGCGATGCGCACTGCGTCGAGGCCCTTGCGATGTTCTGCGCCGCGCTCGGGACGGCGGCCGCCAACCTCGCCATCACCCTGGGTGCCCGGGGCGGGGTCTACATCGGCGGGGGCATCGTGCCGCGGCTGGGGGAGTATTTCGACACTTCGCCGTTCCGGCAGCGCTTCGAGAACAAGGGGCGCTTTTCCTCCTATGTGGCGAGGATCGCGACCCTGGTGATCACGGCGGAGGATCCGGCGCTGCGCGGGCTGGCCGTGGCGCTGGACGGCCCGGAATGACCGCCCGGGCCGGTCTCCGGAACGCCGGATAAGGTCTGGAGCGCTGCAGTAAAATCACTTGTTTCCAATCATCTTTACGAACCGAGGATCGAAAAGCATGGCCATTCGGATCGCTATCAACGGCTACGGCCGCATCGGACGCAACATCCTCCGCGCCTTTTACGAGTCGGGGCGCAGCAAGGACATGCAGATCGTCGCAGTGAACGATCTGGGCAGCCCGGAGACCAATGCGCACCTCACGCGCTACGATACCGCGCACGGCCGCTTCAAGGGCACCGTCGAAGTGGACGGCGATTCGATGGTGGTCAACGGCGACCGCATTCGCGTGCTGGCTCAGCGCGACCCCGCCCAGCTGCCCTGGGGCGAGCTTGGCGTGGACGTGGTGCTGGAGTGCACCGGGTTCTTCACCAGTAAGGAGAAGGCGTCTGCTCACCTCAAGGGCGGCGCGAAGAAGGTCATCATCTCCGCGCCGGGGGGCAAGGATGTCGATGCCACCATCGTGTACGGTGTGAACCACGACACGCTCAAGGCGAGCCATACGGTGATCTCGAACGCGTCGTGCACGACCAACTGCCTCGCGCCGCTGGTCAAGCCCCTGCATGCCAAGATCGGCGTCCTCGCCGGACTGATGACGACCATCCACGCGTACACCAACGATCAGGTGCTGACCGACGTCTATCACGAGGATCTGCGCCGCGCGCGATCTGCGACCCAGTCGATGATTCCGACCAAGACCGGTGCAGCGGCGGCGGTCGGCCTGGTCATGCCGGAACTGAACGGCAAGCTCGATGGGTATGCCATACGTGTGCCGACCATCAACGTGTCCATCGTCGACTTGACCTTCAACGCCAAGCGCGCGACCACGGTCGATGAAGTCAACGGCATCCTGAAGGCCGCCTCCGAGGGCGAACTCAAGGGCATCCTCGCATACAACAAGGCGCCGCTGGTGTCGGTGGATTTCAACCACGATCCGCACTCGAGCATATTCGATGCGACCTTGACCAAGGTGGTCGAAGGCACGCTCGTGAAGGTCTCGAGCTGGTATGACAACGAATGGGGCTTCAGCAACCGCATGCTGGACACCACCGTTGCATTGATGAACGCGCGATAGCAACGCACGACCGGTTGTGCCCCCATTCATGTGGCTGAAGGTCTTCATATGCCCATCCTGAAAATGACCGATCTCTCGCTCGCCGGAAAGCGCGTGCTGGTCCGCGAGGATTTCAACGTGCCCCTGCAGAACGGGAGAATCAGCGACGACACGCGCATCCGCGCCTCGCTCCCCGGCATCCGCAAGGCGCTCGAGCAAGGTGCCCGCCTGATGCTGGTATCGCACCTGGGCCGGCCGACCGAGGGCCAGTTCGACGAAAGCGAATCGCTCGCGCCGGTGGCCGGGCGCCTGTCGGAACTGCTCGGTCAGGACGTTCCTCTCGTGCGCGACTGGCTGGGGGGCGTGGCGGTGGAACCAGGCAAGGCGGTGCTTCTGGAGAACTGCCGTTTTAACAAGGGCGAGAAAAAGAACGACGAAGCGCTGGCGCGCAAGATCGCAGCGCTGTGCGACGTGTACGTGAACGACGCATTCGCCACCGCCCACCGCGCAGAGGCCACCACGCACGGTGTCGCCCGCTTCGCTCCGGTCGCCTGCGCCGGCCCGCTGCTGGCCCGGGAACTGGAGGCGCTGGGCAAGGCGCTGGAGAAGCCGGCGCGTCCACTGGTCGCCATCGTCGGCGGGGCAAAGGTTTCCACCAAGCTCACCGTCCTGGATCAGCTCGCGGCGAAGGTCGATCAGTTGATCGTGGGCGGCGGCATCGCAAACACCTTCATGCTGGCTGCGGGCATGAAGATCGGCAAGTCGCTGGCCGAGCCCGATCTCGTGGGCGAAGCGAAACGGGTAATCGAGCGCCTGGCCGCGAAGGGGGGGGCAGTGCCGCTTCCTCTGGACGTGGTCTGCGCCAAGGAATTCTCGGCCACGGCGCCAGCCACGACCAAGGCGGTGAACGAGGTGGCCGACGACGACATGATCCTCGATGTCGGCCCGAAGACCGCGGCCGCACTCGGCGGGCTGCTGGCCAAAGCCGGCACCATCGTCTGGAACGGCCCGCTTGGGGTGTTCGAGTACGATCAGTTCGCCGGCGGAACGAAGTCCCTGGCTCAGGCCATCGTGGCGTCTCCCGCGTTTTCGCTGGCTGGTGGCGGCGAGACGGTTGCAGCGCTCGCGAAGTTCGGCGTCACCGAGCGCATCGGTTATGTCTCCACCGCGGGGGGAGCGTTCCTGGAGTTCCTGGAGGGGAAGAAGCTGCCGGCAGTCGAGATCCTGGAGGCGCGGGCGCGCGGCTGAGGCCGCCACCCCTCCCATGCAACGAAACACCAAGATCGTCGCAACGCTCGGCCCCGCCAGTTCCGAACGCGAAGTCCTCACCCGCATGATTGCCGCAGGCGTGGATGTCGTGCGCCTGAATTTCTCCCATGGGACCGTCGCCGACCACACTGCCAGGGCCGCACTGGTTCGCCAAGTTGCACGCGAACTCGGGCGCACCGTAGGCATCATGGTGGACTTGCAAGGTCCGAAGATTCGCGTCGGTAAGTTCGAGCGGGGCCAGGTCCAGCTTGCCAAGGGCGATCCGTTCATCCTCGATGCCGATTGCACCCTGGGCAACCAGGAACGGATCGGACTCGACTACCGCGAGCTGGTGCGCGACGTGCGCGCGGGCGATGTCCT
>Ga0316622_100000380_pt1 | contig 25164 bp, 20 predicted proteins | sample OWC_Aug_OW2_C1_D_FD_207646 | JGI IMG/M metagenome (GOLD analysis project Ga0316622, IMG submission 207646) | Wetland soil microbial communities from Old Woman Creek delta, Ohio, United States - OWC_Aug_OW2_C1_D5_C | ecosystem: Environmental > Terrestrial > Soil > Wetlands | place: USA: Ohio... | reverse complement strand
GCACTCGACGTCCTCGTGGACCGCGCCCGCGACGGCGTCCATCGTCACCTCGCTCCATCCCGTCCAGCACGGCGTGCACACGGGGTTCGTGGCGGCGAAGCTGCTCGGCCGCATCGACCCGACCATCACCGTGAACCGCATCCCGGACGCTGTCGAGACCGCCGCCGAGGCGTTCGCGAAGGCCGGGTACGCGACGTGGGGCGTGTCGGACAACATCAACGTCAGCCCGGCCGAGGGGTTCGAGCAGGGCTTCACGAACTTCCGGCACTTTGAGGACCTGGGGGCCCAGGGCGTGAACGCCGTCGTGCGGGGATGGGCGAAGGACCTTGAGTCATCCAGGCCCTACTTCCTCTATCTGCACTACATGGACCCTCACCGCCCGTACCTCCGGCACGCGCCGTGGTACAGCGCCGGGGGCACCGAGCTCCTCGATTCGGTGTCGGCGTACGACAGCGAGATCAGCTACGTCGACGGGTTCGTCAAGGAGCTCTACGAGCTGCTCGCGTGGGATCGGAACACGGTGCTCGCGATCGTGTCCGACCACGGCGAGGAGTTCCTGGAGCACGGCGGATGGGATCACGGGAGGACGCTCTACGCCGAGGTGCTGAACGTGCCGCTCGTGTTCTGCTCGTCGGCGGCCGTCGTCCCCGCGCGCCGGGTCGCCGAGCGCGTGTCCGTGCTCGACGTGCTCCCGACTCTCCTCGACGCGGCAGGCCTTCCGGCGAGCCCCGCCCACGAGGGGCGGAGCCTCCTCCCCGCGATCACGGGTGACGCGGCACCCCCGTTGGACCGCGACTTCTTCGCCGACCTGAGGAGCGCGCCGTGGTTCGGGTGCCGCGTGCTCAAGGCCGTCGTCCGGGGCGACGAGAAGTGCGTGTTCACGCTGCCGGACGGTGTGGAGCTCTACGACCTCGCCGCCGACCCGTGGGAGCAGCGCTCCCTTGCGGACGGCCGCGACGACGTCGTTGCCGATCTCAGATCGCGCCTCGATCGCTTCGAGGCCGGCTGCGCACGGTACGCGCAGGAGACGACGCCGGTCGTCCTGGACGCACAGACCCTCGAGAAGCTAAGGTCGCTCGGGTACGCCAACTAGGCTCCCGTCCACCCCTTCCTTCCGGCACCGCTCCGCGCCCCGTTTCCGAAAGCGCTTGCGTTTGGGCCCCATCCGTGCCAGAGTGAGGCCAATAGTGGTTGCTCCGTTCCGACCAGACACGCGATCGGTCCTCCCGAAGCGTCCGGCCGGTGCCGGTCCAAGCCCTATTGAGGAGGCCGAGTGAACGTCCTGTTCGTTTATCCCGAGATCCCCGACACATTCTGGAGCTTCAAGCACGTCCTCAAGCTCATCCGAAAGCGCGCATCCGCTCCCCCCCTCGGGCTCCTGACCGTTGCGGCGCTGCTGCCGCAGGACTGGGGCAAGCGGCTCGTCGATCTCAACGTCTCCGGGCTCTCCGATGACGATCTCGCCTGGGCCGACATGGTGATGGTCGGCGGCATGATCGTGCAGCGCGACTCCGCGCACCGTGTCATCGCCCGCTGCAAGGCCATGGGGCTTAAGGTCGTCGCGGGCGGGCCCCTCTTCACGATCGAGCACGAGGACTTCCCCGAGGTCGACCACTTCGTCCTGAACGAGGCAGAGGTGACCCTGCCCGCGTTCCTCGCGGACCTGGCGGAGGGCCGGGCCCAGCGGATGTACAGCTCGACGGAGCTCGCCGACCTCCGCACGTCGCCCGTCCCGCTGTGGGATCTCGTGGACGGACGGCACTACGCCTCGAGAGGCATCCAGTTCTCCAGGGGCTGCCCGCACGGCTGCGACTTCTGCAACGTCACGCAGCTCTTCGGTCGCCGCTGGCGGACGAAGACGCCGGCGCAGGTCGTTGCGGAACTCGACAGCCTGCGCAAGACCGGATGGCGCGGCACCGTGTCCTTCGTGGATGACAATCTCATCGCGAACAAGAAGTACCTCGCAAACGAGCTCCTTCCTGCGCTCATCGAGTGGCGGAGGGGCAAGTGGGGGATGGGTTTCAGCACGCAGGCCACGATCGACCTCGCCGACGATACGCATCTCATGGACATGATGGTCAAGGCAGGCTTCGACACCGTGTTCGTCGGGATCGAGACCGTGGACGAGGTGAGCCTGGCCGAGTGCGGCAAGACGCAGAACCGCAACCGCGACCTTCTCGCGGACGTGAAGCGCATCCAGCGCGCCGGGTTGCAGGTGCAGGCGGGGTTCATCGTCGGTTTCGATCACGACACGCCATCCGTTTTCCAGCGGCTCAGCCAGTTCATACAGAAGAGCGGCATCGCGACGGCCATGGTCGGTCTTCTCCAGGCGCCTCCCGGCACCAAGCTCTACAACAGGCTTGAGCGAGAGGGCCGCATCGGGCCCCCTGTGTCCGGAGACAACGCGGACGGGACCACGAACATCGTCCCCGCGATGGGGATCGAGACGTTGAAGGACGGCTATCAGCAGCTGATGGAGGACATCTACTCACCGAGGAACTACTACAAGAGGCTTCGCACGTTCCTGAGGGAGTACAGGCCGCCCAAGGCGCGCCCGCAGCTCCTGGGATGGCACATCCAGGCGTTCTTCCGCTCGCTCTACTACATCGGGCTCGCGGGGGACGAGCGGTTCCACTATCAGGGCCTTCTGATATGGACGCTCTTCAAGAAGCCCAGGGCTTTCCCCACCGCCGTCGTGCTCGCGATCTCCGGATATCACTTCCGCAGATCGTGCACGCTCCTGGGCGCCTAGCGGTCGCCCGACCCTACGGTCTGAACATCGCCTTGATGGAGCCCCACGAGGTCTCCTCGACGCCTGCCTCGCAGGTCCCGCAGTAAAAGCTCGTCGCCCCGAAGAGGAAGTGCCACTCGTTGTTCGCGGCGCGGCACACCGAGTTCGAGCACAGCCTGAAGTCGTCGGCGTACATGTTGCAGAAGAGAGGGTCCTCGTAGAGGATGTTCGTGCCGATGATCTCGTCCCCGCCCGCGTTGCCGTAGGCGCACGTGAGGTTCACGCTCGCGGGCGCGCCCCACTCTCTGAACAAGGCCTCCCCCTCGGTGTTGAAGGCGATGATCGAAGTCGTTACGGACGGCTGGTACTCGTCGCCGAAGCCGGTGATGAAGATGCCGCCTCCGTGGTAGGCCTCGTTCAGGGCGATGGTGCAGTTCTGGACCGAGAGCGTCGGGCCGTTCTCCGTGAACACGAACATGCCGCCGCCCTGCGTCGAGCTGTTGCCGGCGAACACCGAGTACGCGCAGAGCGTCCACGAGAACGAGTTCACGAAGAGCCCCGCGCCGCGCGTGGCCGTGTTGTCGAAGAAGCGGCAGTTGTTCAGAATGGTGGCATCGGGGATGTCCCTCTCGGGCTGCTGCGACTCGAAGACGCCGACGTACACGCCTCCGCCGTCCGCAGCCTCGTTGCCCGTGAAGGTGCAGCCGTAGATCCTCGCGACAGTACCCGTCTTGAGCGATATCCCGCCGCCGCTGATGGTGGCCTCGTTGCCCGTGAACTCGCAGTCGGCCACGTAGGGCGACGAGCTGTGGCTGTAGATCGCGCCACCGTAGTACTCGGCCCTGTTCCCCGCGAACGTGCAGTCCACGATCTGGGGCGCTGCCCCCTGCGCCGCGTGGATGGCGCCGCCGTAGCCCGAGAGGTTGTCGGCGAACACGCAGTTCTCGATGGTGGGCCCGGAGCTCTGGGTCAGAATCGCTCCTCCCTCGTCCTTCCACCCGCGCGTGATCGTGAATCCGCTCACGGTGGTCAGGTAGTCCTCACCGGCGTGGAAGTAGAACGCGCGGCCGTAGCGGGAGCAGTCGATGATCGTGCTCGCCGGTCCCTGCTCGGACTTCACGACGAGTCTCTTGCCCTCGAACTCGAGGTCGCGGTTTGCGGGACCGGTGTACGTTCCGGGAGCCACGAGGACCGTGTCGCCGAACGCCGCGGCGCTCAGGGCCTCCTGGATCGTGAGGAAGTCACCGCCTCCGGACCAGTCCACGCGCACGATCGACGGGTGCGCGACGGCCGGGACCAGAAGGAGGACAGCAACTACAAGGCGGGGGGGCCACTCGAGCAGGCGCTTCATACTCCCTCCAGGCGGGGTGGCGAGCCACTTGCCATGCTACATCCGACCCAGGAACAGGGCAACGGGTAAAGCGGAGACTCGGGGCGGGCGCGGCCTCATCCGGGAATGCCCGCCTGGGGACTCGACCGCCGCCGGGGCCGGTGGTACGCTTCCGGGCATGGCGGGGGCGAACGTCTATCGGATGGTGTGCAAGGGCCTGCTCACCAAGTCGGGCATCCCTTCGATCGACTACGCCGCGAACCCGTACTTCGGGTGCGAGCACGGGTGCACGTACTGCTACGCGACCTTCATGCTCAAGTTCCACGAGGCGCCCGGCGAGTGGGGGAGCTTCGTGGGCGTCAAGGAGAACGCGCCGGACGTGCTCGCGCGCGAGGTGCGGAGGAAGAAGCCGGGGGTCGTGTCGTTCGGCACGGTCTGCGACGCGTATCAACCCGCGGAGGCCTCACACCGCGTGACCCGCGCGTGCCTCGAGGCCTTTGCCGGGGTCGAGTCGTTCGAGGTCGGCGTGCTCACCAAGTCCGATCTCGTGGTGCGCGACGGAGACGTGTTGGAGCGCATCCCGCGGGCCCGCGTCGGCTTCTCCATCACCACGCTGGACGAGCGGCTCGCGCGCGCTTTCGAGCCGGGGGCGCCCCCTCCCGGGAGCCGACTTCTTGCCATGAAGGCGCTCGCGGCGCGGGGCATCCCCGTGTGGGGCTTTCTTGGCCCGGTGCTCCCGACGTTCTCTGATTCCGAGGAGGCGGTCCGCGGGATCTTCCGCGCCATGCGTGACGCCGGGGCGGGGCACGTCCTCGTGGACACGATGAACATGTACCCGAGCGTGTGGGGGCGGGTGCGTGCGCTCGTCACCGAGCGGTTCCCTGAGCGCCTCCCGGGCTTCGAGGTGGTCCGTAAGGACCGCGCGGGCTATGAGGCAGACCTGATCGGGCGCGTGCGCGACGCCGCGCGTTCCGCGGGCATCGAGGCGGAGACCTGCTTCTGAGCCTCCGGGCGACCGCGTCACGCACTCCACGGCGTCTCGGGGCGCCGGCGGGCGCCGATGCTGTCGCGGGCCTCCGGTTCACGGCGGCCAGCATGATGCAGGGCGCCGCCGAGCTCCCGGCGTACGGCACGGCCGTCGTCGTGGAGGACGAGTAGCGGTTTGACCGCCGGGCTCCGCGAGCATAGACTCGTCCCGGGAGTTCGGCTCACACGGCGGAGGCGAGCCATGCCGGCGTCCGAGACCACAGGCCGATCCGATCCAGCGATGCCCGCGTACGAACGCGATGACTGCCAGCTCTACTGGCTCGAGAGCGTGCTCCTGCCCCTCAACTCCATCGAGCGTGCCGAGCGCTTCGTCGCGCGGCGTCTGCGGGGCCTCCGGAGGCGTCTCGGAAGGGTCCTCGGTCGAGGAGGAGCGATGACCCAGGGGCGCCCGGTCGACGTGCGCCGGGAGCCTCGGACGCCGCGGCCGGCGCCGGGGCAGCGCCTCGAGGCCGGCGATTTCGCCGAGGTGCTCGCGCTGGACGAGATCAGGGCGACCCTCGACGCAGACCGGATCCACGATGGGCTCAAGTTCCTGCGCCCCATGGAGCAGCACTGCGGCAGGACCTTCCGTGTCATGAAGCGGGTCCGGTACGTCTTCGATGAGCGGGAGCGCCGGATGAGGAAGTCGAGGAGCGTCGTCCTCCTCGACGGCGTCATGTGTGACGGGGCGGGCATGTACGGCCGCGAGGGTTGCGACCGGAGCTGCTTCTTCTTCTGGAAGGAGGCGTGGCTCCGGAAGGTCGATCCGCCCTCCGGGGGAGGCTCGGGCACTTGAGGCTCTCGAGGACCTGGGTGGTCGTCCTGGCGATCCTCGCGGCGGCTGCCCTCGCCCGGTCCATCGACATCGGGCGGAACCCGCCTGGTCTCTTCGTTGACGAGGCGTTCAAGGGCTACGACGCCTACTCCCTCCTCAAGACGGGACAGGACCTCTGGGGCGAGCGGCTGCCGATCTTCTTTCGCTCCTGGGGCGATTACAACAGCGGCCTCTATCGGTACCTCACCGTGCCCTGGGTCGCGCTCCTCGGCCTCACAGAAGCCGCCGTGCGGGCGACCGGCGTCCTCTTCGGCACGCTGACGATCCTCGCGGTCTTTCTCCTTGGGAGGAGGCTCCTCTCCGAGAAGGCCGGCCTCGCGGCCGCCGCGCTCCTCGCCGTTTCGCCGTGGCACTTCCAGTTCAGCAGGAGCGGCTTCCGCGGGATACTGCTGCCGTTCTTCCTCACCGTTTCCGCGCTGCTCTTCCTCCGCGCGCTCGAGCGGAAGCGCTGGTGGATGGTCGCGGCGGCGGCCGCGTTCGCGCTCTCCGCGTACACGTACTCCGCAGGGCGGCTCGTGGCGCCGCTCCTCTTCGCCTGTCTGCTGTTCCTCCATCGCCGCGCGCTCAAGGGCCAGGGGCGCGCCATCGCAGCCTCCGCGCTGGCCTTCCTGCTCCTGCTCGTGCCGCTGGCGCGCATCACGCTGAGCGGGGAGGGGACCCGCAGGTACGAGCTCATCTCCGTCTTCAGAGAGGCCGGATCCCAGGCAGCGACGCCGCAGCCGGGCGGGCCCACGGGCGTCACGCCGTCCTCTCGCGCCGGCGCGACGCGCGTGGCGGCGACGGTCGCGGGCAACTACGTGTCGCACTTCGATCCGCGGTTCCTGCTCCTCTCGGGTGACGTCAACCTGAGGCACAGCCCCAGGGGCGTCGGGCAGCTCAACTGGGCCGAGTTCGCGTTCTTCTGGGTCGGCGTGGTCGTTGCACTGTCCCGGCGGGGGAAGCACCTGATCGCCCTGTCCTGGGTTCTCATCGCGTTCATCCCAGGCAGCCTCACCACCGACAACGTGCCGAATGCCCTGAGAGCCATCGGCGCCCTTCCCGCCGTGCAGCTCGTGGCGGCCTCAGGGTTCGTGTGGCTCTTCGCCCGCTCCCGCCCGCTCGTCCTCGCGCTCGTGGCGATCGGTCTCGTCGGGAGCGCCCTTCACTTCCAGAACTACTTCACGCGGTACAGGGTCGAAGCGGCCCCGTGGTGGGACTACGGCTATCGGGACGCGATCGCGTACTGCGAGTCCGTGAAGGACGACTACGCGGGGATTGTGGTCGTCGCTCCCGACAGGGCGTTCATGCGGGCGTACGCCACGAACCCCTATGCCTACGTGTTCCCGCTCTTCTACGCGCGCGTCGATCCCGCGACCCTGCACCGGACGAAGCGCCCCGGCAAGTACGCCGTGGTGAACGCCGTCGAGGGCGCTCGGATCGAGGACGCGATGCTCGAGCCGGGCATCCTGTACGTCATCCGGGCACGGCAGGCAGGCAGCGTGAGGCCGCTCCGGATCGTGGACTACCCCTCAGGCGAGCCGGCGTTCGTGATCACGGCCCGCACACGGCCGTCAGAGGAGACCGGCTCGGCCCTGGGCCGTCCTGCGGCAGGACGAGGCCGGCCGAGCGGCGGCTCAGAAACGCCTTGACACACTGCACGGGGGGTGCTAGATTCCAGACCGTAGGCGTAGCCACGTCAGTGCGGGAAGGACGCAAGCTCTCGGAGGGACCTGGCACACGCGGGTCCCTTCGTTGTTTGTGGTCCCCGCACGGCTGGCTTCGTCATGGCACCGAAGGGTCCAGGCGCGCCTATGCGGGCGGGGAGCCCGCGGACAGTAGGGGGCCGGCCGGGCGATGGTCGCGCTCGGAGGCTGCAACACCAGCAGGGAGTTGTGCAATGCGTACGACCGGAAAAGTGAAGTGGTTCAACGACACCAAGGGCTTCGGCTTCATCACGCCGGATGACGGGCAGAAGGACTGCTTCGTTCACTACTCGGCGATCAAGTCCGAGGGCTTCCGCAGTCTCGCCGAGGGCGATCGCGTTGAGTTCGAAATCGTCCAGGCCGACAAGGGCCCGGCCGCTGAGAACGTGGTCAGGCTGACCGAGTAAGCGGGAAGCGCTCTTGACGAAAAGCGAGGGCCGTCCGGCAGTGCCGGGCGGCCCTCTCGCTTTGTGCCACGGATGTGTCTAGGCTACTGCTGCTGCTCCGCCGCCTGGCGCTCGGCTGCCTCCTTCAGGTCCTCGTTCGCCATGATGGCGACCTCGACCCGGCGATTGGCCTGCTTGCCCTCGGGCGTCATGTTGTCGGCGACGGGCTGCGACTCGCCGTAACCCATGATGGTCATGCGGGCGCTGGTGACGCTGTTCATCGCGAGGTACGACTGCACCGAGCGCGCCCTGCGCTCGGACAGCTGGAGGTTGTACTCGTCGGTACCGTCGGAGTCCGTGTGGCCCTCGATGAGGATGTTGGTGTCATCGTACTTGATCAGGATGGCCGCAAGCTCGGTCAGGTTCTGCTGGGCCACGGGGCGCAGATCGGACTTGTCGACATCAAAGAGGATCCCGGACTCGAACGTGATCTTGATGCCTTCGCCGATCCTCTCGATTTTCGCGCCCTCGATGTCGCGCTCAAGCTCCTCGGCCTGATCGTCCATGTAGTTCCCGATGATGCCGCCCGCGGCTCCGCCAACCACGGCACCGAGGATCGCCCCGACAGCCGTGTTGCCGGCCTGGTTACCGATGATCCCGCCGATGACCGCGCCGCCGGCGCCGCCGATGACGACGCCCTTGTCGCGGTTCGACATCGACGCGCATCCGTAGATTCCTGCGATCACGACGACGAGCATGAGCAGAGAGACGGTCCTGCGCATGGATGGCCTCCTTTCAGCTGTCTCGAAGCTCAACGCACGACCATGAGCTTCGTTCTGACCTCACCCGAGTCGAACGTCGCGGCACAGAAGTATACGCCGCTTGGCACCTTTCTGCCAGCGGAGTCCGTCAGGTCCCAATGGACGGTCCCGCAGCCGCCTCCGGCGATGTCGATCGGCAAGGACGTCACAAGACGGCCCGCCGCATCGAAGATCGAGACGGCCCGTCCGCCCACCCCGCGTGCGGGTTCTCCGGCCGCCGCAAACCGGATCCACGAGCCGTCGCGCGCGGGATTCGGGTACGCCCAGAGTCCCCCGGCGGGTCCGGCGTACGCGATCGCCGTGACGGTCCCGCCGCGGTCACTCTCGTTCCCGGATCCGTCACGAGCCGTGACCGCGTACTCGTGGAAGACCCCGGGCACGACCGAGTCGTCCGTCCAGGCGGTCTCGTACGACGGCAGCTCCGCGACGCAGGCATACTCGCCGCCCTCAGGCCTCCTGTACACCCTGTAGGCCGCGAGGTCCGGCTCCGCGTTCGCCTCCCAGGCGAGCGCGACCGCGCCCGCCAAGGAGACGGCGGCGAGACCCTGCGGTGGAGCAGGGGGCATGAGGTCGGCGACCGACGGGGTGCTGAATACCTGGTCATCTGACACGGCCTCTGCGCCTATCGGTGCGCCGGACTTCACACGGAAGTGGTAGAGCGTGCCCTCCTCGAGGCCCGTGAGGAGCACCGTGTGGTGTGAGACCAGGCCGTCGAGAGAAGCTTCGAGACCGTAGGTCTCAGTCGTGCCGTATTCGACGACAGAGGTGGAGTTCCTGTTCGTGACCCAGGATACAGTCGCGTAGCTGGGCCCGAGGTCGGACACGGCGATGCCCTCGATGACGAGGTGGACGTAGCCTTCGGGCCTCGTGAGGAACGTCCCGTCCGCGGACACCGTCTCCTGGAGATAGGCGTCAACGCTCACGACCCGGAAGTGGTACCAGGTGTCGGGCGCAAGGCCGGTCAGGGCGACCGAGTGCTCCAGGCTGAGGGTCGTGTCGTCCGGGGAGGAGAGGCCGTAGGTCTCCGTGGTTCCGTACTCGACGCGCGACGACGCGGGGTTCGAGGTGCGCCACTCGATCAGGGCCGCCGAGTCGGTCGTGTCCGGGACCGAGGTGTCGAACAGGAGGAGCGGCGGGGCCGTGGTGGACGCCGTGCTGTCGGCAGACGTGGCGGTGTATCCGCCGGCGTCCGTGCTCACGGCGCGGAAGTGGTACGTGGTGGCCGGTGAGAGGCCGGTCACCGTGACGCTGTGCTCCGTCTCGAGGTCCTGGCTGGGGGCCGTCGCGCTGCCGTAGGTCTCGTCCGGGCCGTACTCGACGAGCGCGCTGGCCGGCCGGTTGGTCGTCCACTGGACGGTGAACGACGCGTCGTCCGCGTCGGCCACAGCGACTCCAGAGATCTCGAGGGGCGGCGGGAGCGTGCGGAGGGTCTGGTCGTCGGTCGTGACGGTCGTGCCGGACTCCGTGACGGACGTCACACGGTAGTGGTAGACCGTGTCGTCGAGGAGGGCGGGGAGCGTCACGTCGTGATAGACCTCGAGCGCCGTGTCCGAGGCCGTGCTCCCGTACTCGGCGGAAAGCCCGTACTCCACGGTCGAGTCCGACGAGAGATTGGTCACCCAGCTGACGGTGGCGCTGTTCCAGGAGAGCGCGCTCGCGCCGATCCGGTACACGACGATCGTCTCCGGGGACCCGGCCGGCCGGGTCGAGAACACCCCGTCTCCGGACTCGGCTGCCTGCCCGTTCGTGTCCGTCGACGCGACCCTGAAGTGATACAGCGTCTCCGGGGTGAGACGGTCGAGCACTACGAGGTGCTCGGTCACGAGCTCGTCTTCGAGCACGGTCGCCTGGCCGTACACCTCCGTGGCGCCGTACTCCACCTGGGAGGTCGCCGGCACCGACGTCGTCCACACGATCGTGGCGGTCGTCGCGTTGGTGTCAGCGAGCGCAGCGCCCAGGACGACCAGCTCCTGCGGTAGCGTTGCGGCAGTACGGTCGCCGGAGTCGACCGGGCGACCGAACTCGTCGACGCTCCACGCTCTCACGTGATACGTGGTGTTGGGCAGGAGCCCTTCCAGGACCACCTCGTGCATGAGCGTCGGCGTGGGGTCCAGCTCGGAGGAACTGCCGTAGAGCTCGTCCAGGCCGTACTCCACCCGCGTGTCGCAGAGACGCGAGGTCCGCCAGGAGACCGCGATGCTCGTCGTCAGCGCCTCGGCTGTGACCTCGGACATCCTCGGCCGCAGAGGCAGTGTCGTGAGGATGTGGTCCACGCCGGCCGCCGTATGCCCGAAGGCGTCCACCGAGAGGGCTCGGTAGTGATACGTGGTCTCCGGGGTCAGTTCCGGCATGACGACGCTCTGGGTGTGGGAGTAGTGGTCCGTGAGGGGAGTGGCCTGACCGTACGCGTCCGTGAGGCCGTACGCAACCAGAGACAGCGCAGGCCGGTCCGTCATCCAGGAGATGGTGGCCGAGGTGTCTCCCAGGTCGGCCACGTGCTCGCCGGAGATGACCGGCGGAGCCGGGACCCTGATCGACACCGTGTTCGGCGATTCGTGAAGGCCCTGATCGATCTCGAAGGCCACAATCCCGAGCTCGTCCGACACGATGGGCTCGTGGGAGACGAGGGAGTCGTCGCAGGTGACCTCGAAGCCCGTCTGGGGCAGCACACCGACCAGCACGTGGCCGCTCGTGGCACGCGTCGAAGCGCCGCCCGCGGCCGCCGCGCATGCCGTGGCCGCGATGACGACAAGCGTCAACGCAGCCTCCCGCCCGCACGGGCGGACTCGCACTTTCAGACAATCGCGGATTCCCGCCCGCAAAGGCTCTCCTCGCGGCCGTCCTGCTCCGAGTTGAACAAGAAGAATAGGCACGAGACAGAGAACTGTCAAGCTCCGCGTGCCGTGCAGGACTGAACACCACAGCTTGTGCCGATTGGACCCGAGTGAGTCGCTGCACCCCGCTGTCGGGAACGTGCTGCCAGAACCGGGCCAGAAGCGACGAGGAGCGAGCGCGCGGATCGCTCAGGCTCAGCGCTCGACGCCGCTCGTCAGCCCTTCAACGATCCTGCGCTGGAAGAGGACGACCAGCACGATCACGGGGGCGATGCTCACGACGGTCGCGGCCGCGATCGTCGCCCAGGGGAGTTCGTGAAGACCTGCGAAGAGCGCCAGGGCGACCGGGACGGTCCGCGACTGCGGCGAGGACGTCATGATCAGCGCGAAGAGGAACTCGTTCCAGGACGATATGAAGACGAGCACGGCGGCCGTGAAGAGGCCGGGCGCGGAGAGGGGGAGCACCACCCTGAGGAACGCCGCCGCCGGCGTGCAGCCGTCGACAAGCGCCGCGTCCTCCAGGCTCCGGGGAAGCGTTGAGAAGAAGTGCGTCATGATCCACACCACGAGCGGCAGCGACAGGAGCGTGTAAGGCAGGACAAGCGCGGGAAACCTGTTGATGAGGTGGAGCCTCGCCATGGCGACGTACAGCGGCCCGACCATGCCGATCGCCGGGAATATCGCCACGCCCAGGAACACGGCCATGATGGCGCCCTTCCACCGCACCCGGAGCCGCGCGAGCGCGTAGGCGGCAGGCGCGCCCAGTCCGAGCGCGAGAAGGGTGGTGAGCGACGCGACCGCGAAGCTGTTGCCGATGTTGCGCGGGAACTGGCTCACGTCGAACACGGCCCGGAAGTTCTCGAGCGTCGGCGGGCAGGGGTAGTAGTCGAGCGGGGTCCTGTAGAGCGCCGACGGCGTCGAGAGGCTGACGGTCGCGATCCAATACACGGGCAGGAGCGCGAGCAGCACGAGCGCTGCCCTCGACACCCAGACCCACGTTCTCGGTCCGCCGGACATCGTCTCTTCTGCCTTTCGGATCTGCCGCGCGCCTACCTCGGATCTGCCGCGACCCGCATGAACCGGACGAGCGCGAGGCTCATGGCGAACACGATCCCGAACAGGGCGACCGTCATGGCCGACCCGTACCCGAGCTCGGAGTACCGGAAGAGGGTCCGGTAGATGGCCACCGACAGCGTCTCGGTGCCCGAGGCCCCGCCCGTGAGCACCCAGACGAGGTCGAAGACTCTGAATGCGTCCATCGCGCGGAAGAGGACGGCCACCGCAATGAAGGGCTTGAGGAGCGGCAGCGTGACGCTCAGGAAGGACCGCCATCGTCCGGCGCCGTCGAGCTCCGCCGCCTCGTAGTATTCGCGCGGTATCGATTTCAGACCCGCGAAAAGGATGATGGCGACGAAGGGTGTGGTCTTCCACACATCGGCGGCGATGACCGACGTCATGGCGAGCTTCGGCCCGAGCCAGAGGATGGGCTCGCGGACCAGGCCGAGGCGCGTGAGGACGGAGTTCACGAGCCCGATCCTGTCGTTCAGAACGAGCGACCACATGGTGGCGGCGACGACAGTGGGGAGCGCCCACGGCATGATCGCGGACGCGCTCATCGCGTCGCGGCCCCGACGGATGCCGTTCAGGAGAAGCGCGACCGAGAGGCCGAGCACGAGCTCGAGCGAGACGGAGATGAGAGTGAACTCGAGGGTCTGCCAGAGGTCGCGCCAGAAGAGCGCGTCACGCGCGAGTGCTGCGTAGTTGGCGAGCCCGACGAAGCTCCTCTCCTCCGCGAACTTGAGGTTGAACCGCCAGAAGGAGAGGACGAACTGCGACAGGACCGGGAGGGCCCCGACCGCGGCGACGAAGGCCAGAGACGGCCCCACGAGCCACCAGACGGTCCGGGCTTCCCGCGCCCTGTTCATGCTGCCCCCGATCCCGCCTGTCGGCTACTCGACCAGGATCCCCTCTAGCCCTGCCACGATGGCCCGCGCGGCGTCCTCGGGGGGTGTCGTGCGTGCCAGTGCCTCGTGGGCATGCTCCTGGATCACGTCCGAGGCCCGGGGGTACTCCGGCGACTGCGGCCTGTTCCGCGCGCTCCTGAAGACCTCGAAGAAGCTCGAAAAATGGGGATTCGCGGCGAGCACCTCGGGATCCTGGTACGTCGCCTTCCTCGTGGGAAGGTACGCGCCCTTGACGGCGCGGAGCGCGAGAGCGTGCTCGCTCGTGATGAACCGGAGGAACTCGAGGGCCTCTTCGGGGTGGGCGCTGTGGGTCGAGAGGGCGACGTTCCATCCGCCGATGGTCGAGTAGGCCGTGAGTCCCTGCGCGTGGGGGAGCGGGGCGATGCCGACGAGTCCCTTGACCTTCGACTCGGGACCCTCCGCCATGCTCCACGCGTACGGCCAGTTCCTCATGAAGAGCGCCTGTCCCTCGGTGAAGACGCGCCTCGCGTCCTCCTCCTTGTACGTCAGCACGCTCTCCGGCGAGACCCCGTCATCCATGAACCCGGTCATGAGCCGGAGCGTGGCCGCGACCTCGCGCTCGACGTCCGCGGGGCTCGACGCCAGGCGCTCGGGCTCAAGCGTGCCCCCGAGACCCCAGAGGAACTCGAGGAACGCACAGACCATTCCCTCGTAGCGCGCGCCCTGCCAGACGAAGCCGTCCATCCCTCGCGGAGCGGCGACGCGCCGGCACGCCACGCGGAGGTCATCCCATGTGGCCGGAGCGGAGAGGCCCGCCTGGTCGAGCAGGTCCTTGCGATAGTAGAGCACGCCGGCATCGGTGAACCAGGGCACCGCGTAGAGCGTCCCCTTGTACGTCACGGAGCCCAGAGGGCCCTCGAGGAACTCCTCTGTGTTCAGGAATCCCTGCGGGAGCGCGCGGATCCACCCGGCCCTCGCGAACTCGGGCGTCCAGATGACGTCGAGGCTGTAGAGGTCGATGCTGGCGTCTCCCGCGGACAGGTAGGTCACGTACGCGTCGTGCTGCGTGTCCGTGTTCGCGGGCATCGCCTGGAACCTCACCTCGACGCCAGGGTGTGCGGCGTTGTACTCCTCGATCAACGCCTCCGTGGCCCCTGACGGATCGTTGCCGGCCGCGAAGACGATGCTGATCCTGGAGCTCTTCCCCGGCGAGCAGGAGAGAGTCGACGCGGCGACGGCCGCGAGCAAGAGCGGCGCCATCCACCTTCTCAAGGATGCCTCCTCCGACTGTGTGGTTCCGTGCGGGGCGGACTCACGACGGCGATGCCGTCAGCAGCTGACCATGGACCGGCGGCGATGCTATAGGCAACCGTCCGGGGTGTCAATGCGCCCCCCTGCCGAACCCGCTTTGACGCCGGGGGCCGGCGTGCTATCCTTAGTAGAAGAGGGTTGTGCCGCGCCGTGCGCCCCCCGTGTGTCTCGCGGGAGCGGCGCCACGGCGCCACGGAGAAGGGGGAGTCTCAGTTGGTGACCCGGGTCCTGATGCTGAGAAGAAGCCGCCGCATCTCCCTGTCTGCGGCGGCCCTCGTCGGTTCAGTGCTCCTGACGGCGCTCGCGGCATCGCATGCGCCGGGCGCGGACTCTCCGGGGGCACCCGAAGGCCGGTGGCGCCGGGCCAGGCACGTGCCTTCCGAGAAACCGCTCTCGGAAGAGCAGAAGCGAGAGATTGAGAAACTCGAGTCGCTCGCCTATCTGACCGGATCCAAGCCGGCGCCGGGGCTCTCCGGCGTGACAGTGCACGACGTCCGGAGCGCGTCCCAGGGCTACAACTTCTACACGTCAGGGCACTTCCCCGGGGCGGTTCTCATGGACATGCAGGGGAACGTGCTCCACACCTGGAAGTGCGAGTTCGTGAAGGCGTTTCCCGGCGAGGCCGCGCAGGCCGCCAACGACGGTGCCAAGTACTGGCACTGCGCGCACCTCTGCCGGAACGGAGACGTGATTGCGGTCTTCGACGGGCTCGGCATCGCTCGGGTCGATCGGGATTCGAAGGTGCTCTGGGCGACGTTCAACCGCGCGCACCACGACGTCGACGTGCAGGCCGATGGCAGGATCTTCACGCTCACGCGCGAGGGGCGCGCCGTGCCGGGCATCGGGACGTCCGGCACGGTCCTCGACGACTACGTCGTCGTTCTCGACTCCCGCGGCAAGGAGACAGCCCGCGTGTCGATGCTGGACGCGTTCCTCGGGTCCGACTACGAGAGCCTGATCCGCTCCCGAGGCCCGAACAAGCTCGTTGGCGACGTCCTCCATGCGAACGCGGTGGACGTCCTGGACGGGAGCCTCGCGGCCAGTCTGCCGGCGTTCAAGAAGGGCAACGTGCTGGTCTCGTCGCGCGAGTTCGATGCGCTGGCTGCCGTTGACATGAAGAAGGGCAAGGTCGTCTGGGCGACCGGCGGGACCTGGCGCGCCCAGCACGACTCGGAGCAGCTCCCGGACGGCAGCATCCTCCTGTTCGACAACAAAGGGGGGAAGGGCGCGTCGCGTGTGCTCGAGTACGACCCGGTCTCAGGCGGGATCCGGTGGTCGTACCAGGGTGACGCCGCGAATCCGTTCTACTCGGAGCTCTGCGGGACTGCGGACCGCCTGCCCAACGGGAACACCCTGGTTACCGAGTCCGACTTCGGGCGAGCCTTCGAGGTCACGCGCGACGGGCGCCTCGTCTGGGAGTTCCTGAATCCCGAGAGGGCCGGCCAGAACGGAGACCTCATCGCCACGATCTTCGAGATGCGCCGGCTCCCTCCGGACTTCCCCCTCGACTGGCTCCAGAAGCACTAGCCTCCCACCATTGCTCTTGCCGCGCTGCAGGGAGTGTGCTAGACTCCCCGGCCACTGTGCCAGTCACACGCCGGGTCGCGCGGTGTCACCCGCGCGGCCGGCGAGCACTCTGGTCGGAGCACTTGAAGGGAGGCGCGCGTGCGGAGGACAGCCATTCTCTCGCTGCTTGCCCTGGTCATGCTCGCTGGCGCATCCAGCGGCGCGGACAAGATCGTAATGTACGAGCACTTCACGGCTGTGTGGTGACCGACGTGTCCCTCGATCGCAGTTGCGGTCGACAACTGGCAGGCAGGCTACACGCAGGACCAGCTCGTGCTCGTCGGATACGACTACGTGGATTCCTTCAACGCAGCCCGCGCGAGCTACTACGGCATCACCGCGTGGCCGACGATCTGCGGTGACGGCCTCTCCGACATATGGCCCTGCACCCCCACGACGCTCACGGCCGACTACAACGCGCACAACGCCCGCACGTCGCCCGTCCGGATGCGCGTGACCGAGAACGGCGAGGGAGACTTCACCGCTCACGTCTATGCTGAGCAGGCTGTGGCCGATGCGAAGTTCGTCATGGTCGCGGTGCTCGACGAGTACGTGCCGTGCAACGGCGGCGGTCAGTCGCACCTTCCTTTCCACGCGAAGGTCTTCCTCACTGCGGTTACCGGTGACGCGTTCGCTCTCGCCGCAGGCGACAGCGTCGAGATCCAGAGGACCTTCACGGTCAGTCCGTCCTGGGACTACAGCAAGATGGGCGTCGCCTGCTGGATCCAGAAGCCGGGCGGGACGAACCCGAGTCCCTCACCCGCGATCCCGATCAGGAACCAGGTCCTGCAGGCTGCCTTCTGCCCTGCGGGGTCCACGTCGGTGCCCGAGTCGGATGACGGGACCGTCGTCCTGCTCGCGCCGCGGCCCAACCCGTCCCGCGCCGACACGCGCGTCTCGTTCACGCTGCCGCAGGCCGCCGACGTCTCCGTCGCGGTCTACGACGCGGCGGGGCGCCTTGTGGCGGGTCTTGTCGAAGGCGCGCTGCCAGCGGGGCCGCACGAGGCCGTGTGGGACGGCAGGACGGACGGCGGGACACTCTGCGCGTCCGGCGTCTACTTCGCGCGGCTCGTCTGCGACGGCGAGGACGCAGGCGTCCAGAAGCTTGTGAGGATCGAGTAGCCGGCACCGGCGGGCGCGCAGGGGAACGCGCAGGCTCGACCCGTCTGGGAAGAATCGCCTTGACGGCTGAGGACCTGCGCGATAACGTGGACGCGGACGAATCCGGACATGGGATGCTTGGGGAGGGCTGCATCATGAGGAACTGCGCACTTGCTTGGGCGGCCGCGCTTCTGCTGGTCGCCACCGGCGCCTCCGCGACCGTGTTCCTTCAGGAGGGCTTCGAGAGCGACGCGCTGGGCTGGGAGGTGGTCGGGCAGATCAACAACGAACCCGGTGTTCTGTGGCACCGCGAGACCCATCGCCCTCACACCGGCACGTGGAGCATGGCCTACAACACGGGCGCGCCAGACTACAACTACGACGTGGGCACGAGCTGGGGCCTGCTCGCATCGCCGTGGATAGACCTCTCGTCGGCCTCAAGCGTCCAGCTCACGTTCTCTTCCTGGCTCGAGACGGAGAACGACCCGTACGAGTACGACGTCGCCTTCTTCATGCTGAAGGACGACGGGCTGCCCTGGGTCGAACTGGCGCCCGACATCCAGACACGGCCGCAGGGCCAGTGGAACGACCTGGCGTACGACCTTTCGTCAGTGGCCGGGGCCCCAGAGGTGCGCATCGGCTTCTATTTCAGCACGATGGATGACATCGGCAACGACTTCGAGGGGTGGTACATCGACGACGTCCTCCTGACGGACGGAGAGACTCCTCCGGTGCCGGAGCCGTCGACGCTTCTCCTTCTGGGAACGGGCCTCCTCGGCGCCGGCGCGGTGCTTCGCATGAGGCGGCGCGCCTAGGACGCGGCCTGCTGACTTGACCCGAGACATCGAGGGGCAGGAGAGTCGACTCCTGCCCCTTCTTCTTTCCTCGAGCGCACGAGAGGCGCCGATCGGCCTACGGCAGATCGAGCCTCCTGGTCCGCACCCGGAGGACGATCGCCGGGACGTGTCGCAGCACGAGCGGGACGGCGACGAGCAGGGGCGAAGCGGCAGCGAGTGTCCCGCCCCCGAGCGCTGTCGCGGCGACCGCGGCCGCGACGAACCCGACGACGCCGCCCAGATAGAAGCTGTGCGAGGTGAGCGACACGGCGATCCAGACCGCGAAGCCCGCCAGCATCCCGAGCGGTGCCAGAACGAACGCGGCGCCCATCGCCGTGGACGCGCCGCGGCCTCCCCTGAAGCCGTGGAAGACCGGCCAGTTGTGTCCGGTCACAGCGGCCGCTCCTGCCGCGATCTGCAACGCGGCGGGGGAGCCGACCGCGCGCGCGAGCAGGACTGCGCCGGCGCCCTTGCACATGTCGAGGATCCACACGGCGATGCCGGCGTGACGGCCCAGCTCACGCCCGGCGTTTCTGGCTCCGAGGTTGCCGCTTCCGACCTCGCGCAGGTCGATGCCCCTCATGAGATGACCGAGCCAGTACGCGGGCGAGAACGACCCGATGAGGTACGCCGCGAGCATGAGAGTGACAGCCTTCAACTGCGCACTCCGTTTGAGGCCAGCCGGCCACGTTCCTGCATCTGCCGCGCGCGTCGCGCTCGGCTTCCTGCCGTCGAGGGCGAGGCCCTACGATAGCACTCGCCATCGGCGCGTCTCAACATCCGGCCGTGGATCAGGGATCCATGGGCCGGGGCACACGTGCTTGACCTCCCTGGTCGGCCTGTGGTATCCTAATATGGTAATCACGGAGTTGCACACGGGCCCCCGACGGGGCGGCCCGAGTCCTGACACGTGTCCGACAGGAGGGTGGAGGACCATGACCAAGAGGCACGGCTGCTTGCTGATCCTGGCGGCGGGGCTGCTCCTGCTCACGGGCGTTGCCGCGGCGGAGGAGTACCTTCCCGTTCACTCGTACAAGAACTGCATGCCCCTGGACGCCACGGGCGGCCTGTACATCGACCTGACCCCCGGGACGGTCTACACCGTGACCGTCAGTGGGGACGCTGCCGCGAACCCGATGCCGGACTCGTCCTTCGACGGCGTCTTCGTGTACTACTTCGACGACCAGCGGCCGGCGCACCCCGTGATGGAGTTCCTGGCCGAGGGCGAGGAGCTCATGTTCGTGGCGAGCGCGAATCCCTTTTACGCCTTCCTTGCCGACAAGACCCTCAAGGACGTCGCCGACAACTCCGGCTCCATGACCCTCACGTTCACCTCACTGAAGGGGCAGCGCGAGCAGCTCACCCTCGACGCGGTGATCAACTGCATCGGGCTCGAGGACTGGGCGGCGGCGAAGATCATCCTTGTTCCGGGCCAGTACTACACGGCCGTCTCGAGCGGCGACGCGTCGACCAACATGGATCCCGACGGTTACTACGACGGCTGCTGCGTGTTCTACCGCGACATCAGCCGGCCGTGGCATCCGATCCTCGACGTGCTCAAGTTCGGCGAGGAGATCGGATTCACGGCGCACGCGACCGGATGGGTCTACGCATTCCTCGTCGACTGGAACCAGTCGGCGATGGGGAACAACTTCGGATCGCAGCTCGTGACGTTCGATCCTACGTCGGCGGTCGAGGCCGAGACCTGGAGCGGCATCAAGGCCCTCTTCCGCTGAGGCGGGCGTCCGCCCGGCCCGGAGGCGCACCCAGCTCGGTGACGCAGCCGGCTCGGAGACACGCCCAGGTCGGAGATACAGTGTGCGAAGGGGTCCGCGCTCCCGCGGACCCCTTTCTGCGTCCTGCCGTGCTGCGGTCTGCGCGCTAGTCGCGCGGAGCCGTGTACGTTCCCATCGAGACGCACGTGGCGGTTGCGCGCGCGACGTCGGTCCCGTCCTCGCGCGAGGCGACGGCCTCGAGCTTCCTGATCCTGCCGCGCTCCTGCACGAGCCGGGCTGTGACGCGTATCGGCTCGTTCACGCGCGCGGGGGAGACGAAGCGGACGGAGAGCTCGGCGGTCATGGCAAGCTCTCCGATCCTGTTCAAGAGCGTCACCATGGCCTCGTCGAGCACCGTCGAGACGAGCCCGCCGTGGACGATGCCCCTGTAGCCCTGGAACTTCTCAGGAAACGCGACCGTCGCGCTGACCTCGTGTCCATCGAACTCGAAGCGCAGCCCGAGGCCATCGCGGTTCCTGGCGCCGCAGGCGAAGCACATCCCGTCGTCCTGGACATCCGGACCTTCCATGCCCGGTCCTCCTGTCACGGCTCCTCGAGGGGCTCCGCCGGCGTCTCGATCAGCATCCTGGCCTCCTCGAGCCTGCCCGCGGGGACGAGGACCTTCACGGCCCCGAGGCCGTCTACGGTCACGACGTAGAGCTTCGTCGCCGCCTCCATGCCAAGCTCGACGGGGATTCCTGCGGCCTCGAGCATCGATTTGATCCCCTGCGCCTCCATCTCCCCGCTCGCCGTGTACGCGACCTCGTACCTCTCCGCGGCGTTGGGATCCTCGTGGCGCGCCCCGCCGTCGTCGGGGTTCCGGCTGCGCGTTTCGTCGCTCATGGATACCTCCGTGGAGCCGCTCCCGGGCTCTCGCGCGGGCGACTCACGGCACAAGTATAGCCCAAGGACGGTGATCACGCGAGCGCGGCGCGGCGGGCTTGACCGCACCCCGGCCGTGTGGTAGCAGATTCCCTGGAGGCACACCACGCCGGCCCCGTCACTCAGGAGGAGGAGGAGCCTTGAAGATCGTCCTTTCGTCGCTCGGACTCATGGTCTCGCTCGCCACGGCGCTCTGCGCGGATCCGGGCAGCCTCTCGGACCTGCTCGGGGCGGGCGCGCCGCGCGAGCGCGCGGTGATCGACTCCTTCGGCGCCCCGGGCGCGGCGCCCATGGGCGTTGACTGGGACGATTCGTCGGGGATCCTCTACCACATCGACGAGCTCGGGGGTCGGGTCTACTCCATCACCCCTGACGGCTTTGCGACCGAGCTCTTCAGCGTGACGGAGGCGCTTGGGCTTCCCGGTGACCTGTACGTCGGGAACGGCCTCTGCTTCGACCCGGGAGGGGGCGGCACACTCCTCGTCAGCGACTTCGGGGGCTATGCGCCGCTCTACGTCGACATGCTCTACCGCTTCTCCCTTGACGGCGATCTCCTGCGGTCCGTGAACGTGGACTCCATCTGCGACGGCGTCGTGGGCGTGTGCTTCGATGGGGCGAACTACTGGCTCTCGAGCTACGTCCGGGGCGAGATCGTGAAGTGCGACACGGCGTTCGCCCTCGTCGATGCCCTGGCGCATCCGGGCTCGAGTTCGGGAGGCCTCGACTTCGACCCCGACACCGGCGCGTACTACGTCACGGACATCATCACGGGCACCGTGTACGCGTGCGACGAGACCATGACCGTGCTCGGCGCCTTCGGAGGTCCGGCAAGCGAGCTCGCCGGCGTCGCGGTCGGGCGCACCGTTCGCGGGCGGAGCCTCTGGTGCTCGAGCTTCGGCACCGGCCTCGTCTACGAGATCGACGACCTCTACACGAGCCCCGTGGAGCCGTCGTCCTGGGGCTCCATCAAGGCGCTCTTCCGGTGAGCCTCGGCGGAGCCTTGCCTTGAGGCGGCCCGCGCGGTGGTGTAGCATGGAGTTGGGGCGAGCTGACCCTCCACGCAGTCCGCTTCTTCCGAACGGGCGGAGGTGGCCTTGCCAGACTCGGACGACGGGCGCGGAGCTCCCCGGCGGGGCAGGCGCCTGACGACTCGAGAGGTCGCGCTCCTGGGGCTCATGGCCGCGCTCTGGGCGGTCGTCGAGATGAGCGTCGGGGGGATGATCAAGGCCTGGAGGGTCCCGTTCGGGGGATCGCTGCTGTCGACCTGCGGCGTCGTCGTCCTCCTGACCGCCAGGGCCAGCGTCCCGCGCAGGGGATCGTCGCTCATTGTCGGCGTCGTGACCGCGGGCATCCGCTTCGCCTCCGCGTTCTCGGGCGCCCCCTTCGCGGCCATCGGCATCCTCGTCGAGGCCGCGGTCATCGAGGCGGTGCTGTGGAGCTCGCCGCGCCCGAACCAGGCCCGGCGCATGCTGGCCGGCGGGCTTGCCGTTCTGTGGGCGCTCTTCCACCCGTTCGTCGTGCAGGGCTACCTCGCCGGCCTCGGACCCCGCAAGGTTTACGGTTTCACGATCGCCCTGATCGCCGGGAAGAACGACCCGGGCTCTCTGCAGTCCGTGCTCGTGCTCCTCTTCCTCGGGCTCGTTCACGTCGCGCTGGGGGTGAGTGCCGTGGTCTTCGTGGACCGGATCCTGCTTGCGCCGATAGCCCGCGCAGCGCGTCCGGCGGACCCCACGCCGTCGAGAGCGAAGTCGGCGCCCCCGAGTGGAGGAGGCGGCTCGGCCATCCGAGCGCTCGCGGTCGCCGGCCTCGCGCTGGGGCTCTGCGCCGGAGCGGCCAGGGCCCAGGCGACGGACGGGGCGGGGGGCTCGCGGGCGCCCTCGGCGCCCGTGCGGTCCGTGTACGCCCTTCCTGAGTACACCGTCGTGGGGACCAGGCTCTACGGGCCGTACGCCGTCCTCCAGGTGAACCCCTCCGACCTGGAGCAGGCGGGCGCGACGGACCTATCCGAGGCGCTCGAACTTGTCCCCGGTCTCGTGATACGCAGCGACTCCAGAGGGGAGGCCCGGCTGTCGACGCGCGGGCTCGCCGAACGTGAGATCGTCGTGCTCGTCGACGGCGTCCCCATCGCGGACCCGTACACGGGCAGCGTGAACCTGGCCGCTGTCCTCGCCGGCGGCGTCGGCGCCGTCCGCGTGACGAAGGGCCCGGTGGCATCGGTCTACGGCGCCAATGCGATGGGCGGGATCGTCGAGGTCTCGGCGCCCAGCTGGGACGGGACGGGGATCAGCTATCTGCTCTCCGGCGGCACGGACGGGCGCTACTCGGGGCACGTCGCAGGCTCGGGTTCCGTCCGCGGGGTGCGCCTGTCCGGGGGGGCGGCGGCGCGCGCCACGGCCGACTTCTCGCTCCCGGCTTCGTTTCCGGCCGACAAGTGGGAGGAGGGCGGGACGCGCGAGTACTCGGCGCGAGAGGACGCCTTCGCGTGGGCCCGGGCCTCGTTCGACCCAACTCCCCGGACAACAGCGACGCTGTCGTTTCAGGTTTCCGACGGCCGCCGGGACGTGCCGGCGTCCACGAGCGCCGACCGACCCCGCTTCTGGAGCTTCCCGTTCTGGCGCGAGACGCGTACAGTGGGCTCCCTGCGCTGGCGTCCGGGGGACCTGTCGCTTGACGGCAACCTCTTCTTCAGCACCAACGACAACGAGCTTGCATCGTACGCCGACTACGACAGGACCCAGAGGCGATGGCAGAGCTCGGTCTCGAACCGGGGACTCGGCGGGTACGTGCTCGCCGAGTACAAGGGTGTGCCCGGCCAGACGCTCGCCGCGGGGCTCAACGTGCGGCACGACGGGGCGGCCATCCAGTCCGACGTGGGCGCGGACTGGCAGGACTACGGGGCGGCGACCGCGTCCCTCTTCGCGCAGGACATCCTTGCGCTCGGGCAGGCGGACCGGCTCGCGATCGCCCTCAACACCGATGTGATGTCGGGCAACGACCTCTTCCTCGCGCGGCTCAATCCTCAGGCGGCGTGGACCCACGGTCTTGGGGACGGGCTCTCGATCCGGGTCCTCGGAGCCGCGAAGACGAGGTTCCCCACGCTCAAGGAGTGGTTCAGCCCCGAGATCGGCAACCCGGACCTCAAGCCGGAGCAGTGTGTGTCGGTTGAGGTGGAGCTCTCGAAGCGCACGGCCGCCGGTTCCGCCCTCTCTCTCGTCGCGTACGAGCAGCACGTGAAGGACATGATCGTCACGGCGGGCTGGGGCGATCCGGCGAGGAACATCGGGTCCGCCAGGTCGAGAGGGGCGGAGCTCGCCGTGCGGCAGCGGGTCACCGAGCGGTTCGACGTGAACGTCGGGTTCGCGATGACCTCGGCCCGCGATATGGAGAGCGACAGCTTCGTTCCTCTCGTGCCGCGGACGACGTGTTCGCTCACCGCGCTCTATGAACAGGGCGCGGCGAGGTTCGTGACGACCGCCACGCGGGTCGGTTCGAGGAGCGGTCTCGGCGGCGAGTCCCTCGATCCCTACTACCTCATGGAGGTCAGAGGCTTCTACGACACCTCCTGGGGCACGCTCTTCGCGGGTGTGGAGAACGTCTTCGACGTGCTCTACGAGGACGAGGAAGGCTTCCCCCAGCCCGGGAGGGGGTTCGAGATAGGGATCATGAGGGAGTTCCACGAATAGCCGACAGGGCGAAGCGGCGAGCCCGTTCCGGCATCTAATCATGGAACAGGGTTCACAACGGCGCCGGGCGCGGCCGCTTCGCGTTTCGCACGGGCGGAGGAATCGGCCGGGGCCGGAGGGCACGTCTCGAACACCGCACCACGGAGCTGCAGCATGAGGAGTACGCTGACCGCGATCGCCGGCGCTCTCACGCCGGTTCTGTTCAGCCTGGCCGCGCTTCTGGCCGCCGCCGCGCCGTCCCTTGCCGACGCGCCGGTCTTCGTCGAGGGCGAGGAGTTCGTGAACTACGGCTGGCACAACATCGGGGGCGTGGGCATCGCCGTCGAGGCGTGCTCCGGCGCGAGCCAGGGGTACGCGGCGGGCGGGCTTGACGTGCCCGGCGAGTGGATCGAGCTCAAGGTCACGTTCGAGCGCCAGGGCTGCTACGACGTGCACGTGTT
>Ga0316622_100000379_pt1 | contig 25169 bp, 16 predicted proteins | sample OWC_Aug_OW2_C1_D_FD_207646 | JGI IMG/M metagenome (GOLD analysis project Ga0316622, IMG submission 207646) | Wetland soil microbial communities from Old Woman Creek delta, Ohio, United States - OWC_Aug_OW2_C1_D5_C | ecosystem: Environmental > Terrestrial > Soil > Wetlands | place: USA: Ohio... | reverse complement strand
AGCAGGGCAAGAGGTTTTGATACGCTGCCGGAATCGCTATTGCCGGTGTGGGTGTTAAAAGGCTCGCTGGCCTTGAGCGGTTTGGATATTATTCTGATCGTCGGACTGTTTTTTTTAATGGAAGAATTTGTATCGCCGCTGCTGTATAAATGGCATATCCGGCTGCGGCCTTATTGACCTAGAAATCATTCTTAACCGACAAGCCAATTCTTCATGAAACAGAAAGCGCTAAGGGTCTTAACCTACAACATTCATAAGGGTTTTAATACGACCAACCGGCGCTTTGTCTTGCATCAGATTCGGGAGGCCTTGGTGGCCGCAGATGCCGACTTGTTATTTCTGCAGGAGACGCAAGGTGAGCATAGCCAAAAGAAAAAGAACGTGTCGGACTGGCCCGAGATTTCCCAATCCGAATTTATCGCGGAAGGCGTATGGCCCTTCTATGCTTACGGCAAGAATGCCATTTACGACGCCGGCCATCATGGCAATGCGATTCTCAGCAAGTATCCTTTCGAAAGTTGGGAAAACATCAATGTATCGCTTGTTTCCTGGGCCAGCCGCAGTCTATTGCATGGCGTGATTCGTCTGCCCGGCAATGACCGGGATGTACACATACTCTGTGTTCATTTGGGTTTGATAGGCATCGAGAGGCGACAACAATTGGCCAGTCTGTGCGAGCGTATCGACAGTCACGTGCCCCATGACGCACCGTTGATTGTCGCCGGCGATTTCAACGATTGGCTAGGGCGGGCCGAACGCGAGTTTTACGATCATCTGGATTTAAAAGAGGTTTTTCGCGCCACGCATGGCGCGCATGCGCGCACTTTTCCGGCCTGGTTGCCTGTTTTGCCGATGGACCGCATTTATTATCGCGGGTTTACCCCGTTATCGTGCCAGCGCCTATCCCATTCGCCTTGGCGGATGTTGTCCGATCACGCCCCCTTAGCGGCGTCCTTTTCGTTATGAACGCTAAACACCCCCAGCCGTCCAGGCTAACTCTGCCCAATATGCTTACCGGGTTTCGCTTTGTCGCTGCTCCTGGGCTGCTGTGGCTGGCATGGTTGGGTTATCCGCTCGCCTTTATGGGATTGCTGGCTATCGTGTTTTTAAGTGATCTATTGGACGGCATGGCGGCCCGTTGGACCGGGCAAGTCAGTCAATTTGGCGCAACGCTGGATAGTTGGGCGGATGTCATTACCTACCTGACTATTGCCGTCTGCTGCTGGTGGCTATGGCCGGATGTCTTTCAACGTGAATGGCTTTACGTGGAGATGGTCGTTGCCAGTGTTCTGCTGCCGGCCATCGTCGGCTTCGGCAAATTCGGCTGCTTTACCAGTTACCATACCTGGGCGGTAAAATTCGCGGCGGCTTCCATGGGGTTGACCTTGTATATTCTGTTTTTTGGCGGGCCGGCCTGGCCGTTTCGAATTGCGGCCGTACTTTGCTTACTGGCGGCTCTGGAAGAAATTGTCATCACCCTGTTATTAACCAAACCCGAATCCGACGTGCGCTCGCTTTGGACAGTAATAAAAGGCACCAGGCAAAACAAGAACTGAATGCCTAGCCCTTCCATCCTGGGCAGCGTGTGTTCTATCGCCGAATTAGGACTTATGAATAACAATCCCGCACTCGTTCAAAGCGTATTTCCCGGCTTTTCAGCGGAAGATACCGCGCAAATCGACAAGGCGCTGTCTATCGTTGAACAGGCCACCAACGCAACTTCTCGGCAAGCCAGCCTCAGGCCCAAGGGCATCGACGTGGCCACCATCCTGATGGCCGTGCATATCGACCTGGAGACCATACTGGCGGCCTTGCTCAGCGATTCACGAGTGGTCGGCCAGATTTCGGAAGCCACCATCGAGGAAAAGTTCGGCGCTACCGTGGCGTCATTGGTCAGGGATGTATTGTGGCTGAACAAGGTCAGCATCTACAGCCCCGAGATGGCCAATGAGCCCAATCAATCGGAAATTCTGCGCCGCATGTTGCTGGCAATGACTCACGACGTGCGCGCGGTGTTGATCAAGCTGGCCTACCGGATTCAGCGGCTGCGCAATCTGAACAGGGAAGACCTGGACATTCGCCGCTTCATCGCCAGGGAAACCCTCGACATTTATGCGCCGCTGGCCAATCGTTTGGGTATCAGCCAATTCAAATGGGAACTGGAAGATCTGGCCTTCCGCTATCTCGATCCGGAACACTATTTCGGTATAGTCCAGGCCCTGGCCGAAAAGCGCGTGCAGCGCGAGGCCTGCATTCAGGGCTTTCTGGACACGCTTCGGCAAACGCTGGCGGAAGAAGGCATCGCCGCCAAAGTTTACGGCCGACCCAAACATATCTACAGCATCTGGAGCAAGATGCACCGCAAGCAGCTGGATATTGACGAGCTTTACGATCTGTTGGCGGTGCGGGTGATTGTCGATACCACGACCGCTTGTTACACGGTGCTGGGGCTGGCTCATAGCCAGTGGCAATATATCCCGAAAGAATTCGACGACTACATCGCCAATCCCAAGGAAAACGGTTACCAGTCGCTGCATACCGTGGTGCTGGACGAGCAAGGCAACCGCATCGAAATCCAGATTCGCACCAAGGCCATGCACGAATTCGCCGAGCTGGGGGTGGCCGCGCACTGGCGTTACAAGGAAGGCAGCAAATTCAACGCCGCCACCGAGAAGAACATCGCCTCGCTACGGCAATTGCTGGAAGATAAAGACAACGGCGACAATCTGATCGAAAACTTCCATACCGAACTGTTTTCGGATCGGGTGTTCGTGCTGACGCCAGCCGGCAAGCTGATCGATCTGATCAAGGGCTCCACGCCGCTGGATTTTGCCTATGCGATTCATACCCAAATCGGCCACAGTTGCCGTGGCGCCAAGGTCAACGGCCAGATCAAGCCCCTGACCTACAAACTGCGATCCGGCGAGCAAGTCGAAATTCTCACCGTCAAAAACGGCCAACCCAACCACAACTGGCTGGACCCCAACCTGGGCTATCTGAAAACGCCTCGGGCGATCGGCAAGGTCAAAAGCTGGTTCAAGCAACAGCAACAGGCCGAAAACATCGCCGCCGGCAAACACTTGCTGGACAGGGAAAGCAAACGGCTGGGCCTGAAAACGGTCGACCTGCCGGACTTGTTGACGCATTTCAAGATGGCCGATGCCGAGCATCTTTACGAGGCGCTGGGACGAGGCGACATCAACAATCGGCAACTGGTGGCGGCGCTAAAGATACCAGAGCTGGAACCGGCGCCGCCGCCGATCAAACTATCCGCCGCCAAACCCAATCCCCAATCCACGGTGACGGTGGCGGGTATCGATAACGTCGTAACAACATTGGCGCAATGCTGTTCGCCGGTCATTGGCGATGAGATCGTCGGCTTTATCTCGCACAAGCGCGGCATCACCATCCATCGCAGTGACTGCGAAAACATTCAGCATCTGCCGGCCGAGCAGCAGGCGCAGTTGGTCGAAGCCGAATGGAGCGGCAAACAGACGGCGCGCCATACCGTGCCCATCATCATTCATGCCTTCAACGCCCAAAACCTGCTCAGCGATGTCTCGCAATTGCTGGCGGCCGCCAAGGTGCATATCAGCGACGCCTCGCTGAAAACCCATGACGATCTGTCGGCGATACTCAATCTGCAAATCCAGATCGAAAATGCCGAACAGCTCAGTCTGGTATTGGCCAGAATCAGCCAATTGCCCAATATTCTGGAGGTTAAACGGAAGGTGTGATTGTTTTGCGGCAATGCCATAAAGTTGAGAGACAACGGCATGTTAACGGTTCCCCGCAGCGGAACGCTTAAAGAGCCGGCTAACAATCGCTGGCTTTTGATTTGCCTTGGCGGTATTGGCGGAAGTGATTCTCCCGCTGTTGATAAGGCCCTCGCCGAGTGGTCCGCATTCCCTGGTGGATAATCGGACATGGCCATGAAAGGACGGAGCAAGGGGATTAACAATCGGTCAAATCCCCTCGCCCCAACCCTCTTCCCGACGGGAGAGGGCGATTGTCTGGTAGAAAATTGTGGGCGGCATCCTCGAACAGTCTCGTCGAGGATGCATGCTTTGCTTACTTATCTCCAACCAAACTGTTTCCTCAGCCAATCCACAAAATCCTGCCAATTACTGCTAGGGTCAGGATATGGAAACGGCTTCGGCGTAGGAAACGGTTGTGGTCCTGGTGTAGGCTGCGGCACAGATGTAGGCGTGGGCGTAGGCTTAGGTGTAGGCTGTGGTCCTGGCGTCGGCTTAGGCGTGGGCTTAGGCGTAGGCTGTGGTCCTGGCGTCGGCTTAGGCGTAGGCTGTGGCGTCGGCTGTGCCGTAGGCGTAGGAGTCGGGGAAGCGCCACTGGGGCTAACGGTCATCACATTGGTATGGGTCCATGTTCTTCCGTTTACGTCGCTGCCATATGGACCGAACCCTAATCCCTCGCCAGGCCAAGGATCCATATAATACAGGTTGCCATTCTCCAGCCCCCTGCCTACGATGAAGTGCCCGCCGCAACAGACCCGGATGATAAAGGGCCGGTTCTGCGCAATATTATCGGCCACTTCCTGCTCGGTGAGCATCTTTTCGACGCCGTCATTGGTGATAGGCGTCGTTCCCAGATCTTTCAGGATGTCTTGGATGCTGCCGGCCTCGCCATAATTGTAGTTCCAGTAATTGCAGGCACCGCCGGGATTGGCACAACAGTTTTGAGTACCGAAATTATGAAAGGTGGCATGCGTTCTCGTATATTCCGCAATTTGACACTGTTTTATGTTCTTGTTTCCATAATATTTCAGTACGCTGTCGCTGACTCCAGCCCAACACCATTGGTCCTGCTCTTGCGGTGTCACGGGCGTATCCAGTATCTCGGCGTAGGAGAAAACCGGCATTAGAAATATCAGAAGCGCTATCCAGATATTTGTTTTCATTATTTTCCCCCCAAATTGGAATTATCAAAGGAGTCAGGATTCTCTTTCATTTCCCGAGCTTTCAACCGCATTTGCTTGATCGTGTCCAGATCGTAGCCTCCACTGCTCCCGACGCTGGCACTGCTAGCGGCACCGAACGTTGAAATGAACCGGGAAGCAGACTTCAATGGATATACGCTGCCTGACAGCGCGGCGTCCGGTTGCTGGTCAAACTGAACATAGTCGCACTTCATGGAGAAATCCCGTACGATTCTTCCGGTTTGGGGATTTTTACCTTCACGAAGCATTTTGTTTTGATGCTCATCCAGATTCCGCGCCAGCCCGCCCCCCCCGAATCCGGAAAAAGTCCAGCCGTCCGCCGTGCTTTTCAATCGGAGCAGGGCACGGTTCTTTCCTTCTACCGTCACCGGAACTCTCCAGTATCCGGTAGGTTTTTCCTTTTCCATGTCATATTCCTGGTAAGGAATTCCCAGGGTTGCTTCCTTTAACTCATCCTGGTTCAGAAAGCCGTAATCTTTTTCCTTTCCGGCGGGAATATTGCTCAATATTTCCGAAAGATTGCTGCTTGCAAACCGTGTCATCGCTTGTAAGTCGCCGCTATCGGCCGCAAAGCAATATCCGCTCGGAACGGCCGCCGAAAACAGCAGAAAAGACAAACAACAAGACGCTTTCAATCTCGTCCCCCCCAATACATTCATTTGACCTCCTTTGGATACATTCATATGTTCAATTGAGCCGTTGCTCGGCAATATAGGCCGGCACCAATTGTTTGATATCAGACGCTTTAGATACATGGGATCCTCTCTAAACTGCTTGTGGTTGACTTGACGGTCCATCCGTGGCGATTCATTTCCGGGGGCCGGTGTGAGTGCTTGTCTAGCGCCTCTCCGGCCAGAACACGAGTAAACATGCGTACCCTTCGTCGAAATACTATTGACGGGTGATTAGGATGTCTTAGCGTAAGACGGGACGAAATCAAACCGGGGGGTTTATGGTGAATCATTTTTTAAACTCCTTGTTTTCAGACTCTATTTCAACGACTCCGTCGCCTGCCAACTAGAGAAACAGCATTTATTCTCTTAGTAGGCGGACTCGAAATACGTAACGATATAGCATTTGCGTATTTCAACTCCCCCCCATCCCAGCCCTCTTCTGGAAGGAGATGGCTGGGATGGGACATCGGTGAGTTGGGCTCCTGGAAGTTTTTCCTTCCAGGACGCATACCCGTTTGTTCGCTTACCAGCCGTAACAAGCCTGCAACTGATTCATGTAGTCCTGCCACCCGGTATTTGGGTTAAAGACAGGAGGGCACTGCGCACCAGGTGTTGGTGTTGGTGTTGGTGTTGGTGTTGGTGTTGGTGTTGGTGTTGGTGTTGGCTTCGGTGTGGGGGTTGGCGCTGGGCCGGTCCCTTCCTTATAAGATGCAACCAGCGAAACGCCGGAAAAATCGGTGTAGCCCTGTATCAGTACATAGTATCTGCCTGCCTGCACTTGCTTGATTTGACAGACCTCGTTGTTACCTTCCAGATACGGCCTGCAATCGAAGCTGCTCAATGTCGGTTCGGAACCAAAGCGCACATGAAGATCTGCATCGCCGGTGCCACCGCTCATGGCGAACTGGAGATTCGTGGCGTTGGCCGGCACATCGATCGCGAATTTCAGCTGGGTATTGGCTTGGCCGGAGAGTCCGGTTTTGGCGCCGCCGTTTGTCAATACCACCAAATTGGGATCGTTTGGAACCGGGGTTGGGCTAGGAGTTGGAGTTGGGCTTGGATTGCTTCCACTTACCTTGGCTACGGCGGCCGCCGCGTCAACAATACCGGAGCCGCATCCATCGCAGGCTCCCGGGAAGGGCCGCGCGGTATCTTTCAGTATCTGTTCCACTTCGTCCGGCGTGATGCTGGGCTTGATGGAGTAGAGCAATGCCGCCGTACCGCTGACGTGGGGCGTTGCCATGCTTGTACCCTGATAGAGTGCGTAGGTGTCATTACCCAGGCTCGATTTGCCATCGTTTAAGGTAGAGAGGACTTTCACACCCGGTGCGGCGATATCGACTTTGTTGCCATAGTTTGAAAAGGTGGCGCGCTGACCATTCTGGTCGGTCGCCGCCACTGCTATCACGCCATTACAGTTGGCGGGTTCGGTGCCGGAGGAGTCCTTGGAGGCGTTGCCGGCAGCCACGACGACGGTCGCGCCTTTCTGACGCGCCGAATTGATTGCCGTCTGCATGGTTTGGGAACATGTGTTCGAGTCGCCACCCGCACTCAGGCTGATGACCTTGGCGGGGTGTTGGTTGGCCGGTGTGCCGCTGACAGGCACACCGGCTGCCCAGGCTATGCCGTCGGCGAATTCCGACAGGTATCCGCCGCACTTTCCGAGTACCCGAACGGGTAGCACCTTGGCCTTAAAGGCGACACCGGTGACGCCGAGATTGTTATCGCCCACCGCTCCGACGGTACCGGAGGTGTGGGTGCCGTGCCAGGTGTTTTGGTTCATGCCGCAGTTCGGCGAATAATCGCCCGGATCGTGTGCATCGGCGTCGCGTCCGTTGCCGTCGTTGGACATGCTGGTGTCGCTGATCATGTCGTAACCGGGGAGTTGGATGTTGGGGAGCAGATCCTTATGCTCCGTGTAACCGGTATCGACTACGCCGACGACAACACCTTCACCCTTAGTCGTATCCCATGCATCGGGCAGTCCGATGCCACCGGTGCTTTCGTAGTAGTGCCACTGTTCGTTGTATCGGGGGTCGTTCGGTGTGAATTGCGCGAATATTCTGATATCGGGTTCCGCATACTCGACCTCCGGCTGCGCCGCGAGATCGCTGATAATGCCGCGCACATCATCGAGGGGAAGATTGTCCTGCAGTTGAAAGACATGTGCGCCAGTGCCGGTGCTGTGGACATGAGAAACCTTGTAACCGGTAAGTTGAGAAACCTGGCTGGATATAGCGGCTACGGCGGCGGTGCCCGTCGCCGGTTGCCGATATTTTACGATAATGCGATTGGTCGAGTTTGCGATCTGCGCTTGAAGAGCGGCGGCCTTGCCTTGAAGCGGCGCTCCGTTTGGAACGCCAGCGGCTTGCGAGGCGCCGGCCATGCCCATGCCAAATAGCAAGAGGGCGGCCGAGATGGCGCTGGGGAGGGGTTTAAGATACATCATGTTGTTACCTCACTTGTTGAAAAAACCATGTTTAAATAAATCCGTCCTTAATTCGGTTACCGGGGCGCTCGCCCAAGGTTGCCGTGAAAACCAAGTGACTCCGGGGAATTGAAACCCGCGGTAGTTAGGTATAGCCTTGCAATGTGTACGGCTGAGATTGCCGATCGCCGCCGTCAGTATTTGCCGCATCCCAACAGGCCTAAATAAGCCTACTAACCAACTGGCGCCCTCCTTGATCAATTCCAAACTGCTCACAAACCATCATTAAACCCTTACTCCATATAAGGGCTTGCACGTAATCTTAGCCCAAAAACTGACGACAATGTCTGACAAAATAATTAGAATTTGATTAAAATTTTATGCCGTCGGCTTTGTGCACAAAGCACGTTGGATCGGACTTGAACGGTTATAAAACGGAAATTCGGGGATAAAACACACCGCAAAAGCAACAGGGTGCTAGAGAAAGGGGGAGCCCATGGAAATGAGTGATTTGGAGGTGGGATAGCGCCTTGGATAAGCTTGCGTCATCCGCCGAATGCTACGAATCACCTGACGGCATCTCAAAGCAATCTATAATTCTAAACATGAATCCGATTACACCAGAAACATTGCAATCCTATTGGTCGACGCCGCAAGTCGAGGCCAGCATCATGATCCTGATGAACATCGTCGGCGCGCTGCTGTTGGGCATGATCGTCGGTTACGAGCGCTCGTATCGTGGCCGCGCGGCGGGAATGCGGACTTACGGGCTGGTGTGCATGGCATCGGCGGCGGTGACGGTGATCGTCGGTTTCCCGCAATACTGGTTCGGCGGCATGTTGCCCTTGGTGTCCACCGCCGATCCCACCCGGGTAATCCAGGGCATCGTCACCGGTATCGGCTTTCTGGGAGCCGGGGTGATCATGAAGGAAGGCATGAACATCAGCGGCCTGACCACGGCGGCTTCGATCTGGGCATCTTCGGCCATCGGCATATTGTGCGGTTCGGGTTTTTATTTCGCGGCGATCATGCTAACGATGATTGCTTCCGCGACCATGATCTGGGGCGGCTATTTTGAAACCATGTTGCCTTCGCGGCATGCGGCATCTGTTATTTTGCATTTTCGGCCTGATCATAGGCCCTGTCTCGACGAGATCAGGGCTTTGATCGATGACCTGGATTTTCGGCTGGCCGAAGGCTCCACCAGCATCATCCGCCATGAAAATCATGAAGAATGGCACCTGGTTTTGCTTTCCAAGGGTAAACATAAGGTTTCGATACCGGCCATTGCGGCTGGTTTGCAGGACTGTGCTTTTTTATGCGGTTATCAGGTGGCGTTTGCGCGCAACTAAAAGGAGCGCGGGTTAGGCCAGATATGCGGAGTCCACCTCTCCCCTGCCGATGGACTCATATCGCCACTGCAATATCAGCAGGCAAAACCTCGAACATGCCATCCAACTAGATGCTCCGCCTTAATGCCGTAAGGCACGATAAGCAACAGGTATTGCGCCGAATGTTAAGGCCGGCTTCCTTACGGCGCATAGCCTAAGCCGTATGCGCCCTAACGACTACACCTTCCGGCGTGGGAGCGAGGAGAGACAAGCTCAAGCATTTTGCGCTAAGAGCCAAGCTCTTTGATTTAAGGAAACTCTGATTAAGTCCTTCGACACGCTCAGGACGAACGGTAAGTGGGTGATTCCGTTCGTGGTGAGCTTGTCGAACCATGAGCGGAATCAACTTGTTCAGCCTTTCCTTAAGTTGCCCCACTGAACTTCAAAGCCCGTGGGACTGCGTAACATCAATATCCCATTAAAGGCTAACTATCTACCGTCGAACGGTGTAGCTGTCGCACTATAACCGAGCGAGGACATCGTCCATTCCTTACAGACATAATTTTTGGGTAGTTCAATAGGTAGAGCAATATCCCGCAACTCTTGCATATCCATATCAACCACCGCGTTATTTTCTATTTTGTAGGGAAATGGCATATAGCCAACGAAGCCGCGACTCAGCGCAGCCATGTGCGCCAGGCTGCCTGGATGCTGCTGCTCCCATGCCACTGCATGGGCATGTACCGATAGCATTTTGTCGATTAATTCATGATTTGGGATCGGGCATTTACGATGGTCAGCCACTAGAAATTTTGTGGCATCGGCATTAGCGGGGAAAAGCGGATACCAGGAACAATCTATGGGTTTCAAATCTCCCTTCTTACACGGAGCGGTGCAAACAACGCGGCTGCTATTTTCAAAAACCAAATGGTCTTGATTTAGGTTTTGTTGTATAGCCAACTCATATTCGCCAGGCAATAACATAATCCAGTTGCTGCTGCTGAACTTACAACACGCATATCCACAAAGCTCCTGTCTTTGCGTACAAGAAGAAAATACCCCATTTTCTTTTAAAATCGTTCCGCCTGTATCAATCATGACAGCCTCTCCATTTGTCTTGTTTTAAATTTATATGAAAACCGTTATTAACTAAATTTACGCAACCGCTTTAGGCCTTAAAGGCCGAATAAATTCGCCCCTACAACATGCAATACCTCAAACATACCTTTATTAAGAGCCCATCAAATCCATCGCGGTGAATCCCGGATAGAGTGGATCGCAGTTTGCCTGCTGCCGAGCGCCATGAATGCTTGCAGGGCTTTATGGGATTCGATTTCCGCCATGGTTTTTATCGATGCTTCGCTGTCCGCTGTTCGAACGGCATTGGTGAAAGGGGCGAGGCCAGCATCTGATTGGACAAGCCTGATAAATTGACGGCGACCCATAAAATGTCCCGGTGTCTTGCGAGTTACAAGTTTTCCGCTTGCCCGCGGGCAAGACGTCAGGCTGTTTACTCATGTTTCAGCTCCTTCATCCAGTTCGCGCAATAAGGTTCGGTAACGACGGAGTAATGTTCGCCGCCGGCATGGACGACCCTGACCTCGTCGTAGTAATCGGCCCAACAGTCGGTTTTTAGCCAGCACCTGCTCTCCTCGGCGATGACCAGGGTCGGCCGGTACGGCAATTTGCCGTGCGGGTAGCGGTAATCGACGGCCAGCGATGTTTCGACCACGTTCCACAAACTCAGAAAATAGTCGGGGGCAAGACCCATCGCCTGTTGCAGCGACTTCGCCAATTCGGTTTTCCAGGCCGAATAAGGTTTGTCCGCCAAAATGGCTGCAATGGCCGGCGCCTGGCTGGACGGATCGAGACCGGCATTTTTCAGGATCATATTGCAGAAAGCCATGACTGCGGGTTCGTCGATTTGCCTTGGCCAATTGCCGACGCCGCTGTCTATCAACACCACTTCCTCGACCCGAATCTCGGTGTCTTGCAACTGTTTGAGCATTTCGTAGGCCACGGTGCCGCCATAGCTGTGGGCATAGAGCTTGATCGCACCGCGCGGCTTGATGCCCTTTATCAACGCGATGTTGTGAGCGGCCATGTCCTCCACGGAATCGGCCGGCATGCTGCCGGCGTAACCTTTCATTTGCAGGCCGTACACCGGGCCGCAATCGCCGATTCGGCTCGCCAATTGGTGATAACCGTCGCTGAGTCCCGGCATGCCCGGAATGATGAAGCTCGGAATGCCGTCGCGCAGACTGACCACATGGGGCGATGCGATAGCGACATCGCCGCCGGCATTGCCGATGCGGATGGCCAGATCCCTTACCGTCGGACATTGGATGATGTCTGTGACGCCGACGCGCGAGGAAGGCAGTTGCCGGTTGATCTCGTGTACCAACTGTATCGACAGCAAGGAATGGCCGCCAAGATCGAAGAAATTGTCGTTCAGTCCGATGCTTTCCAGGCCGAGGGTATCCTCGAAGATGCGGGCCAATTGTTTTTCGACCGGCGTTCGCGGCGCGGCGTAGTCCTCGCCGGCGTCGAATGCCAGCGGTTTTTGTTCCAATAGTTTTCGGTCTAGCTTGCCGTTGCGAGTCAGCGGCAGGGTTTCAAGCTGAACCAGCACGGCCGGCACCATGTACTCGGGCAGGCAGCGGCGCAGTTGCTCGCGCAGTTTATCGGCATCGATGCCGCCGGCGGCGGTGTAATAGGCCACCAGGCGTTCTCCGCTCGGCGATTTGGCGACGACCGCGACGGCGCCGCTTACACCCGGCAATGCAGTCAGCGCATTTTCGATCTCGCCCAACTCCACCCGGAAACCGCGAATCTTGACCTGATGGTCGGTCCTGCCGATGAAGGCAATCGTGCCGTCCGGGAGCCAGCGCGCCAGGTCGCCGGTCTTGTAGAGCTTGCCGGGTGCGTAGGGATTGTCTATAAACTTTTCGGCGGTCAGCGCCGGATTGTTCAGATAACCCAGCGCTAGCCCTTCGCCGGCGATGTGCAATTCGCCGGTCACGCCTATCGGCTGCAATTCGAGCCGTTTACCCAGCACGTACAGCTGGGTGTTAGCGATCGGCCGGCCTATGGTCAAGGCTTGGCCGCCGCTCAGCTCGGCGATGGCGGCGTTGACGGTGTATTCGGTCGGGCCGTAGCCGTTGAATATCAGGATGCCCTTGTCTTGCAGAGCTTTTAATGTTGTCTCCGGCAAGGCTTCGCCGCCGAAGACGATCAGGCGCAATTGGCCGAACAGCCGTTGTTGCCGCTCTTCATCCAGCGCGGCGATCACGCCATGGAACTGCGGCGGGAGGTTCAGCATCGATACGCCGTTATCGACGACGACCCGGTAGAATTTGTCCACCTCGATGTCGGCGTCCTGGCGGATGACGATGCCGGCGCCGGCCAAGAGGTAAGGGAAAATTTCCTCCACCGACATATCGAAACTCAGCGAAGCGAACTGCAAAATCCGGTCCTTCTCGGTAATCCCGTATGTCTCGGTCAGCGCATGGCAAAGATTCAGCAAGGATCGGTGGGCGATCACCACGCCTTTCGGTTTACCGGTGCTGCCGGAGGTGTAGATGACATAGGCCGGATGCTCGGGGCCAACCTCGCGTTTCAGCTCGGCATCGCCGGATAGCCCGTTAAGCCAATCGGGATCGTCCACGGCGAGGACCCGGCAGTCGCAGCTGGCGACGACCTCGCTCAGATGCCCGCGTAAATGGCTCTGGGTCAACAGCAGGCCAACCTTGCCGTCGTTCAACATGTAGCGAATCCTATCCTCGGCATTATGCGGATCGATGGGCAGGTAAGCGGCGCCAGCGGCCAAGACGCCCAGCACCGCAACGACCATGTCCGCCGAGCGTTCCATGCACACCGCGACCAGGCTGTCTGGACACATGCCTTGAGCTTGCAGATAAATCGCCAGACGCCGGCTGCGTTCCGCCAAATCGCCATAGTTGATGGATCGGCCGCCGAAAATCAGGGCCGTGTTGTCCGGCGACTGGGCCGCCCGCGCCTCGAATAGTTCGTAAAAACTAGATTGGTTGGCAAACTCGCTGGCGGTAGCGTTGAAGTCATTCAATAACTGGTTAATTTCCTGCTCCGGCAAGCAGTCATATTCGTCCAAGCGCCGGCTGGGGTCTTCGAGGATTGCGGCGAGCAGGGTTTGCAGATAACCGAAATGGCGGCGGATGGTGGCGGCTTCGAACAAATTGCGCTGGTACTTCAGGTGCAGTTCCAGCGTGTCGCGGAAGTCGTAGACCTCCAACATGTAACTGTCCATGGTTTCTTGATAAATATCGTGGCTTAGCGCCACGCCGCCCAGCCGCTGTTCGTTGCCGAGAATGCCGTCGAAGATGTTCTGGTAGGTGAACGATACCGAAAACGGCACTTCGCTCGGGTTGAGCAGCGTCAAGCCCAACTCCGGCATTAACCGGGCAAATGGATAATGGCCGTGATCCAGAGTTTCGGCGAGATTGGTGCCTATCTGTTTGACCAGTTGCAGAAAGGTTTCGTCCGGGCGGAGTTGGGTCCTGACCAGCAGCAGGTTGATGTAGCATCCTACCGTGTTTGCATGGCGCCGCAGGGGCCGGCCGGCCGTTGGCATGTTCAGGACAATATCGTCTTCCCCGCTCAATCGATGCAGCAGGATATTGAATACGCCCAGCAATAAGGCCGACAGGTTCTGGTTCAACATCGAACCCAGATATTTCAACGCACCCAGTGTGGCGCCGTCCAGCGTCAGCGTTTCGCAGCCCATCCCCAGGTCCGGTAAGCCAGACTGCGGCAGGGTGTCATAGGGCAGGGCGATGGTTGCCGCATTGCCGGCCAGTCTATCCTTCCACCATGCCAAGTCTTCCCTAGCCCGCGCACTGTTCAGGTAGTTACGCTCCCAAGAAACGAAATCGAAGAAGGCCGTGTCCGGCGCTCGCGCGGCGGGTATGCCGCCGGCGGCCAGGACGTGGTATTTGTCCCAGAATTCATTGGCGAACAACATGCCGGAAAAGCCGTCGATGACGACATGATGTATGACGAAGAATACATAATGGCGTTGATCGTCCGGGCATTCCAAGGTGTAAAGCCGTAGCGGCGGATCGGTTTCCAGATTGAACGGCTGCCGCAGCAATCGGCGCAACACCTGTGCCGTCTCCTGGTCCGCGGACAGGTACAGATGCTCAACCATCAGATTGTCAGCGGCGGTACCGACTATTTGCACGATGTCGTCGCCGGTTGCGGTTTTTTTATATTGGTAGCGGCAACGCAGCAAGGGGCGCTCTTCCAGCACCACTAGCAGGGCCTGGCGCAGACAGTCCTGGTCTGCGGGTTGTTTGAGCCGGAAAATCATCGGCACGTTAAAGCCGGTGGATTCGGGATAGGTTTCCTGGAGGTACCACAGACCTTTCTGGGTTTCCGACAAGGGTTGCGGCGTCGTCGGCACAGCCATCGGTGTTTGCAAGGCTTCCAGTGCAATCGAATCCGGGCTAGGCGTTTGCCTTGCCAGCAGGTCAAAAAATTCGCCGAAGTTCTTGGCGCCCATCGCCTGGGAAACCTTGACGCTAAAACCCAGGCATTCGTTCAAGCGGCCGATGAATTGCATCACCCGGATCGAATCGAAGCCGTAATGCACCGGCGACAGCGATCGGTCGATGTCGGACAGGTCCATGCCGAACACCTCGGAAACCAGATCGGCCAGCGCGGCCTCGACATCTCCGCTCAAATCGGCGGATTGCGGGGCGTGAGCAACGATCGTGCCGGCCGGCTGTCGGACAAAATAAGTTGAACCGGCATCGCCCGCCGTTTGTCCGCAATATTCCTCCAGCACGACGTGGGCGTTGACGCCGCCTATCGCATAGCTGTTCAGCGCTACCCGGCGAGGACCGGAGCCGTTTTTCCATGGTGTGGATTGGTTTTGCAGGATCAGTGAGTGATCAACGGATAAATCGCGGTTGATTTCGCCGAGGCCGGCGATGCCCGGTATGGCTTTATGCTCCAGAGCCTTGACGGCCTTGATCAGCGAGGCCATGCCCGACGCGACCTCGGGATGGCCGATACTGGGCTTGACGCTGCCGACGTACCAGTTCTTATCCGGATTCGCGCTCAGCAGCCGGTAAGCGTCGTTGATCGCGTTCAATTCCAGCGCGTCGGCCAGGGTATTGCCGATGCCGTGGGCTTCCACGTAATCGATGCTATCGGTACCGATACCGGCCTGGGCTATGCTGCTGGTGATGGCGTGCTTCAGGCCTTGCACGTTGGGTGCTTCCAGCGAATACCCCCGGCCGCCGTGGTGCACCGCACTGCCTTTGACTATCGCCAGGATGCGATTGCCGTCCGCCAAGGCATTGGCCAAGGGTTTGAGGATGGCGACGCCCGCGCCTTCGCTGCGGACGAAGCCGTCGGCTTCCTCGCCGAAACTACGCGTCCGGTTGCGGATGCTCAGCAACTGATCGTAACGGCCATGACTTGCGACGGACATGAATTCCTCGCTGTCTATCAGGTTGACGGCGCCCACGATGGCTTGTTCGCATTCGCCGGAGCGGATGCTCTGCGCGGCGCGATGCAGCGCGACATGGACGCTGGTGCAAAAGGTATTGATCACTTCGCTGGGGCCTTTCAAGTCGAATTGAAAGGATAGTTGGTTGGCGATGGGGACCCGGTACGCTTGGCCGCCATCGAGACGATCGCTGACCGGCTGAGCGGCGATGAAAACGCCGGTCGTGGCCGCCGAAAGCATGCGCTCGGGAATTTGGCAATCGTGTTGTACTTGGGAAATCAGCCGGCTCAAAAGCCGCAATTGGCGATCGGCGAGAGCGTCCGAGCCATCGGCTGATTCGCTGTCGGCTATGTGGCCGTATCCGAAAGCTAATGTCGGCGAGCATGCGTCCAACCCCAAACATTCACCGCTCATGGCTTTGTGCCATAACGATTCGGCGTTGTCGGCACCGGGAAATAGCCCGGCCAAACCGACAATAGCGATAGTTTGCGCGGGGGCGACGGATGCCGGGGCACCGTCGGCGGGCGACAGGGCTATTGCCTCGGAGCTGGCGGGTTGCTGGGGCGAGGTCGGGTTTAGCGGCAAAATGTCGTCGACTAAATAATCGACCAGCAAATCCATGCGGGGATGGTCGAATAACAAAGTCGTGCGCAGCGAACAATCCAGATTCGATTCGAGTTTGGCTTTGAATCCGACGGCTTGCAGCGAATCGGTACCCAGCTCGACAAAGTTTTGATCGGGGCTTATGTCTTCCAGATTGTCCAGCTCAAGAAAGTCCGCCAATAACTCGCGAAGGTAAGTGTTCAGTATCGGCTTTCTTTGAGGCGGTTGAGCTAGTTGTAAGGTGGCGATAATCGAGCTGGAATACATAAGCTTGCTGTTTTTTCTGAAAAACCAAGGCGTTGAAGAAGTACGGGAATACTAGGCCGTGATGGCAAAGCGTGACGCCGCCCACATGACGGAAAGGCCAATCAGCCGTTCGCCCGTCGACAAGCTCGGGGCAAACGGTGAAATGGTGATTCCGTTCGTGGCGAGTCCTTCGGCTCCCCCGAGGACAGCCTTGTCGAACCATGAATGGAATCAATTTCCCTTGAAAATATGGGCGCGGCGTCGGCCTTTAAGGTGGCAGTATCGCGAGCGTCACTTCTCCCGTGCTTTTTCCGTTACCGTCATCGTGAAAATGGCAATAGGTTTTGATGAAGGTACATTTCGAGGTTTTCTTAATCGCGTTGATGCCATAAGTGCCGTAAAAACGCTTGGCGTTCATCTGGCTTTGGTAGCTCGAGGTCAGTTTGGCGATCAGAACGTTGGGCAGTTGTTTTTCCCAAAACGTATCCATGTCGTAATCCGCCAACTCCGGTATCAGACGGTTTTTAATGCAATGCGCCAAATGCACGTAACAAATTTGGTTGAAGGAGATGTTGTACTCAACCGCGTTAAAGTGCCCGGTGTCGTCGATATAGCAAGACTCGGGTATTGAAAACTCTCCGTTCATGATCAGGCTTTGCGGATCAAAACTTTCCGCTTGCTGAAATCTGGCGCGCTTTAGATAACGGCTGTGTTCGAAATAAGGTTTCAGCACTTGAGTCATAAAACCATCGTCTATATCCGAAAGGCTGACTTTTTCCCGCGGATTGACCGCTCTTAGCATGCTCATGGCGCTATCCCCACATAAAACGGCAGATCGTCGTAGATGCCAATGCGGTACATGCGGCTGTGTTCGCCGGGTTTGGCCTTGGAGCCTTTGTGGATAAGCGAGCGGTTGTCCCAGATCAGCAAGTCGTTGTCTTCCCAGAAATGGGTGTGTACGTACTTCGGTTGCTCGACGAACTCGAACAATTCCTTCATGACTCTTTGGTTTTCTTCATGGGACAAGCCTACCAGTCCGCTGGTGAAGCCGCTGCTGATGTAGAGGCATTTTTCGCCGGTCACGGGATGTTCGATCACTGCCGGATGTGGTTGCGGCGGGCATTCGGCCTTGAAGTTCTCGATCAGTTCCGCGATCGACTTGTCGAGGTCGCTGGTTTGCACTTTGTAGCGAGGCCACGCTTCCTGCATCGCCATCCTGCCATCCACATAGGCTCTCAAATCATCGGGCAGTTCCTTGTAGACGCGAGCCATGTCGATATACGACGTTTCCCGGGCAGATTTAGGGAAGAAAATCGGACGCACGCAGGTGAAGGACAAGGGATGTTTTTCGAAGGAACAATCGGTATGCCAGTAGCGGCCGGTGCCGGACACGCCGAATTTTTTGCCCTCTTCGTTCAGGCTATTCGAAACGAAGATCTCGGGATGATCGGGATGATGATATTGGGGTTGGAAATAGACCTGCGGACGGCCGACCGTGCGGGCAAAATCCACATATTGCTGTTCGCTCAGCTCGTATTGATCGCGCATGACCACCACTTTGTTGCGGTAGATCAATTGCCGTAACAACTCGGGTTCGGGAGAGTCCTTGGTGAATGTCGTAACGTCCCATCCCCTCACTTCCGCGCCGATTTTCCCTGGCGCGGCCTCGGTGATGGATACTTTTTCTTCTAATACTGCGTTCATTGTTGATTATTCCTATGGTCTAGTTTGTGGGTTAGCTAACCTGTCTGTCTTGGTCTTGCCAAAACGGCGCTCTCAATACCCGTTTAAGCACTTTGCCGCTCGGATTTCTCGGCAAGGCATCGACAAACGTGATGGACTTGGGCACTTTGAAATCCGCGATACGGCTTCTGGCGAAATCGATCAACTCGCGTTGCTTGATTTCGCCGCCCTGCCGCGGCACGACAAAGGCTTTTACGACTTCCCCCCATTTCTCATCGGGAATCCCAATGACAGCGACTTCGGCAACCGCCTCGTGTTCGCTTAGTACGGCTTCAATTTCGGCGGGAAACAGGTTCTCTCCCGCGTAGATGATCATGTCCTTGATTCTGTCGCAGACATAGACGTAGCCATCCTGATCCTTGTAGCCCACGTCGCCGGTATGCACCCAACCACCAACCAGTGTTTGCGCGGTAGCGGATTCATTCTTCCAATAGCCCAACATGTTGCTGGGTGATTTAATGCAAATTTCGCCGCTGCGCATCGGCGGCAAGATTCGACCTTGTCCGTCGATGATTTTGATTTCCACGCCAGCGTAAGGCTTGCCGGCCGCCTTCAAACGAGGGCTGTCGATCGGAAAGTGGTCAGCCGGGCGCAAACACACCGCCGTGTTGCCGGTCTCGGTCAGGCCGTAGATCTGGAAAAAATCGCAGCCGAAGGTTTCCATGGCCTTGCGCAACAGCGGCGGAGAGATCGGCGAGCCACCGTAGACTATTCCCTTGATTGACGATAAATCGGTTTGCGCGCAGCTGGGTTCTTCCAACATCAGCTGGATCATCGCCGGCACCAGCACGGCCTTGGTGACCTTGTGCCCCTCGATCAACTGTAAGGCCTGCCAGGCAACGAAGGTGTCGACGATGACGCCGGTAGCGCCCACCGCATAACCCTGTATTGCCCACCACAGTCCGCCAATGTGAAATTGCGGCAGCGATAACAACAAGGTATCTGCCGGATTCAACTCCATCCAAGGATCGCCCGCCGCCCGCATGCCCTGCATCAGCCTGAAAAAACTGTAGTTCGCCAGTTGCACGCCTTTGGGCCGGCCCGTGGTGCCGCTGGAGTACATTTGCACGGCGACATCGTCCGGGCAGTACTCGCAAGAGGGCTGAGCATCCGGCCGCGCGGCTTTCCAGTCCTCGTAGGCCGGCCAGTCCGGATGCTCACCGTCCAAGGCGACTATCGTACGGACGCTGGTCAGTTGCGAAACCATGGCTTCCACTAGCGGGAAAAATGCCTGAGCCACGAACAATACTTCGGTTTCGGCATCGTTCAGGATATAAAGTATCTCGGGAGGCGCTAGCCGCCAATTCAGGTCCACCAACACTGCTTTGATCTTGGCGCAGCCGAATAGAATCTCATAGTGAGCCACGCTGTCCTTGCCGAATATCGCCACCCTGGAGCCGGATTTGACGCCAGCCTCGGTCAATCCGTGACCGACTTGATTGCTGCCGAGCTCGAGTTGCAGGAAGGTGTGCGGATGGTTGTTTGCCAGGAAGGCAACGGCATTCGGCCGCGCTTGGGCCTGATGGCTACACATCTCGGCAAGGGTCTGAAACTCACTGGAGTTGATACTGGATTTCATACTGGTATTCGTGGCTTGAAAGAATCTCTAAATCGTTGGCAATTGCCGTGCCAACCGATGATCAATACTAGGTATGCCAGGGGAAAAATGAGTTTCGCTCCAGGTTTGGCGGGCGGATTGCTTTTAAGTAGCCTCACCCGTGCATGACTTGTTCATATTTATTCGGATTTTTTTAGCGTATTCACCGGCTTTTACCCGGCTGTCGCCTAGCTACTATGTTATGTAACGAGCGCGTTTGCGGGATTTGACGCATTAAATAAATTTATCAGTTAAAAACAAGCACTTATAGTTTATTTCGTATTTTATATTTTGGGTTATTTGGCCTAACTGGCTTATTTTGAGAATGAGTTGGGCTGTAATTTCGATAATATCCGCTTAAAATAACAAATGCCCGATTGACAACTTAAGCGTTGGATATTTACCTTCCGATACCTTTACCAACATGCTTGTGTTGGCCGGTTGCTACGGATTCGTTTCCCTATACCGGCGAATTTTCTCCAGGCCGGAATTTACAGCTGTAACTCGGTTGGTCGGCCCAGGGACGTTTATGACTATTGGCACGGTATCTGCAGGTGCGGATAGTGATAAAGGCGCTGAAATCAGCTTGACGAAACGTTGTTATCTTGACGGTCGGAGGCGAGTCGCGGTTGAACTCATGCCCTTCCGTCGCTAGTAGGAAGAGGTGCCTCGCCTTCCATTTAACCGCGGATAATTAATGTCGCCCTTGCATCCGTTTATCGGGTTTAACGGATTTCTGTTTTTTGAACTAAACCACGCCGCTTGATAAGGCAACAATACAACATGCGCATTTCCCTTCCTACGAAAACAATCCCGATTTTTCTTGCGCTTATATTGGTGCTGACGGTTGGTATCGTTTACTGGCTTAAGGCAATTCACCCTTTCGAGACCACCGATAATACCTATCTAAAATCGCACCCGAGCCTGATCAGCCCCAAGGAGACGGGCTACGTCAAGGAAGTACTCTTCGAGGACAACCAAAAGGTGTCGCCCGGCGATTTGCTGGTTGTCATCGACGACCATGATTTCCGGGCCAAGGTCACCCAGGCGGAAGCGCAAGTCTTGATGGAAACGGCGCACATCAAGACGCTAGAAACCGAAAAACGCACCCAGAGCGCCAAGATCCGTCAGGAAGACGCTAATATTACCGACGCGGAGGCCGATCTGGAACGCACCACCAAGGATACGAAACGTTTTGGCGACTTGGCGGTTTCAGGATTTGTTTCGGCGCAAGCCCGCGATGCCGTCGAATCCTCGCATAAGCAGGCCAGTGCTCGGCGAGAGAAAACCCGTTCGGCACGGCTGGAAGCGGAAAGCGAGCTGGCTTCCATGGAGGCGAGGATCGACGAGGCCAGGGCCAAGCTGAAGTCTGCCCAGGCCGCACTGGAACTGGCGCGCATCGACCTGGCGAATACTCGCATTACGGCGCCCATCGCCGGCATCATGGGGAGCCGCAGCGTGCAGGTGGGGAAACTGGTCAAACCCGGCAGCGTGCTGGCCTACCTGATTCCGAGCGATGGGCTATTCGTGGAAGCGAATTTCAAGGAGACCCAGATCGGACGCATCCAGCCGGGACAGTTGGTGGACATCCGCGTCGATGCCTACCCCGAAAGTGCATTCGAAGGAACGGTGGACAGCTTCGCACCGGCTTCCGGTTCCGAGTTCAGCCTGTTGCCGGAGGAGAACGCGACCGGCAACTTCACCAAGATCGTGCGGCGCGTGCCGGTCAAGATCCGGTTCAGACCCGGCACCGATCTGGGCCGACTGAAGCCGGGGCTTTCAGCGGTGGCCAAGATCAAGGTCGGGTAGGCTGCCATGGTAGCGGTGGTAAAACCCGCTTCGCCCCAGTCGCCAGCCAAGCCACCCGAAACCCCGGCCGCGAACGACGCGACCGAGAAGACGGTTAGCCCCCAGCAATGGATAGGTTTTTTCGCCATGGTGCTCGGCATGTTCATGGCGGTGCTGGATATTCAGATCGTCGCCAGTTCCCTGGAACAAATCCAGGCCGGGTTGTCCACGACCCGGGACGAAATCAACTGGGTGCAGACCGCCTATCTGATCGCGGAAGTGGCGATCATACCCTTGTCCGGCTGGCTCGGCCGGGCGCTGTCCATCCGTTACCTATTCGTCCTGTCCTGTGGTGGCTTCACCTTGATGAGCCTGCTGTGCGCGCTGGCCTGGAACCTGCCGTCCATGGTGGTATTCCGCGGCTTCCAGGGATTTTTCGGCGGGGCGATGATCCCGACGGTTTTCGCCGTAACCTTCACCTTGTTTCCGCGCCGACTTCAACCCACGATGACGGTCGTGGTCGCCATGGTGGTGACGGTAGCACCCACGGCAGGCCCGGTGCTGGGCGGATATATCACCGAAGCTGCGTCCTGGCAGACGCTGTTTCTAATCAATCTAGTACCGGGCATATTGGTAACAATTACCACCGGCTTATTTCTGCGAGTAGATGAGCCGGAATGGGCCTTGCTGAAGAAGATCGACTTCCGAGGCATCCTCTATATCGTCGTATTTCTTGCCAGCCTGGAATTCGTGCTGGAAGAGGGCGTACGAGAGGAATGGTTCGAAAGCCGCGAAATCGTGTTCTTCTGCCTGGTTGCGGCAGCGTCCGGCATCGCGATGTTTTATCGGGAGCTGACCATAGCACACCCGGTCGTGGACCTTTGGGCGTTCCGCAATCGCAATTTCGCGGTGGGCTGCCTGTTAAGCTTCATTCTAGGTATCGGGCTTTACTCCATCATCTACTTGATGCCGATCTATTTGGCTACCGTCAAGGGATTGAACAGCCAGCAGATCGGCCAGTACATCATGGTCACCGGCATGTTTCAGTTCGCATCCGCCTTCATCGCCGGGCGTATCGCCAAAAGCCTGGGTCCGCGCCTGACCCTGGCCTTGGGACTGTTTGGCTTCGGCATCGGCACCTTGATGAACAGCGATCTGACCCATCAAGCCGGCTATTGGGAGTTCTTCTGGCCGCAAGCCATGCGAGGCTTCTTCCTGATGTTTTGTTTCCTGCCGATAAACGCCATCACTTTCGGCTCTCTGCGCCCGGAAGAAGTGAAAAACGCCAGCGGACTATACAATCTGATGCGAAACCTGGGGGGAGCGATTGGTCTGGCTGTCGCCAACAGTCTCATTATTCGCCTTAACAAGGAGCATTACGCCGCGTTGCGCGAGGCGGTGACGCCCGGTTCGACAGCGACGCAAACCCTGTTGGCCAGTTTACAGGAAAAATTTGGCGATGCCTCGGTGGCCGACAGCGAGCAGGCCGCGCTGAAGCAACTTTACGGTTTGGTGATGCGCGAAGCGGAAGTACTTACCATCAATACCCTGTTCAATATTTTGGCCTTGGTTTTTTTCCTGGCGCTTTTTTTGGTCCTGTGGGTTAGAACATCGCCGGCGGCTTCCGGCGGCCCAGGTGGACGGAAATAGTCAATACACTGAAATGCTAAATTGCAGATCGCTTGTACATCTACTTACACACGTCGCACACTAGTAACCTTGTGTGTTGCACACGGGTTGATGCTATCCATCACGCAACCTCTTTGTCCCGTTTAAATTTTCCGGTGCATTTGTGACACTTCTAGGGGGAGGAGTCCATGTCATCATCCTACGGCTCTTTCAAGCCAAAACCGGTTGAGATAAAAGAGCAATCCACACCGACTTGATGGCACCGGTCGAACCGGCGTTTGCAAAACCTGATTATTGACTGGAACCCAAGAGCACGTTAGGGCGATAAGGAGCAAACACGCGAATAGCCCACATTATGGCCCGAGCCAATAGTGCTCATGGACAGGCCGGGTATACCTGTGCAGTCGTACCATCAGCCAACAACGGTGAAATACTTGCAAAACGGGAGGAGTCCACATGAGTAATATTGTGCGAAGCTAAATGCTTGTCAAAATAAGCAATGGTTGCCTTTAATCCTTCTTCCAGTAAGGTTGTAGGCTCCCAATTGAGGGTGCTTCTGGCCAGGGAAATATCCGGTTGACGTTGTTTTGGGTCGTCGGCGGGGAGAGGATGAAAAATTACCTTCGACTGGGAACTTGTAAGACGAATGACGGTTTCGGCTAGATTTTGTACGGTCATTTCGATTGGATTTCCCAAATTAATTGGCCCAGTAATTGAGTCGTCAGTATCCATTAGCCGGATAAACGCTTCCACGATATCGTCGACATAGCCGAAGGAACGTGTTTGCATACCATCGCCATAAATAGTGATGGGCTGGTTTTGAAGAGCCTGGACGATAAAATTCGATACGACGCGGCCATCGTTGGGATGCATTCTGGGGCCATAGGTATTGAAGATACGGGCGACCTTGATACGCAGCTTGTGCTGTCTGTTATAGTCGAAAAACAATGTTTCCGCGCAGCGTTTACCTTCATCGTAACAGGAACGCGAGCCGATAGGATTCACATGTCCCCAATAGTCTTCCTTTTGTGGATGTATGTCGGGGTCTCCGTATACTTCGCTGGTCGAAGCCTGAAATATTTTTGCCCTGACGCGCTTCGCAAGCCCAAGCATGTTGATCGCTCCGTGAACGGAGGTTTTGGTGGTCTGAACGGGATCGAACTGGTAATGAATCGGCGATGCCGGGCAGGCCAGGTTGTAGATTTCATCGACTTCGACATAAAGAGGAAATGTAACGTCATGTCGCATTAACTCGAAATGGGGGTCGTCAAGCAAGTGGATGATGTTGTCCTTTGTTCCGGTGAAAAAATTATCGACACAAAGCACATCGTCTCCGCCGGCTAGCAGGCGTTCGCAAAGGTGGGAGCCCAAAAATCCTGCGCCTCCAGTAACCATAACTCGTTTTCTGCTAAATTTTGGCATTCTTGATTCTCTCGATAATGGTTATTCAATCGGTTGAGTTACTATGCCGGCTGCTTGATGTATAACGCTGGCGGCCTGTCTTCCCCAGGCGTCCCAATTTAAGTGTATTTTGAAACGTTCACGGCTGGCGGTTACCATGGTATCCAGGCGCAGGGTATCTCGCCAAAGTTCTGTGATGGTATGGGCGTAATCGGCGCCATTGGCATTCAAATCGAATAAATATCCGGTTCGGTCATGTTCAATGACAGAAGGCACACC
>Ga0316622_100000377_pt1 | contig 25238 bp, 32 predicted proteins | sample OWC_Aug_OW2_C1_D_FD_207646 | JGI IMG/M metagenome (GOLD analysis project Ga0316622, IMG submission 207646) | Wetland soil microbial communities from Old Woman Creek delta, Ohio, United States - OWC_Aug_OW2_C1_D5_C | ecosystem: Environmental > Terrestrial > Soil > Wetlands | place: USA: Ohio... | reverse complement strand
TCGAACCGTTCGGGCTCGCTGCGACCCGGTGTCGTGCGCCGCGGCACCGTGGTGCTCTCAGCCAATCGGAGAGGCGATGCGTCTCCTACGGGTGAGGGCTCGACCGGGGCAGGCAGGTCTCCAGTTTTGATTGCATCCGACTGTGCCGGGATGGTGGCGGATGCGCCCCGCTCACTGCTGGATTGCCACGGCGCATGATTGCGCCAGTCGGGGTGTTCGACCTCGATGTAGACGAGGCCTCCACAGGCGATCGCCGCAAGCAGGGCACACGCGATGATGATTCGGTTGCGGCGATGGCGCATGGCCCATTGCGTCGAGTTCCCTGGTGCTTTGGTCGAGGCGTGGTCCTCAGCCCACGATCCCGCGGCGCTCTCCGCCCCTCCCGTATTGTCACCGGCGGGGCGTTCCATCGGCTCGATCGCCAGCGAGTCGTCTGAAGCCGCAGCGAGATGCGGGGGCAAGTCGGACGTGCGCAGCCGCGGCTCCACGCCGGGAATGCCGTTGCGCATGCTCGCCGGTTTCTCGAGCGCCGTGAGAAGCGGGCTCATCGGGTTGCCTTCGAAGGGGGCTGCGGCAAAAAGGGTTGCAGGTGCCGGAGTTCTGCGGACTGGATGGACGGATTCGTCACGACCGTAGGCCGCAAGAAGATCACCAGCTCCGTCTTCTCCGAGGCTTCATCCCGGTAGGCAAATGCATCGCCTGCCCGTGGAATGCGGCCGATGCCCGGCACCTGATCGCGATCACGTCGTAAACCCTCCTGAATCAGTCCGCCGAGCACTGCGGTCTGCCGGCTCATGAGCCGGATCACTGACTCCATTTCGCGTACTTGGATCTCTGGAACGCGGTTGGCGATCGGGTTGGCCAGCGGTTCTCCTTTTGCATCCAGCTTGAGCAGCGGATTGGGATCGTCGACGAACCTGGAGATGCGGCTGATGGTGGGTCGGACGATGAGATTGACCGACCGGGCTGCGTCCATCTGCGGCGTGAGACTCAGCACCACGCCCACCGCAACCGTGCTCGGCGTAGTGGTCACGCTTTGCAGCGTCTGCGTCTGATTCTGCGAAACGGAAGAGGCGACGGTAAAGTAGACCACGTTGTCCACGACTTTCAGCAAGGCCGTCTGATTGTTCAGCGCCATGATTTTCGGGCTGGATAGCACGCGCGTGCGTCCGAAGCGCTCGAGCAGCCTTACTGTGACCTGCAGGTCGCTGTCGCCATTGCCGTATCCCAGCACCATCCTGGGTGCTGTGCCCAGCGCATTGCCCAGAAGCTCCTGGCTCAGCCGCCACCCCTGACCCCACCGGATGACCTGCTGCCAATCGATCCCTGCCTGGTAGGCGTCAGACAGCGTCACCTCGACGATCGTGCACTCGATGAGTACCTGGCGTTCCGCTGCTTGCTTGACGCTCTCGAGGTAACGCTGCACGAGCGCATGCTCTCGCTGCGTGGCCATCACGCTGACGGTGCCGGCAACCTGGTTGATGAGGATGTCGGCGTCCGGTGCGGCTGCGGCCTGCGCCGTTTCGTTGCCGAATGCACTGCGATACAGTTCCTTGGCCGCATCGCCGGCGGCGGCGACCGCGCCTGCTTGTGCGATGCGCTCGCGGCGTGCGTTGACTGCCGCTTCCGCGCGCGCCTGGCGCTCGGCGCTCGATTCGCTCAGGGCTCGGCTGGCTGAGACGATGCGCTGCAGGTTGTCGACGATGACCTCCCAGAAGTTGTTGCGAGAGGTGCTCGTGACCGAGGTGTGAGAACTGCCCCCTGCCGATGTGGCCGCCGAGCCTTCTCCCCCCGACGCGCTTATCTGTCCGCTGACCGAGATCGTCGAGTTCGTATCGCGAGTAAGGTTCACGTGATCGACCTGATACGTCCGCAGGTATGGGGTGTCAGGAGAAATGAACACTGTGTCCCCTTCGATGCGATAGCGCATGTTCACCTGCTCGGCCATTCGGTCAAGGATCGCGGTGAGCGGCTGGTCGATGGCGTTCAGGCTCACCACGCCTTGAAGGCCAGGATGGATGTCGATGTTCTCCTCGGTATCGCGGGCGAGCGCCAACAGCAACTCCTGGACGGGAACCTCGTGGACGACGACGCTATAGCTGAGCGGCTCAGGAATAGGTGGTGGGACCAACGCGGACGGCAGTACGGTGGAAGGGATCGGCGGGTTGTGTGCGGCCTCAACGTGCTCCTGCGTGATATGCGCCTCGCTCACCGGCAGTTCGCGCGGTCCAGCGCATGCGCCCAAAGCGAGTGGCAGCAAGAGGGAGCGGCCCACGGCAGCCATGCACTGCAGCCCGGAAATCATCTCGGACCGGCCTGAAGTACCGTCGACGGGGCATTGCGTTGGCCCCACCAGCGTTTGGCAGCATCGAGCCAGCCGCCTGTCGATTGTCCCGTGCGGTCAACGGCCAGCTTCGCGTGGCGCAACGAGATCTCCCGCGTGTCATCGGCAAAGGCGGCCATCAACGTCCTGTCCGCCAGGATGTTTACGCTGCGCGCAAGTCCCGCGGCTGCACGCGCGATGTGGCGCGCGACCGGCTTCGGAAACAACGCGCTGGCCGCGTTTCCCGCGCTGCGTACCCGGAACGCCAGGTACTCTTCCACCTCTTCGGGAGACATGGGAGCGAGCACGACGCTGTGCGTGATCCGATCTCGCAACTGACGGATCTCGTGCTGGGCGAGTACCGTGTCGAGCTCAGGCTGGCCGAACAGCACCAGATGTAATGCCTTGCGGGTGCCCGCGTCCAGGTTGGACAGCAGGCGGATCGCATCGAGCGTGGGCAACGGGACGCTTTGCGCCTCCTCGACTACGATGACGACTTGCCGGGCCGATTTCATCCCCGCCTGCAGATATTTCTGCACGAGGGCGCTCGGGTCGTCGGAGGGCCGTGCGGCGGTCAACGCAAGTCCTTGCGCAATCACCTGCATCGCCTGACGTGGCGTCATCTGTGGCTGGGGCAGGTAGACGCAGGGCATGCGCCCGGAAAGCCCTGCCTGCAGCACATGGCATAGCATGGTCTTTCCGCTGCCGCTCTCGCCGGTGACCTTGACGACTCCGTCACCGTGCTCGATGACGTTCATCAGGGCCTCGACCATCGCGCCTCGCTTGGCACCTTCATAGAAGGTTTCGGGGTGCGGGGAGATGCGAAAGGGGGGAAAGCGAAATCCGAAATAAGTGCAGTACATGGTCACTCCGTTGTGCCGGGCGCGTGAAACTGTTGCATGCGGCTGTACAAGGTCGTCCTCCGCACGCCCAGCAGGTGTGCGGCCTGGGTCAGATTCTGTCCGGTGATTGAGAGGGCGGCCTCGACGAAGGTGCGTTCCCAACCCTCGAGCATCTGGTCGAGGCTGATCAGCCGGTGGGCAAGCAGGTGGGCGCGCGCCGTTTCGAAAGACATTGTCATTGGGGCAAGGGGATCGCGCTCGATCCTCGCCTCACGCAGTTCGTCCTGCAAGCGGCCGGGGTCCACCGTGGACCCCGGGTATTGAGCGCTTAGGCGGATGACGATGTTGCGCAACTCCCGCACATTGCCCGGAAAGTCGTGATTCATCCACATCGCGGTGGCGCGGGCGTCCAACCGTATGGATGCGGCGCCAGCCTCGTGCGCGCACGCGCGTGCGAAATAGTCCAGGAGCAGCAATCTGTCCTCGCCACGCTCTCGTACCGGCGGCACGCGCAGGGTAAAGACGCTGAGCCGATGGTAGAGGTCCGCACGGAAGCGCCCCTTGCGCACGTCGGCGCGAAGGTCCCGATTCGTCGCGGAGACGATGCGTGCCCGTGCCAGCATGGGTCGGGTGTCGCCGACGCGCTGGTACTCGCCGGACTCGAGTACGCGCAGCAGCTTGGCCTGTGCCTCTAGCGGCAATTCCCCGATCTCGTCGAGGAACAGAGTCCCATCGGCGGCGGCTTCGAAATAGCCTGCGTTCCCTGCAGCGGCGCCGGTGAATGCGCCCTTGACGTGTCCGAAGAGCATGGACTCGACCAGGCTCGGCGCAAGCGCCGCGCAGTTGAGCACGAGATAGGGGTGCTCCCGACGAAGGCTGATCGTCCGTATTCGGGAGGCGACCAGCTCTTTGCCTGTGCCGGACTCGCCCTCGATGAGCACGGGATAGGCCAACTTGGCGAACGGTGCGAGTTGGGCCCGAAGCCGGTGCATGGCGTCGCTCTCGCCGATTAGCGGATCCGAGCCGCGCTTACGTGGCGGCGGCTGCCCTCCGGCAAGGAGTGGCGCCGGGGCGCTGACGAACGTGACAGGATCGGTGGGCACCGGAGCGATCCTAGTCCGCGGTGTCGATACAGCGCAGAAACGCGTCCTCGACGACGTCCGAGCCGAAACGGGCGAGCAACTCCCGGGGTGTGCCTACGAAGCGCATGCGCCCCGCGTGGACGATGCCGATTCGGTCCGCGACGGCCGCGGCATCGACGAGATGGTGCGACGAGAGCACGACGGTGTGTCCCGCCCGGCGCTGCGCGCCCAGTTGCCGTGTAAGCGCATTGCGGCCGCGGGCGTCGAGCCCGCTGGCGGGTTCGTCGAGCAAGAGTAGCGATCTCCTGCTCAGAAGGCATGCCGCCAGGCCGAGCTTCTGGGTCATTCCCTTGGACAGCTCGCGAGCCTGGCGGCCGAGCACGCCTGGGTCGAGATCGAGTTCCTGGCACATCTGCTTTGCCTCCGATTCCCGGTAGTTTTCGCCGTGCAGTGCCAGCATGTAGCGTATCAGGTCACGTGCACGCAGATAGAACAATGGCATAAATCGGTCCGGAAGAAAAGCGATTTCTGCACGAGCGGCTGGGTTGCGGTGCGAAATACCGAACAGTTCGACGTGCCCCGCGTCGACGGCGCGCAAGTCGAGTACGCAGCGCAGCAATGTGCTTTTTCCGGCGCCGTTCAGACCGACGAGCGCGAAGATCTCGCCGGCGCCTACCTCCAATTGCGGGACCTGCAGCTCGTGCCCGGCGGCGTAGGCGTGCCGTAGTCCGAAGATCCGAAGAGCGGGTACTCGGCCAGAAGATGCATATGGCATGTTCATTCGCACATCTTAACCTCTGTGCATGCAACGCGCAGGCAGTGAATTTCGGATGTGCGCGGAGTGGCACTTTGGCGATCCCAGTGTGCGCCCGGGAGGCTGATAGAATACGCGGCGACTTACTGCCTCTGTGGAGACTTGTTCTGACCGACAACCTGGTCGAGATCGAAGGCGTCGAGTTTCGCTACGACGTGCGCGCAGTGCTCAAGGGCATCAACATGCAGTTCCCGCGCGGACGCGTGATCTCCATCATGGGTCTGTCGGGCTGCGGCAAGACCACCACACTCAAGCTGATCGGCGGGCAGTTGAAGCCCACCAGCGGCCAGGTGCGGGTGGCGGGGCGCCCCGTGCACCAACTCGCCATGCACGAGATGTATGACCTACGCCGGCGCATGGGCATGCTGTTCCAGTTCGGCGCGCTGTTTACCGACATGTCGGTGTTCGACAACGTGGCATTCCAGCTGCGCGAGCATACCGACCTGAGCGAGCGCACCATCCGCGACCTCGTGCTGATGAAGCTCAATGCCGTTGGCCTGCGGGGCGCCCAGCAGCTGATGCCCTCGGAGTTGTCCGGCGGCATGGCGCGGCGGGTAGCACTGGCGCGGGCGATTGCGCTGGACCCAATGCTGATCATGTACGACGAGCCCTTCGCTGGACTGGACCCGATCTCGCTCGGGGTGATCGGCAACCTGATCCGCCGGCTCAACGACGCGCTCGGCGCCACCTCGATCGTGGTCACGCACGACGTGCAGGAGTCGCTCAAGATCGTGGACTACGTGTATTTCATGTCGGAGGGGGTGGTGGTGGCCCAGGGCACGCCGGCGCAGATCACGGAATCGAGAGAGGACTACGTGCGCCAGTTCGTGTACGGCCAGATGGACGGCCCGGTGCCGTTCCAGTACCCTGGCGCGCCGTATGCGCAGGACTTGCGGCTCGCGGCCCGCGCCGTCCCATAGGAGACCGCGCGTGGATAACTTCATCGTGCGCGCGCTGCGCCACATCGGCCACACCGTCATCGACGGCGTCTGGCGCCTGGGCTATGCCAGCCGCTTCTTCTTCCTAGTGCTGCTGCGCTCGGGCCCGAGCTTCCGGCGCTTTCCGCTGACGGTGCGCGAGATCTATTTCGCCGGGGTCCTCTCGCTCATCATCATCCTGGTTTCGGGCCTGTTCGTCGGCATGGTGCTCGGCCTGCAGGGCTACGATACCTTGCAGCGCTACGGCTCGGCCGAGGCGGTGGGCACGCTGGTGGCGCTGTCCCTGGTGCGCGAGCTGGGTCCGGTGGTGGCGGCGCTGCTGTTCGCCAGCCGCGCGGGCTCGGCGATGACCGCGGAAATCGGTCTGATGAAAGCGACCGAGCAGATCACCGCGCTGGACATGATGGCGGTCGATCCGATCGCGCGCATCGTCGGTCCGCGCTTCTGGGCCGGGGTGATCTCCATGCCGCTGCTGGCCGCGTTGTTCAGCGCCATGGGCATTTTCGGCGGCTACCTGATCGCAGTGGTGCTGCTGGGCGTGGATGCCGGCGCATTCTGGTCGCAGATGCAAGCCTCGGTCGACCTGCGCGACGACGTGATGAACGGCGTGATCAAGAGTATCGTATTCGGCATCGCCGTCACCGCCATCGCCTTGTTCGAGGGCTACGACGCACCGCCCACCGCGGAGGGCGTGTCCGGGGCCACCACGCGCACGGTCGTGACCTCGTCGCTTGCCGTCCTGGCGCTCGATTTCGTCCTCACCGCCTTCATGTTCAGGGGTATCTAGGTATGGATCGCACATTCCTCGACCTGTGGGTCGGCATCTTCGTTGCCGCCGGACTGGCGGCGCTTCTAGTGCTGGCGCTCAAGGTCAGCAACGCCAGCACGACGTTCAACACCCACGACAGCTACACGGTCATCGCCGAATTCGACAACATCGGCGGGCTCAAGCCGCGCGCCCCGGTCAAGAGCGCCGGCGTGTTGGTCGGCCGGGTCGAGAGTATCGGTTTTGACAACCAGAAGTTCGTCGCGCGCGTTGAATTGAAGCTGGACAAGCGCTACCAGTTTCCGACCGACTCGTCGGCGTCGATCCTGACCTCCGGTCTGCTAGGCGAGCAGTACATCGGGCTGGAGGGTGGCGCGGAAGACGCTCTGCTCAAAGACGGTGACCGGATGATGCTCACGCAGTCGGCCGTGGTACTGGAGCGCCTGATCGGGCAGTTTCTGTACGGTAAGGCCGCCGAAGGCGGATCGAAGTAGTGCCGGCACTGTCCAACGATTCGAGTCACTTGAAGAGAGACGACATGGAATCTTCCCAGACCCTGCAGATGTCCGGCTTTCCGGCCCGGCTCCTATGTGTGATCGCGCTCCTGCTGGCCCCGCTCGCCGCCATGGCGCAGAAGGCGCCCGACGCGCTGGTGCGCTCGGTGGCCGACGACGTCCTCAAGATCGTGCAGCAGGACCAGGCGTTGCGCGAGGGCGACAACGCGAAGATGGCCAGGCTCATCGAAGAGAAGATCGTTCCGCACTTCGACTTCGAGCGCATGACCAAGCTGGCAGTCGGCCGCAGCTGGCGCGAGGCCACGCCCGACCAGCGCCAGACGCTGATCCAGCAGTTCCGCACGCTGCTGGTGCGCTCCTACAGTGCAGCCTACAGCGCCTACCGGCAGATCGTGATCGAGGTGAAGCCGCTGAAGGTACAGCCGACCGAGGAAGACGTGCAGGTCAAGACCGAGATCAAGCTGCCGGGCGGCGCGCCGCCGGTGAAGGTCGATTACAGCATGGTCAAGAACAACGAGTGGAAGGTCTACGACGTCGTCGTCGATGGCGTGAGCATGGTCACTACCTACCGCAACACCTTCACCGAGGAGGTGCGCAGGGGCGGCGTGGACGGCCTGATCAAAACGCTCAACGACATGAACACGGCGAAGACCCCTCCGCCCGCGGCGGGAGTGCAGAAGAAGTGAGCGGCCAGGCCGCCCGTATCGTCCGCGACGGGCCGGTGTTCCGGATCGAAGGGCCAGTCACCATGGCCAACGCGGAGTCCCTGGTGCAGGAGGGCCGGCGCCTGTTCGAGGGGGGCGAGGTGACGGTCGATCTGGGCGGCGTGTCGGAGGCCGACTCTGCTGCCTTGAGCCTGCTGTTGCAGTGGGTGCGCGACGCGGCGGGAATGGGGCGCCGCATGTTGTTCACCAATCTGCCAGCAGGGCTGCAAAGCCTTGCCGTGTTGTACGGCGTGGACGAACTCTTTCCAACTGTTCCCAGCAGCAACGACGCCAGCGCCTGAGCGTTTCCGTCCGGCGCTACGGGCGACAAGCAGTTTCACAACAAAAATGTCGAGCGCCATCGAAGTCCGGGAAGTCAGCAAGCGCTACGGCAGCGTGCGCGCCCTGTCCGGCGTCAGCCTGAAGATCGAGCAAGGCGAGTTCTTCGGTCTGCTCGGACCGAACGGCGCCGGCAAGACTACCCTGATCAGTCTCCTCGCCGGCCTCGGACGCCCGGACACCGGTAGCCTGGAAGTGATGGGCCACGACGTGGTGCGCGATTACCGGCGCGCCCGCCGGGCGCTCGGGGTGGTGCCGCAGGAACTGGTGTTCGACCCTTTCTTCACGGTGCGCGAGACCCTGCGCATCCAATCCGGCTACTTCGGCCTGCGTCGGAACGACGCCTGGATCGACCAGATCCTCGAGCGTCTGGACCTCACCGCCAAGGCGAACAGCAACATGCGCTCGCTCTCGGGCGGCATGAAGCGGCGCGTGCTGGTCGGCCAGGCGCTGGTGCATCGGCCGCCGGTGATCATCCTGGACGAGCCGACTGCGGGCGTGGATGTTGAACTGCGCCAGGGGTTGTGGCGCTTCATCCGCGAGTTGAACGAAGCCGGCCACACTATCGTGCTCACCACGCACTATCTGGAGGAGGCCGAAGCCCTGTGCGAGCGCATCGCCATGCTCAAGCAAGGCCAGATCATCTCGCTCGACACCACCCGCAACCTGCTCAAGCACGTCTCGGGCGTGCGCGTGCGCCTGCGGCTTCAGCCGGACCACGTCCCCGAGGCGCTGCGCCGCTGGCACACCGGGCGCGAAGCCGACAGCGAAGTGCTGCAACTGCCCGACTATGCAGCGATCGAGTCGATGCTCGGCGTGCTGCGCGAGGGCGGCGTGGCGGTGCAGGAGATGGAGGTCATGCAGGCGGACCTCGAGGACGTGTTCGTGCAGATGATGCAGAGACCCTGATGGAAGGCTTCGTCACGCTTTTGCACAAGGAACTGCTGCGCTTCTGGAAAGTGAGCTTCCAGACCATCGCCGCGCCGATCCTGACCGCCCTGCTGTACATGCTGATCTTCTCGCACGTGCTGGAACACCGGGTGGAGGTCTTCCCGGGCGTGAGCTACAAGGCCTTCCTGATTCCCGGCCTGGTGATGATGTCGCTGTTGCAGAACGCCTTCGCCAACAGTTCGTCCAGCCTGATCCAGTCCAAGGTCACCGGCAACATCGTCTTCGTCCTGCTCACCCCGCTGTCACCGCTGCAGATGTACTCCGCCTACATTCTGGCGGCTGTGGTGCGCGGCGTGATGGTGGGCCTCGGGGTGCTGCTGGCGACGCTGCCGATCGCTCCGCTGCCCTTCGCCTATCCGCTGTGGATCCTGGTGTTCGCCACGCTCGGCGGGGCGATTCTCGGTTCGCTCGGCCTGATCGCGGGGGTCTGGGCAGAGAAATTCGACCAGATGGCCGCCTTCCAGAACTTCCTGATCGTCCCGCTGACCTTTCTCGCTGGGGTGTTCTACTCGGTGCATTCGCTGCCCGAGTTCTGGTTGGCGGTTTCGCACCTGAACCCGTTCTTCTACATGGTGGACGGCTTCCGCTACGGCTTTTTCGGCGTGGCCGATGTGCCTCCCACGATCAGCCTGGCGGTCGTGGCGGTCTTCTTCCTGATGGTGGCGGGTCTGAGCGTCTTGCTCTTGGGCTCGGGCTACAAGCTGCGCCACTAAAGCGCGTCCCGCCCTCGACTACAATGGCGCCTTGTGCAGGGTTAGAGAGGTGACCAGCCGTGGTTTTGCCCGACGACGTCAAACGCTACATAGAGCAGGGACTGGATTGCGAGCACGTCGAAGTCCAGGGCGATGGCCATCACTTCGAGGCCATCATCGTCAGCGCCGCCTTCCGCGGCAAGAATCGGGTGCAGCAGCACCAGCTGGTATACAAGGCGCTGGGCGAGCGGATGCGCGAGGAAATCCACGCGCTGTCGATGCAGACGCTTACGCCCGAAGATTGGGCCAGTGCGCGCACGTGACGGACGTATCCTCCGGGATCCCGGCGCAAGCCGGTTTCACGCAGTCACAAGACAGGCAGATGCATGGATAAGCTGCTGATCCAGGGTGGTGTGCCCCTGCACGGCGAGGTGCGCGTCTCGGGAGCGAAGAATGCGGCCTTGCCGATCTTGTGCGCGTCGATCCTGACTGCGAACACCCTGCGCGTGACCAACGTGCCTCACCTTCGCGACGTCACCACCACACTGACGCTGCTGGGACAGATGGGCGTGGAGGTCGAGCTCGACGAGCGCGCGAGCGTCGGTTTGTGCGCCGAGGGCCTAGGGAACCGGGTCGCCCCATACGACCTGGTCAAGACCATGCGCGCGTCGATTCTCGTGCTTGGGCCGCTGGTGTCGCGCTTCGGCGAAGCCCGCGTGTCGCTGCCGGGCGGGTGCGCCATCGGCTCACGGCCGGTCGATCAGCACATCAAGGGCCTGCAGGCGATGGGTGCGCGCTTTCAGATCGAGCACGGTTACATCTACGCACGCTCGGAGCGGCTGAAGGGTGCGCGCATCGTCATGGACATGGTGACCGTGACGGGAACTGAAAACATCATGATGGCGGCGACGCTCGCCGATGGCACGACCGTCATCGAGAACGCTGCGCGCGAGCCGGAGGTGGTGGACCTGGCCCAGTGCCTGATCGCGATGGGCGCGCAGATCAGCGGGCAGGGTACCGACGTGATAACGATTCACGGTAGGGATGCGCTGCATGGCGCGGAACATTCGGTGATGCCCGATCGCATCGAGGCCGGGACCTTCCTGGCGGCTGCCGCGGCCAGCGGCGGCGAGGTCACGCTGCTCAAGGTGCGCGTGGATAGCCTCGACGCAGTGCTGAGCAAGCTGCAGGAGGCCGGCGCGCGAATCGAGATCGGCCCGGACTGGATTTCGCTCCGCCAGGACGCTCGGCCCAAATCGGTCAGCGCGCGCACGGCGCCCTACCCGGCGTTCCCCACCGACATGCAGGCGCAGTTCATGGCGCTCAATACGGTCGCCGACGGTACCGCGCTGATCACCGAGACCGTGTTCGAGAACCGCTTCATGCATGTGCAGGAACTCCGGCGCTTGGGCGCCGAGATCGACGTGGAGGGCAACACCGCCGTGGTCCGAGGGGTGCGCGGCCTGTCGGGCGCGACGGTGATGGCCACCGACCTGCGCGCCTCTGCCTGTCTGGTGATCGCCGGACTGATCGCCAGCGGAGACACCGTCATCGACCGCATCTATCACCTGGACCGCGGGTACGAGCGGATCGAGGAGAAACTCTCCCACCTTGGAGCGCGGATCAAGCGCGTTCGCTGAATCCGGACCCGCTTTCGCCAAGGCACAAGAGTGCTGGGCGGCGGCGGACGCCGAAGGCCAAGCGCGATCGCCCCGGCTGCCGTTGCGCCTGACGCACTGCGGTAGAATCCTGCCTTTAGAGCGCGCCACGTGAATCGCATCACCATCGCCCTGTCGAAGGGCCGCATCTTCACTGAAACCCTCCCGCTGCTGGCGGCGGCAGGCATTCGTCCGCTCGAGGATCCGGAGTCCTCGCGCAAGCTCATCATCGGCACCAACCGCAGCGACGTGAGCATCATTATCGTGCGCGCCTCGGACGTGCCGACATACGTGCGCTACGGCGCAGCCGATCTGGGCGTCGCCGGCAAGGACGTGCTGCACGAGCAGGGCGCTGAGGGCGTGTACCAGCCGCTCGACCTGAATATCGCGCGCTGCAAGATGATGGTCGCCGTTCCCGCAGATTTCGATTATGCGAACGCGGTCCGCCAGGGTGCGCGCCTGCGAGTGGCTACCAAGTACCTCAAGACCGCGCGCGAGCATTTCGCCGCGAAGGGCGTGCACGTGGACCTGATCAAGCTGTACGGGTCGATGGAACTGGCGCCGCTGGTGGGACTGGCCGATGCGATCGTGGATCTGGTCAGCACCGGCAGCACGCTGCGCGCGAACAGTCTGGTTGCCGTCGAGGACATCATGGCGATCAGCGCGCGGTTGATCGTGAACCAGGCCGCTCTCAAGCTGAAGGGTGCCGCGATCCAGCCGCTGATCGACGCTTTCTCCCAGGCGGTCACGCGAGAGGAAGCCGATGTCGCGCATTAGCCTCCTGTCCACGCGCGACGCCGATTTCGACACCTGCCTGACCCGGCTCCTCGCCTTCGAGAACACGCAGGATGCCTCGATCGATAGCGCGGTGGCAGCCATCCTCGAGGACGTGCGCGTGCGTGGCGACGATGCGGTGCTGGCGTACACGCGTCGCTTCGATCGGCTGCAGGCGACGGACATGGCTGCGCTGGAACTGCCCAAGAGCGCGCTCGAGCAGGCATTCGCCGGACTGAATCAGGCGCGCCGCGAGGCCTTGGTGCACGCTGCCAGCCGTGTGCGCGCCTATCACGAGCGCCAAGTCGCCGAATCCTGGAGCTATACGGATGCCGACGGCAACCGTCTCGGGCAGAAAGTGACGCCGCTGGATCGCGCCGGCATCTACGTCCCCGGCGGGAAGGCCTCGTATCCTTCTTCGGTGCTGATGAATGCGCTGCCGGCGAAGGTCGCCGGCGTCGGCGAGATCATCATGGTCACGCCTACTCCGGGCGGGGAGCGCAACGAACTGGTCCTGGCGGCGGCCGCAGTGTGCGGCGTGAACCGCGTGTTCACCATCGGCGGAGCGCAAGCGGTCGCAGCGCTCGCTTACGGCACCAAGACCGTGCCGAAGGTGGACAAGATCGTCGGGCCGGGAAATGCGTACGTCGCCGCCGCCAAGCGGCGCGTGTTCGGCATGGTCGGCATCGACATGCTGGCCGGACCATCCGAAGTGCTGGTGATCTGCGATGCGACGACCAACCCGGACTGGGTGGCGATGGATCTGTTCGCCCAGGCCGAGCACGACGAGATGGCGCAGTCCATCCTGCTCACGCCAGATCAGGCATTCTTGGATGCAGTGTTGGCGAGCATCGAGCGCCAGCTGCCGGACATGCCGCGCCGCGAGGTGATCGCAGCATCCCTGGCCGCGCGCGGTGCGCTGATCCTCGTGCGAGATCTGCACGAAGCGTGCGACATCGCCAACCGCATCGCTCCCGAGCACCTGGAACTGTCGGTGGCCGATCCCGAGTCGCTGCTGCCCAGGCTGCGGCATGCCGGCGCCATCTTCATCGGACATTACTCGTCCGAATCGCTGGGCGATTACTGCGCAGGTCCGAATCACGTACTTCCCACCGCCGGCACCGCGCGTTTCTCGTCGCCGCTGGGCGTCTACGATTTCCAGAAGCGCACTAGCCTGATCCAGGTCACCCGGGCCGGCGCGCGCAAGCTCGGGGCGGTTGCCATGGAGTTGGCCGCCGGTGAGGGCTTGCCCGCACACGCCAGGTCGGCGCAGTATCGTCTGCTCGACTGAGCGCGCATCTCGCGCACCGCCAGCTTGCGTTTCGAACCCAATTCCATGGCATTGACTCCCGACCAGCTCATCCGCGACGAAATCCGCGCCCTGTCCGCCTACCACGTGGCGGATAGCAGCGGCATGGTCAAGCTCGATGCGATGGAGAATCCGTACGAGCTGCCCGAGGACATGCGCGCCGAGATCGCGCGGATTGCTGCCGTGACGCCGGTCAACCGCTATCCCGATCCGGGCGGTGGCGAACTGCGTGCGCGCCTTCTCGAGATGCTGCGCCTGCCGCAGGGCTGCGCGCTCATGCTCGGCAACGGTTCGGACGAGCTGATCCAGGTCCTTGCCCTGGCGCTGGCGCGGCCCGGCGCTGTGCTGATGGCGGTCGAACCGTCCTTCGTGATGTTCCAGATGATCGCCACCTTCGTCGGCATGCGCTACGTCGGCGTGCCGCTGGAGGCGGATTTCCGCCTGAACGAGCAGCGCATGACGGAGGCGATCGAGGCGCATCGCCCGGCACTGACTTTCATCGCCTATCCGAACAATCCCACCGGCAACTTGTTCGAGCGGGCGGCTGTCGAGCGCGTGCTTGCCGCATCGAGCGGCGTGGTGGTGATCGACGAGGCCTATCATGCCTTTGCAGGCGAGAGTTTCCTGCCTGAGCTCGGCCGTCACCCCAATATGCTGGTGATGCGCACGCTGTCCAAGCTCGGACTGGCCGGCCTGCGCCTGGGGATGCTGCTGGGGCGTCGCGAGTGGATCGCCGAACTGGACAAGCTGCGCCTGCCCTACAACATCAACATACTCTCGCAACGCGTCGCGGCCTACGTACTGAGCCGCAGCGAAGTGCTGGAGGCACAGACGGCGCGCTTGCGGGCGGAGCGCGCCACACTCGCTGCTGCGCTGGGCAGGCTCCCTGGGGTCACCGCCTTCCCCAGCGATGCGAACTTCATCCTGTTTCGCGTGCCCGCTGCGGAGCGCGTGTTCGCCTCGATCAAAGCCGGCGGCGTGCTGATCAAGAACCTCGCCTCGGGGCACCCGCTGCTGCGCGATTGCCTAAGGGTCACGGTCGGCAGACCGGACGAGAATGCGCGATTCCTTGCGGCGCTCGAAAGCGCGCTGGCGGCTGCCCGATAACCCGGCCAGAGCGACCTCTTCAACACGCGATCCACACCCACCATGCGACAAGCAGAAGTAACCCGCAATACCCTGGAGACCCAGATCACGGTGCGCATCGATCTGGACGGCAGCGGCCGCTCGAAGCTTGCCACCGGCGTTGGCTTCTTCGATCACATGCTCGACCAGATCGCGCGTCATGGCATGTTCGATCTCGACATCACGGCCAAGGGCGACCTGCACATCGACGCGCACCACACCGTCGAGGACGTTGGCATCACGCTCGGCCAGGCGTTCGCCAAGGCGCTCGGCGACAAGCGCGGCGTACGCCGCTATGGCCATGCCTACGTACCGCTGGACGAGGCCCTGTCGCGGGTGGTCGTGGATCTGTCCGGCCGCCCCGGCCTCTCGTACGACATGAAGTTCGTGCGCGGGACGATCGGGGAGTTCGATGTGGATCTGGTGCACGAGTTCTTCCAGGGTTTCGTCAATCACGCCCTGGTGACGCTGCACATGGATAACCTCAAGGGCGAAAACGCGCATCACCAAGCGGAGACCGCGTTCAAGGCGTTCGGCCGCGCACTGCGCATGGCGGCAGAATTCGACCCGCGCGCCGAGGGCATCATGCCTTCTACCAAGGGAACGCTGTAGAGCGGCGTCATCATCATGACGGACATCGCGGTAGTCGATTACGGCATGGGTAACCTGCGCTCGGTGGCCAAGGCGGTCGAGCACGTGGCAGGCGATGCGCGGGTGCAGATCACCAGCGACCCGGCGGTGGTGCGCGCCGCCGCCCGGGTGGTTTTCCCCGGGCAGGGCGCCATGCCCGATTGCATGCGCGAGCTCGACGCGCGCGGCCTGCGCCCGGCGGTGATCGAGGCAGCGCGATCCAAGCCTTTCCTGGGCATCTGCATCGGGCTGCAGATGCTGTTCGACCTGAGCGAGGAAGGGGACATCCCCGGCCTTGGCCTGCTGGGCGGGCGCGTGGTGCGCTTCTCCGGCGACCTCAAGGAGCGAGGCACGGGTGCCCGGTTGAAGGTGCCGCACATGGGGTGGAACGAGGTGTACCAGACGCTGGCGCACCCGCTGTGGGAGGGCATCGCCGACGGCACGCGCTTCTACTACGTGCACAGCTATTACCCGCAGCCCGAGGACCCTTCCCTCGTCGCCGGGTTCAGTCACTATCCCTTTCCCTTCGTCTGCGCAGTGGCCCGGGCCAATCTCTTCGCCGTGCAGTTCCACCCGGAGAAGAGCCAGGCTGCCGGGCTAAGACTGCTGGCGAATTTCGCCCGCTGGAACGGACAGTACATCCCCAGCCCGGGTCCGCATGCCTTTGCCTGCGTTGCGACTTGATTGCTGCACCCCCTTTGACCTTTGCGGTATGATCGATTCGCCTTACACCGACCACCGCTTGCACGTCCGGCGCTTCCCATGCTGATCATTCCGGCCATCGATCTCAAGGACGGCCACTGCGTACGCCTGAAGCAAGGCGCGATGGACCAGGCGACCGTCTTTTCCGAGGACCCGGCCGCCATGGCGCAGCACTGGGTGGACCAGGGCGCGCGCCGCCTGCATCTGGTCGATCTCAATGGCGCCTTCGCTGGCAAGCCGAAGAACGAGGATGCCATCAAGGCGATCGTGGCCCAGGTCGGCGATAGCATTCCCGTCCAGCTCGGCGGGGGCATCCGCGACCTCGACACGGTCGAACGCTACATCGACGACGGCATCACCTATGTGATCATAGGCACGGCCGCTGTAAAGACGCCCGGCTTTCTGCACGACGCTTGCTATGCCTTCCCGGGCCATGTCATGGTCGCCCTGGACGCACGCGAGGGCAAGGTGGCGGTGGACGGGTGGTCGAAAATGACCGGCCACGACGTGATCGACCTTGCCAAGAAGTTTCAGGACTATGGCGTCGAAGCCATCATCTACACCGATATCGGTCGCGACGGCATGATGACCGGCCTGAACATCAAGGCCACCGTCGAGCTCGCCCAGGCTCTCAGCGTCCCGGTGATCGCCAGCGGCGGGATCAGCAAGCTCGACGATGTGCGCGCCCTATGCGAGATGGAGCAGGAAGGCATCGTCGGCGCGATCACCGGCCGCGCGATCTACGAAGGCACCCTCAATTTCGTCGAGGCACAGAAGCTCGCCGACCAGCTCCGCCCGCAGGGCTGAGCTATCCTCGTGCGGGAATCCGCCCCCGTCCCGCCTCTCTCGCCACCAAGCCCGTCTGCCCCATGCTGGCCAAGCGCATCATTCCCTGTCTGGACGTTACCAGCGGCCGTGTCGTCAAGGGCGTCAACTTCCTCGGGCTGCGCGATGCAGGCGATCCGGTGGAGGTGGCGCGGCGTTATGACGAGCAGGGGGCCGATGAGCTGTGCTTCCTGGACATTACCGCCAGCTCCGACGAGCGCGCCATGATCCTCAACGTGATCTCTGCGGTGGCCGAGCAGGTGTTCATTCCGCTGACCGTCGGCGGGGGTGTGCGCAGCGTGGACGACGTGCGCGCGCTCCTCAATGCCGGTGCGGACAAGGTCAGCATCAACACCGCGGCGGTACAGAATCCCGATCTCGTCCGCGCGGCAAGCGCCAAAGTCGGCTCCCAGTGCATCGTGGTGGCGATCGACGCTAAGCGCTCCGACGGCCGCTGGGAAGTGTTCACGCATGGTGGCCGACGCGCCACCGGCATGGATGCGCTGGAATGGGCGAGCCGCGTGCAGGCGCTGGGTGCCGGAGAGATACTGCTGACTAGCATGGACCGGGACGGCACGCGCAACGGCTACGACGTGGACCTGACGCGAGCCGTCTCCGACCGGGTGGAGATCCCGTTGATTGCCAGTGGCGGTGTGGGTGGGCTGGAGCACCTGGCGCAGGGCATCCTTCAGGGGCACGCCGATGCGGTGCTGGCCGCTTCCATTTTTCACTATGGCGAGTACACGGTGGGGCAGGCCAAAGACTATTTGGCGCAGCAGGGCATCGAGGTGCGCGCGTGAGCCAAGAGTGGACCGCCGCGGTGCAGTGGGACGGGCACGGACTGGCGCCTGCGATCGTGCAGGACGCGGCTTCGGGCAAGGTGTTGATGTTCGCCTGGATGAACGCCGAAGCGCTGCGGCGCACAGCGGCATCGGGCGAGGCGGTATTCTGGTCGCGTTCGCGCCAGCGCTACTGGCACAAGGGCGAGGAGTCGGGACATGTGCAGCGCGTGGTCGAGATACGACTGGACTGCGACGCCGACGCCATCCTGCTGCGGGTCGAGCAGGTGGGTGGGATTGCCTGCCATACCGGCCGTGAACGCTGTTTTTTTCGACGGCTGCAGGATGATTGCTGGGTCGAAACCGATGCCGTGCTCAAGGACCCTTCCGAGATCTACGGGAGAAGATCATGATCGATGCCCGGATTCTCCAGCGCCTGTCCGCAACCCTCGAGGCACGCAAGGGTGCCGATCCGGCCTCCTCGTACGTGGCGGGCCTGTTCGCCAAGGGAAACGATGCCATCCTGAAGAAGGTCGCCGAGGAGGCGGCTGAGACACTGATGGCCGCCAAAGACGGTGATAAACTGCATTTGGTTCGCGAGACCGCCGATCTGTGGTTCCACACGCTAGTGATGCTCAGCTTCCACGGACTGGGCCCCGACGACGTCCTGGCCGAACTGCGTCGGCGCGAGGGGATATCCGGAATCGACGAAAAGGCGGCGCGGGCCTGACCGTCAAGTTTCGCACCTTTACGCCCCGCGTCCGCGCTCGATCCCCATGCACGATCCGAACTGCATTTTCTGCAAGATTGTCACAGGAGAGATCCCCAGCAAGAAGGTTTACGAGGACGACCTGATCCTCGCCTTCCACGACATCAACCCGATCGCGCCCGTTCACGTTCTGGTAATTCCCAAGGCGCACCTGGATTCGCTGGCGGATGCGCAGGAGGACGATGGCCCGGCGCTTGGTCGGATCATGGTCGTGGCGGGGCGCCTGGCTCGCGAGCACGGGGCAGATGACGGTTTTCGATTGATCGTGAATACTGGGCGGGTTGGGAGGCAGGAGGTCATGCACGTGCATGCGCACGTTCTGGGAGGCAAGGAGCCGTTGGGCGCCATGCTCCCAAGACCGAAAACCTGATCGTTTGGTTTCAAAGGAGAGATAACATGGGTTCCTTCAGCATTTGGCACTGGTTGATCGTTCTGGTGGTCGTGGTCCTGGTGTTCGGGACGAAGAAACTGCGCAACATGGGCACCGACCTTGGCAGCGCGGTGAAGGGCTTCAAGGAGGGCATGAAGACCGAAGAAGAAAAGTCGGCGGATGCCACTGCCGCCAAAGTCGAACACGCACGTGCCGGTCAGACCATCGAAGGCGAGGTCAAGGACCGGACCAAGTCCTGATCGAAGTGCGCTGACAAGCCCCGGAACGCATACGCGGATGCTGGATATCGGGTTCTCCGAACTCATGCTGATCGGCGTCGTCGCGCTCGTCGTGCTCGGCCCGGAACGCCTGCCGCGCGTCGCACGCACTGCTGGGCACCTGCTCGGACGGTTCCAGCGCTACGTGTCGGACGTGAAGTCAGACATCAACCGCGAGATCGAGCTGGCAGAACTCAAGAAGATCCAGACCAGCGTCGAGGATGCCGCTCGATCGATCGAGAGCAGCGTCAGGAGCGAGTTCAAGCAGGCTGAGGATGAACTGCGCAATGTGGAGACCGAGGTCAACCGGGCCGGCGACGAAATCAGGAAGACCCAGGCGGAACTGGCCGAGACGGTCAACTCGATGACCATGCCGCATATGGGCATGGCGCCGCGCGAGGAGTTGCCGGCGCCGGAAGTATCCGAGCAGGGCACCAATACCGCAGCTCTGACGGCGGATGTGGAGGAGCCCTCGCCGCAGCTGGAACTGGGATTGGCCCAGGACGTGCGCACTGCCGCCGCAGAGCCGTCCAAGCCGTCCTGACCCGATGAACCAGGCGCACATGCGCCGCACCGAACCATTCCCCCCGACCAGTGAGCGATAACGAGCAAGGGTCCGAGACCTTTCTGTCCCATCTCGTAGAGCTGCGCGACCGGCTGCTGCGCGCGATCATCGCCCTGCTGGTGGCATTTCTGTGCCTCGTGCCGTTTTCCAAGGACATCTACGCCTGGCTTGCGAAGCCCATGCTGGCGCAGTTGCCGGCGGGCACCGCGATGATCGCAACCGAGGTCGCTTCGCCCTTCTTCATTCCGTTGAAGGTCACCCTGCTTGCCGCAGTTGTGCTGGCCTTGCCGGTGATCCTGTATCAGATCTGGGCATTCGTGGCGCCCGGCCTGTACGCGCACGAGAAGAAGCTGGTGGCGCCGCTGGTGGCGTCCAGCACCGTGCTGTTCCTGCTGGGCATGGCGTTCGCCTACTACGTGGTCTTCCCGGTCGTGTTCGGCGTGATGAAGACGTTCACGCCGGAAGGTGTCGCCTGGATGCCGGACATCGGCGCCTACTTCGGCTTCGTCGTGGGCATGTTCATCGCCTTCGGCGTGACCTTCGAGGTGCCAGTGGCGGTGGTGCTGGCGGTCAAGGCGGGGATGATCAGCGTGGCGAAACTGCGCGAGATCCGCCCCTACGTGATCGTCGGGTCGTTCATCGTCGCAGCGGTCGTCACCCCGCCGGACGTGCTATCCCAGCTGCTTCTGGCGGTGCCGCTGGTCCTCCTGTACGAAGCGGGCATCGTGATCGCCGCCATGCTGACCCGCGGACAGGCACAGGTCGAATCGGAGTACCAGTAGGCCTTCCCGTCAGCTTGGCTCGCGGCGCTTGACCGACGGGCGTCGGCCCACGGTCAAGTCGATATTCACGCGCTCCCCGGCCCGCACTACGATCAATTTCGCGATTTCTCCGGGCTTCGTCGATGCGACCGTGTTCAGCATCTCAAAAGAATCCCGCACCGCCTTGCCCTGAACCTCCACCAGCACGTCCCCAGGTTTCACGCCAGCGCGCTCGGCCGGCCCGCCGCGTACGACGCCGGCGATGAGGACGCCGCGGGTTTCACCCAGCTTGAATGACTCCGCAAGTTCGGGCGTGATGTCCTGCACCTCCACGCCTATCCATCCGCGCGTCACCGAGCCGGTCTGGATGATCTGTTCCATGACCTGGCGCGCGAGGCTCACCGGGATGGCAAAACCGATGCCAAGCGAGCCCCCGCTGCGGGAGTAAATGGCGGTATTGATTCCGATCAGATTGCCTTCGTTGTCCACCAGCGCCCCGCCCGAATTGCCCGGATTGATGGCGGCGTCGGTCTGAATGAAGTTCTCGAATGTGTTGATACCCAGATGAGTACGCCCCAGCGCACTGACAATGCCCATGGTCACGGTTTGGCCAACACCAAAGGGATTGCCGATCGCCAACACGACGTCGCCAACCCGCAGGCTCTCGACGCGCCCGAAGGTGATGGCCGGGAGCTGCTCCATCTGGATCTTGAGCACCGCGAGGTCGGATTCGGGATCGGTGCCCACCAGGGTGGCAACGGCCTGGCGCCCGTCGTTGAGGGCGACCTCGATTTCGTCCGCCGCCTCGATGACGTGGTTGTTGGTCAGGATGAACCCCTCCGCCCCGACGATCACGCCGGACCCGAGGCTGGAACTGCGCTGCGCATCGTCCTCCAACTGGTCGCCGAAGAAGCGGCGGAACAGCGGGTCGTCCATGAACGGGTGGCGCGGGGTCTTCACCTGCTTGCTGGTGAAGATGTTCACCACAGAAGGCATGGCCTTGTTGGCTGCGGCGCTGAATGATGGGTGGAGTGGGGCGGCGGCAACCGTGGTCTGGGCATTGCCAGACTCCGTGATGGTGACCACCCCGTTGCTCGCCGGCTGCTTGCCAAACGGAAGGAGATCCGGCCGCAGGGTGGAAACCACCAGAAGCAACGCCAGGGCGATCGTGGTCGCCTGGGCAAAAACCAACCAGAGCTTGCGCATAGTGGGACGCCCGGGACCGGGCATGACGGAAGGCCAGTGAGCCGCATGAATTATCGCAAAAGCGCGAGCACTTAGGAATCAGAATGCATACCTCGCACGGGCGCGGCGGGGCCAGGTTTGACAGCCCTTCCAAGTTTCCCTTATGATTCGCGGCTTTCGTTGGCCCGGCCAACTCCTCTTTTCAGCTGTTGGGACCCACAATGAAGACGTTTTCAGCCAAGCCGCATGAAGTCCGGCGCGACTGGTTCGTGATCGACGCGACCGACAAGGTGCTTGGGCGGCTTGCCGTCGAGGTCGCCCGCCGGCTGCGCGGTAAGCACAAGGCCATTTTCACCCCCCATGTGGACACTGGCGACTACATCGTCGTGGTGAACGCGCAGAAGCTGCGTGTGACGGGCAACAAGGCGGAAGACAAGGTCTACTACCGCCACAGCCAGTACGCGGGCGGCATCAAGAGCACCACGTTCGCGAAGATGCAGGCCCAGTTCCCCACCCGCGCGCTGGAGAAGGCCGTCAAGGGCATGCTGCCCAAGGGCCCGCTGGGCTCGGAGATGCTACGAAAGCTGAAGGTCTACGCCGGTGCCGAGCATCCGCACACGGCCCAGCAGCCCCAGGAACTCAAGATCTAGAATCTAGAACATAGGCGTCCCAAGACATCATGGCCATCGCGCAACAGCAGTATTACGGAACCGGACGACGCAAGAGCGCGGTCGCGCGCGTCTTCCTGCGGCCGGGCAAGGGCAATATTCAGGTCAACGGCAAGGCCGTGGACGATTTCTTCTCGCGCGAGACGGGCCGCATGGTCGTGCGTCAGCCGCTGGAGGCCTCCAATCACCTCACGACGTTCGACATCCTGGTCAACGTCAAGGGCGGTGGGGAATCCGGCCAAGCCGGGGCGGTGCGTCATGGGATCACCCGTGCGCTGATCAGCTACGACGCCGAACTCAAGCCGCTGCTGAAGAAGGCCGGACTGGTCACCCGGGACGCACGTGAAGTGGAGCGAAAGAAGGTCGGTCTGCACAAGGCGCGCAGGCGGAAGCAGTTCTCCAAGCGCTGATCGTCCTCTTCGGACACCGAAAAAGCCGCCTACCTGGGCGGCTTTTTCTTTTTCTGGCAGCAACGACAGGGAGGGTGGATTCCATGATCAAAGTAGGAATAGTCGGCGGGACGGGTTACACCGGGGTCGAGTTGCTTCGCTTTCTCTGCCGCCATCCCAACGTGCGCCTCGCGGCCATCACCTCCCGGAAGGAAGCGGGTATGGCCGTGGCCGACATGTTCCCGAGCCTGCGGAACCACGTTGACCTCGCCTTCAGCGAGCCCGGATCGGGCGTGCTGGAACAGTGCGACGCCGTGTTCTTTGCCACGCCCAATGGGGTGGCCATGCAACAGGCGCGGGCATTGGTCGATGCGGGCATTCGCGTCGTCGATCTGGCTGCAGATTTCCGGCTGCAAGACGTTACGGTGTGGGAGAAGTGGTACGGCATGACCCATGCGTGTCCGGGACTGGTCGCAGAGGCGGTCTATGGGCTGCCCGAGGTAAACCGCGAGCGCATCCGGAACGCGCGGATCGTGGCCAATCCAGGCTGCTATCCGACGGCAGTCCAGCTTGGGCTGTTGCCGCTCGTGGAGTCCGGGGCGGTGGACCTTTCCTCGCTGATTGCCGATGCGAAATCGGGGGTAAGCGGGGCCGGAAGGAAAGCCGAGACCCATATTCTTTTTTCGGAGGCTGCCGATAACTTCAAGGCCTACGGGGTGGGGGGGCATCGGCACCTGCCGGAGATCGTCCAGGGCCTCGAACGGGTCGCAGGGAAGCAGGTCGGGCTGACTTTCGTTCCGCACCTCACCCCGATGATCCGCGGTATTCATGCAACGCTTTACGCCCGCATGCTCGACAACATGGATCTTCAGCAACTCTACAGTGCGCGCTTCGCATCCGAGCCGTTCGTCGACGTGCTGCCCTCCGGCAGCCATCCCGATACTCGCAGCGTGCGCGGGGCCAACGTGTGCCGCATCGCAGTGCATGCGCCGTGCGGCGGACGAACCGCGGTGGTCTTGTCCGTCATCGACAACCTGGTCAAGGGGGCGGCCGGTCAGGCCGTGCAGAACTTCAACCTGATGTTCGGCTTTCCTGAAACCACTGCGCTCGAAGGGCCCGCCCTGCTTCCATGATGCTTCGCCGCAGCCTTCACCGACTCGCCGCGCCGCGCGTGGCAGTGCGCACCCCAATGGCGTGGTACGTGCGCGTCTCGCTGGTGGTGGGCAGTGTGGTCATCGTGTCCGCGCTGGCACTGGGCACCTATCGCCTGGGCCAGGCAATGGGTGCTCTGCCGGGGGAAATGACGCGAGAGTTCGCTTCCCTGGCCAGGCAGGCAGAAGCGCTCAAATCCGAGAACGAGCAGTTGCGCGCAGCGCTCTCTGCCTCGGAACATCAGGCGCAGATCGAACAGACCACGCATGGAAGTCTGCAGGGGCAGATGAAGGCCCTCGCGGACGAGAACGCCGAACTCAAGGAGGAACTCGCGTTCTTCCATACGCTGATGAATGCCGGCGGCGGAACCGGCAATCATGGCGTAAGCGTGGACCGATTTCGGGTGAAGCGTGACGTGCTGCCCGGCGAGTATCGCTACCAGCTTCTGGTGGCCCAGGCGAGAACGCGCAGCCGGCCGTTCTCCGGAAAAATCGAACTGGTCGTCGATCTCGAGCGCGACGGCCGGTCCGATGTGCTCGTCCTGCCCAAGTCCGCGCAAGAACAGGACGGCTACGACCTGCGCTTCAAGTTCTACCAGCGTGTGGATGGCGTCTTCCGGGTGCCCCTCGACGCCAAGGTGAACCGTGTGCAAGTTCGTGTCATCGAAGACGGTGCGACCGCACCGGTGTCATCGCAAACCGTGAGCGTTTCCTGACGGAGGAATGATGTTCGGAGGCAAGGCAAGCAAGCCGCAGAACCGTATCGACAGTCTCATCGGCGAAGGAACGGTCGTCGAAGGCAGCATCACGTTCACCGGCGGACTGCGCATCGACGGTCGCGTGCGAGGAAACGTAACCGCGGCGGACGAACAGCCGACCACGCTGGTACTGAGCGAGAAGGCGAGAGTGGATGGCGAAATCCACGTGTCCCACGTGGTCGTCAATGGCGCCATCGTCGGACCGCTTTTTGCCAGTGAGTACGTGGAACTGCAAGCCAAGGCGAATGTCTGTGGAGATATTCACTATCGCGCGATGGAGATCCAGCTGGGCGCAGTCATCCAAGGTCGCCTGGTGCATCAGGAGCAGTCGCACGAAGCGCGCATCATCCCGCTCAATGCCGCAGTTGAATCCGTGGGCAATTGACCCAAGTTACGAAGGAGCAGGATAATCAGTCATCTGCTTCGCGAGGAACCCGAATGAATGCCGTTACCGACATGCCCGCGCCGCTGCTGTTCTCCGACAGCGCTGCAAACAAGGTCAAAGAGCTGATCGAGGAAGAGGGCAATCCGACGTTGAAGCTTCGCGTCTTCGTCAGCGGCGGAGGGTGTTCCGGT
>Ga0316622_100000376_pt1 | contig 25253 bp, 26 predicted proteins | sample OWC_Aug_OW2_C1_D_FD_207646 | JGI IMG/M metagenome (GOLD analysis project Ga0316622, IMG submission 207646) | Wetland soil microbial communities from Old Woman Creek delta, Ohio, United States - OWC_Aug_OW2_C1_D5_C | ecosystem: Environmental > Terrestrial > Soil > Wetlands | place: USA: Ohio... | reverse complement strand
TCCCGGCGCGCCAGGGCACCGGTCCCTCTGTGAGGCTGAATAAAGTTAAGTTGCAGAAGCTAGACTTGCTGAGAACTGGGTGGGGCTCTGCCGGCAGAAAGCCGCGCGTGGGTCGGACGGTCCTCTGTCTGGGAGCAAAAGAGAGAAAAACGACCGATTATCGGCAAGGGAACGCAGACGAGGAGGATGCACAGAAGGACCAGGGCGGAGACGGGAGCGTACCCTCCAAAGTCATCCTGCCAGGACACGATGCCAAAGATGATCGAAGCGACAATGAAGAGAAAGACCGAGAGAAAGACTCTTCTGTGGAGGGTTGGCGCCGGAAGCAGGGTGTTCAGCAAGACGAGGCCCGCAGGCCAGCGAAGGGGATCACGGGGCATGCGGGACTCCCTTTTCTGGAGGGGATGAGTCACCCCACCAGAACTTCTTTGCGCCGTTTACGCGCTGCATCTTCGTGCCAGACTGTATCAGATCAATCACTCCATAGCTGTCAAACATGAAACCACTCCCATCCCGCACGCCCCTCTGGAGGCCTTCGAGGATCGAAACGTCAATTGAGATTTCTTCATTGAAGATTATACCACAAAGTGGCACTGAAGAGATCTTCTGCTCTGCTCATTCAGTGTTTTACCGATAGATGAGGCGGTGCACCAGTCGTTCATAGACCCGCGCGAGGCCAAAGGCAAGCCCCTCAGGCATGAAACTGCACATCCGGCAATACAAATGCATCGCGTTGAGATGATGTTGCAGAAAAAGTCTCGTCCCGATACTCATTGTTCTGCACCTGCATAGTCACAAGCATAAGTGATACCAGGTTTCCCGATCTGGACAACTAATTGCTTTGTCGCGAGATTATCGCGCACATGCAATAAATTGCACGAAGCGCGCCTTCCCGGTTTCCGTCAAATCGCTACCACTTTCGGGAAAATCCCCAAGAGGACGTCGGGCCAACCTATTCGTCCTGGCCTGCTGCGTCAGAAATATCTTGCCCGGATTGTCATTCTGCGCTCACTGCCGCAGCCAGGTTCCTATTTCGCCGGGGTATCCCCTTCGTCCAGGACGCTCAGGAGTTCCTGTCTGGACTTGACTCGCGGCCCCTCCTCGCGCCTGACCTTCTGATGGAACGCACATGCGTTGCAGTACGGCTTCTTGTCGAGGCAACTACCCTGAACGCCCATGCAGTGCGTACTCGACACGGCCCAGCAGGCCCGGCCGGCATTGCTGCCGCCGTGTACGCCATCCAGCCGTCCCTCAGTCCGCACGGGACAGTCCATCTTTGTGCAGTTCCTGAAGTCCCAGCAGTTCTCTTTCATCCCTTCTCCTCTACGGCTGAGTAGCACACATCATACAGGCTCCAAACAGGTGGGGAAGAGCCTTCCCCCACCGCGACAAGACTGTCAAGCCGAGGTATCAGGTCTTCACATGCTGCCGTTTGTTGCGGATATGAACGTTCCTCACGCCCGAGGGCTTCCACGCCGGGGCGATGACGCTGGGGACCTCGATCTGCGAGAGATAGGCGCCCCAGGTGATCTTGAAATCGCCGAAGCGGTCGTTGATGGCATCCATGGCCGAGTGGAGGGCCTGCTCCCGGACTTTGTCCCTCACCAGGGACATCTGGTCGGGATCGCGGACCAGCTCCGACAGCGACACGCCGAGGAGCCTCACCCTGTCTTTCAGCCGAATACTGTCAAGTGTTTGAAGGACGCTCTCATAGATGTCATGCGTGGCGTTCGTGTGCTGAGGCAGCGTCGCCTGCTTCGCGAAGGTCTCGAAATCGGGATACCTGATGGTGAGCGTTACCCTCCTGCCGATGAACCGGTACTTCCTTGCCCTTCTGCCTACCATCTCGCTCAACTGCAGCAGGTAGGCCTCGATGCGTTTCCGGTCGGAAACGTCTTGCGGAAGGGTCCAGCTGTGGCCTATCGACTTGGGGTCTTCCGGGCGGACAAGGAGGGACCGGTTGCAGAGCCCCAATCCCATCAGCTTCAGGGTCTCGCCGATGATGCCGAATTTGTTCCTCAGCAGGCTCACCGGCGCCCTCCCGAGTTCGCCGCAGGTCCTGATCCCCAGGGCCTCGAGACGCCGCCTGGTCCCCGAGGCAATGCCCCACAGCTCCTCCACCGGAAGGTCTTCGAGCAGTGCCGGCACCTCATCGTCCCTCACCCAGCGAAGGCCGTCGGGCTTCGAGATGTCGCTCACCAGCTTGGCGATGAGGATATTGGGGCCGATGCCGACGGTGCAGTTGATGCCGAACTGCTCCTTCACCGCCGCTTTGACGGCACAGCCGATCGATCCAGGCCCTCCGAAAAGGTGGTGCGTGGTCGTCACGTCAAGAAAGGCTTCGTCAACGGAGTAGATCTCCACCTCGGGGGTGAAGCGGCAGTGGATCTTCTCGAGCTCGGCGCAGGTGTGAGTGTATTTCTCGTTGTCACCGACGACAAAGACAAGCCCCGGGCAGAGGCGCTTCGCCTCGCCGACGGTCATGCCCGTCTTGACGCCGAACTTGCGGGCCTCGTAGGAACGGGTGACGATGACTGTCCTGTTGCTCGATCCGATGACGGCAACGGGCTTACCCCTCAGCCGGGGGTTGACCTGCTGCTCCACCGAGGCGAAAAAGGCATCCATGTCGACGCAGAGAATGATTCGGGACATTGCGCAGTGTCACGCTTCCAGGTTCTCCACGGTCCACAGCAGAGAGCCCGTGTCAAAGGTCAATTCGTACAGCGCCCTTCCATCGCTCACGGAGAAATGGTAGATCTCCCGCTGGCCTTCCCGGGCCCTCCAGGTGTAGGTGACCTCCTTCACCTCGAAGAGCCTCCCGGACCACCTGAACCTAACAGGCCGTATGCGATAGGGCACGCCGAAGGAGGCGATGACGCTTATCGTGTCTCCCACATGCATCATATCTTCCTGATCACCCCGACGACCTTGCCGACGATGCTCACGTCGTCGGCGCGGCACCTCACCGGCTCCATGGAACTGTTCTCTGGCTTCAGGACCACTTCCCCGTCCTCGGCAAAAACCCTTTTCACCGTGGCTTCGTCGCCGATAAGGACAACCCCTATCCCGCCGTTCTCCACCGCACTCCGGGGATTCACGATAACGTAATCGCCGTCGAGTATGCCGGCGTTCCGCATACTGTCCCCCGTCACCTTCAGGGAAAAAGTCCCCTCTGAAGGGAAGAGCCCCCTGTCGACGAGGATGTGGGCGTCGATGTCCTCCATGGCGAGCAGGGGTCTCCCGGCGCGTATCCTCCCCGCCACCGGGACCATGATACCCTCAAGGGACCTCTGGCCCAGGATCTCTATCCCTCTTGACTTCAAAGGATTTATTCGTATGAGCCCCTTTTTCTCGAGGGACCGGAGATGCCCCCGGGCCGCGGGCCAGAGGAAGCCGAAGTGTTCCCCGATCTCCCTGACCGTCGGGGGGTACCCGTACTGTCTCAGGTAAGAGCGCAGGAACTCAAAAACCTTCGATTGCCTGTCGGTGAGCCTCTTCATATATACAAATGTATATCATAAATTGAGCGTCTTGTCAAGAGGCCTGGTGCACAAGCCCCCTGCTTACGGCCGCAGTCGGGCTCGTCACGCGGCGCTCCTTACGGAAATGGTATACTGGATGTTAAATCTCTCTCAGGGGTATCAGCATGCTCGAAGACACCTTACCGCTCGGCCTGACCTTTGACGACGTACTCCTCCTTCCCGCCCGGTCCGATGTGCTGCCGCGTGACGTGGATGTCAGCACCAAGCTGACGCGGAATATAAAGCTCAACATACCCATCATCAGCGCCGCCATGGATACGGTGACCGAGGCCCGGCTGGCCATTGCCCTCGCCCGGGAGGGCGGTCTCGGCATCATCCACCGGGCCATGTCCCCTCAGAAACAGGCCATGGAGGTGGACAAGGTCAAGAAGTCAGAGAGCGGCATGATCGTCGACCCCATTACCACGTCGCCCGATGCTCCTATTGCAGACGCTCTGGAGCTCATGTCCCAGTACCGGATCTCGGGGGTGCCGGTGACCATCAAGGGAAAGCTTGTCGGCATCCTCACCAACCGGGACCTGCGGTTCGAGACGAACCCGAAGAAGAAGGTCTCGGAGGTGATGACGAAAGACCGCCTCATCACCGCCCCCGAGGGCACCACGCTCGACAAGGCGAAGAAGATCCTCCATGAGTACAAGATAGAGAAACTCCCGATCGTGGATGACGAGTTCAACCTGCGCGGGCTCATCACCATAAAGGACATAGAAAAGCGGAAGAAGTTCCCCAGCGCCTGCAAGGACCGCCTCGGCAGGCTGAGGGTCGGCGCCGCCGTAGGTGTGGGCGATGAAGCCCTTCATCGGGCAGAACTCCTGGTGAAAGCCGGCGTCGACCTGATCGCCATCGATACGGCCCATGGCCACACACAGCCGGTTCTCGATACGCTGAGAGAGATCAAGAGGCTCTTTGACGTCGACGTCATCGCCGGGAACGTGGCAACCGCCGAGGGCACCGAGGACCTCATCAAGGCCGGCGCCGATGCGGTGAAGATCGGCATTGGCCCCGGCTCCATTTGCACTACCCGGATCGTCGCCGGCGCCGGCGTGCCCCAGCTCACGGCGGTCAAGAACTGCTTCGCCGTCTCATCGAAGGCCGACATCCCCCTCATCGCCGACGGCGGCATCAAGTACTCCGGGGACATCACCAAGGCCCTTGCGGCGGGCGCCCACTGCGTCATGATCGGCAGCCTCTTTGCCGGGACCGAGGAATCTCCGGGAGAGACTATCCTCTACCAGGGCCGGAGCTACAAGACCTACCGGGGCATGGGCTCCCTGGGCGCGATGGAACAGGGCGCGAAGGACCGGTACGGACAGCAGGGGGTCGAAAGGGAGAAGCTCGTTCCCGAGGGCGTCGAGGGGCGTGTTCCCTACAAGGGGTCTCTTGCTCAGAGCGTGTATCAGCTCGTCGGCGGGGTCCGCTCAGGCATGGGCTACTGCGGGTGCGCAGACCTGGAGAGCCTCCGGAAACACGCCCGCTTCGTCCGCATCACCAACGCAGGCTTCAGGGAAAGCCACGTCCATGACGTGATCATCACCAAGGAAGCACCGAACTACCGCATTGAACAATAAGGCCGGCGGCGGCGGCTGTGACGCATGAATCCGAATGCGCGGAAGTCGGCGAACTCGTCACGCGTCACGTGCCATGCGTTACGGAAGTTGGACATCTGACTTTCATGCGGAATAGATATGATACCTATCGACAACATACTCGTCCTTGACTTCGGCTCCCAGTACACTCAACTGATCGCCCGGAGGATCCGCGAGAGCAAGGTCTACTCGGAAATCCTTCCCTTCAACGCGCCGATCGACAAGATCAGGGACTTCAACCCGAAAGGCGTCATCCTCTCCGGAGGCCCTTCGAGCGTGTACGACGAGGGGGCCCCCTTTCCCGCCATGGAGATCTTCAGCCTCGGTGTTCCGGTCCTCGGCATCTGCTACGGCATGCAGCTCATGGCCCACCATCTCGGCGGTCAGGTCGCCCGGGCAACCAAACGGGAATACGGCAAGGCGCTCTTGTATGTCGACGACGAGACTGACCTCCTGTGGGGCCTCTCCCAAAAGACAAAGGTCTGGATGAGCCACGGTGACCGGATCGAACTGCTGCCTGAGGGTTTTACGATCATAGGGCACACGGACAACTCCCCCATCGCCGCCATGGCGCACAAGGAAGGGAGGTTCTTCGCTCTCCAGTTCCACCCTGAGGTCATCCATACCGACGAAGGCATGCGGATCCTCCAGAATTTTTCCTATACCATCTGCGGGTGCCAGCCGACCTGGGAGATGTCATCCTTCGTTGAATGGGCCGTCGCGGATATCCGTGACAAGGTCCGCGAAAACAGGGTCGTCTGCGCCCTGAGCGGAGGGGTCGACTCCTCCGTCGTCGCCCTCCTCGTTCACCGGGCCATCGGCGACCGCCTCACCTGCATATTCGTCGATAACGGCCTGCTCAGAAAAGGCGAGGCCGAGAAGGTGAGAAGGACATTCCAGGACCACTTCCACATTCGTCTCGTCTATGTGGACGCCAGGAGGCGCTTTCTCGACAAACTCGAGGGCTTTACCGATCCGGAACAGAAACGGAAGCTCATCGGCAGAGAATTCATCGCCGTCTTCGAGGAAGAGGCCCGGAAAGTGGGTGACGCGGAGTTCCTCGCCCAGGGGACCCTCTACCCCGACGTGATAGAGAGCGTCTCCTTCAAGGGCCCGTCGGCGGTCATCAAGAGCCACCACAATGTCGGAGGGCTTCCCGAGGTCATGAGACTGCGGCTCATCGAGCCCCTGAGGGAACTCTTCAAGGACGAGGTCCGGGTCCTCGGCCAGGAACTGGGCCTGCCTGAAGAGATCTGCTGGCGCCAGCCCTTCCCCGGCCCGGGTCTCGCCATACGGTGCATCGGCGCGCTGAGCGAGCAACGGCTCGACATACTGCGCGAGGCTGATGCGATCGTCCTGGAGGAGATCAAGGTGGCCGGCCTCTACCGTTCGCTCTGGCAAGCCTTCGCAGTCCTGCTTCCCATCAAAAGCGTCGGCGTCATGGGCGATGAGAGGACCTATGAGAAGGTAGTTGCCGTGAGAGCCGTGACGAGTCTTGACGGCATGACTGCGGACTGGGCTCAGGTTCCCTACGAGACTCTCGGAACGATTGCCAACCGCATCATCAACGAAGTCAAAGGCGTGAACCGCGTCGTCTTCGACATCACCTCGAAGCCGCCCGGCACGATCGAGTGGGAGTAGGCACAGCGTCGCGGAGAGCCGTGCGACTTCGTTTCATCGCGGCATAGATCACCTCGCGCAGCCCTATGGACATCAAAGCCTACCTTAGCGACCGGAAGCGTCAGGTCGAATCCTTCCTGGAGTGCTACTTCGGGAACCCCGTGCTGCCCCGCCATCTCCACGAGTCGGTGGTGTATTCCCTGACTGCGGGGGGCAAGCGCATCAGACCGGTCCTCTGCATCGCGGCACATGAGGCCTGCGGCGGCGACGGCGCGTCGGTGATCCCCTTTGCAGCGTCACTGGAGATGCTCCACACCTACTCGCTGATTCATGACGACCTTCCGGCCATGGACAACGACGACCTCAGGAGAGGCAAACCGACGAACCACCGGGTTTTCGGCGAGGGCATGGCGATACTCGCCGGTGACGGGTTACTGACCGAGGTCTTCAGCCTGCTCTCGGACCCCACGTACCGGACCGGACCGATCACGGAAGGAACCGCTCTGCGTGCGATCCGGGAGATTGCACTGGCCGGAGGTCTTCACGGCATGGTCGCCGGCCAAGCCCAGGACCTCCTGTCCGAGAACTCGGAGCCTGATCCTGAGACGCTCTCATTCATCCACCTGAGAAAGACAGCAGCCCTCATCAAAGGGGCTGTCCGTACCGGCGGCATTCTTGCTTCCTGTGGCGAACGGGAGTTCGAGGGACTGTCTGAGTACGGGGAGCAGGTCGGTCTGGCCTTCCAGATCGTGGACGACATCCTGGACGTGGAGGGAGAGACCGAAGTTCTTGGCAAGCCAAAAGGGTCTGACGAAAAGAAGAATAAGATGACCTATCCCCGTCTTTACGGTCTGGCTGAATCCAAGAGGAGGGCCCATGCCCTCCTCCAGAGTGCCCTGGAAGCGCTCCAGGCTCTCGGCGAGAGGGCCGACCCACTCAGGGGGATAGCCCGTCTCCTCGTCGAGAGGGACCGCTGAGCCACCGCTGTTTTCTTTCTCTCCCGATTCTGGTATCTTATAGGAAGGCTCCGCCATGCTCCTGCAGACCATCAATGGACCGGGCGATCTCAAGGGCCTCACGATCGAAGAGCTCAAGGGACTCGCCGAGGAGATCCGATCCCTCATCATCGAGAGAGTCTCCATCAACGGGGGGCACCTCTCCTCGAACCTCGGCGTCGTTGAACTCGCCATCGCCCTCCATTACGTATTCAGCTCTCCGGAGGACAAGGTCATCTGGGATGTTGGCCACCAGTCCTACGCCCACAAACTCCTGACCGGCAGGCACAGGGACTTTCATACCCTCCGCACACACGGCGGTGTCTCGGGCTTCCCGCGGACCGCCGAGAGCCCCCACGACGCCTTCGGTACAGGCCACAGCTCGACCTCCATATCGGCAGCCCTCGGGATCATCGAGGCCCGTGATAAGAAAGGGGAGTGTTTTAAGGTGATCGCCGTTGTCGGTGACGGAGCACTCACCGGCGGGCTTGCCTTCGAGGGGCTCAACCATGCGGGCCATCTCAAGAAAGACCTTATCGTCATTCTGAATGACAATGAGATGTCCATATCACCCAATGTCGGCGCCCTCTCGAACTACCTGAGCAGGGTTCTGACCGGCACCTTCTTCAAGAAGTTCAAGAAAGAGACAAAGGCGATCCTCGAGGGGATTCCGCGAATCGGCGAGTCCGTCGCCAAAATCGCCGAGCGCGCCGAGGGCAGCATTAAGGGCTTCTTCCTTCCCGGCGGCCTCTTCATGGACCTCGGGTTCAACTATATCGGCCCCCTCGACGGACATGACATCCCGCTTCTTATCGAGACCCTCGGCCGCCTCAGGGAATCCTCGGAGCCGACGCTTGTCCATCTCGTCACGAAAAAGGGGAAAGGGTACACCTTCTCTGAGGACGACCCCTGCGTCTTTCACGGCATCGGTCCCTTCACAGTTGAGACGGGACTGCCCAACGGCGAGAAGACCCGGCGGCCGCTCAGGGGCAGCGTGCCGCAGGAGGAACCGTCGACCTCGTACTGCGACGCCTTTGGCCAGGCCCTTATCGAGATCGCAGGCCGGGACAGGAGAGTCGTGGCCATAACGGCTGCCATGAAGGAGGGCACCGGCCTCGCCGGCTACGCCGAAGCATTCCCCGACCGCTTTTATGATGTCGGCATCGCCGAACCCCATGCCGTAACCTTTGCCGCCGGCCTTGCGACGCAGGGTCTGAGGCCTGTCGTGGCAGTCTACTCCACATTCCTCCAGAGGGCTTACGACCAGATCGTTCACGACGTCTGCCTCCAGAAACTCCCCGTCGTCTTTGCTGTCGACCGGGCCGGCATCGTTGGAGAGGACGGGGCGACCCACCAGGGCCTCTTCGACGTCTCCCTGCTGAGGACAGCCCCCAATCTCGTGCTCATGGCGCCGAAGGACACCGACGAGCTCAGGGCAATGCTGAGCTTTGCGATCTCACAGAAAGGTCCTGCCGCCCTCCGATACCCGCGCGGGAAGATGCGGAAGGGAAGCGGGACAAACGGCTCCGTCCCCGTCATCGAGCTCGGCAAGGCCGAGATCATCCGCCAGGGAGATGACCTGGCAATCCTGGCCCTCGGCAACACCGTCCACCGGGCTCTTGCCGCAGCCGATCGGCTGGCGGACCAGGGGCTGCGGGTTTCCGTGGTCAATCCCCGTTTCGTCAAACCTCTCGACGAACTCCTGCTCCTTTCCCTTGCGGAGCGCTGCAGGAGAATCGTCACTGTCGAAGAGAACGTTCTCGCCGGGGGGTTCGGAGCCGCCGTGCTGGAATGCCTGAGCACCTCCGGTCTCGCGGACGTCGCGGTCAGGCGAATCGGGATCGACGATGTCTATGTCGAGCACGGCTCCCAGTCGACACTGAGGAGGAAATACGGCCTCGACGAGGAGGCAATTTACCGGGTCGCGCGTGGGCTGATCGAGGCGTCACCGCGCCGGCCGGCCTTCCGGGCTTTGTGATCTCGCTCTGCCGGACCTCTCTTCTCCCTGTCCACCTCCGGGCGGATACACCTGTCCAAGACAGAATGCGGGATCACGCACAATGATGGGTGTGAACCGGTTTCCGATGCCCAATGCACGGGTAGCCTGCAGGAGGCCGCAGACGAAGCGGAGGCCTCACACAGGGAGTAAGGAAAACGGATCACGGCCAGGACAAAGACGTGCGTCTGCGCAAAGGTAGTTTCATTGGGCGAGGGAATCGGTTCATACCCTTTCACTAGATTATTTCGGACACCCTTGCGGGGCGGACAACCTCTCGTGACGCTATGAAAGACCGATTGGACAAACTCATGGTCGAGCGAGGGCTTGCGTTGAGTCGTGAGCGCGCCAAGGCCCTTGTCATGGAGGGCAAAGTCCTCGTGGACGGGGTCCCCGTCGCCAAGGCAGGCCTCATGGTTCCGCAGGATTCCCGCGTCGAACTCAAGGCCGACGACATCCCCTACGTCAGCCGCGGAGGCCTCAAGTTACAGGGCGCCCTCGATTACTTCAACATCTCCGTCACCGGCATGACAGCAATAGACATCGGTGCCTCGACCGGCGGATTCACAGACTGTCTGCTCCAATGGGGAGCCCGGAGGGTCTATTGTGTCGACGTTGGTTACGGCCAGCTCGCATGGAAGCTGCAACAGGACCCGAGGGTCGTCATACTGGACAGAACCAATATCCGGTTCCTCAAGAGAGAGGCAGTTCCCGAAGAGATCGATCTCGCGACCATAGATGTCTCTTTCATTTCCCTGACGAAGGTCATCCCCTGTGTCATAGGGTTTCTCAGGCCCGGCGCCGTCATCCTCGCCCTCGTCAAGCCTCAGTTTGAGGTCGGCAGGGGACAGGTCGGCAAAGGTGGACTCGTAAAGGACGAGGCCAGCCGCCGGAAAGCAGTCGAGGCCGTGAGTGACTGCGCGGAAACCCTGGGGCTCACCGTCGCAGGCGTCGTCACGTCGAACCCGCCGGGCCAGAAGGGGAATGTCGAGTACTTCCTCTGTCTGAAGAAGCCTGCCATTTAGATTATCCCCTGTTTGTTCTATAATAGTCATCCGACACGCGGAGAGCTTCGGCCGCGCATTGCCTTTTCAGGAGCACGCAATGGAGAAACCACCTGAGTTCATAACCGGGAAGACCTGGGAGAAGGTGCTCAATTTCATCGCCCTCAGCGATGAACCGCCCCCGTACCTCCTGCTGGACAAAGACGTCATCCAGGAAAAGATTACAACCATCGGCAGGCACATCAGGAATGCACGGGTCTTTTATGCGGTAAAGGCAAACCCGGACATTGAGATACTCCGCTTCCTCAATTCCTTCGGCATCGGCTTCGAGATCGCCTCGGAAGGTGAGCTCCAGATACTCTCGTCCATCGGAGTTGAACCCCGGAGGATCATCACGAGCAATCCGGTAAAGACCTTCAAATTCCTCGAGTGTGCCACAGCCTACGGCGTTGAGTATTTCGCCTACGATTCGAGAGTCGAGGTCGACAAGCTCGTCCGGTACGCCCCTCGTGCAAAAGTGTATGTGCGTCTCACAGTACCCAACGAGGGCAGCGAGTGGCCCCTGAGCAAGAAATTCGGCGTGGAACTCGAGGAAGCGGCGATGCTCCTCTCCTACGCGGCAGAGCGCGGCCTGAGGCCTGTCGGGATCACCTTCCACGTGGGCTCACAATGCACCAACCTCTACAACTGGAACGCAGCCCTCGGGAAGGCCCGGGAACTCTGGCAGGTTGCCGAGAGCCAGGGTCTCAGTCTGGAGATGCTGAATATCGGGGGCGGTTACCCGATCCGCTATACAAAGGACGTTGCCGATGTGGCCACCATCGAGAAGAAGATCGACCACGCCTTCCGCCAGAAGTTTCCCGAGGGGGTGGAGGTGTTTATCGAACCGGGCAGGGCAGTAGTGGGCGACGCAGGGATCTTCGTCGCAAATGTCATCGGCAAGGCACGGCGGGGCGATGAGAATTGGCTGTATATCGACGTGGGCGTGTTCAACGGCCTCATGGAGAGTGTGGGCGGTATCAAGTACAAACACGTAGTCGGCAGCCGGAGCGAACCGAAGAAGTGGACCATCGCCGGGCCGAGCTGCGACAGCTTCGATGTCATCGACCGCGAGGTTGAACTTCCCGAGCCCGAGGTGGGCAACCGGCTGCTCATCCTGTCGAGCGGCGCCTACACCATATCCTATGCGTCTGAATTCAACGGCTTTTCGATTCCCAAGAGTATTCTGATATGACGGGCCGGAACCTGCTCTCCAGCCACGCAATCCGGCAGGCAGAACAACCAGGAGGAGTGAGATGATCAAGTTCTTCGAAAAAGACCCTTACGCGCCCATCCAGTACTCTTATGACGTAGAACGGGTCCTGTACAGGGGCCGGAGCCCCTTCCAGGACATCATGGTCATCGAGAACCATCACTTCGGAAAGATGCTCATCCTGGACGGCGTGGTGCAGATAACTGAGAGAGACGAGTTCTTCTACCACGAAATGCTGGTGCATGTGGTCATGCACGCCCTCCCGAACCCCAAGAAGGTCGTCGTCATCGGCGGAGGGGACGGCGGCGTTGTCCGGGAAGTGCTGAAGCACGATTCCGTGGAGAAAGTCTATTTTATCGAGATCGACGAAGAGGTTATCAGGGTGTCCCGGGAGTTTTTCCCCACCGTTTCAGGGGCAGTCGGCGACAATCGTGTGGAGATCCGGTGCATGGACGGCGCGGAATTCGTGAAGGGGAGACCGGGGGATATCGATGCGATCATCGTCGATTCCACGGACATCATCGGCTTCGCCAAGAGCCTCTTCACCGTCGAGTTCTTCAAGTCGGTAAAGGAGTCCCTGACGGGCGAGGGGATGTTCGTCACCCTCTCGGAATCGCTTCACTTCCACAAGGACATGGTCATCGAAGTCCAGGAAGCCATGAGGCTCATCTTCCCCATCGTCGACCTCTACACAGCGCCCCTCGCAACCTACGCGGGCAACTGGTGGACCTTTTCGTGCGCCTCAAAGAAGCACGACCTGCGCGAAATCAGGCGTGAACCCGTTGCCGGAACCAAGTACTACTGTGACGAGATCCATCGCCAGGCCTTCCTGCCCCCCAAGTTCTACGAAAGGCTCATGGCCCGGGACCTCCGCTGGTAAGACAGGGGACTGGCGGGGAAAGAGCAGGTACTGACCACAATCCGGACCGCCGACTGTTCCCTGACAGCCGTCTCTTGCCCTCCCTGCCTTGTCGCACGTTCTGAGTCTTGAGCAGTTGACTGCTGACGGTCGACTGTTTTCTTGACAGTGGGTCAGGCATCCTGGTAAAGTTTATTTAGCACTCTCGGGCTGAGAGTGCTAAGGAGGCTCTGACACCATGACCGAGGTTCTCGACGAGCGAAGCAGAAGGATACTCCACGCCGTCATACAGAGCTATATACAGAAACCGGAGCCGGTGGGGTCCCGTTTCGTCACCAAGAAGTACTCCCTCGGTTTCTCTCCTGCGACGATCAGGAATATCATGGCCGATCTCGAGGACCTGGGCCTTCTGAGCCAGCCTCACACCTCGGCCGGCCGCGTCCCGACTGACAGGGGATACCGGTACTATGTGAACAATCTTCTGGGGACGGAAACCCCCAGAGAAGCCGAGGACGTGGCCGCCGAGTTCGTCCGGACCTTTACCAGAAAGCTCGAAGGAATCAAGAACGATCTTTCCTTGATGTTTTCGGAGGTTACCGACACGCTCTCATCGCTGTCGAACTATATTGGCATCGCCCTGCCGCCCAAGACCGAGCAGACGCGGTTCACGAGAATCGACCTTATAAAGTACAAGTCGGAGAGCGTGGTAGCGATCCTGGTCACCGAGGAGCGCCTCGTCAAGAGCAGGATCTTCGGCGTTGACCCCAGGCTGTCGCAGGACGATCTGAATCGGATCGCCGACTATCTGAATGCCGAGTTCTCCGGCCGGACCGTCGACGAGATACGGCAGGCCCTGACGGACCGGATGCAACACGAAAAGGTGCTTTGGGACAACCTCATCTCGCGGGCGATCGGGATCTGCGAAAAAGCCCTTTCCTTTGCAGAGAGCGATATCTTCGTCTCGGGGCTCTACGAGGCCATGGCGCTGCCGGATTTTGCCGACATCTCACGGATCAGAGGCCTCTCCCGGGCGATCAAGGACAAGCATACAATGCTCAGACTCCTCGACAGGATTTCGCAGTCAGAGGGAGTCCAGGTCGTTATCGGCGAGGAGAACTCGCTGAGTGACCTGCGGCAGCTGAGCATCGTCGCTTCCTCATATAGCGAGGCCGGACGACCAATGGGCGTCATCGCCCTCGTTGGTCCCACCCGGATGGACTACTCAATGGCAATCTCCATGGTGGACACCGTCGCACGCTGCATCAGCAGGACTTTTGAATCCCCGTAAGGACACACTTCCGGTTGCGTGACGTCACCTCGAAAGAGGATCAGCCGAAATCCGGCGCCCGTTACGTTCATGGTGAGGAGGATTGAGAGTGATAAAGGATGATCAACCACGTGAAGCTCTCGACGCAGGGGTCATGAAAGCCGAGGCTGGAAGTTCCCTTCGTCCCGGGGAGGGCGAAGGCACTGGGGTCGACGCCCTCGAGACGCTCCAGGCCGAATTAAATGAATCAAAAGACAAGTATGTGAGGCTCTACGCCGAGTTCGAGAACTACAGGAAGAAGGTGGCCAAGGACAAGGAAGAACTTGCCCGGTATGCCAATGAGTCCCTGGTGTTCGAGATCCTCCCCTTCATCGACAATCTCGAGATGTGTCTGAAGCATTCCACAGAGGCCCCGGCACAAAGCACCCAGGCGCTCGTGCAGGGTGTTGAGAACACCGTCAGAGAGTTGAGGAGAACCCTGGAGAAGTTCGGCCTGACTGGGATCGATGCCACCGGCAAACCCTTTGATCCCGCGTTCCATCATGCCATGTCGCAGATGGAGAGGGCAGACGTTGAGGTCAACACCGTGGTTGAGGAGTTCAGGAAGGGCTATCTATTCAGAGACAAAGTATTGAGACCATCCCTCGTGGCGGTCTCGAAGCAACCATCACACTGAAGGGGGGGACGCGCCGCGCAAGGACCCGACAGGTCAGGCGCGGCCGCCGACACGACTGCATACATCATCTAAACATACGCTGCGATCTTTTCAGAGAGCACAAAGGAGGACACAATGGGTAAGGCAATAGGCATCGACCTCGGCACGACGAACTCGGTTGTCGCCGTCGTCATGGGCGGAGAGCCCGTCGTTATCGCGAATCAGGAAGGCAACAGGACCACGCCCTCGGTGGTGGCCGTTACCGAAAAGGGCGAGCGTCTTGTCGGCCAGATCGCGAAGCGGCAGGCCATCACCAACCCGGAGAACACGATCTTTTCGATAAAGAGGCTCATGGGCAGAAAATACAACTCCAGACAGGTTGACCATGCCAGGAATCGGCTGCCCTACAAGATCATAGAGGCCCCGAACGGCGATGCCCACGTCGAGATCAGGGGCAAGCGGTATTCGCCGCCCGAGGTCTCGGCCATGATTCTGCAGAAGTTGAAGCAGGCGGCCGAGGACTACCTGGGCGAGACGGTGACCGAGGCGGTCGTCACCGTGCCTGCCTATTTCGACGACAGCCAGCGGCAGGCGACGAAGGACGCCGGCAAGATAGCCGGCCTCAACGTTCTGCGGATCATCAACGAGCCGACCGCGGCTGCCCTCGCCTACGGGCTCGACAAGAAGAAAGAAGAGAAGGTGGCCGTCTACGACCTCGGCGGCGGCACCTTTGATATTTCCATCCTTGAGATCGGTGAAGGTGTGATCGAAGTCAAGTCGACGAACGGCGATACCTATCTGGGGGGCGACGACTTCGACCTGAGGGTGATCGACTGGCTCGTCGAGGAGTTCAGGAAGGAACAGGGTATCGACCTGAAACAGGACAAGATGGCCCTTCAGCGGTTGAAGGAAGCTGCGGAGAGAGCAAAGATAGAACTCTCGACCGCAACGGAGACCGAGATCAACCTCCCCTTCGTCACCGCCGACGCTTCGGGGCCCCGGCATCTCCTGATGAAGCTGTCCCGATCGAAGCTCGATCAGCTCACCGATGACCTGGTGCAGAAGACCATCACTCCCTGCAGGACTGCTCTCTCGGACGCCTCTCTCGCACCGGAGAAGATCGACGAGGTGCTCCTCGTCGGCGGGCAGACCCGGACGCCAAAGGTGCAGCAGGTCGTCCAGAGCTTCTTCGGCAAGGAGCCGAACAAGACGGTCAATCCCGATGAGGTCGTGGCAGTGGGCGCCGCCATCCAGGCCGCCGTGCTCAAGGGCGAGGTCAAGGAGGTCCTGCTCCTGGACGTGACACCGCTCTCCCTGGGGATCGAGACTCTGGGGGGAATCTTCACGAAGATAATCGAGAGAAACACCACGATACCTACAAAGAAGTCCCAGGTCTTCTCGACCGCTTCGGACAATCAGCCGGCCGTGACGATCAGGGTGCACCAGGGCGAGCGTGAGATGGCCGCCGACAACAAGCTCCTCGGCGTCTTTGAGCTCGTTGGCATCCCGCCGGCCCCTCGGGGGCTCCCGCAGGTCGAGGTCACCTTTGATATCGATGCCAACGGCATCCTCCATGTCTCTGCCAAGGACCTCGGCACCGGCAAGGAGCAGTCCATCAGGATCACGGCATCGAGCGGCCTCAATGACGAGGAGGTGAAGCGGATGATGCGCGACGCCGAAAGCCATGCTGAGGATGACAGGAAGAAGAAGCACCTCGCCGAAGTCAGGAACTCTGCCGACACGCTCGTCTATTCCGTTGAAAAGTCCCTGAAGGAATACGGAGACAAGGTGACCGAGTCCGAGAAGAAGGACATTGAGGATGCCCTCGAGAAGTGCAGAAGGCTCAAGGAGTCGAGCAGCGAGGCCTCCGAGATCCAGTCAGCGGTGGAGGAACTCACCAAGGCGTCTCACAAGCTCGCCGAGCACATTTACAAGTCTCAGGACCAGACCGCCGGAGAAGGAGGGCCCGGAACAGCCGGCGCCAAGGCCAAGTCCCCCGAAGAGGAGGTCGTCGAGGCCGAATTCGAGGACGTGGACAAGAAACGGTAGAGAACGGTAAACTTATTACGGACGGCAACGCCGGGTCGCCGGTGCTGTCGTCCGTGATATCGATATCATAACTCCCATGAGATGAAAGACTACTACTCGATCCTGGGGGTCAGCCAGGACGCGACCCAGGAAGATATCAAGAGGGCCTTCCGCCAGCTCGCCCTTAAGCACCACCCGGACCGCAATCAGGGTGAGAAGGAATCGGAGGAGAAGTTCAAGGAAGTCAACGAGGCCTACACCTGCCTGAGCGATCCTGAGAAGCGGGCCAACTACGACCGCTTCGGCACTGCTGAAGGGTTTCAACACGGCGCCGGTTTCGGTTTCGGCGGCGGCGCCACCTTCGGCGACATCTTCGAGGACATCTTCGACGACTTCTTCGGGGGGTTCACCGGAAGCCGCCGGAACCGCCCTGCAAAGGGGGCAGACCTTCGCTACAACCTCACAATCAGCCTTGAGGAGGCAGCCTCAGGTATTGAGAAAACTATTTCGGCCCCGCGCTGGCAGGCATGCGAAGTCTGCGGCGGCTCGGGCGCCGAGGCGGGCAAGCCTCCCGTCACCTGTCCTCAGTGCCGGGGAAGCGGCCAGGTGCGCTTCCAGCAGGGGTTCTTCACCGTAGCAAAGACATGCGCCAAATGCCAGGGCGCAGGGCGGATCATTAACAACCCCTGCCGCGCCTGCGAGGGCGCGGGAAAGGTAAGGGTCCGGAGAGAAATCTCCGTCAAAGTCCCTCCAGGCGTTGATGTGGGTACTCGGCTGAAGCTTTCGAACGAGGGCGACCTTGGCGCCTATGGGGGACCTCCCGGCGACCTCTATGTGATCATCCTCATTGAGGAACATCCGGTCTTCAAGCGCGAAGGCACCACGATATTCTGCCAGGTGCCCCTGTCGTTCCCACGAGCGGTCTTCGGGGGCGAGATCGAGGTGCCCACGCTGAACGGGCCGGCAAAGCTCAAGATCCCGGCCGGCACGCCCTCGGGCAAGGCCTTCCACCTCAAGGGCAAAGGCATGCCGAGACTCGGAAGCGCCCACCGGGGGGACCAGGTGGTCAGCGTGTATGTTGACGTACCGAAGAAGCTCTCTCCCAGGGAACGGGAACTCCTCGAGGAGTACGCCCACATAAGCGGCGACCTCCACGACGGCTCCTCTCGAGGCATCAAAGACAAGCTCAAAGACCTCTTTTCGGCGTAGGCCCTTGAGGCTCTTCGTCCCACCCGAAGACATCCGCAAGAGGCACGCCATAATCCTGTCTGCCGAGAAGTCGCACTACCTTCTGCATGTCCTCAGAGCGGGCAAAGGTGACCGTTTCACTGCCATCGACGGCGAGGGGGGTGCGTATCCGGCTGAGATCTCCGACATCCTCCGACAGGGGTCGTCCGGACAGGCGTCGCCGACCGGCGGCCCTGCGCTCCTTGCAGTGATCGAGATACGAGGAGAACCGACGACAGATGTCGAAGGCCCCTCCGGTCTTGTGTTGTGTCAGGGACTCCTCAAGGGAGAGAAGATGGACCTCGTGGTCCAGAAAGCCACTGAGCTCGGCGTGAGCGAGATACAGCCCCTCGTCACCGAGAGAAGCATTGTGCGGCAGACGCGCAAAGTCCCCCGATGGAGGAAGATAGCCGAAGAGGCCGCCGAGCAGTGCGGCAGGACCACCGTACCCGCACTCCACGAACCTCAGGCCCTCACCGCCTTCCTCGCCGCCCGGGCTTCCCTTCCAGGCGTCATGCTTTGGGAGCACGGCGGGCTACCGCTTTCTGAGGCCTTAGCCCAACTGAACATAGCACCCCCCTCCCGTCACACCGCAGGCGCTGCTGCCGGCCCCGTCCGCTCTCGGGATATGCTCGCCGTCATTGTCGGGCCCGAGGGCGGACTTTCCGCCTCAGAGGTTACGGAGGCCCGCTCACGGGGTTTCTTGCTGGTGACTCTCGGCAGCCGGACGCTCCGGGCTGAGACAGCCGCTATTGTCGGGGTCGCCCTCACGCAGTACATCCTGGAACATGGCCGACCATGAGACGCGCCTCATAAAGGCCCTGATCGTCACCGTCCTCGTCCTGGCTGTCGAGGTGGTCGGCGGGATCATGAGCAACAGCCTCGCCCTCCTGAGCGACGCAGGGCATATGTTCACCGACGCCTTCGCCCTCGGACTGAGCCTTATCGCCTCCTTCATCATGCGCAGGCCCTCGGACTACCGCGCGACCTACGGCTACCAGCGGGTCGGCCTTCTCGCTGCGCTCATGAACGGCGTCTCGCTTGTCATGATCGCGATCTTCATTTTTGGCGAGGTTTACCGCCGCATTAAGGCCCCCCCGGACGTCGACACGCCGGTCATGATCGGTGTCGCGAGCCTGGGCCTTGTCGGCAATCTGCTCATGGCCTGGCTGCTCGGCGGCGGCCACAGGGACCCCAACATCAGAAGCGCCTGGCTCCATGTCCTTGGCGACGCTGCATCATCGGTGGGGGTGATCATTGCCGGCCTCACGATAACCCTCACCGGCTGGCGCATCGTGGATCCTCTGGCAAGCGTCATCGTCGGGGCCCTGATCATTGCGGGAGGAGGGAGAGTCATCAAAGACGCGCTGTGGGTCTTCCTGGAGCTGAGTCCCGCAGGCTTTCACATCGAAGAGGTCTCGGACCGCCTGCGCCGGATACCTGGCGTGCTCGGTGTCCATGACATTCACATCTGGTCGATCGGGCACAGCACGCCTGCCTTTTCCGCGCACGTGCTGGTCCAGGACCAGAAGATCAGCGAGGTCGATGCCATTCGCACCCGGATCGAGTGCCTCTTGTCGGAACTGGGCATTCGTCACACCGTGATTCAAATGGAGTGCACGGAATGTGCGTCAGCGGAGCTGCTCTGTGAGGTCAGGCACCCGGAGGAGACGCATAGGCATTGATCCTGCTCAAGCGAACCGCACCCGCTTTGATCAAGCCTGGAGTCGGATTGCAAAGCTCTTTCTCCGGTGGAAGTCAGGCTGTGGGCAAGGATGAACGAGGGCCCAGTAGGTCAGCATGCCGTCCCTCTGCTGCATAACCGCGCTGACCGCGAGTTCGACCGTCCTGTCTGGCCTGATGACCGTGCTAAAATCAACGGTCAGGCTCAGAGCCAATGAGTCCGCGCCGCGCTTGACGCTGAACGGCAGCGAACCAAAGGATTCATCCTCCCTCATTCCCTGTCGGTATCCTTCGAAACAATAGACATTCCAGCTTCCCGAGGGAGACAGGTTGAACTCCCAGTACTGTGGCGAACCTTCGATGGCGAGGAAGAATTCACAGCAGGTACCGTTCCACAACTCGCGCTCCCGAAGGCGCTTGTTCCTCATAGCAGGGATAATGAGACCTTCCAGCGCCCCGCGGAGCACATAACAGATGCTAAAGGTATTCCCCCTTCGCCCGACCGTGCCGGTCACCGTGAAAGGGAGTGTCCCGTCCGGCACATGAAAGGCCCTCAGCCTGAAGTTCATCGGAGGCCCCGAATGATCAGACGGATGGCCGATTCCTGAGATTCGATGCTTTCTGTGAGTCTGAACTGCACAAGAGCCCGGGCAAGATTGTGGCCCTCGCGGCCGGTCCTGAAGTAGACATTCCCTTCCAGGTGGTCGGTGAAAAACCTCAGTCCCAGCTCAAAAGTAAGAAGGCGCAGGGCATCGAAGAGATACTCATAGTCGGCGGGGCTGAGGAAGGCCCTGGCCGTCGACAGATAGCCCTGCAGGACTGCCCTGCACAAGTCCGCATCGAAGCGCACATCCTCCCAGTGTTCCGTTTCCTCTCCCAGGGGGTTGCAGCAGGAGCGCAGGCAGTCGCCGATGTCATAGTGAACCAATCCGGGCTTGACCGTATCAAGATCGACCATGCCCACGGCCCGTCCTGTATCAGGGTCCCTTAAGACGTTGTTCGCCTTCGGGTCGCCATGGATGGGACGAAGGTGGAGTTTGCCCTGCTCCCGTGCATTTTCCAGTATGCCCACGATGAACTTCCGGTCACTCACAAAACTGAGGCAGTGTCTTTCTTCAGGCGACGAGCACCCCCTGTTTCCGGGGAGGAGTTCGTCGTAGTGCCAGAGGTAGCGTGGGGTGATGTGAAAACCCTCCAGCGTGTCGTGGAGTCCCTTCAGAGGGATGTTGCTGATCAGGGCATGGAATACGCCGAGAGCAAATCCAACTTCCCGCGCCTCTTCGACACTCCTCATGGAGTCACAGGGCTCTGCATCCTCTATAAAAGTCAGTGCCCGCCAGAAGCCACCTGCCGGGTCTATCCAAAAGTCCCTGCCGTTCTGTGCCGTCAACACACACGGCACCTCCCAGCGGCGGTTCCTTCCGGAGAGCACATGCTGCCTGCGTGCGAGCATGTGACGAGTGACCACCCGCATGTTCGATATGATACGTTCAGGCTGGGGGAAAACATGGCGGTTGATGCGCTGGAGAATGAAAGGCCCGACAGCGCCCGAACCGGAGGTCACCAGAAAGGTGTCATTCACATTGCCCCTGCCATGGGCACGGATATCAGCAACCGTGGCGTTGAATGCGAACTGCGCTGCCGCCGCGGCCAGCCACGGCACATCCGGGGGCCTGTCGGGTGTTATTTCTTGAGATAACGGGCGAACCATTCCACACAGCGGCGCCAGGCATCCTTTGCCGCCTCAGGCCGATAGCTCGGCCGGTAGTCAGCGAAGAAGGCATGGGGCGCGCCGGGATAGATGACGAACTCCGCCGTCGTGCCCGCCGCCCGAAGCGCAGCCTCCATCTCCTTGACATCAGTTGCGGGAATGCCCAGGTCTTCTCCCCCGTAAAGCCCGAGGATTGGAGCATTGACCTTTGACGCCACATCGATGGGCCCCGCAGTGCGGATCCCGGCTGTCTTCGCCGGCTTGAGCTGGCCGTACCATGCAACGGCAGCCGTTACGTCAGTGCTCCGGGCAGCGAAGAGAACGGTGTACATCCCTCCCCGGCAGAAGCCGGTGACGCCGATCCGCTCAGGCTTCGCCGAGGGGTGCCGTTTTGCGTAGGCCATAACCGCGTCCAAATCTTCCATGACCCGTGCGTCCGGCACTGCGTCCGCAACCTTCCGCACCGCCGCTACGTCGGATAGGTGCCAAACACCTCCTTCCCGCGCATAGGGCTCGAAGGTGATACCAAGAAAACCCTCCCGTGCAAAGCGCCGAGTGACGTCCTTAATGTGCTCGTGCATGCCGAAGATCTCAGGCAGTATCAACACGACCGGGGACTTCCCGGAGCCCGACTGCCGCGCTTCGTAAATAGGGACAGAAAAATCGCGTGAGGCGACCGTGCCGGCGGCGGTGACAAGACCGTCCGTCGAGGTGCTGATTACTTCGCCCGCGACGGGCTTTGCCGCCGCCGCGAATCCCGCAAGCGTCATGCCCGCGGCACCGGCTGCCGAGAGAAACTGACGCCGCGACATGCCTTCGTATGCGTTTGCCAGCCAATCTTCTACCATAGGTGTCTCCTTATTGTGGCACACCTCATTATTTCATTGAGTGCAGGCCGATGCAGTTCCCCTCTGAATCTGCAAGGTGCCCGATGAAGCCGTATTCTCCTATGCTCATCTTCGGATTCAGGACCCTGCCGCCGCTCCTGGCAACCCTTTGGAGAACACCTTCGATGTCTTCCACGCTGAAGTAGATGATAATCCCTGTGCCGGACGGAACATGGTGTTCACCCTGCACGAGTGACCCCGCGGCTCCAGGAGCATTGTTCTCCATGGGAAACCAGGCCATGTGCAAAGGCCCCACCTCATAGAGTTCAAGGGCTACGCCGAAGACACTTTCATAGAATCTCCTGGCGCGAGCCATGTCTGCAACGGGGATTTCGAACCAATTCACCGGGTTCATCGCAGCCTTCTTTGTCGCAACACTGTTCCCTCTCAATCAACATTATACACTGCTCACCATTTGCTGTGTCGGGAGGATGGTATTGTCCGCTCCAATGGATTAACGCCACTAATCTCATAGGCTGTCAACACTCAAGGATTCGGACCGCAGCCTCCGCGAAGCACAAGATGCTTCACGGGCAACCGCCCCGAAATATCACAAGGGAGAACTTCCCCCGGCCTGGCAGAAAACTGCTTGTGAAATCCTTTCTGGGTGTGGTATTATTATCGGTAAGATCTTAGAAGTTTTTGCGTTGGGAATGGGCCACAAAGACTTTTTGGTAATGTGGCCCGTTTTTTGTTGGCTGCTTCTGAGATTTTAGTCTAAGAAAAAGGAGGTATCCAACATGGCGCAAGGAACTGTGAAGTGGTTCAACGACAGCAAGGGTTTCGGCTTCATCACCAGTGAAGACCGTACTGATGTCTTTGTTCACCACACGTCCATCCAGGGCAATGGCTTTAAGAGCCTTGCCGAGGGTGACAAGGTCAGCTTCGACACCGAAAAGGGTCCGAAGGGCCCCAAGGCTATCAACGTCGTCAAACTCTAATCAACCCACAAGGCCCCTCCCCCGGGAGGGGCCTTCTCTTTTGGAGGGCCCCCATGATCCACAGCGGACAAGCAGCGGCGCGGCTGGCGAGAATCGAGGAGGAACGGGAAGCAGGCACTTTGGCTGTCCGGTATCCGGAGGTTGAGAAGATTATCGTCAGGATGACGCACTGGCAGCACGGCATCAAATCGATTGTGAGGAACCGGTGGTTCTTTCCCTCCAGCTTCGCCGTTTTCAAGATGAGCTGCTTATCGAGGGACTGTGTTGATGGCGGGTTCGACATGAGCCGGATCATCACGGAGATGATCAGGAGCCGCAGTCGTGCCAGGACGGGAGAGCTCGACTGCGAGGGCAACGAATCGAAAGCCTGTCCGGCTCATGTGGCGTACGAGATCGTCATTGCCTACCTGTAACACGCTTCACAGGCCCTCGCTGCCTGCGAGAGCCTATCTACGATTCGCACAGTTTCAGCCGATCCCCGAAGTAAGCTCTTGAAAGAAGGACTAGTGGACCAGGTCTTTCTGTTTCATGAGCGCATAGACAGGGAGGTCTTCGAGAACACCCCTTTCCGCCAGTGAAGATTGCACCTCAATGTGAAGAACTCGGATATGAACGATAAAGCCGGAACAAAGAATCAGCTCACAAGACAGTTGGAAGAACTGCGCTACCGAATTGCTCACCTGGAAGCCGTTGAGGAGATGTATAAGAGGGCAGATGTTGAGAGAGGGGAGGCTCGCAGATTCGCTGAGAATGTTATAGAAACAGTGCGTGAGCCCCTTGTGGTGCTGGACGCAAACCTCAGGGTCCTCTCAGCGAACCGTAGCTTCTATGAAACGTTCAAAGTGACACCTGAAGAAACCATAGGGAGCTTTATCTACGATCTTGGAAACCGTCAATGGGATATTCCCTCGCTTCGGACGTTGCTTGAGGATATTCTTCCGGGAGATACCAACTTCAATGACTATATGGTTGATCATGTATTTCCGACCATCGGACACAAGATAATGTTACTCAACGCACGCCAGATCAGGCGGGAGGACCCCGGCAAGGAGATGCTCCTCCTCGCCATTGAGGACATCACGGCGCGCAGCGTTGCCGAGGAAAATGTCGAGAAGGCAGTCGCTGAATTGATGCGCTCCAATGCCGACCTGGAACAATTTGCGTATGTTGCCTCACACGATCTGAAGGAGCCTCTCCTCGTTATTGCAGTTGATCTGAAGCTTCTGCAGCGGCTCTGCAAGGCAGCGGCCGGATCAGAGGTGGACGGACTTATTGCGGATGCCCTAAACAGGGCGACACAAATGCAGGCACTCGTCAGAGCTCTGTTGGCCTATTCACGTGTCAGCGCCAGCACCAAGAACTTCAAGCAGATTGACTGCGCTGCTGTCCTGAACCGTGTGCTTGAGAATCTGCGGGTCACTCTCGTGGAGAGTGGGGCAGCGGTATCCCATGACGTTCTTCCCAACGTGACGGCCGATCCCGTTTTGTTGCATCAGCTGCTGCAAAACCTCATCACGAACGCCGTAAAGTTTCGTGGTGAGGAGCTGCCGCGTATTCATATATCGGCACGGCGTGGGGAGAAGGAATGGGTATTCTCCGTTCGTGACAATGGGGTTGGCATCCCGATGGAGGACGCTGGACGGATATTTCAAATGTTTCAGCGTCTGCACAAAGACGAATATCCCGGCACGGGCATTGGCCTGGCAACCTGCAAGAGGATCGCGGAACTGCACGGCGGCCACATCAGGGTAACCTCGGCGTTGGGCAAGGGGTCAACATTCTCTTTCACTATTCCAACAAGAGAGGAAGACAGCTTCTCGTATACATAGGGATGTAAGGATGGGTCAGTATGAGTGACGATTCTATTTGCTTCGGTTACCACCACTTGCACCGGTCTTCTTACTCTCTTCCGACTCCTTTACTTCCTGGCAGTCATGGCAGAGGGGTGCGAACGGCATAGCGGCAAGACGCCTCTCTTCAATCCCTTCTCCACACTCCGCGCA
>Ga0316622_100000375_pt1 | contig 25258 bp, 11 predicted proteins | sample OWC_Aug_OW2_C1_D_FD_207646 | JGI IMG/M metagenome (GOLD analysis project Ga0316622, IMG submission 207646) | Wetland soil microbial communities from Old Woman Creek delta, Ohio, United States - OWC_Aug_OW2_C1_D5_C | ecosystem: Environmental > Terrestrial > Soil > Wetlands | place: USA: Ohio... | reverse complement strand
TCCGTTCGTCGATCACGACCTGAGCGTCAGCTATTGCGAGTTGTGCGGCTACGGTTACGTCACGGTCATCGTCACCAACCCCTATTCCGGGGCGACCATGACCAACATCCGGGTCGTGGAGAACCTCGGAAGCTCCGGGCTGACCTATGCAGCGACCGCCCCGACCCCGGTACGCTACAGCATCAACGGCGGACCCCTGCAGCCCGGTGCCGCCCCGAGCGTCAGCGGCACTAACGGCTCGGTCCTGACCTTCAACCTCACGGGCATCAGTCTCGATTCCAGCCCCGGGGCGGGCAATGACGGCGACACCATTGCCATCACCTTCGCCGTGGCGCGTGCCACCGCGCTGACCGATGAGGGGCTGGTCACGGCCAATCGCACCATCCAGGCGACCGTGACCTTCAACACCGATTCCGCCTGCGGCGATTCGCCGCAGAGTGTGTCGGATGTCCTGCCGCTGCGCGAACCGATCCCGCGGGTCTTCAAGACGGGCCGCAACGTCGATGCCCTTCAGACGGCCTACACCAATCCGGTTTACGGCAACATCAACGATGATCTGATCTGGCGCATCCAGGTCCAGAACTCCGGTCTGGCCGACCTGCAGGACCTGCGTTTCGACGACCTGATGCAGGCCGGCAACATGGTGATCAACTACGCCTGCCCGACGGCGGCGAGCGCCGACGCGGTCGCCAACAACAACGGGGTGCGGCCGGGCGGTTCGCCGTGCGTCAACGCCAGCAACACCATCCCTGACTTCGACGTCGACAACCCGTTCGGCAACCCGGGCAACGATTCGCCGGACCTGGTCGATGTGCGGCGCGGCAGCAGCGCCTTCATCTACCTGGTCGGCAAGATCACCAGCTCCTGCGCCACCAGCAAGACCAATACCGTCTCCGACATCCAGTGGGGTTGCCAGATCGATACCCCGGCCGGCGGCATCACGGCGACGTCTACCGGCACGACGCCGGCCAGTGCCGTGGCGCGTCTGTACACGCTGTACGGCGAGCGCGCGCCGCTCGAGGTCGAGCGCCGGCTGACCGGCACCAACACCTCCCAGCCGGTCGGCAGCAAGGGCACGATGACCATCACCATCCGCAACCGCACCGGCGGCACGGTGAAGAACATCACGCTGCGCGACGTGCTGCCGCCCGAGTACGTCATGGATCCGACGTATACGCCCACGGTCCGCACCGTCCACGTGAGCCCGGTCTACGGGAACTACCCGGGCATGACCGACAACATCGTCTGGACCAATCCGGTGCCCGGGACCTTCCCGCTCACGACCACCAACCCGACGGTGCCGCTCGGCAATACGACGCCCGAGTTCACACTGACCAGCACCGGCTGCTCGATCGGGCCGTGCGCGGCCGAGGTCCACCCGCTCTACGCCGATCAGCGGAACATGCTGCGCCACGGCGACAATCTGGAGATCGTGTTCCGCGTGGTGCTGGTCCGCCCGGCCTCCTACGACCGCGTCGCCAACCTCGATGTGCGCGAGGAGGCGCCGAACAGCGACCCGCCCGGTACCGATCCCGCCCATCAGACGACCCTGACCAACACCCTGACGGTGGAGTTCGACACCTTCTGCGCGACCCAGCCGCACCAGACCCTGACCTTCACCGGCAACGGCACCGCCACCAACGGCAGCGCCATCCCGGCCAATCCGGAAGACCTCGACGTCGACATCTCCGGCACCGAGCTGGTCTTCATTCTCACCAACAACCCGGCCCAGCCGCTGACCCTGCCGGTGCGGGTGACCAACCGCGGCGGCCACGACGCCCGCGACTGGCGCGTGTTCGTCAGCTTCGGTGCCACCATGCAGGTGCAGACCGCGCCGGCCGGCTGCTCGGTGATCGCGCTGTCCGGCTCGCCGCCGCAGCCGGCGCCGTGGAAGGCGTGGATATTGCCGGCGCCGATCCCGGCCACTGCCACCGTCTACCAGTGCACGCAACCGGCGGTCATCACCCCCGGCCAGACCGTGTCGCTCGATTTCACCGTCATCAAGACCAGCGACCCGGTGCGCATCGCGCTCGACGACCTCAGCTTCCGCGCCGACGTGGTCGGCGAGATCACGTTGAGCAACGGCACGCCGCTGTGGTTCCCGGCGCCGATCGTGCGCGCCGACGGCCAGCTCGACCGTGCCAACAACTATTCGCTCGACGCCATCCGCGCGCGCGTCATCGGCTTCAACCTGCTCAAGTCCCAGCTCGGTTATTGCACCGAGAACAACAGTCCGCTGCCGGCGCTGCCGGACCGGTATGTGCAGATCGGCGAGGACTGCTCGTTCCACATCGACACCGGCGGCTGGTTCGGCTTCGAGACCCCGGGCTTCACCTACATCGCGGTGCAGGACATCCAGGTGTTCGACCAGCTGCCGGACGGGCAGGGTTACATCTCGTCCACCGATCCGTACGCCACCGGCACCACGCTCGGCATCCTCGGCATCAGTCTCAACCCGGCCGGTCTCACCCCGCTAGACGAGGGCTGGATCGACTGGACTTTCAACACCGTGGTGCCGGGCGAGCGCATCACCGTCAAGGATGAGTGGTTCCGGGTCGACATGACCTCGCGCATCCTGAACGACCCGATCGACAGCTCGGCGGCACCCAACCAGCACGCAGCGCCCAGCACCAACGTGCTGAACTCGTACTTCCAGGCGGTGTTCATGAACGAGAACCTCGTGCCGCCGGCCGAGGAAGTCTTCAATCTCGGCCCAAGCACGGTCGGTTACCCGATCGAGGCGGTGCGGCGCGTGAGTCTCACCGTCACCGAGCCGCGCCTCCTGATCACCAAGGCGGTGTGTAACGAGGCCCTGTACGGCGCCGGGCCGGCGTGCAGCAATTTCGTGGCACTGGCCAACAACGGCGATGCCCGCAACTCCTACATCTACCGGGTCACGCTCACCAACGAGGCCGCGGCCAGCGGTGTCACGCGCGCGCCGGCCTACGACGTCATCAGCACCGACCTGCTCGATGCCAGCGACCTGGCCTATGTGCTGCCGTTCAATGCCGACGGCCTCGACAACGACGGCGACGGCCTGATCGACGCCGCCGATACCGACGGCGAGGGCGCGATCAGCGACAACACCGTCAAGAACGGCCTGCCGGCCCAGATCACCTTCCAGTACACCCACAGCAACGCCCTGCAGCGCCTCAACGCCGGTCAGACGGTGACCCTGTACTACCGCGTCGACTTCGACGACGACGCCGCGCCGCGCCAGCAGTTCACCAACCGCGTGTCGGCCAGCTACGACAGTCTCACCGGCCCGTCCGGCAACCAGAACCCGCCGCAGCGGCCGAACAGCGACAAAGGCGGCGCGCGCGCCTACACCACGGCGACCGCCACCTCGACGGTTGAAATCATCCCGGTGCTGACCCAGCCGAAGACCATCACCCGGTTGTCGGCCACGCCGGTCGCGCCTGCGAGTCCGCAGCCGGTGGCGATTGGTGAGGAGGTTGAGTATGAGCTGGTCACCCGCCTGCCGGTCGCCCTGCTGCGCAACTTCGTGATCCGCGACCAGCTCCCGGCCGGTATCCGCTGCGCCGAGGCGCCGGTGATCAACCTCAATGCTGGCGAGTATGCGGCTGCCGGCTTCGTTCCGGGCGGCGTCATCACTCCGACCTGCACCAGCAATCTGGTGGAGTGGAACTTCGGCGACCAGCGCGTCACCCAGGGCACGACCAACAACTACTTCGACTTCAAGGTCCGGTTCATCGCCCGGGTCGACAACAGCGCCACCAACAACAGCGGTACGCTGATCCGCAACGGTGGTACGGCGACCAACGTCACCGCGACCTATGTCGACCAAGTCGGCAGCAACGTAACCCTCACCTTCGGCGAGGCGGCGATCGTTGTGCGGGAGCCGAACATCGTGCTCACCAAGCAGTTCGCGGTCGCGAGCGCCGACGCCGGTGACGTACTCACGGTCACGGTCCGGGCCACCAATACCGGCAACGGCACCGCCTACAACCTGCAGGTGCTCGACGATCTGACCGGGAAGGACCTGACCTACCTCGGCAGCCTCGGTGGCAGCGATCCGCCGGATGTCGTCGACACCACCACCCTCGGGGCCAACCAGCCGATCTTCCGCTGGAACGCCACCAACCCGGACTTCGCTATCGCTCCGGGTGCTACCGTCATCTTCACCTTCCAGGTGCGCGTCGACGAAGCGGCGCAGCCCCAGGAGCTCCTCGACAACACCCTGCAGGCGCGCTGGAGCTCGCTGCCCGGCCAGTCGACGGCGCTCAACAGCACCGGCCTGATCGGTCCGGACGGCAGCCTCACCGGGTTGCGCAACGGTGCGCTGCCGAACGCCGGCGATCCGATCAACGACTACGAAACCACCGCCACCGCCTCGGTCACGGTGCCGACGGTCACGGTCACCAAGACCGAGCTTACGCCGGAAACCGTGCTCCCGATCGGCGCGCACAAGCACTATCAGATTGAAATCTCGTTGCCGGAAGGAACGACTAACAGCCTTATCGTACGGGACAATTTGGCTGCCGGTAGCGTCAGCTATTTCCTGACAGATGATGCGGCGTTCGGCATTACCTATGAGTTCGTCGGTATCGCCAACATCAATCCCAGCGGGGCGGTGCCGGGTTCGTTTAACTCGTATCCCTCCAACAACCAATCGGGCGTAGTGACATGGGATATCGGAACGGTTGTCACTGCTGCAGAGGATGATACAGCGGCGAGCAATATCAGGCCCGCCATTCGTATCAAGTACTACGTACGCGCCAACAACGATACCGACACCGACGCCGGCGACACCCTTCAGAACGTCGTTACCCTGAACTGGACGCACGGCGAGACCAGCGCGACACAGACCGCCGCCGCGACTGCGCCGCTAGTCACGGTCGTGGAGCCGATGCCGCTGACGCTCACCAAGATGGTCGGCAACGTGACACCGGGCAAGCTGCCGGGCGATTCACCGGTGATGGGCGACACCCTCGAATATTCGCTCGTCCTGCAGAACAACGGCAGCTCCACGGCGTTCGATGTCAATCTGGTCGATAACATGCCGACCGGCGTGGAGCTGAGTGCGGCGTTTACGCCGACCGCCACCATCAGCGGTACGCCGGTTGCCGGGTTCGTGCCAATCCCGGCCGGTGCGCCGGCCGGTCCGTTGGTATGGGGCCGCGGCAATGGCGACGGTTCGCTCGATGTGCCGGCCGGGTCGACTCTGGTGCTGCGTTACCAGGCCACAGTGCTGGCGGTCATCGACCCGAGCGGCCTGATCCAGAACGGCGTGCTGGCCGACTGGACCTCGCTCGAGGGCGTGAGCCCCTACGAGCGGACCGGCGCCGGCTGCCCGACCATCACCGCGCCCAACGACTACTGCCTCGGTCCGGTATATGCCAGCGTGATCGGCCTGCAGCCGGTGATCGAGTTCCAGAAGATGGTCACCAACCTGACGACGGGTGAGGTCGAGTCCGCGGGAGTCACGGTCAGCGCCACACCCGGAGACCGGCTGCGCTACCGCCTCACCATCAACAACCTCGGCAGCTCGCCGGTAACCAACCTGTCGCTGGTCGACGAGCTCGACCGGTTGAACGGCGCGCCCATGTTCGTGCCCGGCACGCTCACCATCGTGTCGGCGTTGCCGCCGGGCGTCGATGCGAGCAACACCAGCGCGACCGGCGGCGCGCAGGGTACCGGCCTGCTGGACATCCGCAATATCAGCTTCGACCCGTCCGGCGGCGCCAACACCTCGCTGGCGGTTGATTTTGAGGTCCAGCTGGCACTGGCAATCGCCGACGGCACGACCGTCAACAACCAGGGCCAGTCGTACCTGTCCGGACTCTTGTATTCCAACAGCGACGACCCGTTCGTCACGTCGACCCCGCCGGTCAGTGACCCAACCCCGGTATCGATCAGCTCGGCACCCGCGTTCCAGGTATTCAAGGCGTCGGACGATCTGACCGGCGACCCGGCCGAGCTCATGCCCGGGGACACGCTGCGCTACACCATCACGGTCAAGAATGTCGGCACCGAAAATGCGACCGGCGTCAGCCTGCGCGACGCGATCCCGGCCAATACCACCTACGTCGCCAACAGCACCACGCTCAACGGCGCGACCCAGGCCGACGTATCGGGCACCTCGCCGCTGGTCGGCGGTCTCCCGATCAACGCGCCCGCCCCGGAGGACACGCCGGGCTTCCTGCGCGCCGATGCCACGGCCACGACCGCGAATGTGGCGACCATCACCTTCGACGTGGTCATCAACGCCGGTGTCCCGAATGCCACGGTGATCTCCAACCAGGGCTTCGTGAACGGTTCCGGCGCGGGCGGCCCGGTACCGGAGCAGCCGTCCGACGATCCGGCCACGCCGGCCGCCGACGATCCGACGCTCGATATCGTCGGCAATGAGCCGTCCATCTATGCGCTCAAGACCGTGCAGCTCCTGCAAGACTTCGGGACGCCGGGCATCGTCGATGTCGGGGACGTGCTGCGCTACACCTTCACCATCACCAATTCCGGCACCAAGGAGGCGACCGGGGTCGCGCTGGCCGACCAGCTGCCGAACGACACCACCTATGCCAACTCCTTCCTGCTGAACGGGATCGCGGTCTCTGGCGCGTTCCCGCCGGCTCAGCCGGGCGGGGTCGCGATCAGCTCCGCGGATCTGACGCCGCCGCTGCCGGCGCCGGGGGCCGGCACCCTGTCCGCGGGCGGCGTGGCAACGGTCACCTTCAACGTTACGGTCAGCAGCATGCCGTCGACGGTTCCGCCCAATCCGTCGATTCCGACGATCAGCAACCAGGGCACGATCACCAGCGTCGAGCTGCCGTCGCTGCTGACCGATGCCGACGGTGACCTGAGCAACGGCTACCAGCCGACCCAGATCGTGGTCGGCGGCTACCAGGGGCTGGTGATCAGCAAGCAGGTCACGGTGGTCGGCGGCGGTGCGGTGCTGGTGGGCGAGCAACTCGAATACACCGTCACCGTCCGCAACATCAGTCTGCTCCCGGCCACCAACGTGGTCATCACCGACGTCGTGCCGGCGCTGCTGACCTACGTCGCCGGTTCGGCCACGCTCAATGGCGCGACCGGCGGTGTCAGCTATGACGGCGTGACCAGGACGATCACCGCCGACTATGCCACCACCTACGGCGACCTGGCGCCGGGCGCCAGCGCGGTGCTGCGCTTCCGCGCCACCATCACATCCGGCACCACCGGCGACACCATTACCAACACCGCCGACGTGACGTGGAATGCCGGGACCCAGAACGCTTCGGCCAGCGTGTCGGTGGATATCGGTGGCATCCTCGGCAGCGGCATGCTGAGCGGTCGCGCCTGGCACGACGCCAACCACGACGATGTGTTCGACAGCACCGAGCTGGCACTTGCCGGCTGGACCGTGCAGCTGTACCGCAACGGCACGTTGATCGTCAGCACGCCGACCGACGTCAACGGCCAGTACACGATCGCCAGTCTGGTGCCCAACTTCGGCACCGCCAATCAGTACGAGTTGCGTTTCCTGGCCCCGGGTGCGAGCGCCACGACCGCCAAGCTTGGCATGGCGGATTCGGCGTTCACGAACGACCTGCAGCGCATTTACAACATCGTCGTGTATTCGGGCAGCAATCTGCAGAACCTGAACCTGCCGATCGACCCGGACGGTGTCGTGTACAACTCGGTGCTGCGCACGCCGCTGGCTGGCGCGACGCTCGACCTGATGCGGGTCGACGTGGACCCGATTATCGGTGAGTCGCTCGTGGCGGTGCCCGCGAGCTGCTTCGGTGATACTGCCCAGCAGGGTCAGGTGACGCTGGCGAGCGGCTACTACCGGTTCGATATCAACTTCAGCGACCTGGTCCAGTGTCCGAGCAACGCGGACTACGTCATCCAGGTCACGCCGCCCGGCGGTTTTGCCACCGGACTGTCGGTGCTGATCCCGCCGGCCACCAGTGCGGCCACGACCGGGTATTCCGTGCCGGCGTGTTCGGCCGACGCGATCCCGGGTGCCTACTGCGAAGCCCAGGCTTCGGAGTTCGCACCCGCCCTCAGTGTCCCGGCGGCCTCGCCTGGCACGGTGTACTACCTGCGCCTGACCCTCGCGGACAGCAGTACGCCGCGTGAGATCGACAGCCAGTTGTTCAACAATCACCTGCCGATCGATCCGCAACTGGGCGCGGGCACGGTAAGCCTGGTCAAGACCTCGCCGCTGGTCAACGTCAACCGCGGCCAGCTGGTGCCGTACACCATCAGCTTCCGCAACTCGCTCGGTGCGACCCTGCCATCGGTGCGCATCGTCGACACCATGCCGGCGGGGTTCAAGTACGTACCGGGCTCGGCGCAACTCGACGGCGTGGCGCTCGAACCGGTCCAGAACGGACGCGAGCTGACCTGGCCGAACCTGAGCCTGGCGAGCGACACCCAGCACACCCTCAAGCTGCTGCTGATCGTCGGCGCCGGTGTCGGCGACGGCGAGTACGTCAACCAGGCGCAGGCCTTTGTCGGCAGCACTACCGGCAGCGCCGTCTCGCCCGTCGCCACCGCCACCGTACGCGTCGTCCCCGACCCGACCTTCGACTGTACCGACGTAATCGGCAAGGTGTTCGACGACAAGAACGCCAACGGCTACCAGGACAAGGGCGAGCCGGGCCTCGGCGGCGTGCGGGTCGTGAGCGCGCGCGGCCTGATCGCGACCACCGACAAGTACGGCCGCTACCACATCACCTGCGCGGTGGTGCCGAACGAAAACCGCGGCAGCAACTACATCCTCAAGCTCGACGAGCGCTCGCTGCCGAGCGGCTACCGCGTGACCACCGAGAACCCGCTGGTCAAGCGCGTTACCCGCGGCAAGATGATGAAGTTCAATTTCGGGGCCGGTGTGCACCGCATCGTGCGCCTCGACATCTCGGACGCGGTGTTCGAGCCGAACAGCACCGAGATGCGGCCACAGTGGCGGCCGCGCCTCGGCATCCTGATCGAGGAGCTGAAGAAGGCGCCGTCAGTGCTGCGGCTGTCGTACCTGGCCGACGTCGAGGAGGTCGAGCTCGCCAAGCGTCGCCTCGACAGCGTGAAGGGCGAGATCGACGCGAAGTGGGAGGACGTCAGCGGCGGCTACGTGCTGCCGGTCGAGACCGAGATCTACTGGCGCCGCGGTGGGCCGCCGGACCGCGGCGGGTTGGGCCATGACTAGCGCACGGCAGCCACGCCGGGGCGTGCGGATCGGGCTCGCGCTGCTCGCGGGCCTGGCGTCCGCGCCGCTCGCGGCCGAGACCGCGCTGGTCGAGGCCGGCACCCCGGGGGCGATCGTCGAGGGCCACGTGAGCCCGGACGAGTCGCGCACCCCGTGGGTGAGCGAGAACCCGGACGAGACCAGGGGCGACACCGTGGAGGTCCGCCAGGTGCTGGCCCAGGACGTGAAGACGGTCAAGCTCCAGAACGTCGTGCCGCCGATCCGCTTCGCCTCCGGCGAGGCGGCGATCCCGCCCGACTACATCGGGCGGCTGCGCGCGATCCTCGACGGCATGAAGGACCGCACCAACGTGCGTCTGCACTTCGTCGGCCACGCCGACAACCAGTTGCTGTTCGGCCAGCTCAAGGACACCTACGGCGATAACCTGACGCTGTCGCGCGAGCGCGCCGGCACGGTGGCCGAGTACTTCCAGAAGGCGCTCGGCCTGCCGCCGGAGTCGATCTCCTACGAGGGCATGGGCGAGTCGAAGCCGGTGGCCAGCAACGCAAGCGAGGCCGGCCGCGCGCGCAACCGGCGCGTCGAGGTCGAGGTGTGGTACGACGAGGTGAGCGAGAAGCTGGTCGAGAAGGAAGTCGTCATCGCCGAGGAGATCAACCGCGTCAAGGTCTGCCGGGTGGAGACGGTCTGCAAGCTGCGCTACAAGGAAGGCCACGCCAAGCGTGCGCGCATCAAGAACCTGGTCGCACCGCTGCACTTCGACGACGAGACCGCCGGCATCCCGGAGGAGTTCCTGCAGGCGATCCGCCGCTCGCTGGCCGATCTCGGCGACAAGCAGAACGTGGTGGTGAAGTTCGTCGGCTTCACCGACAACGGGCCGCTCGGCGCGCGCGAGGAGCGCATCTACGGCACCCATCTCGGCCTGTCCAAGGCGCGCGCGCGCCGCGCCTCGCTGGCGGTGCAGGACGCGCTCGGTCTGTCGTCGGCCGCCTTCGAGGTGGACGGCAAGGGCGCGGCCCAGCCGATCGCCTCCAACGACAGCGACAAGGGCCGCGCCCTCAACCGCCGCGTGGAAGTGGAATTCTGGCACGACGACGCCCTGCAGGAGCTGAGCGACGAGCCGCAGCTGTGCCCGGAGGATGCCGGCGCCGAGACCGTGGCGCGCGTGTATGAGCCACCCTCCGGCGGCTTCCGCCCGATCCGGTTCGAGGCCGGCAAGCCGGTGCTCGAGCCGGGGCTCACCGACCGCCTGCGTAATGCGATGGCCGACCTGCAGGGCAAGGCCAATGTGCGCCTGCGCTTCATCGGCTACACCAGCAACGAGCGCCTCGATCGCCGCACCGCCATGGTGTACGGCGACGACATCGGCCTGTCGGCCTCGCGCGCGCGCCGCGCCATGGAGTCGGTCAAGGGCGCGCTCGGCCTCAAGGAGGCGCAGGCCGAGTTCGAGGGCCGCGGTTACGTGCAGTCGGCCGACGTCGTCAACACCGGCTTCGTCGAATCCGACGACTCGCGGGTCGAGGTCGAGGTGGTGTACGACGAATTGGCGGCGCTCGACGACAGTGACGGCCTCGACATCACCCGCCTCACCCGCGAAGTGGTGCCGCAGGACCCGCTGGCGCTCAACACCATGCGCATCACCGTCGACGGCAAGCCGCTCGACGACCCGGGCAAGAGTGTCGCCGACATTCAGCGCTGCACCGACGTGGCGCTCAGCAAGGCCGACATCCAGTTCAAGTTCGACGACGGCGACCTCAAGCCGCGCCTCAACGTCAGCGCCTGGCCGGCGAGCGTGCGCTACGCCGACGACCCGGCCACCGACGTCCCGGAGAACCTGGTGCGCTTCCGCGTGTACAGCAACTACCCGGCGCTGATCCAGGCGGCCGAGGTGCGCATCTTCGACGAAGACCAGTCGGAGCGCGACACCCCGCTGGCGGTGGTGGCCGCCGGTGCGGACGGCATCGCCGAGTGGCAGGCGGCGCTGGACCCGCCGAGCGCGCCGGCGCGCAACCTCAAGTACGTGCTGCGCGTCTACGACCGCGACGGCCGCTTCGACGAAACCAAGGCGCAGCCGTTGTGGGTGATCGACTCGATCGCATCGGAGACGACGGAGGCGGACGTCGGCAAGGAACTGCTGGTCGGCTACGGCGAGAACCGCCTCGGGACCGAGAACATCCCGAAGCGCGGCGGCACGGTCAAGGTGCAGGGCAGCAGCATCCCGAGCGGCCACAGCGTGTGGGTGGCCGGGCGCGCGGTGCCGGTGGCCGCCGACGGCCAGTTCGTGGCGGAAGCGTTCCTGCCGCCCGGGCTGCACACCGTGGAAGTGGCGGTGCTCGACCCGGCCGGCAACGGCCAGCTCTACCAGCGCGACCTGGCGCTGCGCAAGAGCGACTGGTTCTACGTCGGCATCGCCGACCTGACCGTCGCCTACGACGACACCACCGGCCCGGCGCGGCTCGTCACCCAGGACGAGACCCAGTACAACAACGAGCTCAGCTATTACGGGCGCCTGGCGTTCTACACCAGCGGCAAGTTCGCCGAAGGTTGGGGCCTGACCGCCAGCGCCGACACCCTCGAAGGCCCGACCGACGACCTGTTCAGCAACTTCCTCGACAAGTCGCCGGGCGCGCTGTTCCGGCGCATCGACCCGGACTACTACTACCCGACCTACGGCGACGACGGCACGGTCGAGGAGGGCGCGCCGACGCTCGGCAAGTTCTACCTGAAACTGCGCAAGGACCAGAGCTACGGCCTGTGGGGCAACTTCAAGGTCGGTTACCTGGAGAACGACCTGGCGCACGTCGACCGCGGCCTGTACGGCGCCAACCTCCACTACCAGACGCTCGCCACCACCAGCTTCGGCGAGCAGCGCTTCATGCTCGACAGCTTCGCCGCCGAGCCCGGCACCATCGCCGGGCGCGACGAGTTCCTCGGCACCGGCGGCTCACTCTATTACCTCCGCCACCAGGACATCCTCACCGGCTCCGAGCGCGTGCGCATCGAGATCCGCGACAAGGACTCGGGGCTGGTGCTCGGGGTGAAGAACCTCACCCCGGTGCTGGACTACAGCGTCGACTACATCCAGGGGCGGATCGTGCTCTCCCAGCCGCTCTCGCCGCTGGCGAGCGACAACCTGCTGGTGGTGAGCGACACCGCGCCTGGCAACCTCGCCTACCTGGTGGCGCGCTACGAGTACACCCCGGGCTTCACCGAGCTCGACGCGGTGGCGGTCGGCGGCCGCACCCAGGCGTGGCTCACCGACTTCCTCAAGATCGGCTTCACCGCCGATGAGAACGAGCAGGCCGGCGAGACCAGCGCGCTGCGCGCCACCGACCTCACGCTGCGCAAGAGCGCCGACTCGTGGCTGAAAGTGACCTCCGCGCGCAGCGAGGGGCCGGGGCAGACCTCGGAGTGGTCGAACGACGGCGGCTACAACTTCAACACCGTCGGTCTGCCGACCGGCACCGACCTGAGCGCCGATGCCTCGCGTGTGGAGGCCAGCGTCGGGTTCGGCGACCTCGTCAAGGGTGCCCCCGGCCGCCTTACCGCCTACAGCCAGAACCTCGGCGCCGGTTACTCGGCCCCGGGGCTCACCACCGCCACCGACACCCGCCAGGTCGGCGCGACCCTGCAGACCCCGCTCGGGTCACGGGTGAGCCTTAATACCAAGTTCGACCAGACCGAGCGCGACCAGGGCCTCAACACCAGCGCCACCGAGGTCGATCTCGGCTATCAGCTCACCGACCACTGGCTGGTAAGCGCCGGTGTGCGCAGCGACAGCCGCGAGGACAACTCCCCGGTGGTGCCGTTGACGCAAGTGGAGGGCGACCGCACCGATGCCGTGGTGCGCGCGACCTACGACTCGCGCGCGCGCTGGCAGGCCTACGGCTTCGTGCAGGACACCGTGGCCACCGACGGCAACCGCGGCGAAAACGGCCGCGTCGGCTCCGGCGGTGCCTACCGCCTCACCGACCGCTTCAAGCTGAACGGCGAGGTCTCGGGTGGTGATCTCGGCACCGCCGGCCGGTTCGGCACCGAGTATCTGTATACCGACCGCACCAGCCTGTACCTGAACTACCTGCTGGACAGCGAGTCGGCCGACACCGGCGTGCGCTCGAACAAGGGCAGCCTGGTCTCGGGCGTGCGCAGCCGCTACTCCGACGCCGTCAGCGTCTACCTCGAAGAAAAGTACACCCACGGCGACGTGCCGACCGGTCTCACGCACGCCGCCGGCGTCGACCTCGCGCCCAACGACCGCTGGAATTTCGGCACCAGCTTCGACACCGGCACGCTGCGCGATCCGCTCACCGGCGCCACGATGGAGCGCAGCAGCCTCGGGCTGCGGCTCGGCTACGGCCACCAGAAGGTCAGCTTCACGAGCGCCGTCGAGTACCGCACCGACGCCACCCAGCAGCCGGACCTGAGCATCGCCGAGCGCGACTCGTGGCTGTTCAAGAACGGCCTCAAGTACCAGATCACCCCGTCGTGGCGCCTGATCGGCAAGCTGAACTATGCCACCAGCACCAGCTCGCTGGGCGAGAACTACGACGGCAAGTACACCGAAGCGGCGGTCGGCTACGGCTACCGGCCGGTCGACAACGACCGCCTCAACACGCTGTTCAAGTACACCTATTTCTACAACCTGCCGGTCACCGACCAGCTGACCGGCGCCAGCGTCGGCGGCGATTTCGTCCAGAAGAGCCATATCGTCTCCCTGGACGTGGTCTACGACCTCACCCGCAGCTGGACGCTCGGCACCAAGTACGCCTATCGCCTCGGGCAGTTGAGCATGGACCGGGTGAACCCGGAGTTCTTCGACAGCCACGCGCAGCTGTTCGTGCTGCGCGCCGACTGGGAGTTCATCCGCCAGTGGGAGGCGATGGTCGAGGCGCGCATGCTCGACCTGGCCGACGCCGGCGACCGCCGCGGCGGCTTCCTCACCGCCGTCTACCGACACATCGGCAATCACATGAAGGCCGGCGTCGGCTACAACTTCACCGACTTCTCCGACGACCTGACCGACCTGAGCTACGACAGCCAGGGCGTGTTCATCAACGTGATCGGCAAGATCTGATTAGTGGTCGACGGGCGCCGCGACAGCGGCGATCGGATCATTAGGAGGCGTCTGCCTGTTGCAGGAGGTACCGCGTCGGGTGTGCACGCACAGCTATGTTTTGCCTTGTTTAACAAGCCTGACAATCTCCCAGGCACCGTAAAGCATGAACACCACCGAAAACAGGATGCCCGACAGGGGATCTTTTCCTTTTTCGCCGCTTGTTAGAACTGGGAAGCCGGCCTGATACCAGCCTTGTGCGCTGACAATGAACCAATAGGTGCCGGCCAGGAACACGCAGACGGCAAACAGGCCCCTTAGTATTTTCAGCAATGACTTGCTCAAGCGTTTTGAGTCCTCAGCACAGAGATGTGCCGTGCCGGCCACCGAGACAACCGGAAACACGGTCCGCCGTCAACGGTGTCGTCGCGAGCGACGCATCGGCCGCGGTAGGGTGGGCACGCAGTGCCCACGCGGATACGGGATCGCTGCGCCCGGCAAAATAGCGCGTGGGTGTGAACGTTCCTGCTCCGCCGTGGTTGCCCCATGTGGGCCGTCTGTCAGTTACGGGGTAGGCAAAAGGCAAGACTTGACCCCGTTCGCTCCGTACAGCCGTATGCGCGGGCGCGGCGGTCAGGCACTGTTGAGGACATGTACGCCATAACCAAGTGCTGCCAGAAGGATGCCGGCGACCAACAAGGCCAGGTAATGCGAGCGTCGATGCGCGGAAAGGCCCGGAAAGATCACCGCGACCTCGGGCTTCCCGGGGCGGACATATACAGACACCTCGGCCCCCGGCGAAAATTGCTCCACCATCCTTTCGATGACCTTCTTGTCTGGACTCCAGATGCTCCTTGTATCGAGCGCGGCGCGGGTGCTTGAGAATGGGCGCCCGTGCGCCGTGTAGGTGAACACGACCTCCGGAAAGAAGTAGGTTTGACGAGAGATCTTGCTCACGGCCAAGGAATAGTCGCTGATCGTAGACGACTCGATTACGCCAGTCGTTCTTGTCCACCGCTGCGACTGCCTGGCATGCCACAACCAGTAGACCCCAAGTCCGGCGAGTCCGGCTCCGCCCGCCACGAGCACCAACCACGCCTCACCGCCCAGAAGAACAACGACAAGTCCGGCGAACGCGGCAGCGGGAAGTACCAGCGCCCCGGAGAGCAGATCACTGTTGCCGCCGAACATTTGTGTTATCGCTTCAACGATTGAGTTCAGGGACGCGCCGCTTGCGGCGCGTCCCCCGGGGACGAATGGTTGGGTCAGGCCGCGTCTTGAATGGCGAGCGACTGGAAGGCATTGCTTCGTGGGTGCGGTCGCATGCGCTAGACCGTGTTTTCCGACTTTTCGCGGGAGACCCGTCTTGTAAGATGCCTAGCCACCAAGAGTAGCACTATGCCAGGCACCAGAAGGGCCAGTGCTATCAACGCGAAGAACTCAACATCAGCGAACATGACTCCACGCCCATGTTGGATTCTTTCCGCTAACGCTGTTGCAGAGATGCCACCGGCAATTATCGCCAAAAGGCAAAGTAACGCCCCGAGAAGATAGAAGACAACTGAAATAGCCCTGGCGAATGACATGACTGTGCCGGGCCTAACGAGACTGTAGAAAAACCCCAATTATGGGGCCCCGCTCACCAGAACCGACACACGGCGATGAAACTACAGTTGTGTCGACGGATTTCAACGATTTGCGCGAACGCCTGACACGCAGACTCTGACGCGTTGTGTACTGCATTCCTGCTGCGATCCTGGACATTGTCTTTGCCTGTCGATTGAGCAAAAAAGGTCTTCGCCAAAGGGTTTTCCTACAGTCTCAACGTTCTAATTGAGGGGCGCGCCGCTTTTGGCGCGTCCCGCTCGAATGCAGTGTTAGGCATAGCTCAGCAGCCACAGGCACCTACTCCTTTGTACTCGAAGCTAATGCCTGATGGCAGCTTAATCGTAACTTCAGTAGCGATATCTGTGTACTCACAACCCTCATCCTTGGGCTTCGGGCAGGTGTTCTTGCCAGGGGAGTAGCGGACCTGAACCTCAAACTCTGATGATTGGTATGTGTCGGTAAACCAGCCAGAAGAATCGCCCTTGAGCGAGGCACCACTGTGGTGAGTGTGCGGGAGGATTTGTTCCTTTCCGCCAACGTGAAGGAAAAGTGGCGCTTCTCGTTCGAGTTCAGTGAATAAGTGCGGCTGGGTGGGAAACTCCTGATTTGAGCAAGCTACTCCGTTCAAACGTATTGAGCAGCCACATCCGAGGCGTTCGACAGGCACACACGCAAGCACGAGCTGATCCATGGATTGCGCTTTCACCGGCAACGAAAAAAAGCCGAGGAGGGCTGCAACGTAAAGAAGGTGGATTGGGGGTGACATGGATTTGCGATGCCTAACGTTCGCCATAACCGGCAGTGAAAAGCGGGGCGACGAAGGCGCGCCGCTTTTCACTGTCCGCGTTGATGGCGGTGTTAGGCATTTGTGTCAACGACCTCAATGATACTCTGGCGCTCTGCGCCACTATCATAAAGTTCGGTGATGGTTGCCCGACTATCGGTTAACTCCAGGTGTTGGAGTTTTGTTGTGCCTACGGAATAGAGCGAATCATCTTCGCCGTACAGCATGAAGTGTCCTCCGCTCATAGCCCACGTTGTGCTTTTCACCCGGAACGAGAATCGTACGTGAACTGTGGAATGTCTTTCAAAATCGGTTCCCGGGCGCCACGAAATAGCTTGGGACACTCTTACGAGTTTGCCATTTAGGGTTTCGATGAATTCGCCAAGCGCGATTGCGTCCTTTTGACGAGTGGCAGTTGATGTCATATGAATGCCTAACAGTGTATTAGACAGAATTCTGTATTTTCCGGAAATTCCGGTATTAGACAGAATTCTGTCTAAATCGGATTGCGATGCCAAGCGAGCGGGCACATAATTCCAGGCGCGATACGGATATCGCCCAATACAACAATATGCCAGGGAGGGTGTCATGGCTGACTCAGCCAAGTCCCGGTTCTGGGACAATTACATCGAAAAGACAAAGGCTTATAACCTCAAGCCGTCCACGGTTCGGTGGCACGTCAAGCATGCCGAAGCGTACATCAGGGCCCACACGGGGCGGCGATTGGCCACGCATGCGGCGGCGGACGTTGAGAATTATCTCAGGACAAAAGGCAGAAGCGCGCGGCTGACCGATTGGCAATTCGGTCAGTTGGTGCGGGCGTTGCAGATCCTGTTCGTCGACATGGTTCGCCTTCCCTGGGCGACGGAATTCCCCTGGCAGGGTTGGATAGACTCAGCCCGGGAACTGGAGTCGAACCACCCCACGGTGGCACGCGATGCCGAGAGCACTGAGCCGGGGGAACAGGGTGGCAGGGAGACCCGGGGTCGTTCACGCGACGTCGATCGACTGGTTACGCGATTCAAACAACAGCACCCGCGATATGCCGAGCGGTTGGTGGCGGAAGTGCGCGTGCGCCAGTACTCGATTCGCACCGAAAGGTCCTATTTGGAGTGGTTGGCGCGCTTCACGCAGCATCATGGCATGCGTGACCCGGCGGAACTGGATGGCGCCGCGCTTACGGCGTTTCTCGAACATTTGGTCGTGAAACGCCTGGTTTCCGCCAGTACGCAGAGTCAGGCGCTCAATGCGCTGGTGTTCTTCTACAAGCGGGTCCTGAAGAACGAGGGGATCGAGCTCGGCGCCTTCGCCCGCTCAAAGAAGCCGCGCCGGCTGCCGGTTGTGCTGACGCGCCAGGAGGTAGCCGCCCTGCTGGCGAGGCTCGACCACCCCGTATCATGGCTCATGGGCGGTCTGCTGTACGGCTGCGGGCTGCGCCTGATGGAGTGCGTGCGGCTTCGGGTCCAGGATGTGGATTTCGGCTATCAGCGCATCCTCATTCGCAACGCCAAGGGCGGCAAGGATCGCATCGTGCCGTTGCCGGGCCGGCTGATCGACGCGCTGCGCGAGCAGATACGCTCCGTCGAGCAGCAGCACCAGGAGGATCTGGCGTGCGGCCTGGGGTCCGTTTATCTCCCCGACGCGCTGGCGCGGAAATATCCGAACGCGGAGAAGGAGTTGATGTGGCAGTACCTGTTCCCGGCAACGCGCGTATCGACCGATCCGCGTTCCGGCAAGGCACGGCGTCACCACATTCACGAGAACAATCTGCAAAAGTACATCAAGGGGGCCGCCACGGCCGCCGGGCTGACGAAGCGCGTCAATTGCCACGCGCTGCGCCACTCGTTCGCCACGCACTTGCTTGAGTCCGGCTACGACATCCGCACCGTGCAGGAACTATTGGGGCATGCCGACGTGTCGACCACGATGATCTACACCCACGTCCTGAACCGGCCGGGAATTACCGTCGCAAGTCCGTTCGACCTGCTGTAGGCGGGCCAATTGACCGGTTCGTCAGCGGCTCAGAACGGCGGCTTCGCATCCGGCATCGTCGCCAGCACCAGCTCGCGGAAGCGCTGCTGGATGCGCTTGAGCGCTTGCTCGTTGTCGCCCTCGAAGCGGAATACCAGCACCGGGGTGGTGTTGGAGGCGCGCACCAGGCCGAAGCCGTCGTCGAAGTCGACGCGCAGGCCGTCGATGGTGGTGACCTTGGCGTCCGGGAAGCTGGCGCGCTTCAGCAGCCGCTCCATGAACACGTAGTGCTCGCCCTCGGCGAACTTGAGGTTGAGCTCGGGGGTGTTCACGGTGTTGGGGAGCGCGGCGAAGATCGCTTGCGGCGGGCGGGCGTCGCGCGACAGCAGCTCCAGCAGGCGCGCGCCGGTGTACAGGCCGTCGTCGAAGCCGTACCAGCGCTCCTTGAAGAAGGTGTGGCCGCTCATCTCGCCGGCCAGCAGCGCGCCGGTCTCCCTGAGCTTGGCCTTGATGAACGAGTGGCCGGTCTTCCACATGGTCGGTCTTCCGCCGGCGGCGGTGATCGCGGCCGGCAGGGTGCGCGAGCACTTCACGTCGTAGATGATCTCGGCGCCCGGGTGGCGGGCGAGCACGTCGCGGGCGTACAGGATCATCTGCCGGTCGGGCCAGATCACCGAGCCGTCCGGCGAGATCACGCCGCAGCGGTCGCCGTCGCCGTCGAAGGCGAGGCCGACGTCGTAGCCGCCCGTTTTGATTTCATTGATGAGGTCGACCAGGTTCTTCGGCTGGCTCGGGTCGGGGTGGTGGTTGGGGAAGGTGCCGTCGACCTCGCAGTAGAGCTCGGTCACGTCGCAGCCGAGGCGCCGGTAGAGCGGCGCCGCCAGCGCGCCGGCCACGCCGTTGCCGCAGTCGACGGCGACGCGCATCTTGCGCGCCAGCTTTACATCGCCGGCAATGCGCGCGAGGTAGTCCTCGCCGATGTCCTGGTGGGTGATCTTGCCCGCGCCACTGACGAGGTCGTTGGTCTCGATGCGGTTGCGCAGCCGCTGGATCGCCTCGCCGGCCAGGGTCTCGCCGCCGATCATCATCTTGAGGCCGTTGTAGTCGGGCGGGTTGTGCGAGCCGGTGACGGCGACCCCGGTGTGGGTGCCGAGGTGGTGGGTGGCGAAGTACACCACCGGGGTCGGCACCATGCCGATGTCGATCACGTCGCAGCCGCTCGCCGCCAGCCCGCGCGCCAGCGCCGCGGTGAGCTCCGGCCCGGACAGCCGCCCGTCGCGCCCCACCACCACGCGGTTCTGGTTGCGGGCGCGGGCCTCGCTCCCGATCGCGCGGCCGATGCGCTCGACGATCTCGGCGGTGAGCGTCTTGCCGACGATGCCGCGGATGTCGTAGGCCTTGAAGATTTCGCGGGGCAGGGCGGCGGGGGTGGTCGGGGTCATGGGCTGATCACTGTCCTTAAGGTTGGCGGCGGGCCGGGTCGCTGGGGCGGGGTGGCAATTCTAGCAAGTGTTTGGAATTACCTCTCGCTTAACAGAGGGTTTCGAGTTTCGGGTTCGGCGCCCGCAGGATCGGGGGTTTGCCGGTTCGGGCTCGGATTAAACCTGAAACATATGAAACATAGTTGTCGCCCGGATGCAGGCCCGCAGGGACGGAATCCGGGGTTCTGCCGGGGTTTCCCCGGATTCCGCTGCGCTTCATCCGGGCTACATAGATAGCGGCCGGTGGCGGGTCTCGGGTTCGGTACCCCTTCGGATCGGAGGCTTGCGGTTTGGGTCTGGATTCAACCTGAAACCTGAAACTTGAGACTTGAAACTTGTGTTTTAACCGGGCAGCGCCTGGGTCAAAGTGCGGTTGCCGCCGGCGTCGCGGGCCGACTGCAATGCTGCCTCGGCGCGGGCCAGCGCGTCGGCTGGCGCGGCATCGCCGGTGGCCAGCGTGGTGAGGCCGGCGCTCCAGGCGTAGGCGCGCGGCAGGCCGCTGCCGGGGTCGAATTCCTCGGCCAGCTTTTCGCGCAGGCGCTGCACCACCGGCTCGACCTTGTCCAGGTCGGTAAGCGGGAACAGCACGCCGAACCGGCCGCCGTCGAGGTGCGCCACCAGGTCGCTCTGGCGCAGCGCGAGGCGCAGCTGCTGGGCGAACTGCTTGAGCAGGACCTCGACGGCCTTGGGGCTGATCTGGGTGCTGATCTCCTCGAGCCGGTCGATGTCGGCCAGCAGCAGCGCCGACGGGAAGCCGGTGTGGGCCTGATGGTGCAGCTGCTCGAGGCGCGCGTCGAACGCGGCGCGCGAGGCGAGGCCGGTGAGCGCGTCGCTCTGGAGCCGGTGCTCGAGTGCGCGCCGGTCGGCGATCATGGCCTCGCCGGAGCCGCGCAGACGGCGGGCGAGGGCGGCGATTTCCTTGAGCCGGAACGGGTAGCGGTCCATCAGCACGCCGCTGCGGATGTCGTCGAAGAAGGTGCCGAGCAGTGCGGCATCGTGGCTGAGCGCGCGCTTCAGCATGCGCTCCGGCAGCGTCACTGCCAGCACCAGCAGCAGCACGGCGAGCGCGGCCGCGCCGCCCAGCAGGCCGATGGTCGCCGTTGAGGGCTGCCATGCGGCCGGCGCCGGCCAGTAGGCCACCTGCCAGTCGGTGCCGGTCACCGGCTGGACGAGCAGCGGTTCGCCGGCGTTGCGGGCCGGGTCGCCGCTCGCGGCCACGGTCAGCGCCTGGCCATCGCGATTGATCTGGCGCAGCTCCACATAGCCGTCCTCGGCGCTGACGGCGGCCACGGCGGCCCGCGCCATGGCCGGGTCGATGCTCAGCAGCACATGGCCGAGGGACTTGGCGCGGTTGGCCGGATCCGCGATCCGTGCCAGCACGTCGATATGCGCGCTCGGGTCATTGGCGAGGTGCAATTCCGGGCCCGGCACCGGTTCGCCGGTCTCGCTGCGACTGACGAGATCGAGGCAGGCGTAGGTGAGCGGCGGCGGTTCGGGATCGGCCTTGCGATCGCCGGCCGCGATCCAGCGGATCTTGAGCACGTGCGGCAGCGTGGAGGCGAGTTCGGTGGCCAGCGCGTTGCGCTCGGCGGTCTTGCCGGCGGCCAGCAGGTCGAGTTTGGTGGAGCGTGCGGCCAGGCGCTGCGCGGCATCGCGGTACTGGTCCACCAGCGCCTCCACGCGTGCTGCCGCCAGCCGCGCGCTGCTGGCGGCGTGCCGCTGCTGTGCGCCGCGTTGCAGGTCGTCGGTCAGCAGCCAGGCGCCGGCGCCAGCGCAGGCCACCGCCAGCACCATCAGGGCCGCGGTGCTGCCGGCAATCCGTGCAGCGCTCAGCATCTGTGCGGTATCAGTTGCGGATGCCGGTGTGGCCGAAGCCGCCGGTGCCGCGGTGGCTGGCGTCGAAATCGGCCACCACCTCGAACTCGGCCTGCACCACCGGCACGAACACCATCTGCGCGATGCGGTCGCCGGGCTCGATCGTGAAGGTCTCCTTGCCGCGGTTCCAGCACGACACGAACACCTGGCCCTGGTAGTCGGAGTCGATCAGGCCGACCAGGTTGCCGAGCACGATACCGTGCTTGTGACCGAGGCCGGAACGCGGCAGCAGCACGGCTGCGAGCGCGGCGTCGCCTATGTGGATGGCGATGCCGGTCGGGATGAGATGGGTGTCGCCGGGCTTGAGCGTCAGCGGCTCGTCGAGGCAGGCCACCAGGTCGAGGCCGGCGGCGCCGGCGGTCGAGTAGCGGGGCAGCGGGTACTTAGTGCCGATGCGCGCGTCGAGGATCTTGAGTTCGATTTTGGGCATGAAACTTCCGGGCGATGTGTTGAATGAGTTCGCGTGCCAGCTTTGGCTTGGGCGAGCGCGGCAGCTCGACGGTGCCGGCAGCATCCACCAGCAGCAGCGCGTTGTCGTCGGATTCGAAGCCGGTGGCGCCGCCGACGAGATTCGCACACACCAGATCGAGATGCTTGGCCGCGAGCTTGGTGCGGGCCGCGGCCTCGAGGTTTTCGGTTTCGGCCGCGAAGCCGACGGTGAACGGCGCATCGTCGAGGGCCGCGACCGCCGCGAGGATGTCCGGGTTGCGTACCAGCTCGAGGGTCAGGTGTTCGGCGGTCTTCTTGATCTTGTGTGCGGCGGCCGCCGCCGGGCGGTAGTCGGCGACCGCGGCCACCCCGATGAAGATGTCGGCCTGTCGCACTCGCGCCTGTATCGCCGCGTGCATCTCCTCGGCGGTGGTGACGCGCACGGTTTCGATGCGCTCCGGCGCCGGCAGCGCCACCGGGCCCGAGACCAGCAGCACGCGCGCCCCGGCCTCGCGTGCGGCCTCGGCCACGGCATAGCCCATTTTTCCGGAACTCTTGTTGGTGATGCCGCGCACCGGATCGAGCGGCTCCCAGGTCGGACCGGCGGTGATCAGCACGGTCAGGCCGTCGAGCACGCCGGTTTCGAAGAGGCCGGACGCGAGGGCGGTGATTTCGGTCGGCTCCAGCATGCGCCCCGGGCCGACGTCGCCGCAGGCCTGCGAGCCCTCGGCCGGACCATATATATGTACCGCGCGTGAGCGCAGGGTGGCGATGTTGGCCTGGGTGGCGGCATTGCGCCACATCTGCTGGTTCATGGCCGGGGCCACGGCCAGCGGCGCATTGGATGCCAGGCACACGGTGGTGAGCAGGTCGTCGCCGCGCCCCTGGGTGAGGCGGGCGAGGAAATCGGCGCTGGCCGGCGCCACCAGGATCGCGTCCGCCCAGCGCGCCAGCTGGATGTGGCCCATGGCCGCCTCGGCACCGGTGTCGAGCAGCCGGCGATGCACCGGCTGGCCGCTGACCGCCTGCAGCGTGAGCTCGGTGATGAATTCGGTCGCGGCCTCGGTCATCACCACCCGCACCTCGGCACCGGCCTCGCGCAGCCGGCGCACCAGATCGGCGCTCTTGTAGGCGGCGATGCCGCCGGTGACCCCGAGGAGGATGCGCTTATTGGCCAGAGAACCCATATGTTACAGTGTACTTGAGGCTGGAAAGCGCGGCCAATATGCGGAATTTCACACAAGCGCGCGCCGGCGCGGTGGATTTCCACGCAAATGGCGACACGCGCGTAGACAGTGCCCGGCAGGGAAGCAGTCACGACCAACGCACAAGGGAGGTGCGAACATGCCCATCACCGACTGGCCGCAGGCCGAGCGGCCGCGCGAGAAGCTGCTCACGCGCGGACCACAGGCGCTCTCGGACGCCGAGCTGCTGGCGATCTTTCTGCGTACCGGGATCAGCGGCAAGACCGCGGTCGACGTGGCGCGCGACCTGCTGAGCGAACACGGCGGGCTGCGCGCCCTGCTCAGCACCGAGCCGCAGCAGCTGTGCACCGCGCCCGGCCTCGGCCAGGCCAAGGTGGCACAGCTCATGGCCGCGCTCGAGATCGGCCGCCGCCATCTGGGCGAGCGGCTGCTGCGGGGGACCGCGCTCGAATCCTCGCGCGACACCCGCGCTTATCTGGAAGCGCAGTTGCGTGATCTCGATCACGAAGTATTCTGTGCCCTGTTTCTCGATACCCGTCACCGGGTGCTGGCGTTCGAGGAGCTGTCGCGCGGCACCCTCAACGGCACGGCGGTGTACGCGCGCGAGGTGGTGCGGCGGGCCTTGCGACACAATGCGGCGGCGGTGATCTTCGCCCACAACCACCCCTCCGGGGTCGCCGAACCGAGCCGCGCCGATGAGCTGCTCACCCAGCGCCTGAAGGAGGCGCTGGCCCTGGTGGAGATCCGGGTGCTGGACCACCTGGTGATCGGCGATGGAGAATGCGTGTCGTTCAGCGAGCGCGGGCTGCTTTGAATCGAGGTTTCGGGTTGCGAGTTTCGGGTTCGGCGGGCATGGTGCCGGGCGGGTCGGGATTGCGGCGGCGCCTGGATCGCAGCCTTGATCATAGGTTGAGTTATGGCCCTATGGGTTTAACGGACCTAACGAGGCCTGAGCCGGCCTGCACGGACCACAAGGCGCAGAGGATTTCCGTAACTCTCAAATATCGGAGTCGTTGCCCATGCAAGCGTTGATCGTCGTTGCCCATCCCAAGCCCGACAGCCTCTGCCAGGCGCTGGCGCGCGAGTTCGCCTGCGGGCTGACCGAGGCTGGCCACGAGTACCGCCTCCTCGATCTTTATGCCGAGGGTTTCGATCCGGTGCTGCGTGCCGCCGAGCTGCCCGGGCCGGCGCAGGCCCTGACCGAGGAGGTGCGGCGCATGCAGGAGCTGGTGCGGACCGCCGATGGGCTGGTGTTCGTCTACCCGGTCTGGTGGGGCACGCCGCCGGCGGTCCTGCAGGGCTGGCTGCAGCGGGTCTTTACCTATGGCTTTGCCTTCGAGGTCGCCAAGGGAGCCCCACAGGGGCTGCTGCGCCAGCGCGCCCAGGTCGTGGTCACCGCCGGCGGGCCGACCCCGTCGGACCCGACCGCGGCCCTGGTGGAATCGCTGCAATTCTGCGGTATGCAGACCGTAAAAAGCTTGGTGTTCCCCGGAATCGGGCCGGGCATTGACCCGAAGATCGTGGAAAATGCCCTGAAACTGGCGCGCGAGGCCGGGAAGGGTTTTTAGGTAGTTGTTTTAATTGAGTAATTTTCTGTTCCGGCTTCGGGTCGTCTCCCCCAACCCAACTACGCTTGTAGGAGCGGCCGGTTGGCCGCCATATTTTGCCAAAAGCGGCCAAAACGCCGCTCCTAAAGTCCAGTGT
>Ga0316622_100000374_pt1 | contig 25270 bp, 16 predicted proteins | sample OWC_Aug_OW2_C1_D_FD_207646 | JGI IMG/M metagenome (GOLD analysis project Ga0316622, IMG submission 207646) | Wetland soil microbial communities from Old Woman Creek delta, Ohio, United States - OWC_Aug_OW2_C1_D5_C | ecosystem: Environmental > Terrestrial > Soil > Wetlands | place: USA: Ohio... | reverse complement strand
GGGACTGCTCGCGCCCGAAGCGCTGATCCGCCTGGGACCGGCGGCCCTGGTCGATTCGGCGGATGAGCTGGAAGCGTGGATTCGCAAGACCCTCCGCGCCCGCGCCTGGAGCGAGGGTCGCGGGCCGGCGGCGGACCCGCTCCCCCCTGGCCCGGGCAGTCCTTGTCCGTCCCGCGCCGGCGATCCCTCTCAGTAGCGCACTGCGTAGACGATCAGCTTCGAACGCAGCGTGTCGACCGGCACGAGCGCATCCCTGTCCCGCTCCGCGAAACCTCGGAAGTACATGTTCGCCCAGCTCGGGTGGTCGATCACGTAGCGGATGTCCTCGGAGCGAATGTAGCCGACCAGGTCGCGCCGCTCGAGCCAGGCGATTCCCCGATTGTTGATCACGCAGTCCAGGTTCACCACCGTTCGCGGGGTGAGGTAGGCGAAAGCGCCCGTGTTGAAGGAGGCGACGCGGTCGGACGGCTCGGTGTGCGCGCTCGCCCAGGCGGCGGCTTCACGCCAGGCATGCAGGTTCTCGTTGCTCTCCGCCATCTCGCGCCCGAAGACCCACCACAGCGGGGCGAGCCCCAGGAGGGCGATCGCGTAGACGCCGTTCGAGAGCAGGCGCCCGCGCGGCGCCCTTTTCGCGAATCCCGCTCCCGCGCCCGATGCCGTTCCCACGATCACTCCCATCAGGATCGCGAGGACTGCCAGCGGGCCGGCCAGGTACCAGGAACGAAGATGGCCGAGGACGAAGAAGCATCCGCCCAGAAAACCGATCGCATAGAGCAGGAACGCATCCATCCACAGGAGACGCCGGACGAGTTCCCGCCCGCGCTCCGGCTGCCGCAGAGACCGCAGCCAGAGCGCGGCCCACGCCATGAGCGGCACGACCAGGGCCACCACCGCGAGGACGGGAACTCTCAAACGCCCGGCCGTCCGGCGCGCCTGTGCCTCGATGACCTTGAAGCCCAGGGTCAGCAGGGCGCCCGGGGCCGGGGAGACGTTCAAGGAACGGCGCATCAGCGAGTGGAGGTGATGGGCCCGCGCGCTCACCTGGACGATCGTCCCGAACTGGATGACGTTCCAGGCGAGCCATGGCAGCACCGTCAGCGCCGCGATCCCCGTCGCGGCCGCGAGACCCGGCAGATGCCGCCTCTGACGACCCGCGACGAAGAGCAGGATTCCGGCGAACACGGGACCGACGAGCAGAGCGAGGTCCGTCCTCGCAAGCATGCACAAACCCGCCAGCACTCCGAGGGCGACGAAGGTCCCCGGGCGGGCGATGGCGGCCTCTCCCTTACGCACGCGCACATAGATGAACGCCAACAGCGCGACCAGCAGGGAGACGAGCGGCGATTCCATGCCCGAGACGGCGAGGTAGACGCCCAGCGGGTTCGCCAGGAAGAAGAAACCCGCCAGCATCGCGCTGCGGGCATGCGCCAAGGATCGGACCGCGGCGTACACGGCCGCAGCCCCGCCGATGTGCAGGACCCCCGAGAGGGTGAGCGCCAGCCGCGCTCCCGTGAGATCGCTCGCAGCACCACCGCCCATGAACGGCGCGAGCAGGAAGACCCACAGCGGATGGAAGCCGTTGGTCGGCGAAATGCCGTCGAAGGTGAGCCCGTGTCCCTGGGCGAGGTTGCGCGCCAGGACCAGGAAGTAGAAGCCGTCGTCCTTCATCGCGGTGACGAGAAGATTGTCCGACGCCAACCAGGCGACGAGGAAGGGGGCCAGTCCGCCGGCAACGGCGAACGGCAGCGCGAGGATCAGGAGCGGGTCCCCGCGGAGGTCCAGGCCAAGGTCCTGGGTGCGCATGGATGGAGAGGATGGGGCTCGTCTGCCGGAATTGTCAAGGATAGCGCAGAAGTTTCTCTTTCTGACAGAGACACGGCCACGCGACACGCCTGGTCGGCGGTTCGCGTCCGCAGCTTTCACGCCGCAGCCGGCAGTTCCGACTCCGTGCCGTTGGTGCTACACTTCCTGTGGGAGTAGCGATCGTGGATCCGGGTCCCGTCGCCTGGCCCGGTGCGGCTGTATGGGAAGGGGGACCGCCATGAAAGCGCTGTTCGCTGCATTCGTGGTTCTCGCTCTCGCGATGCCGTCCGTCGCATCGGCTCAAATGGGATGCGAACTGCCGGACGAGATCGTCGCCCACGTGCAGGACGGCCTGATCGTCGTCGGGCACCAGAACGCCACGTACAATTGTTGCCCCGACGAATTCCTCTACGAGGTCTCTGAAGAGGACGACGTCATCCGGGTTTGGGAGCACGAGATCCGGACCTACCCCTGCGCCTGTGTCTGCTGCTACATGCTCGGCGTGACGATCGATGGCGTCGCGCCGGGCGAGTACCGCCTCGAATTCCACTGGCTGGACTACGGGACTGGAGCCTGGGTCTTCGAGACGCTGCCGATCACCGTACCGCCAGGCCCTCCGCCCGGACGGGCCGGCATCGTCGACACCTATTCCTCGGGGTGCTTGAGCTCGCCCCAGGATTTGCCGGAGCCGCCCGAGACCTCGCCGGACGAGGGCTCCGAAAGCACCTGGGGCCGGATCAAATCGCTCTTCGATTGAGCAGCGACCGACAACCGGAGGTCGCCATGAAAACCGTGATGGCGGCGCTCGTCGTCCTCGTCCTCTTCGTTCCGTCCGTCTCGTTCGCGCAGTTGACCTGGTGCCTGGACCTCGATGAGATCCGTGCGTCCGTGCAGGATGGAGCGATCCTGATCACCCATCAGGTGGCAGAGTACAACTGCTGTCCGGACTCCTTCACCTACGAGGTGGCCCAGGAGGGCGGAATCCTTCGAGTCACCGAGCGCGAGAATCTGACCCTCCCCTGCTATTGCTTCTGCTGCTATGACCTGGGCGTGATGATCCACGGCATGGCCCCAGGGGACTACGAGATCCACTTTTCCTGGTACGACTACGAGTACTGGATCTGGCGCACGGAACTCCGGACGGTCACGATCCCCGAGGACCTTCCGCCCGGACCGAGGCCGATTCTCGAGACGTTCGCCTCTGCTTGCCTCGACGCGCAGTCGGTGCCCGAACCGGGAGATCCGGACGAGCCGCCCGCGGGCACGTGGGGAAGGATCAAGTCGCTCTTCCATCGAGGAGAGTAGCGAGAACCGGCGACCGGTTGCACGATTCGACCTGGGGCGCACGCGGAAATCGCGGATCGGGAGGCCTGCACGTTCACCTGGTCGACGTGCGGGCCTCTTCGTCGTCAGCCACTCATGCCGCCCCAGCCACGGACGCCGCCCCTTGCAGCCCCGGATCCCGGCGACTAGCATGCGCGGCGATCCTCGATTCGAAACGGCCCCGCGGCCGCCAGCCTGCGGAGGCGATGGAATGGCTTCCCCTTCCTTCCAGCGCGCGCTGGTTCTCGGCGCGACCGGGATGATCGGCGCCCACGCCGTCCGCGCCTGCCTCGCGCGGGGCATCGGCGTGCGCGCATTCGTGCGGCCGCAGAGCGAGGGCGACCTGCTCGAACGGTTGCGCCCCACCGCCTCCGGAAGCGATCTCGACATCACGGTCGGCGACCTGCACGATCCCTCCTCGGTCAGACGCGCGATCGACGGCTGCGACCTCGTTCTCCACGCCGCGGCGCCTTACCCCCGCCGTCACTTTGGCAAGCGGCGCTTCCTCGCGGACGCTCGCAGCGGCATGCGGAATCTCCTCGCCGCTTCGTCCGAAGCGGCCGGAGGTCGCCTGCGCCGCCTGGTCTACGTCAGCAGCTCGACCGCGATCGGCCTTTCCCGCCATCCCGGCGAGCCCGCCCGCGAGAGCGACCTGGACCGGGCGCCGGACGACTCGCCCTACTTCGCGGTCAAGTTCATGATGGAGGATATGGCCCTCGAGGCTCAGCGCACGGGGTTGCCCGTCGTCCTCGTCCATCCCACGCTATGTGTCGACGAGTACGACGACCATCGCACGACGGCGAGGCTTCTCGTCCCGCTCGCGAAACGGCAACTGCCGGCCTATCTGAAAGGCGTGCTGAATGCGGTCGCGACGCGGGACGTCGGCGAGGGGATCCTGCTCGCCGCGCTCCGCGGCCGGCTGGGAGAGCGCTACATCCTGGGCGGCGAGAACCTCGCGACGCGGGAGTTCCTCGCGCGCTGCGCGCGCATCGCCGGGGTCGCGGCGCCGCGTCTCGCGCTTCCCCTGCCGCTCGCGGAGACGATCGCCTGGACGACCGAAGCGCTCGCGCACGCGACCGGCGGCCTTCCCCTCTTTCCGCTCTCCGGCATCCGCATGAGCAAGTGGAGCCAGCCGTTCTCGATCGAGAAAGCGCGCGCGGAGCTGGGCTACGAGCCGACGTCGCTCGATCGCGCGATCGAGCGCGCCTATGCCTGGTATCGCCTGCGGGGATGGCTGTGAGGCCGGGGCCCGAGTTGCGGCTGTCCGCCCGCGCGGATCCGCGTGACTACCGGATGAGCAGCAATCTCTGCCCGAGCACCCGCTCGTTCGCGCGCAGCCGGTAGAAGTAGACGCCTCCCGGCGCCTCGCGGCCCGATTCGTCGCGCCCGTCCCAGGCAAAATCGTGCGCGCCCGCAGGGAGGTTCTCGGCTGCCAGGACCCTCACCCGCCGGCCGGCCATGTCGTACACGGCCAGCTCCACCACCCCGGGCTCGGGCAGGGCGAGGCGCACCCGGGCGCCCGCCGGCGACGGATTCGGCCGGGCGGGCTCGAGGGCGAGTTCGCGGGGGATCGCCTGCGTGCCCTCGCAGAACGCTCCGAGCTTGAGCCCGCGCGGATCGCCGGCGATCACGGGCGTGTACTTCTCTCCCACGGGCAGGCGCGCGACGTACGTCGCGCGGTTGAAGGCGGTCACAGTGAGGGTCACCTCGCCGCTCGGCGGCAAGCCGCCGGCGACGAAGATGTCGGCGTGACCCGAAGCATCCGTGGATGCCAGGCCGAGCAGGCGCCCTTCGCGGCTGACCGCGGCCTGCGCCCCGGCGACTCCCGCGACGTCGATCGCGACCGTCGAGGCGCGCGGAGCGACGCGTTCCTCGTGCCGGACGACGAGCGGAACGGGCGTGTCGGTGCGGACGACGAGCGACGGATCGCCGAAGACGTGCCAGTGGCGGTACTCGTTCGGGCCATCGCTGTTCGCGGGATACTCGTCGATCATGCGGCAGGCTCCCAGGAAGCAGAGCGCGCCGTAGGTCGCCTCCCGCCGGGCGACGAGGAGATCGATGATCTCATCCTGGGCGGCCATCGGCGGAGCCCAGGTCATCCGGATCGAGGAGGCGTACATGCCGACCGCGCCGGTCGGCTCCCCGCCCGCGTTCGCGCGCAGCCAGGCTTCGGCGAAGCAGGTCAAGCCGCCGAAGGTGCCGTTGTAGCAGGCCACCGAGATGATCCAGGGTAGGCGGCCCATGTTCACGAGCGCGTCCACGTGGCCCGAGTTGAAGCCGGTCGTCGTCCAGCCGGACGAGCTGCCGTGGCCGCAGTAGTTGACCAGGCCCCTCCCCGCGTTCACGGCATCCGCCACGCTCTGCGCGCTGTATGGATAGCCGTCGATGGGGTAGAAGGTGTCGACCTGCGTGTAGGTGAAACTGAGCAGATCCGTGCGGATGTTGTTCATGTGCTGGTAGTCGGCTTCGCCGTCGTCCCCGATCCCTTCGCCCTGCGCGGATGCGATTCCGGTGCCCTTGTGGCACCAGGAAGCGCCCTCACCGAGATCGCGCTCGTACTCGATGAACTTGCGCGCCTGCAGCTGCGCCTCCGCGAAGGTCTCCGCGGAGAGGCGCCCGAGAAAGATGTCGGGGTAGCTGTCTTCGCCGGAGAGGAGCGCGTACACCGGATCGGCGAGAGCGGCGAAGGAAATCGGGCTCGGGATCTGCGCCACGTCGCCGACGAGAAGGACGAACGCGAGGTTGTGGGTCGCGTAGTAGTTCGCGATGTAGCCGGCGAAGTCCGCGACCGTGACGCCGATCTTGGAAGTCGGGACCAGCCGCGTCGGCAATCCGCGCTGATTCTTCCAGGCGACGAATTCGCGCACCGCGGGGACGAAGGCGTCGTGGGCGATGACGAGCATCTCGCCCGGCTCCTCGTCCGACGGATCGGGCGGCCGGTAGTTGACGAAGTGCTCCTGGTAGAGATCGACGAAGGCGCTCGGCTGCTTCGCGTGCGCGGCCGGGCGCTCGAGGACGTTCACCTGGCCGGCCCCCTCGGGAACCGCCTCCACGACGACGCGATCGTAGACGCGCAGCACGCGCCGGACCGGATTGTACTGGAAGGCGTTCACGTCGACGACGAGCCCCCGGCAACCGCGCAGGACGTAGGGCTCGCGCGGCGTGACGAGATCGGCCGGATACCAGGCATCCCGGGCGTACGTTTCGCCAAAGACGAAGGGCACGGCGGACGGGTCCTGGCCGCGATCGAGATTCCCCTTCGAAGGGGCGATGTCGACATCCGGGTAGTCGCGATACCGGCTTTCGGTCACGCGCACCGCCATCTGCGCTCGATCGGGGATGACGATGCTCCGGCAGAGGTGGGGCAGCTCCGGAGCGCCGGGATCGAGCCGCCGCGCCTCCCGGTCGAGATCGACGCGCTGCCAGAGGCGGCCGTCGATATCGACCGGCTGGAGATCGAAGCCGGCAATCTCGAAGATGAGGCCGACCGCATCTCCCGCCGCTGGCGCCAAGGAGACGGAGACAAGCGCACTCGCGGGATCGGGCGCCGCGTCCGGGTCCACGGCGACACGCGAACGGGCATCCGCCGGGCCGGTGAACAGCGCTGCCGCTTCCAATAGGAAGACGATCAGCAGGGACATGCCGGTCCGCGAAGACACCCAGGACTTCCATTCGTGCATGCGGTTCTCCCCCTGATCCCACCGCCTGTCCGGCTCGAACGTCCCCCTCTCATCCCGGTGCCATCCATGCGGGATGCGGCCCAAGTATAGCAGAGAACCGGCGATTCGCCGCCCTTGTCTGGCGGCGATTCCTACGGGCCGGCCGCCGGACGGCCGTCGAACTGCAACAACCGTTCGTCTCAGCGCTTGCTCGTCGCCGGATGCAACGGACGCACACGACAGGCTCTGGATCTTCGCAATCCGGAGCGCCTACAATCGAGCGGTCGAACGTCGATGCCGGATGCGCTCAGACTTCCGGACCTTGGCGATCCTCCGAGTGCTAGCTGGCTGGATCCAGCCTCCGCCTGCGAAGGAGCCATCCATGCGTACGCCGCCCGCCCGCCCGCGCGAGATGCATCGCATCGGATGCGGGGCGAAGATGCACAAGTGGTCCTTGCTCGCCTCGCTCGCCCTCGCGCTCTCGTGTCCGGGCCTCCTCCTGCCCGGCAACGCTCAGGCCTATGCGCTCGGGCATCTCTCCGTCACCTATACCGATCCCGCCCGCCCCGGCCGTTCGATCCCATGCGAGATCTACTATCCCGCAGAGACGGGTGGCGAAGGGGTCCCCGTAGCGCCACCTCCCGTGGGAGGCTTTCCGGTCGTCACCTTCGGGCACGGGTTTCTCATGAGCTGGGACTCGTACGCCTATCTGTGGGAAGCGCTGGTCCCATCGGGCTACATCATGGCCATGCCGCGCACGGAGGGCAGTCTGTTCCCGAGTCACGCCCAGTTCGGGGCGGATCTGGCCTTTCTCGTCGTCCGCCTGCGCCAGGAAGGCGCGGCGCCGGGCTCGCTCTTCGAAGGCGCGGTTGCGGCCACTGCCGCGGTGGCAGGCCATTCGATGGGCGGCGGCGCGAGCTTCCTCGCCGCCGGCGCGGATGAGACGATCACCGCCCTCTGGAACCTGGCCGCCGCGGAGACCAATCCTTCGGCCATCGCCGCGGCCGGCGCGATCCTCGCTCCGGCGCTCCTGTTCTCGGGCTCGTACGATTGCGTCACTCCGCCGCCGCAGCACCAGGAGCCGATGTACGAAGCGCTCGCTTCGGACTGCAAGACGCTTGCGGGCCTGAATGGCGCGAGCCATTGTCAGTTTGCCGACGCCAACACCCTCTGCGAACTCGGCGAAGGCGGCTGCCTCGACCCCGCGATTTCGCGGGAGCAGCAACATGCGCTCGTGCTCCAGCTCCTCGTTCCCTGGCTCGACCATATCCTGAAAGCGGAGCCGGGCGCGTGGACCGCCTTCCTCGCGGCCCTGGAATCGCCGGGCGTCGAACCGCGGCAGAGTTGTCCGATCGCGGGAATGGACGAGCCGGGAGAAGGCGGACGTGCGGATACCCTCGGGATCAAGCTGGGCCCTGCGCAGCCCAATCCGTTCCACGCGCGCACGGCAATCGAATACGAGTTGCCTCGCGCGGGCACGACCACGGTCGCGATCTTCTCTCCCTCGGGACGCCTGATGCGCCTCCTCGTGAGTGAAGAGCAGCCTGCCGGCCGTCAGCGACTCGAATGGGACGGGCGCGACGGCCGGCAACGATCCGTTCCGGCAGGCATCTACTGGTGCCGAGTGCATGCCGGCACAAAGACGGCCGCGATCCGGCTTCTCAAGATACGTTGAGCCCTCGGCGCACCGGCGTCGCTCTACTCCTCTTGTGGTGCGGCGGGATAGCCGACCGTCTGCGTGAGGACGATCTTGCGGTCCGCACCCAACGCGAGCGCCTTGGTCAACGCCTCCCGCTCGACGCTTCCCCGCACGACCGTGGCCAGCCCGGCAGACGCCGCGAAGAGATAGACGTTCTCGCTGATGAAGCCGGTATCGGTACCCGAGTAGAGCGTCTGGCCCTCGGGCGACACGTCGCCCATCTTCGAGAGATCCGCGACGTAGACCAGATTCAGCGGAGCCGCAGCAACGAAGGGTTGCATGCCGGTCAGCGGGCGAAGGTCACCCGCAGCGACGAAGCGCAAGGCATGCGCCTGCGGATCGTAGCAGTAGGCGCCGCCCGGCAGGACCGCGTAGACCTCGATCTCCTGCATGTTGCGCGCGGTCGGAGCCGTGCGCTTGCCTGAATCGGGCCGGTTGATGCCGGCCGCCGCCCAGAGGAGGTCGGAGAGCATCTGCGAAGGAAGTTCCCGCGGGCTGAACTCCCGCGCCGACCGGCGCTGCGCGAGTGCCTCCATGAGCGGCATGCCGCCGCGCGTCTGCGGCGCCGGAAGCGTGATGTCCTGCCCTTGTTGGGCGAAGGCAGGCGGCGTATCCCGAACGAAAACCGAGAACGCGGCAGCAGCCAGTGCGATTGCGATCCACTTCTTCATCCCTGCTCCCTCCCGTCCGTAGCCCTGCACTCATTCGATCGCCGGAAGCGAGACCCGCCCGGCTGATGAGCCCGCGGAGAACCGGCGGGATCGGGCGGCCTCGCGGTTTGAAGATACCCTCTTCCGCGGGCGGGAAAAAGCTCCGCTGTGCGAGCATGAGCGCGAGGGCTCCAATCGAAGTGGGTGGCCGAAGTGCGTGACCGAGGTGCGTGGGATCGCAGCGCGCCCGGCCGTTCGAGCCCCGCCGGGCTCCCGCGAAACCCGGGCCACTTTCCGATCAACGCTCGGCAGGCCGGGAGGTATAGACGCGGAAGTCGTCGAATAGCAGGAATCCGCCCTCCTCCGAACTCTGATCGACGAGTTCCAGCCTGGCCCTGCGTCCTCGGAAGCCGCTCAGGTCCCATCCGATTCGCGTGAGGGCAACTCCCCCGCTGCCGGTCGCGCGCAGCCGTTCTTCCCCGTCGATCAGCAAGCGCGCGTAGACGCGCCCGGGGTCGCGCGCGCCCCCGATCTCGAAGGACGCCCAGGGGCCTCCGATGAGAAACTCGGGAGAGTGAAGAGTGCCGGTCGCGCGGGCGGGGTCCGCAGCGTCGCTGTTCGCGAGCCTCCGGCCGAACCATCCCTGCACGACCGGACGACCCTCGCGCGCGCCTTGAGAAGGTCCGCTTCCGAAAGCGTCTCCCGCAGACGACCACTCCCGCCCGTAGACGGGCTGCTCGAAATCGAAGTGCAGCAGGACCCGGGGCCCGGGCGACCAGGCGCCGAGCGCGCAAGCGCCCGCGACGATCACCCCGGCCGCCAGCCACGCGACCCTCCCGCGGCTCGCGGACACCTTCGCCGCGCGCGCGAACGCGCCGCGCGCGAACATCCGCCGGACACAGTGGAGGGTGAAGACGCCGAGCGCTCCAAAGAGCGCGGCGAGCCACCAGAGCGAGGGAGTGCGCAACGCGTCGGCGACGAAGAAGCTCTTCGGCGTGAAGCCCCACCAGGTGAACGGTGGAAAGGCCGACCAGTCCCACAAGGCGATCTCGTAGTACCGGTCGCGGCCGAATTGCTCGCGCAATGCGTGATGGTAGTCGGTGTAGGAGACCATCGTCCCGGAGAGGGCGATCAGGAAGGAGAGCGCGAGGAGGATTCCGCCGGCGATAGCCACCGGTCGTGCAAGGTGGCTGCCGCGCCCCGCGTCCGCCGGCGTCTCTCGAAAGAACGGCGCGAGCTGCAGACAGAGCAGCGGAACGGCCGGTACGAGGAAGCGCGGCCCCCAGCACCAGCCCCCTTCCCATTCGTGCCATTGCGAGTAGAAGATGACGAGCGCGACGAGCGCCGCCCAACTGAAGGCCGTCCAGTAGGGCCAGGTCCAGGAAACCCCCGCGCGAGCGCGCCTGCGAATCGAAGGCAGGCAGAGGAGAGCGAGGATCGCGGCGGGAAAGTAGACGAAGAACCCGCGCCCGGGGCTGACGAGCAATCCGCGCAACGCTTCGCCGAGGCCGCGAGAGGATTGCTCCAGCTCCCGCTCGTATCCGGTCGTCCACGCCGAGCCGAATCGCGCGAGGTTGTAGCCGGCCATGGCGAGAAGGACGAGGGCGGCACCGAGCGCGAAGGCCGCGATCCACCGCAGGCGCTCGCGTCGCGACGCGGAGCCCGGACCTCCATCCGTGCCGCCCGACGACCCGTGGCTGGCCGAAGCTGCGGGGCCATCCTCCCCAGCGGAAACCGAGGGCGCCCGCCGCGGTACGCCGCCCTCCTCCATGAGCGCCGCTGGCGCCCGCCGCAGCGCCAGGGCCAGAAAGACGAGCCCGCCGAGCGGAAGGAAAACCCCGTCCGCGTAGCGCGCGAGCACCGAGGCGCCGAGCGCCAGGCCTGCGAAGAAGCACGAGCGCGCGCGCCGCTCTCGGATCCCCGCTTCCGCGAAGAGGACGAACCCGACCAGCCCGAGCCCGCCGAGCGGCTCGGAGAAGAAGCTCTTCGCATACGGCCAGAGGGGAGAGGCGAGGGCGGCCGTGAGGGCGACCAGGAGCGCCGCGCGCGATCCCCAACCCATGCGCAGCGCGAGGAGGAACAGCAAGGCAGCGATGAGAGCGACGACTGCGCTGTTCGTGAGCGCCATCCCGAAGAAACCCCATGCGTCGTGCGGGTTGCGTTCGGGATACCAGAGGATGCGGTGTCCGCCGAAGGCGTCGACTGCAGAGCTGGGCGCGACCTGATCCAAGATCGCGCCCGTCGCATAGAACGGGAGCGCGGCCACGGAAAGCCCGGGGGCGTACTTGGCGTAGAGCGCTCCATCACGGCCTGCGGACAAGAAACCGCCGGGGATCCAGAACGGGGCGACTCTGCCCCCCTGTCCCTTGACGAGGCTCTCGGTGACACGCCCCATGACGACGCCGTCGGGCGAGTAGACCCGCCCCGAGGTCAGGAGGGCGAAGAAGCAGAAGAGCAGGAGGAAGAGATCGCGCGCGCGGATGCGGGTCGGGCGGCCCGGGCCCGGCTCCTCGAGAACCTCGCTCCCGAGCTGCGCCTCGTCCGAACGCGCCCGGTCGGCCCCACTCATGGCCGCTTGCCCGATGTGCACAGGGAAATCATGGGCGGTCAGAATAGCGGATCGCGCGGGCGAGGCCAAGCGGGTGACCAGAGCCTCTGTGGGCGACCAGAACCTCGCGGCCCATCTCCGCGGAGCCCGTGGGGCGAATGGCCGAGAGGGATGACGATCAGGGCCCGAGCACGATGTCGTCGAGAGATCGTTTGGGAACATGATGCACGCCCTGCTCGTCACGCCAGTAGCGGATGCTCCCCTTCTCGTCCAACGGCTCGAGCACGACCGTCTCCGCCGCTCTGCCGAGCGCCAGGACGAGCAGGATCTCGAAACGGTCGGCCAGCGCCAGCTCGCGCTGCAGCGCGGGCCGGTCGATCGACCCGATCATGCAGCCGTTCCACCCGCGCTCGGCCGCGCCGAGCAGGATCGTCTGCGCGGCAATCCCGTGATCGCAGCCGAACTGCTCGCGGACGCTCCGGTCGCCGAGGATCACGATGTAGGCGGCCGGCCGTTCGCCTTCCTTCGGCCCCGGCCAGTCCTCGAGATACCCGGCCCAGCGCAAGTGCGGGAAGATGCGCCGGTTGCCCTCCGGATCGGCGGAGAGCAGGTACTTGAGCGGCTGGAAATTCGCGCCCGAGGCCGAGCAGCGGGCGAGATCGACGAGCTCGAGGAGCGCTTCGCGCGCGATCCGCTCGCTCTCCCGGAAGCGGCGAACGCTGCGATTGCGGAGGACGAGATCGCGCAGCATGACTGGTCCTATTCGTGCGGCCAGACGATGTCGATGCCGGTCACCTCGCCCGGGCCGGAGATGGTGACCACGCCGGCGGCTTCCCAGTCGGGCGTGCCCGGGTACCAGATGGTGTCTGCGGGAGCGAGGGGGGGTGGCACAGGGAACCGTGCGCCCCAGGCGCCGACGCGATAGCTTCCGTTGGCCAGCCCTCGTGCGCAGTAGTCGGGGTTTGTGCCAGAAGCGGACTCCCGCAAACGGCAGAGGACCTCCGACGATGCCGCCCGGGTGACGAAGAACACGAAATCCTCGGGCGCGCCTGCGAAGTCGTTCAGCACCCGTCCCGTGATCGTGCCGCCTTCTGCCGGGGCCGCCTGCAGCCGGAGGACTGACCCTCCCTCCGGAATCGTAATGGGTGTCGCCTCCGCCATGGACTCGACGCCGCCATACCATTGGCTCCGCCAGTCCATGTACAAGTAGGGATTGTCCAGGTGCAGGTAGTAGACACCCGCGTCGAGATTGGCGATGGGAAACAAGTTCGTGAGATTCTCGACAGGGATGGCATAGCGGTACACGCAGAGAGGATCGTCCGCCCTCACAAGACTGAGATCGCAGTATCGGTACTTGCGAAAGCGGGGTTCGATCAACTCGAGCAGCAGTCCGTTCTCCTGGAGCGTGCCGACGTCCACCGTGGACCCGGGGACGAGCTCGAACTCGGTCGCCCCCGTGAAGTCGCACCCGCCGATCCACCTCGTCACTCCGCCCACTTCCCAGCAGACGCGCACACGATCCGGGAGCATCCAGGCGCACCTGAAGGAACCGTCCTCTCCCGCGTGCGCTGTCTCGACGGAAAGGGAATCGCTGGTCAAGACCTGGACAAGAGGTCGGCCCAACCCCATCGCCTGCCAACTGCCGATCACGCGGCCGCAGAGCCCCGACGCCCGAGGCAGGCTCGCCTGGTACGCCGCCTCCTGACCTGCCGCGAGAGTCAGGACATCGGCCGCCTCCTGGTGGTAGGTTCCCGGAAGCCACACCGGCCCTTCGGCGCCGCCCCAGACGGAGACGCGAAACCGGTAGTCCCCGGCAGGCAAACCCGGAAACGAGAGCCGGGCCACCCCTACGTCGACCGGGCCCCCCGCATGGTCGATCGGCATGTCGACCCCTGACTCGCCCCGGCTGTAGGCAATCAAGTCGACCCACGTGCCATCCGGGTAGTCGTCGCCCGTCGAGACCTGGACCGCGAGAGTCGCGAGACGGAAGACGGCGACCACGGAATCGCCCGCGGCGAGCGACAGCGTGTCCGGCCGGCTCTGGTAGCCGTCATCGGCGCCGGCGGCTGAGTACCAGCACATCCATTCGCTGCCTTCGAGTCTCAGTCTGTACTTGCCGGCCGGAACGATGACCGCGAAGCGGCCGAGGGTGTCGACGGGAGCGCCAATCTCCACGTGAGCGCCTGCGGCCCCGACGGAACTTGCCCGCACGGAGGCCCCGTTCAATCGCCCGGATTCGACCCGGCCGACGATGCGACCGGAGGGCACCCCGGGATCGCAGATCCTCCGCTCTCCCGAATTCCCGCATGCACCGGCCAGCAGCAGTCCGCCGATCAGTGTCCAGGTCATGGCCGGAAGGCGCATGGGTCCTCCCCGCAATTACGGCAAGCGCCAGTTCACGCCCCGGACCTCGCCCCGGTTCGCGATGCGCACAGCGAGGGCCGATCCGGGATCGTCCGTACCCGGATACCAGCAGAATTGCCCCCACCCGATGATCGCGCCCAGGAAGTAGTCGCCATCCGTAAGGCCGATGAGCTCGAAGGCGCCAGTCGCCGGGTCGCACGTGAAGCCGTAGTCGGGATGGAGGTCCTCGCCCGACTGGGGAAATCGGTCCCGATACGCGTACACGGTGCCGCGGAATGCGGTGCCGTCCGCCTCAAGCACCCGTCCGCCGATCTTCCCGCCCGCGTACAGATGCATCGTGACGGGGACCACGATCCCCTCGGCGGAAACCTCGATCGGCGTGGCCGTGACCGGGGAATCCGCTTGGTCGTACCACTGGTCGCACCACACCTGGCCGGACCTCTCGGGTCGCACCTGGAGGAGATACGTTCCGGGAGACAGATTGGGCAGTGGAGCCGGGCGCTCGCGCTCCGGAAGGCAGCCGGCCAGGAAGCGACCGTCTACCGTGTGGAGGTAGTAGCGCGCACCGCCGACAGGCACTGTGCCCGGCCCCTCCAGCGTGCAGAGAATGGCGCTCTCGCGATAGTCTACCTCGCGGGGTGCATCGCCGGGCATCAGATCGAAAGCGGTGGCTTCCGCGAAGCTCCAGCCGCCGACCCAATTCGGGACTCCGCCGGCTCGGATACAGAGGCGCGCGGAGATCGGCAGAAACGTCTGGTACCGTGCAGTGCCCTCCCTGTCAACATAGGGAATTGCGACCACGGATGAATCCGCGGCGACGATGTCCAATCTCGGCTGCCTGAGATCAAGGGTCTGCCATGCGCCTTGGATGTGGACCGTCAGCGAGGCGGGTTGCGGCAACGCCGTCGACCGGACGACCGGGGTCTGGACCCCGACGACCACTCGCGCCGCCTGACCGACATCGCGGGTGGGTGGCAGCCAAAACTCATCACCTTCCGACGAATGGCACCTGAGAAGATATGTGCCGGGGGGCAGAAAGGGGAACTCGATCGTCAGTCCGTCTTCGTCCGCTGAACGCCGCCCGTTTGCGTACCAGTCCGGACCTTCGTCGTCCCACCAGACAGCATCGCAGTCACACGCGTGCGGGGATACCCCCGCCGGCAGAGCGACATCGAGGACCATCGAACCGGCGATCAAGTCGGCGCGTGCGTCCCGGAGGCCCACCGTCACCTGGTCGGCTTCCGCTAGCGAGTGGCAGACGCCTCCCCGACGGTAGTACAGGTTGATCCCGAGTCCCACCTTGAGCGCGTAGCGACCGGTGGGAACTTCCAGCGAGTACCAACCGGTGGAATCGCTCCTCACTTCGTATCCGCCGGCTTCATAGCCCTCCTCGGGCATCACCCGCACCCACACGTTGTCAACCGGGCGGCCGCTCGCCAGGACGAATCCCTCGATGCGCCCGATGCCGGTCACCGGACAGTCGATGCTCTCCTTGTCGATACAGCCACCGAGAAAGGCGGTGAGAAGCAGAAGGAGCAGAGAGACGCAGCGCGAACAAGCGAAGCCCGTCTTCATCGCTCGCTCCCCTCGCGGATCCAGCGTTACCCTTCCCGGCACCGGCGTCGAATGCCGGACGACGTCGCGAGCATATCATCGCGCGGCCGATTCACCACCGACGACCACGCGAGCGTGACGGCGAATGCCGCGGAAGGCAGACATCCTAGCATGAACAGCGGGCAGGGACCAAACCACGGCGCGACCCGCCCCGGAACGATCGACCCTCGGCGCGACCCGCCCGCGGAGCGGTCATTCGGCAGGCCCTCCCGTGGAATCCGCGGCGGTCGTCCGGGCGCGGAGACAAACGACGAGCCCGGCGCTCTCTCGAGCACCGGGCTCGCCACGCTGAGCGCCGCAGGCGCGATCTACGGCCCGACCACGATCAGGCGTCGCGACGACTCGCGGCCGGCGGCGCTCAGTCGGCACAGGTAGACTCCCGGTTTCAGGCCTTCGATGCGCGATTCGTTGGTCCCCGCCGGGAAGTCCTCCCTGTTCAACGACGCGACTCGGCGTCCATTCACATCGAATAGCGACAACTCGGCCGGCCCGGGCTGCGGCAGGACGAAGCGCACGCGGGCGACATCGCGTGCAGGGCTGAGCGGGTACAGATGCAGGTCCGCTTCGGAACCGACCTCCTCCGGCACCGCGCCCGCCGACCAGTTCAGTTCCATCCCGGTGAGGATCGGCGAGACCGTGGGATCACTCGTCTCCAGATGCGCCTCGTATTGAACGTAGCGGCCTTCGAGAGGCGGCAGGGGGCCGGGGACGCCGAGCGGAGATGACCACTCGCCCAGCTGGTCAGCAGACTCGCCGCTGCGAACGCGAAACGAGATCGCCGTGCCGGGAACATCCCCTGCCGTCCAAGAGAGCGAGACGTATCCGGGCGTCCCGTGCAAATCGAGCACTGAGCCTTCCAGGTCGCCCGGGGAGCGAAAGCTGCTCACTTCCCACCACCCGAATTCTCCGAGGGTGTAAGAGGTCCCGAGAACATCGAGATCTCCGTCGCCGTCCAGGTCCCCGCAGCGCGCGTTGATCGCCCCGGTATAGTCGTCGGCGACGACGTGCCGCGACCACGAGATCGGGTCGCCGCCCTCGTTGCCATACCAGATGATATCCCCGGCGCTGAACGCGGCGGCGATGACGTCGGGCCGGCCGTCGCCGTTCAAATCGGCGATCCGGATCGAGTGGCCGCCTGCGAAGTTCGCATCGATCACCTGCTCCTGCCAAACGATAGGATCGCCTCCCTCGTTGCGCCACCAGGTGACTTCGTTCGTCCAGGCGGTGCCGGCCAGGTCGAGGTCGCCGTCGCGATCGATGTCGGCCGGGAAGACGGACCGCCCGCCGACGAAATCCGAGCGGATCGTCCGTTTCGTCCAGGAAATGGGATCGCCCCCGTCGTTGCTCCACCAGGCGACTTCGTGGCCCTGCCCGCACGTCGCCACGATATCCGTGTCGCCGTCGCCGTCGAGGTCGGCTCCGTGCGCGGAGTGCGCGCCAGCGAAGTCATCCGCGACGACGTGCCTGGTCCAGACCACCGGGTCGCCCCCGTCGTTGCTCCACCAGGCGACGGTCGCGAGGTCCCACGAGGCGCTGACGACATCGGTGTCGAGATCGCCATCCACATCGGCGACCGAGACTTCGAACGCGCTCCGCCAGTCGCGGCCGATCAGCTCTCGCGCCCACACGAGCGGCGCCCCGCCGTCGTTGCGGAACCAGATGATACGATTGGCTATCCCCCCGCCCGTCGCGATGACATCGGGATCCCCGTCCCGATCCAGGTCGTCGATGCACAGACCATCGGCTGCGTCGAGTGTGCCCACGACCTGTTCGATCCAGACGGGTGGCTCACCGCCCTGGTTGAACCAGATGGAGACGAGATCGCTGCCCTCGCTCGTCCCGATGACGTCCACGTCCCCGTCCCCGTCCATGTCGGCCGACTCGATGCTGAAGGAGAGCGTGTAGGCGTCGTTGATCAGATGCTCCAGGCCGGGGCTGATGGGATCCGAGGAGAGGGCGAGCTGCCCCGGCACGGCCAGCCAGGAAACGCCCACAGCCGTGGAGAAGCAGGAGCCAAGAGAATCCACCGGGCCGGCGATGGTCCCGCCGGACCAGTCGGTCTGCACCGCTTGGTCGGCGCCCGCCTGAGATCCTGCGGCCGCGCAGGCGATCAGGATCGCCAGGCCTCTCCACGCCAGTGACTTGAGGGACGGAACCTCGATCCAACGCATATGCGGCTCCTTTCAGCTGCGCCGTCCTTGGGGACGCCTCCTGCCCCGCTTCTGTCAGGTACCCGGGCCGATTATGGTGGCTTGCGCGAATCCCCGCCCCAGGGCCAGGCACGGATTAGGCAAGGATTGGGCAAGGAAGGACCGGGACCCTATAATTGCGGAAAGAGGAGGGTCCGTGACGCCTCAACGAGATGCGCTCCCTGCCGATCCGAACCGGATGGAGTCGTTCCGCATGGCCGAATGGGAGGTCCATCCGAGCCTCCATCGCTTGCGGCGGGGCGACCGGGTCGTGCAGCTCGAGCAGCGCGTCATGCATGTGCTCGTCTGTCTCGCCAGCCACCCCGGGGAGCTGATCACGCGCGAGACCCTGCTCGAGCGCGTCTGGCCGGAGACGGTCGTCGTCGAGAAGGGCCTCACCAACATCATCTCCGAGCTGCGTCACGTCCTGGAAGACGATCCCGCCGCTCCCAAGTACATCGAGACTATCCGCAAGTCCGGCTATCGCATGGTCGCCTCGGTGGCGCCGATCGCCTCGCCGGCAGCCGCGAACGGTTCGGCGGGCATCGGGGAGCCGGCTGAGAGTCCCATCCCCGCGAGAATCGGAGAACGGGCCGTTCATGGAGCGCAGCGTTCGTCGCTTCGCTTGCGCGCCGCCCTCGTCGTTGTGGCGGCTCTCCTCGTGCCCGCCGCAATCCTCCTCGCGGCCCGCTTTCGCTCGGATGCGCCGAGGCCCGAGTCCCTCCTCCTTCGCGGAACGCCGCTGACGAGCGATCCCGGACTGGAGGTCGACCCCGTGCTTTCTCCCGACGGCAATTGGGTCGCCTATGCCTGGACGGGCGAAAGCGGCGCCGAGTCCGACATCTATGTGAAAGCCTGTTACGGGGAATCACGCTTGCGGCTGACCGACCTCCCGGGCAGCGAGCGCGACCCGGCCTGGTCGCCCGACGGCAGCACGGTCGCGTTCGTGCACCTGGGCGCGGGCCAAGGCGCAAAGGCGAGTGTTCGCACGGTGCCTGCGATCGGGGGACCGGTGCGCACGCTCGTGCAGACGGGAGAGGAGATTCTCGGGCTCTCGTGGTCGCCGGACGGAAAGGAGATCGCCTTCGGCGGCGCACCCGCCCCGGGAAGGTACTTGGAGATCATGCTGGTCTCGGTCGAGACTCTCGAAACGCGCCAGGTGAACGAATCCTCCTCCAACTATCTCTGCGCCTTCGACCCGCGCTTCTCCCCCGACGGCACGCAGATCGCGTTCACGCGGGCCGACGTCGCCGGCCTGCACGACCTGTACGTCGTGCCGCGCGAGGGAGGCGCGTGCCGGCGCGTGACCTCTCTCTGTTGCTGGATGTACGGACTGGACTGGACGCGCGACGGGCGCGCGATCGTCTTCTCCGCCAGCCCGCGCGCCGATTTCGGGCTGTGGCGCGTGGGGGTCGCGGAAGGCGACTTGAGCTGGATCCCCACGCGCAGCGAGTGGGTGGCGAACCCGCAGCTCTCGCGTCGCGACGGCCGCATGGTCTACGAGGATTGCGCCTATGACGCGGACATCTGGACGATGCGCGCGCCGCGCTTCTCACCGGCCGCGACTGCGCCCGCGCGAGAGGATCCGGAAGCCGGGCCGGCCGAAGCGCGGCCGCTCATCGCTTCCACGCGTTCGGATTTCGCCGGACGCTACTCCGCCGACGGGCGGTCGATCGTGTTCATTTCCAAGCGAACCGGGGAGCGCGAGATCTGGATCTGCGACGCCGAGGGAGAGAACGCGCAGCCGGTGACGCGGCGAGGATCCTCTCAGGTCATGGAGCCGCGCTGGTCGCCCGACGGCCGGCAGATCGCGTTCTCCAGCATCGCCGACGGCTGGGCGGGCATCCAGGTGCTCGACCGTCAAACGGGGGCGGTGCGACCGATCGTCACGGATGACTGCCACGCCTTCGCCTGCTGGTGGTCGCGCGATGGGGAGTGGATCTACTTCGACCGCCAGGCCGGGAATGTCTGGGAACTGTGGCGCCTCCATCCCGACGGTACCGGCGCGGAGCGCATCAGCGCTCGCGTGCACAACGTCGTCTGGGAGAGCGGCCGCGACGGAACCCTGTTCTGCGCGGTCGCTTCGCCCGCGGGCCTCCACCTCGCCGCGGTACCGCCACCGTCCGCCGCGCCTTTCCCGGAAGCGACCGCGGAGCCCGAGTGGGTCGTGCCCCGGGAGCGGACCGAGCGCTGGGTCGCCATGGCGCCGCTCGACGATGGCGTCTACTTCGTGGAGCAGAAGGCGGGGGGCCGCTCGATCCTCGGCTGGTACGACTTCGCGACGCTGCGCAGCGATTCTCTGGCAGCGCTGCCACCGCGCGTCGTCCACCTGAACGTCGCTCCCGACGGATCGGCGCTGCTGTTCGATCACGCGAGCCGCTATACGAGCGATTTAGTGCTGGCGGAGGGGATTCGTTAGGCGAAGGGCGGCGCCCGCGCGGCCCGGCTTGACGCCTGAGCGCTAGCCCACTTCCTGGACGCGGACGCCTCGCTTGCGCAGTCCCTTCGCCAACCGCGAGGCTTGCGCCTCGAAGAAGGCATCTTCGAGCGCCGCCAAAAGGCCGTGTGCGGCATAGAAGCGCTTTACCGCCGGGACGTAATTCATCCGATCGATGAGCACGCGATCGGCGACTCGGCCCAGCAGCGCCGCCAGCCGCTCGGGATTCCCCGGCAGCAGAGGGCCGGCGAACGCGAAGGTCCTTACGCCCGCGGCCTTGAATTCGCGCAGCACCTCGACCCGCTCCGCAACCGGGGATGCGTGCGGCTCGAAGAGCTTCGCCATCGACTCATCCTCGGTCGCGATGGTGAAGCCGACCTCGACATCCGGGATACGCCGGATGAGGTCGAGGTCGCGACGGACCCGAGCCGACTTCGTTTGGATCTCGACCGGGAAATCCTTCCCGACCAGGATCTCGAGCAAGCGGCGCGTCACCCCGTACTGTTCTTCGACCGGCTGATAGGGGTCGCACACCGAGGCGATCCAGATCGTCCCGCGCCGGGCCCTCGTGATCTGCTTCGCCAGCAGCGCGGGAGCATTCACCTTGACGTCGACGAACTGGCCCCACGGCTCGCTGTGGCCGCTGTAGCGCCGCATGAACTGCGCGGCATAGCAGTAGACGCACGCGACGCCGCAACCGGTATACGGATTGATGCAGTAGTCGTGGATCTTGGAGGCGTTGAGGATCGATTTCGCCTCGACTTCGCGGATAACGGGTTTGCGCATGTTCGCATTCCACGATAGGCGGTCCGCAATCGACATCCCTCTCCCCGCATTCCCGCTCGCGCTCCGTTGACGGCAAAGGTCCTCACGGCTTCACGCACCTGCCTGGCATCCACGCCGCAAGCCGCCTTGCGTACAGGGCTGCAAGCGGCGCCCCCGGCGCAGGAGACGGGCACTTCCTGGTTCCTACTTCAGGATGACTACCCGCCTGCAGACCTCCCGCTCGCCGCATCTCAGCCGAACGAAGTGGATCCCTGAGTCGATGCGGGCGCTTCTGCTGCCCACCTCACATGTACCTTTCCCTCGCACCTCTCGACGCATGATCTCCCTGCCCGTCACGTCGAACACTTCCACTAATCCCGCCGCGTGGTCAGGAACTGCGAATGTCAGCCGCGCCCCCCCGAAGGAAGGGCTGGCCGCGCTCAGTCCGAACTCCTCCTGCCCGTCGACATGGGGAACGCCGGCGCTCTCGATCCGGGTGACCGCGTCGGGGACGGCTGGGGCCGTCTCCACATTCCCGCACGAGTCCCGGCCTACCGAGTAGAAGGCATACGCTCCACCGTGATCCGCTTCGAAGACGACATTGGCGGTGGACACCGTCCTCCAGTAGGCGAAAGGAGCCTCGTCGACGGAGACCCAGATCTCGACGTTGCGCAACCCGGATCCTGCGTCCCCGCCGTTTACCTGCAGGGGTACGCTCAGAGAATCCAGGGTCCCCGGCAAGTCGCCGATCCTCGTCTCCGGCGGATCTCCATCCACCTGATTGGTCCATGTCGCCGTGGTGATCGGCGGATTGGTGTCGAAGCGGATTTCCGCACGGTTGGCGACCATCGTCCCCGTAGGGAGCCCACCGACCAAACCGACGGAGTAGGCCACGCTGCCTTCGCCATCCGGTGGAGCGATGTTGGGAGGGAGGAAACCCAAGAGCGGGTCCTCAGGTGGGAGCCCTGTATCCGGGTCGAGGGAGGCGAGATCGACGAGCACGAGTCCGCTGGTCGTATCGACGTCCGCCCAGATCGCCAGCAGCAAGGGCATGTCCGGTCGCAAATCGAGGGTGTCTTCGAAATGTCGGACTTCCGGAACGACAGGGATGATTCGCGACCCGACATGGAACAAGGTGAATCGTGCCGAGCCGAGGGCGAAGACCGAACCGTCGAGACTGTCGGCGACGACGACATGGGCCGCCGGCGCGGTGGCCTCGGCCAGGTTCTCGAACATGACCTGATAGCTGGGAGTCAGCATGCCGGAAATGTATCTGGCAGTCCCGATACCCGTCGGCCCGCTCTTGCAATTGGGATCGATGGAGCTGACGATTTCGCCGAAGTAATCTCCGATTCCATCGGCGCCACAGTCGCTGGCTAGGGCCTCGCCCGTTCTAGCCCATTCGTAGGCGCTCCAAGCATCCCCGATGCCCGGAATGGCACCGAGCGCGCACTCGCCCCCCGCTTCGGCCATGGCCCCAAATGCCTGGACGTAGAACATCGGCAGATTCCCCATGTTGCGAATCGCGTCTCCCAGGCCGCTCCCGCTCTGGACCTGTTGGTTGATGGCCGTCATTTCTTCGAAGAAGGCAGACGCGACGCCTCCGATGCAGCCCCCTGCCGGAGAGAACGTGCCGAGCAACTGATTCATTAGCCCGAAGAGCGCTTCCGCGCACGATCCTCCCGGCGAACGAGGGGGGCCGCCCAGGTCCAAGACCCGCAGCGCAGGCTCGCCCTCGCAGTAGCTGCATTCGTTCTGGTGCAGCGAGACGTTGAGATGGATGTGCGGCCCGGTGGGAAATGTCGGCCGCAACCCGGCCACGGCAAGTCCCCCAGCCGGAATGCGTGGAATCAGCAACTCAGCGAATCGTCCTTCCCCTGCGGGAAGCAAGAAGGGGAATTCCTCCTCGTTGTACCAATGGCCCTCCGGCTCCCCTGGATACGCCGGAGGTACGACCAAGGGGGAGGCGACTTCCAGGCTCGCATCCGCAGGGAATCCATCGATGAAGAGTGAAACGCCGTAGGCGTCTTCGTTTCCGTCATTGCGGCATGCCAGATCCAACGTAATCGGTACATTGGGACGCATCTGACTCCGGCCGAGGACACTGATCGACAATCTCGGCCGAACGCCTTCTTCGATCAGCAGTGCCTCCGGCAGCAGGGCGATCCGCCCGTCGGGGTGGCGGACCTCGAGATCCCACAAGCCCTGGGCCAGGCCATCCAAGGTGAAGCAGCCGGAGAGCTCGCCGGACCCGTGAAGGGCAATCTCCTGAAGAGCCTTTTCCTCCTGTCCCGGCCGCATGAACGCAACCGCGCAGCCGGACTCGAGACCGCAGCCCATGACCGTCATGACCACGGAACCGTGATCCCCGGCCGCATCCGGAACGAGGCTGGTGACCCCGAAGGAACCCGTTTCCTCGCCGCACCTCGGGACGAGACGATAGACGTAGACCCGTCCGCAGTTCACCCCGCCGACATCGTTGTACGGCGCGCCCACGATGACTTCATCGTACCCGTCGTTGTTGACATCTCCCACCGATGCCAGGGAGTATCCGAAGAACTCACCTGCTTCCTGCCCATTGAGAACCAGATCAAGTTCGCCGCCGCCCAAGTAGAAGAACACCCTCCCCCTGGACCCCGTCCCGGACTCGTTGTTTCTGGAGCTGACGACCACGTCTGCCACGTGATCACCGTTCAGGTCTCCTGCGCCCGCCACGGCGAATCCGAAATTGTCGTCGACCGGGAGGCCGTTCTGCAGATGGGAGGAAGGGGACAACTTGTGACCTGCGGCGTTGTGTTCGAGGTAGAGGTAGGCTCTGCCGATTTCGAGGGAGTCTTCAAACCCATACCTCGGTGCGCCAACCACCAAGTCCCGCCTGCCGTCTCCGTCGAAATCCCCAGGTGGCGCGACGGAAGCACCGAGTCCTTCACGGAAGCTGTTCGCCGTCAAGGTGTCGCACGTCGTCGTGGAGCCGCCATAGTAGATGTAGGCACGCCCGCCGAGAATATAGTCCGCGCAATTGTTCGGTGCGCCCACGACGATATCGTCCAGATCATCTCCATTCCAGTGACCGGCACACGCCACGGACGTCCCCAACTCCTCGCCCACGCCATCGTACCTCTTCCCCTCCACGACCAACTCAACAGCTCCGTCGGGCCCGGCAAGAACGAACACCATCCCGAGCAGAGAATGCGCCCGAGGCGCACCGATCACGACGTCGTCGAACCCGTCCCCGTTCATGTCCCCGGCTCCAGCGACCGCCTGCCCGAACCAGGCGTCCCCGCCGCCTCCGGAAAGCGTGAGATCGGGCACCGCGTCTGCGATGAGGCCCATGAAGAAGACATAGGCCCGCCCCGCATTGGCGCCACCCACATCGCTTCGCGGAGCTCCGATGACGACATCGTCGCAGCCGTCGCCGTTCACATCGCCCGCTCCCGCCACCGACCAGCCGAAATCATCGTAGTCCGCCTCCCCGGTGAAGACGAAATCGGGCGTCTCGTCCAACGACTGGCTACCGTACTGCCTCCCTCCCAGGTAGATGTAGGCACGGCCGCGTGACACCAATCGCGGAGCTCCAACGATTACATCATCGTAGCCATCTCCGTTGACGTCCCCCGCGCAGGCGACGGAGTGGCCGAACAACCCGGCGACCCGCTCACCCGTCGGTGCGATGAGAAGTCGCGCATCGACCGCGGCTGCGGACTCCACCTGGAAGACAAGGAGGATGGACATCAGTAGAACGGAGAGGGCAATGGTGTCTTGCGTTCTCACCTGATCCCTCCTCTTCCCGAACCACGGACTGGTGAGATTGAAGAAGCCGGGAGGCCCTGAAGACGACCGCAACCATGACCGCTCGCGTCGCGCGCAGGGTTTCGGACGCCGGACCGCAGGACATCGGCCCCGGTAGAGGGCAACAGCATGGAGGCGGCGGCTGCGACCGCAATGTATCGCACGGGCCCTCCGGCACCTGGGCCGCTCACGGTTGGTTTCGACGAACCCATTATAGAGCAGGCGGACCTTGCCATGCCAGCCAATGCCGGTTCCCGAAGAGAGCCGGGCACGTGGACGCCTTCGGCCGGAAAGTCCGGCAGAGTAGGGAACCGAACGAAGGAATCGAGGGCCGGATGCTTCGGTCCGAGATGATTGGGTGAATTCCTGGTATCCGACCACTTCGTTCGATTAGAGTCCGGTGGGACGTCTGTCTGAGGAACGAAGATCG
>Ga0316622_100000373_pt1 | contig 25396 bp, 18 predicted proteins | sample OWC_Aug_OW2_C1_D_FD_207646 | JGI IMG/M metagenome (GOLD analysis project Ga0316622, IMG submission 207646) | Wetland soil microbial communities from Old Woman Creek delta, Ohio, United States - OWC_Aug_OW2_C1_D5_C | ecosystem: Environmental > Terrestrial > Soil > Wetlands | place: USA: Ohio... | reverse complement strand
AAACCCCAGCTATTTGGCGCTGTTCGTTTTGATCACACTTGTGGTGGCGCGGGGATACCCATGATGACCAATATTGTTTATTGGCAGGCTGCGGCCGAGTTGCCAATTTTAACTGTCCTGACGTTGCTGCCCTTGTTGACCGCCGCGGCGGTGTTGATCTGCAAGTGGACCAGTAGCCTGCGACTGGCGTTTATCGGCGCTTTGCTGAATGTCTCGCTCAGCCTTTATTTGCTGTGGGTGTTCAACTCGGAAGCGCCCGGCATTCATCTGGCCGAAAGTGCCGATTTTCTCGGGCTGAGTTACCGGGTCGGCGTGGATGGTACCAACGTCCTGTTTATTCCATTGACCGCGATTTTGGGGTTGTTGGCATTGGTCTATACCCTGATTACCCATCACCGAAATGATCGTGTATTCATCGCCTGTCTCCTGGTTTATCAAGGCATCTTGATCGGGGCTTTCGCGGCACTGAATTCCTTGCAGTTCTGGTTCTGGTGTCTACTGGAACTGGTGCCGGTGGTTTTGCTGACGGTTTCCTCCGGTAATAGCAATCTGCGGACACAGGCAGTGAAAACGTTGTTGCAATACTGGCTTTTTGGGTTGTCTATGATGCTAGCCGGTTTTTTTCTTCTGAGTTTCGGACTGGCGCAAAATGGCATGGCGCTGAGTTTTGACTGGCTGGCGCTGAAACACCACAATCTGGCTATCCCGAACGAAGCGCTGATTTTTATTCTGCTATTTTTCGGGTTCGCGGTGCGCATGCCATTGTTTCCGTTTCATGCCTGGTTGCCGGTGCTGTGCGAACATGGTACTGCCGCGAGCGCGGCAATATTCCTGCTTGGCCTGAAGTTGGGGATTTATGCGCTGATTCGGTTTATTTTGCCACTGTTGCCTGGCGCCGTTGAGCAATGGATGGATTTCGCGGTAGCTCTGGGACTGATCGGTATTTTTTACGGTGCCTTGATGGCTCTGATGCAGATCAATATGCGGCGGATGCTGGCGTTTGCGGTGATTAGCCACACCGGTATGTTGGTAATCGGAGGATTTTCGTCCAACGACTTTGCGCTGGAAGGCAGCATCTTGTTATCGATGGCCTACGGTTTGGCGATGGCTGGCATGCTGTTCAGCATAGGTCTTATTTACGAACGTACCCGTACCTCGTTCTTTCCGCGTTTGGGGGGGCTGTTTGAGACCAACACCGCCATTGCCTTGCTGTTTCTGATTTCGGCATTGAGCACTATGGTGATGCCTGGCACTCCTGGTTTCGACGCTGCGCATCTGTTGATTGAGGGTGCTGTCGAGAGACAAGGCTGGCTGACTGCGATAGCTATTCTAATGGGTAACGTGCTGGCTGCAGCTTTTCTGCTTTGGGCGTTTCAACGCTTGTTTATCGCTCATCCCAGACGCAAGGTACTGTCCTATAACCGTAGCCATCATTCAATGACCAATGAGCGCATCATAGCGGTGACGATCTGTGGTCTACTGATAGGCACCGGTTTTTACACCACGCCATGGCTGAAATTCATAGATCAGGAAGTTAGCGAGACTGGCGAGCATTACCCCCAAAACCATCACAATCATCATATGGATGTCCCGCCTCATGAATGACAGTTTTCCGCTTTTATCGATGTGCCTGGTTTGGCCGATATTCGGCGCACTAGCGTTGATCTTTGTCCGTGATCGGTATCTGGCCAAGTGCGTTGCATTGTTGGTCGCCGGATCGGAGCTATTGCTAAGCATTTTTGTGCTTGCAGGTTTTGAATCCGATCGTGAAGGGTTTCAATTGCTGGAAGATCACCCTTGGATACCTAATCTGAACATCCATTATCAGCTCGGTGTCGACGGCATATCGATTCTGTTTCTGCCGATGACAGCATTAGTCACTTTGATGACTGTACTCGCCGGATGGAATACGGTGCAACGCTTAAGTCGTTTTTATCTGGCGCTGATACTGGTGTTGGAAAGTGTCACTATCGGCGTGTTTACCGCTCTGGACATGGTGCTATTTTTCCTGTTTTGGGAGCTGACCTTGCCTCCGCTGTTCTTCCTAATCGGTCTGTGGGGGATAGGTGCCGAAAGGCGACATGCGGGGATGAAATACACGTTGTTCATGTTGTTCGGTGGCGTACCGTTGCTGTTTGGGATCATCTTGTTGGCGATAAATCATGCGGAGTATGTCGGCGGCTCGATACACCAGGATCTGGCTTTCAGCCTACCGTTATTATTGGCTACGCCTGTCGCCCATGACTTACAGCCGGTGATTTTTCTGCTGCTGGTGTTGGGGTTTGCGGTCAAGGCGCCCTTGGTACCGTTTCACACATGGTTGCCCTCTGTGGCCATGGAGGCTCCGACGCAAATTGGCGCTTTGCTGCTAGCTTTGAAGCTGGGCGTATACGGCATCGTACGCTTCGCGATACCGCTAACGCCGGCAGCGGCTGTAGAACATCATTGGCTATTAACTATTGTCGGAGCAGTGACCCTGATATACGGGGCGTTGATCGCACTTCGACAGAGCAATCTAAGATCCCTATTAGCCTATTCCAGTATCAGTCACGTCGGTCTGGTCATGATGGGGATAGCCGGTCTTAACCAGCAGGGTATCCAGGGCGCGATCATGCAACTCTTTAATTTTACCATAGTCGCCTCTAGCCTGATGTTAATGGCCGGCATGATACAACAGCGCCTCGACAGTACTGATTGGATTCATCTGGGAGGGCTAGCCAGACCTATGCCACGTCTGACAGCGTTATTTTTTTTGTTCGCACTATCTAGCATGGGCGTACCCGGAACGAACGGTTTTCCAGCGGAATTATTACTCTTACTAGGCGCCTTTAAGGCGAATTCGGCGCTAGCGATGGTCGCGCTGTTTACCGCAGTATTGGCCGCGGCCTATATGTTGGGTTTTATAAAACGCGCTTTTTTCGGTCCGCTTGTACGCGACGCCGTCATTCGGGCACAGGATCTAAGGTCTCGCGAATTGCTTTTACTGATGCTACCGGCCGTGTTGGTGTTGGTGCTGGGCTTATACCCGCAATGGACTATGTCTCGTCAGGAACCGACGTTGCGGGCTTGGCTGCAACGCTTGGATCAGGCTGCAATGCCATTCACCGATTCTCCATCCAAGGTGATCGAAAAACCAAGCGATAGCGGAGAGGTTAAGTGACAGCGAGAGCTGGAACAAAGGACAAGCAGAATAATGAATTGGCATGTGGTTTCGATTCGATGCCTCATGCGATTTAAGATTGGCTTTATTTCCACGGTAGGGTTTGAACAAACCCAAGCAAATTTTAGTTACAACGTATCAAATTATTCAATTAAGGAGGAATAAGATGCAAACACCTGAGAAATTAATCCTGGAAAACCGGGCATGGTCGGAAGAAATGAACAGGAAAGATCCGGAATATTTCAGCCGAAAGGCATTGGTAACAAAACCCGAATTTTTGTGGGTAGGCTGTGCCGATAGTGGGGTGCCCGCGGAAACCGTAGTCAATGCCCAACCTGGCGAAATTTTCGAGCATCGCAATCTCGCCAATCAAGTGATCATGTCCAACTTTAATTGCCTGAGTGTATTGCAATACGCAATTGCGGTGTTGAAGGTCAAACATGTCATCGTTTGCGGCCATTATGGTTGCGGTGGGGTCAAGGCGGCATTACAGCCGCAGAGCTCGAAGTTGGTGTTAGCCAACAAATGGTTGCTACACATCAAGGACGTTTATCGGTTGCATCAGGAAGAATTGGAGGCCATAGACCCGGCGGAAAAAGTTGATCGTTTGGTAGAGTTGAACGTCGTCGAACAGGTTTACCGCCTGGCTCATACCTCGATCATACAATCGGTCTGGAAACATGGGCATAAGCCAACGCTGCACGGCTGGATTTACGATACCCAGGACGGGCTAATCAGAGAACTGATTAAACTCGATCACAACACCCGGATTCATCCGATTTATCAATACACCGATTGATCTTTTCATCTTCATAATTCAACAATCAACAATGAAATCTCAAGTACTTTTTTATTTAACCAATCTGCGCCGAGACTTGCCGGCCAGTGTTGTGGTTTTTCTGGTTGCCTTGCCCATGTGTCTGGGTATCGCATTGGCTTCCGGCGCGCCGCTGTTTTCCGGTGTCATTGCCGGCATTATAGGCGGGCTCGTAGTGGCCTGGGGCAGCGGCTCGCATCTTAGCGTCTCCGGACCTGCCGCCGGATTAACGGTAATCGTATTCGAAGCCATCAAAGACCTCGGCAGCTTTAGCGTGTTTTTACTGAGTCTGGTGGTCGCCGGCGTTTTGCAGATGGTGCTTGGCTTCCTGAAGGCTGGCCTGATAGGCGCGTTTTTCCCGGCCACGGTGATCAAAGGCATGTTGGCTGCGATAGGCTTGATTTTGATCATCAAGCAAACGCCTCATGCCACCGGCTATGATGCCAGTTTTGCGGGCGACGAAAGTTATATGCATGAGAGCGCCAAGTCGAGTTTTTTCGGTTTGCGTGACGCATTGGAAGGTGTTTCACCCGGCGCGACCCTGGTCAGCGGCGCGGCTTTGCTGATTTTGATCGTTTGGGAAACCGGCTTTATTAAGCGCTTTCGTTTGCTGGAAATGATACCGGGTCCGCTGTTGGCAGTGGTCTGGGGCGTGGCCTACAACAGTTGGGCATTAACGCATGCCCCTGAGTGGGCAATCGAACCGCAGCATCTGGTTTCGCTACCGGAATTGGGTTCTGCTTCCAGTTTCCTCGCGCAGCTGTGTTGGCCGGATTTCAGTTATTTCAATAACCCCAAGGTCTATAGCGTTGCCGTGACGCTGGCGATCATCGCCAGCCTGGAAACGCTGCTAAGCATTGAGGCCGTCGATAAGCTGGACCCGCATAAACGCATCGCACCCACCAACCGCGAACTCAAGGCTCAGGGCTTAGGCAATATTATTAGTGGCCTGATAGGCGGCTTGCCGATTACCGCCGTCATCGTCCGCAGTTCAGCCAACATCAATGCTGGCGGTCATACGCGGATGTCCGCCTTCTTTCACGGTATTTTGTTGATGATCAGCGTGTTGTTTTTTGCCAATTATCTCAACATGATACCGCTGGCCTGTTTGGCGGCGATTCTGCTGCAAACCGGCTACAAACTGGCGAAACCTAAGTTGTTTGCAGAGATTTATCGCAAAGGCTGGAATCAGTTTTTACCGTTTACGATCACCGTTGTGGCGATTCTGTTCACGGATTTGCTGGAAGGTATCGTAATAGGCATTGCAATCGGTATTTTTTTCGTATTGCGCGCCAATTTCCACGAAGCCATCACCTTGACGCAACACGGCTCGCATTATCTGCTGCGCCTGCACAAAGACGTTTCCTTCCTCAATAAAGCCTTGTTGCGCAAGCATCTAACTGCCATATCCGACGACAGTGAATTACTAATCGACGGTAACAAGGCATTATTCATCGATCAGGACATCCTGGAAACCATTGCCGACTTTTTGTTGGCGGCGCAGGATCGCAATATCCACGTCGGGCTGCAAGGTTTCAGCGTTGATGGCGTTGCGCCGTCAACCGGACATTAGTGTCTCTCAGCTCATATGGACAAAAAACCGCGCTGCAAAGCCGGTGGCATCGGAGCAGTCGGGGATGGGGAGGCCGCGGTAACATTGCCGATTGCGCCGCAGGCGAACGCTTGCGGCCCATGATTGCGAGGTAGCGAGCTTGTTGCGGCGCTAAATCGTCAATTGACCGAACTGCAACAAGCTGGCAACCAGAAGACGGAAAGCAACTGACTGTCATTAAGGCAGTCGAAGCCCAGAGCCTGCTAGATAGTTAGGGACTTTCGGTAGGAGTCAATATCGTCCATGCCGGAATACAAACAAATCTCCGCCAAAACAAAACTTGCGCGTTCGGAGCTTTGAGAACCGAAACAGCGCCGTCAAATACACCCCGTTAATAAGGCCAAACCCAACTGTCGACTTCCGGCAGATCGGTGCCGTATTCATAGGCGTAATGGCGGCAGACGATCTGCATGTCGCGCATTTTTTCCTTCACATGCGCTCCCGCCACCCGTAGCACGGGAATTCGATCGATCGCATCGATCACCAGGCTGAAACGGTCGATTTCGTTCTGAATCGCCAGTTCCAGCGGTGTGTTGATGCTACCTTTTTCCTTGTAGCCGCGCACATGCAAATTCTTATGATTGTTGCGGCGGTAAGCCAGGCGGTGAATCAGCCAAGGATAACCGTGGAAGTTGAACAGGATCGGCTTGTCCAGCGTGAACAGGCTGTCGAAATCCTTGTCGGACAGGCCGTGCGGATGTTCCGAAGCCGGCGTCAGCTTGTAGAGATCGACGACATTCACGAACCTGACTTTCAGCGCCGGGAAATGTTCGCGCAGGATGACTACGGCGGCCAGGGCTTCCTTGGTGGGGATGTCGCCGGCGCAGGCCATGACCAGGTCGGGCTCGGAACCGTTGTCGCTACTGGCCCATTCCCATATGCCTATGCCCTTGGTGCAATGTTTGATTGCCGCGTCCATGTCCAGATACTGTAAATGTTTCTGCTTGTCGCAAACGATGACGTTGATGTAATTCGTGCTTTGCAGGCAGTGATCGCTGACGGCCAGCAGGGTGTTGACGTCCGGCGGCAGATAGATGCGAGTCACATCCGGGCTCTTGTTGACCACCACGTCCAGAAAGCCGGGGTCTTGGTGGGTAAAGCCGTTGTGGTCCTGGCGCCAGACCGTCGAGGTAATCAGCAGGTTTAGCGAGGAAATCGGCGCCCGCCACGGCACGGCTTTCGACATCGCCAGCCATTTGGCGTGCTGGTTGAACATCGAATCGATCACATGCACGAAGGCTTCGTAAGTGGAAAAGAAACCGTGGCGGCCGGTCAGCAGATAACCTTCCAGCCAGCCTTCCAGCGTGTGTTCGGACAACATTTCCATGACCCTCCCATCCGGCGACAGCTCGCCGCCGTCGGCGTCTTCCGGCAGGTAATCCGCCAACCAGGTTTTCTTGCTGGCCTGGTAAATATCATCGAGCTTGTTGGAGCTGTTCTCGTCCGGGCCGAAAACCCGAAAATTCTGCATGTTGTCTTGCATGATGTCGCGCAGAAACTTGCCCAGCGGCCGGGTGTTTTCGGCGCTAATAGTGCCAGGTTTGGCGACTTCGATATGATAATCGCGGAAATCCGGCATCCGCAAGGCCTTGCGCAAGCGGCCGCCGTTGGCATGCAGGTTGGCGCTCATCCGGCGTTGGCCCTTGGGGGCCAAGGCTTTCAATTCGGGTAGTAGCCGGCCTTGATCATCGAACAATTCATCGAGCTTGTAGCTGCGCAGCCAGATTTCCAGCTGCGCCAAGTGGGCGGGGTTTTCGCGCACGCCGGCTAGTGGCACCTGATGGGCGCGCCAGAAAGCTTCCACCTTGTGGCCGTCGACTGCTTTCGGGCCGGTCCAACCCTTGGGCGAACGCAAAACTATCATGGGCCAGCGCGGACGAATCGGCTGGCCGCTACCGCGCGCTTCGTTCTGGATACGGCGGATTTCCAGCACGCATTCTTCCATCACCGTAGCCATCTTGCCGTGCATATCCATGGGTTCCGTGCCTTCCACGAAATAAGGCGTCCAACCATAGCCCTGGAACAGATTTTCCAGTTCCTCATGGCTGATGCGCGACAGCAGGGTGGGGTTGTTGATCTTGTAACCGTTGAGGTGAAGGATGGGGAGCACCGCGCCGTCGCGGATAGGGTTGAGGAATTTGTTTGAATGCCAGGAGGTCGCCAAGGGCGCGGTTTCCGATTCACCGTCGCCGACTACCACCGCGACCAATAAATCCGGATTGTCATAAGCGGCGCCGAAGGCGTGGCTTATGCTGTAACCCAGTTCGCCGCCTTCGTGGATAGAGCCTGGCGTCTCGGGGGTGCAATGGCTGCCGATGCCGCCGGGAAAAGAGAATTCCTTGAAGAAGTTGAGCATGCCTTCTTCGTCCTCGCCCTTGTTGGGATAGATTTCGCTGTAGGTGCCTTCCAGATAAACCGGCGCCAGCACGCCAGGCGCGCCGTGGCCGGGGCCGGCCAGGAAAATCGCGTTGAGATCGTACTTGTTGATCAAGCGGTTGATATGAATATAACTGAAGCTTAGTCCTGGGCTGGCGCCCCAGTGGCCCAGCAAACGGCGCTTGATATGTTCGGCCTTGAGTGGTTCCCTGAGCAGCGGGTTTTCCCGCAGATAGATCATGCCGGCGGCGAGATAATTGCAGGCTCGCCAGTAGGCATTGATTTTTTCCAGTTCGTCGGCTGAAGGTGTGTTATCGGTCATGGCCATTGTCCTGCTGTTGTAGGGTTAAAAACGGTCGATGGGCGAACGCTAGCCGAATGGCTGTACTCTTATGTTTGGTCGTGCTGTGTCAGAAATTCGCCAAGCAACATATCCACTTCCTGAATATGCCTTAGTACCCAGTCGCTGACAAAGGTATCGATGTCGGCGGGGTTCCAGCGATTTTCCTGTATGGTTTTGCTGATTTCGATCAGCCTGTTCAGCATTAGGTTGTGGTTCTCCACGTGAACCGGATAGCAAGGGTAGCGATGCAGTTTCATCAGGCTTTCCTCGGCCTGGAAATGCTCGCGGATATGCTGGCAGAACAGCATGACCAGGCGGGTCAGCTCATCGGTACCGGTGGCTTCGACAATCTGGTTGGCCAGATCGAAAAGGTGTTGGTGTTGGGTATCGACCGCCACATTGCCTATTTTGAAATGATCCTGCCAGGTAAACATATCCATGATCGAAACTCCACGCTGTTGAGATGATAAGACTTCGCTGGCTTAAATATCCACGGTTTGCCTAGCCGAGTGGGCTTGAAAATAAACGTTGAATGCGGCATCTTCTTCGAGAATATGGCTGATCCACTCATGCACGAATTTCAGCACGTCTTGCTGTTGCCAGTCATGCTTGTTGATTTTGTCGCTGACATCGACCAGTTTGTCCAGCATGAGATCATGGGCCTTAACATGCTTTTGATAATCGGGATAGCCATGTTCTTTCATAAAGGCTTCCTCGTACTGGAAGTGTTCCCTAACATGTTGGTACAGGCGCATCGCGTTTTCGGCCAGATCGGCCTGAGTTTTCGATTGTACCAGTTGATTGGCCAAATCAAACATCTGCTGATGTTGCTGGTCTACAATCTGGTTACCGATACGATAATGATTTTGCCATATAAATTTGCTCATGGTTATTCCTATGGTTCCATGCCAAGGCCGCTTAAGGAAACTCTGGTTAAGTCCTTCGACAGGCTCGGGACGAACGGTAAGTGGCTGATTCCGTTCGTGGTGAGCTTGTCGAACCATGAACGGAATCAACTTGTTCAGAGTTTCCTAATTGTTGAATTTCAAAGTCTCCAGGTCAAGCATAATCGTCTTTCGGGGAGTGGTTATTGGCGTCTGGCGAATCGATACTGTTTCCGGTTACGGTCGAGCGGCCACTATCCACCCAGAACCGGAATGCCCAGCGGCTGGCAATCATCAGCAAGGGAAAGGCGAACGCTACTATCCATAGCAGCGTAGACAGGGTGTTATGGCTGGCGCTGGCGTCCCAGATGGTCAGCGAGCTGTTCAGCGAGCGATTGGAGGGCAGCAGAAACGGGAATAGCGAAACTGCCGCAGTCAAGACGGCCATGATCACCGTGGTAATGGCGGCAATAAAAGCCCAGTAATCGCGATTCAGTTTCGTTAGGTACAGCGTCGCGCCGGCGCCGACGAAAGCCAAAATCGGCACGGCCCACAAGCCGGGCTGATGTTCGTAATTATCCAGCCACAAACCTTCGCTACGCTTGGCGAATTTGTTCAGCGGATTGGTCACGCCATTGGGAAAAATTTCCGAGGTGACATGATAGCCTTCCAGGCGGGTGATCCATAAACCGGCCAGCGCGAACAGGATCAGAAATGCCGCACCAGCCTTATACACCAGGGTTTTGTCGTGACTATATATTTCGCCATGGCATTTCAGTTGCTGATAGGCCGCGCCGTACAGCAGCAATAATGACAGGCTAACCGCTGCAATCAGCAGGGTAAAGGGATTGAACAGGCCCCAAAAATCACCCAGGAAAAAAATCCGCATGTCGCTATCGAGATGAAAAGGCACGCCTTTTAGTAGATTGCCGCAGAGTATGCCTAGCAATGATGCTAGCAAAAAGCCGCTGACAGCCAAGACTTTGTCCCAGTTTTGCCGCCAGAGCGGATTCTCGCTAGCGTTTCTAAAGTACAGACCTAATGGCCTAGCCATCCAGGCCAACAGCATCAATAACAACAAGAATTGCAGGCAGGAAAACAACACCGCATAAGCGATAGGCCAGGCGGCGAACGAGAGTGCAATCGCTACGACCAGCCAGGCTTGTAGCCCCAGTGAGGTGGGAGCGATGCTGCCGATCATGGCTTGCCGGTCGGCGTCGGTTTTGGCAAGCAACGGCAGCAGCATGTTTGTACCTATCACCAGGCCGTCGCAAACCACAAAGCCGGTCACTGCCAGCACCAGCAATGCCCAATAAACCAAGCGTAAGGTTTCGTAATCGAAGTTCATTGCACGGCTCCTTGCGCTGGGCTGGATATATGGGGCCGGATAGTCCGCCGGATTAGAAACAGACCTATGAATGCCACTGTGGCGTAGGTAATGGCATAAGCCACCAGGCTAAAGATCAATTCTTTTGCCGACAGCGAGGAAACGCTTAAAAAGGTCGGCAGTGTATCGGCGATCGCCCAAGGTTGTTTGCCGGCTTCGGCTATAAACCAGCCGCCAATGCAGGCTAGCCAGGGCAGCGGCACTCCGTAGAGACAGAGTCTTAACAGCCAGGGTTGCGGCAATTTTTTATCCAGGATGCGCCAGACCGCCAGCAGCAACAGCAGCAGAGTGACGATGCCGCAAGCAATCATGAGGCGGTAGGTCCAGTAAAGCAGCGCCGGCGAGCCGGGGAGAGCGAATTGAGCGGCCAATGCGATCTGTTTGTCGCTGGCATCGGCCGGATGTTCGGTCCAGCGATTCAGCAGTAAGGCGTAGCCGAGATCGGCCTTGCGCCGGTCGAAGTCGGCCAATAATGCCGGGTCCGTGTTGTTATCGCGCAGGTCCTGCAATAAGGCGTAGGCTTTAATGCCGTTGCGGATACGCGCTTCGATCTCCGGTAATAGTGCGCCGAGATCGTCACCGGCCAGGGTGGCAAGTTTGCGGTTCTGTACAGGACTGTCGTGATGCGGCGTGGCATCGCCCAGGCCGCCGACCAGCAGCATGGCTGCCAATCCGAAGGGGGCCGCCAGTTTGTAACTGCTGTGGGCCATTGCGTCCTTAGGGTTTTTGATTAGCAGCCAGGCGCTGATCGCCAATACCGTTGCCGATGCGGTGACGTAACTGGCGGCGATGGTGTGCAAGGCCTTGGCGGCGGCGACCGGATTATTCAGCAGTTGGGTAAAGTCGGTCAGTTCCATGCGGAAGGATTGGTAATTAAACGCGGCGCCGACCGGATTCTGCATCCAGCCGTTGGCGATCAACACCCACAATGCCGAAACGTTGACCGCCAGGGCTATCAGCCAGGTGATCAGCAGGTGTTGCCGCTTGCCGAAGCGTTCCCAGCCGAACAGATAAGGGCCGAACAGCAAGGAGGCCAGAAAAAAAGTGCTGAGTGCCTCGATCGCCAGCGGCAAGGCGAAGATGTCGCCGACATAATGGGAAAAATAAGAGCCGTTCATGCCGAACTGAAATACCAAGGTCAGCCGCGTCGCTACGCCCAGCACGAAATTGATCGCAAACAGGCGACCCCAGAACTGGCAGCCGGCTTTGTAAATGGCTTGGCCGCTCAATACATAGGCCGATTCCATCAATGCCAGCAACACCGATAAACCAAGTGTCAGTGGGACGAATAAAAAATGGAACATGGCGCTTATCGCAAATTGCCAGCGCGATAACTCGACGACAGTTTCGGAAATCATTCCTACCTCATTCGTGATGCGTGAAAAGCCTGCAATTATAGGGAGTCATGGAAATTTGTCATATTTGTGGCCTGATCCAACCCCAATCGGTTGATAGTCGGCCGATATAGCCGTTTGGCTTGATGTCGTGTCGATGGATGGGGGACGTTTGAAGGTTTTCATGGCTCATGCCGAGTCTGGCTTGGCTCGAACGGTTGCCGCACGGATCGACTGTAGATTTTAGGATGAAAAGCCTGCCGAGGGCCTTGTCGCTCTTGAAGTTCTGAATCCCGTGAGGACTTAAGTCAGCAAAGCCGTTTGGCCGGAAACAGACAGCGGAAACGGCTGCCCTTGCCCAGTTGGCTGGTAATTTCCAGTTTGGCATCGTGTCTGACCAGCACATGCTTGACGATTGCCAGCCCCAGGCCGGTGCCGTTGATTTTGCGGTTGCGCTTCACTTCGACCCGGTAAAAACGCTCGGTGATGCGGGGGATGTCGGCGGGTGAAATGCCTTCTCCGAAATCCTCCACGTCCAGGCACACCCCACCGTTCTCGAGTGAATGCCAGCAGACTTTAACGGGTTTGTCGGCGGGCGAATATTTCAGCGCATTGACGACCAGATTGGTGAAGGCGCTGCGCAATTCCTCTTCGTCGCCTTGCAGATGAGCGTCCGTGTTGATGCTGAGTTCGACCCGGCGTTCGTCTTTTTCCAGCAAGTCGCTTTCCTGGCAAATCTGCTTCAGCAGGTCGGGAACCGCGACGGGTTCCGATATTTTGGCCTTGGTTTCCAGGCGCGCCAGCAGCAGCAGGTCATCGATCAGCAATTGCATGCGTTCGGTCTGAGTCGCCATGTTCTCGAAGGAGCGGAAATAGATATTGGGAACGTTATCCATTTCCTGCAGGGTTTCCAGATAGCCTTTCAGTACGGTCAGCGGCGTGCGTAATTCATGCGAGACATTGGCGACAAAGTCGGTACGCATCCGCTCGATGTTCTTGAGATGGGTAATATCCTGAGCAAGCAACAGCCGTAAGCCGGCTCCGTAAGGGACGATGCTGATTTGCAGGATGATGTTTTCGTTGACGGGCGAAGGTATGCTGATTTTTTGCCGATAATCGTTGGATTTTAAATATTGAATGAAGAGCGGGGTGCGGATCAGGTTGGGGATGCGTTGGCCCTTGTCGGTTTTCTTCAAGCCCAGCACCTCTCGGGCCGCCTTGTTGGTCCATTCGATTTCGCCATAGCTACCGAGAACCACCGCCGCATCCGGCAGCGCATCGGTCGAGGTGCGGAACCGATCTATCATGCGGCTGAGTTTCTTCTTGCGCTTTTTTTCGGTTTTTTTGATTTTCCAGATATGGTAGTAAATGTCTCCCCATATCCCTTTCTGTTCGCGTTGATCGCCGAATGCGCCGCGGGCCAGCCAGTGCTCGAGTGCGTTGATGTGCAGGGTTTGCCGGATTAGCAGAAATGTGACGATGACCAGCAGGATCAGCGACAGATGGCCCGTGAAATAACCCAGGGGAAGAGCCAGCGCGAGTAAAGCGATAACGCTATTGATTTCTCTCTGCCAGCGCTGCATCGTAATCAGATGGCCATCGAAAACCGGTAGCCGAAACCACGCACGGTTTGGATCAGTTCTTCGCGATCGTATTCGGCCAGAATTTTACGCAAGCGGCGAATATGGACATCCACGGTGCGTTCTTCGATATAAACGCTGCGGCCCCATACTTGATCGAGCAAATGGGTTCTGCTGTAAACCTTGTCGGGATTGGTCATGAAAAACTGCATCAGCCTAAATTCTGTGGGGCTGACTTCCAGTGTGTGTCCGGCGATGGTCAGCCGATGTTGTTCCGCATCCAGCGTCAGGTCGCCGACGCTGAGTTGGCCGGATTCGCTGAGCTTACCGCTCCTGCGCATCACCGCCTTGATCCGGGCGATTAGTTCCTTGGGCGAAAACGGTTTGGTGATGTAGTCGTCGGCGCCGATTTCCAGGCCGCGAATCTTGTCTTCTTCCTCGCCGCGAGCGGTCAGCAGGATAATCGGCAGATCCTTGTAGCCGGCATCGTTTTTCAGGCGCCTGGCCAGTTCGACTCCGCTGATGCCGGGTAGCATCCAATCCAGCAAAATCATGTCGATCAGGTTTTCCGCCAGCGTCTCTTGCGCCAGTTCGGCGCTGGCAACCGCGATGACGGTCAAGCCGGCCTGTTCAAGCGCCATCACCAGCATTTCCCTGATGGCTTCCTCATCTTCCACGACCAGAATATTCAAGTTCGACATAATCATTTTATGTAAGTCCAATCACCTTGATACTTTAGCAACAACATATTACCGCTTTGTGACAAGATTTACCGATGCGCTATTGCTTGCGTGGGATGTGTTGCCGGTCTATTCATTGAATAGCGAGCGATTAGCGTGTCTAAACTTCTACAAGGCTGCGGGATATGCTTAAAAATAGTGGCCATTCATCGCAAAGTGCGTAGCGATGCTGCCGAAATAGCCGAGCATAATCACCGGCATCCATTTTAAATGAGCGCTAAAGGTATAGATGCCTTTCACCTGTCCCATTAGGCCGACTCCCGCCGCCGAACCGATGGCCAGCAAACTGCCGCCGACGCCGGTGGTCAGCGTGACCAGCAGCCATTGCCCCTGGGATATGTCGGGATGCATGGTCAGCACCGCAAACATGATGGTGCCGTTGTCTATGAAGGCCGATAGCATCCCCACCAGGATATTGGCGATGGTAGGGTCTATGCCGACGTATAGCATATCCGAAGCCATGGTCAGGTAGCCGATGAAACTCAGGCCGCCGACGCTGACCATTACGCCGTAGAAAAACAACAAGGTGTCCCATTCCAGCGCGGCAATACTCTTGAAAACGTCGAATCTGTGGGGCGGATTAATATCGGAGATATCGACATTCAGGAGCGTGTAGTCGTCGGCGAAATGGGCGGTGTTTTGTTTGTCTTCGGTCTTTTGCAGGTAATAGCCCAGGAACTTCAGATAGGTCAGGCCCGCCAACATGCCGGCCGCGGGCGGCAATTTCAGGAAGTGTTCAAAGCAAACCGCCGTGACAATGGTCAGTAAAAACAGCAGGATCATCGTCAGGGCGCCGCGTTTCATCTCCGGTGCCTTGCAAACCGCGGCCGGATGTTGGTTTGGAATCCAGAAGTGCATGATCGCGGCCGGCAGCGCGAAATTGATCACGGCCGGTATGAACAGTGAATAAAAATCTATAAACGGCACCACGCCGCTTTGCCAAACCAGTAGGGTGGTGATGTCGCCGAATGGGCTGAACGAACCGCCCGCATTGGTTGCCACCACGACGTTGATGCAGGCCAGCGTCACGAAACGGCGATTATCCTTGCCCATCGCCACGATCACCGCACCCATCAGCAATGCGGTGGTGAGGTTGTTGCAGATTGATGACATGAAGAACGACATCACGCCCGTGATCCAGAACAACTTACGGTAGCTGAAACCCTTGCTTAGCAGCCAGGTCCGCAGATTGTCGAACACTCCGCGATCTTCCATGGCATTCAGATAAGCCATCGACACCATGATGAATAAAAACAGTTCGGCATAGCCTTCCAAGCAGGCGCGGAAGGCATGGCCTGCCTGTTCGCCCATGCCACCGCCTACGTAAATCGCGGCGATGAAAGCCCAGATCAAGCTGGCGGCCAACACCATGGGTTTTGATTTATTCAGTTCTGTGACTTCTTCGGTCATGGCCAGCAGGTAAGCCAATGAGAAGATGGCGATCGCCAAATAACCGACCCAATGCGTGGTCAAATTTAAAGCTTGTATGGCAGGTCCGGCCTCGGCCCAGGCCAACAAGGGTGAAGAGACCAGCAACAGAAATAAAGCAATGCGTTGAAGCACGAATGAACTCCTTTCTAAAAGACGGCAACGATGGCTAGGCTAACCCCCTAGCCATCGTTGCTTTTGTCATCCCGGCAAGATAGCGGGAATGGCGGTGGAGATACTTAAAAAATCAGCCCTTGTCGGTTTCGAGCAAATAAGTCAGCCACAAAGATGATAATTTTTCCTGTACCGTGTTCTGCCGCAGGCGGGCGTTCAGGTTCGGAAAGTCGACGTAATCCAAGCCCTGATCCTGGTTGTAGCAGGAATACATGAAGCTTTCCTCGCCGCTTTCCGGATCGACGTGCTTGCACATGCACTGCGCGCAGACGCCTTTCATCATGCACTGCATGGGCGAGTTGATGGATGCCACGGCTTCGTGGCCTTCCTTCAGATAAGGTTTCAACACGCCGAAACGCGCTGCTTTCACCGCCGCCATCATCCGGTCGGAGCCGATCACGATCAGGTGTTCGACATCCTGTAATTTCAGCGTAGTGTCGCCTAGGTCGCCATTGGCGTAAGCGATCATCGCCTCGACGATGTTGCCGACGAAGGTCTTGTCCTGCGGGCGGGTGACCGGTATCGCCTCGTTGCCCGGTAGATTATCGACAGCCCAGACGATCACGTCGGAGGCCTCCTCGATTTCCGCGACCTTGAACAAATCGACGCGGTTACGGTAGCCGGCGAAATACAGCACTTTGTTGCCGGCGGCGCGCATGGCCTTGCCGATCGAGAACAGCACCGCGTTGCCCAAACCGCCGCCCAACAGCAACACGGTCTTGCCGGTCGGAATTTCGGTCGGGGCGCCGGTGACGCCCATCAGTACCAGCGGGTCGCCGGCTTCCCAGGTGGCGCACAAGCGGCTGGAGCTACCCATTTCCAACGCAATCAGCGATACCAGGCCTTTTTCCTTGTCCACCCAGGCGCCGGTCAAAGCCAAGCCTTCGGCCGCCAGGGCCGTGCCTTCGATTTTCGGGGCCAGGGATTCGAAGTTTTGCACGCGGTAGAACTGGCCGGGCTCGAAGTTCTTCGCCGCAGCCGGCGCCTTGATCACCACCTCGATGATGGTCGGCGTCAGGCGGTTGACTTCGACAACGTGAGCCTTGAAGTTTGCGTCCAGCTTGTCCTGCATGGACCGCAATTGCGCATCGCGCTCGGCCTGCTTGGCGGCATCCAGTTTGGCGATGTCGCCTTCGAACAATTTGACGATGTAGGGATAACCGTCCTTGGCGCTGGCCATGGCTTTAACGACGTTGCCGGCGTAAACGGGATGATTGTCGCCGTAGAAGGTGATGTAACGGCCTTCGCTGTGGTATGAAGTAAACGGCGCGGGTTTACCGACCTTGACTTGCGTGTCGTCCGCCATGGCCACCAGTTCAGCCTTGCCTTGCAACCATTCCGGCTCGTGGCGTTTATAGAACTTGTGATCCATCAAGAACGTCATTGGATGCTCGGACTGGTAAATGGTGTTCGGCGCGGTACCGGCGGCGATGAACAGGCCACGCAAAGCGATTTCCTGCTCGCCGGTCTTGCGCCACTTGCCTTCCTGCTCGGTCAATTTCTCGAAGCGCACGGCTTTCAGGTGACCGTAGTCGTCGTTGATCGCTTCCAAGGGGCTCATGCCTTCGGCCAGGTAAATACCTTCCGACAAGGCTTCGTGAATTTCTTCGTGATTCTGGCGGTAAGCCGGCGAATCCTTGATGCCCTTGCGGTAGAACATGGTCACGCCGCCCCATTGTTTGAGGAAGGGCAGGAAGTTGGGCGTTTCGCCGGCGGCTCTGGCGCGGGCGCGTTCCTGTTCGATCACCCGGCCGTGTGCCAGGAATTCTTCGAGGATTTCCAGTTCTTCCTTGTCGTAACGCTTGCGGACTTCGGCTTCGCCGTATTTGGCGACCAGTTTGTCATAGCGATGGGTGATCTTGCTGACCTGCAGCGGATAGTAAGCCAAGAGTTCCGTGGCGGTATCGATCGCGGTCAAGCCGCCGCCGATCACGCCGGCCGGCATGCGCACTTGCAGATTGGCCAATGACGATGCTTTGGCCGCGCCGGTCAATTGCAGGCCCATCAAAAAGTCCGAGGCCTTGCGGATGCCGCGGGTCATATTGTTTTTCAGGTCGATCACGGTCGGCTTGCCGGCGCCACTGGCGATGGCGATATGGTCGAAACCCAGTTCCCAGGCTTCGTCTATGGTCACGGTGCCGCCGAATCGCACGCCACCGTAACATTTGAACGCGGCTCTACGCAGCAAGGTCAGGTAAATCACTTTCAAAAAATTTTTGTCCCAACGCACCGTGATGCCGTATTCGGCGACGCCGCCGAAGCCCAACATGACCCGTTTGTCCAGGTCTTCGTACAGGCTTTGGAAATCCATGATAGGCATGGGCGAATTGTTTTTGTCGCCGGTCAGGTGCAGCGGCAGCGGCTCGATTTTCAGTGCATCGATGCCGACCACGCCGAAACCTTCGTTCAGCAGGTAATGCGTCAGCGTGTAACCGGCGGGGCCCATGCCGGCGACTAGCACGTTTTTGCCGTTATAGGGCAGGGCGGTGGAGCGCTTGACGTTCAGTGGGTTCCAGCGAGTCAGCAGGCTATAAATCTCGAAACCCCAGGGCATGAACAACACATCGGTTAGCACATTGGTTTCGATCTGAGGAATGTTGACCGCTTCGGTTTTTTGGTAAATACAACCGCGCATGCAATCGTTGCAAATCCTATGGCCGGTGCCGGGGCACATCGGGTTGTCGATGATGATCATCGCCAAGGCGCCAATGTTGTCGCCCTGACGTTTGACCAGATGCATCTCCGAGATTTTTTCCTCCAGCGGGCAGCCAGTCATTAACGAGCCCAGGTGGTTGGCCTTGAAGGTGCCGTCTTTCTTGTTTTTGATGCCTTTGGAGCAGGAGTCGTTATCGCGGTCGTGGCAGTAGATGCAGTGATCGATTTCGTAAAGTGCTTGGCGTTGCTTGAAGCGTTTGTCGGTTAGCGCGAAGCCGTCGCGGCGGCGGTGATGGTGTTCGTCGCAGACCCAGACGTCGTAGCCATTCTGGGCCACGCTGTCATGTTCAACCAGATTGTCCAAATCGGTTTTTTCGGCGATCTTGAAACTCAGCCATTTTTTGACGATGGCTTGCAGTTCGGGAACTTGCTTGGCGGCGAAGCTCCAGCGGCAGACGATGTCCAGCAATGCGGCAATGAAGGCGGCTGGTGTATCGCTATTGGTGGCCTCGCTCAACAAGGCGGAAGTGGCAACCAATTGTTTCAACGCGGCGACGTCCTTCTCGGTTAATGCCTCGTTTTTCGATAAGCGCCACAAATCGGCCGCCAATTGACCGACCGCCAGTTCCGGGTCGGCGGCAAACAGCTCGCCTTTGCCGGTTACGCTAAGCAAGGCATCCAGTTGCCCCTGCAATTCGGCGATATTCCAGCCTTCGATGGTTTGGCCCTTGAACAGCTTGCTTAGATTGCCGATGATCTCGGTACGGTAAACAAATACGCTGTCAAATTCGCCGCGAATTTGGACTATCTGTTGATCGCGAACGTCACCGACCTTGAACAGACGCGCGACGAAGCTGCCGACCAGCGGCGCCATCTTGACCAATAACTCGGAAATTTCTTCCGGCTTCATGCCTTCCCCGCCACAGGCGCGGTAGGCAACGATTTCTTCGAACAAAGCCGAGTCGTGTTGTTGTACCGACTGGTCGAATACCGCCAGCAAATCCGCTAGGCGCTTTGCGTCGTAAAGGTCTTGGTATTCAAAGTCGGGGATGCCGAGGGTCAGTTGGGTCAGTTCGCGAGTATTAATCTGTTTTGTCATCAAGTTATTCCATGAATGTTCGCTTGAAGTTAGCGAGGGCGAATGAATTTGCCCTCACAGGGTATGTATTTTGTCCGAAGGTTTACGGCAATTCATCGACGGTAGCGTCTTTTTCCGCCGGCATCAGGTCTTGGCGGCTCAAGCCGAAGCTCAACGCCAAGGAACTGGCGATATAGATCGACGAATAAGTCCCTTTGACGACGCCTATCAGCATCGCAATCGCAAAGCCGTGTATGGTTTTTCCGCCTAGGAAGGCCAAGGCCAGCAGAGTCAGGAAGACGGTCAACGAAGTCAGAATGGTACGGCTCAGGGTATCGTTAAGCGCTTGGTTGACGATGTCGTGGATGGATTCCTTGATGCGGCTGGCGCGGACGGTTTCGCGGATTCGGTCGTAGACGACGATGGTGTCGTTGATCGAGTAACCGACCAGCGCCAGAATCGCCGACAGCACGGTCATATCGAATTCCCAGCCGAACACCGAAAAAAAGCCCATGGTGATGATGGTGTCGTGGAACAGGGCGGCGATAGCGCCTATCGACAGTTTCCACTCGAAGCGGATGCTGACGTAAATCATCACGCCAACGAAAGAGAAAAACAGGGCTAAACCGCCATCGTTGATCAACTCTTCGCCGATTTGCGGGCCGACGAATTCGACGCGGCGCAATTCGCCAGGTTGGCTCTGGCTGCTGTTGGCGACGCTGAGTATCTTTTCGCTGAGTTCCTTTTGATTGATGCCTTCAACCGGTTTTAGGCGGATCAATACATCTTCCGAGCTGCCGAAATGTTGCAGATTCGCATCGGTAAAGCCTTGTTGTTCCAGCGTGCCCCGCATTTTGTCCAGATCGACTGACTGGTTGTAATGCATTTCAAAGACGCTGCCGCCGGTAAAATCAATGCCCAGATCCATGCCCTTGGCGAAGAAAGAAATGATCGAAATCAGAAACAATGTGCCGGAAAAGAAAAAAGCCAGCTTTCTTTTACTGAGAAAATCAATTTGTCGAGCGGAGTTCATACCGAGGTTCCTGGATAAATATTGAAAATTTGTTACGGCTTGCACCTTAAGTGCGATGTTCTAACGCCTTAGCAAACGATAAGGCTGCGAATTGTACTATTTTCTCCAGAAAGTAGGAGTAAAAAGCACCACCAAAGTAAAGACTTCTAGTCGTCCGAGCAGCATCGTTACCGAGCATACCCAGGTCTGGAAATCGTTCAGGCCGGCATAAGTGTGTGCGGGGCCTAGTTGATTTAATCCGGGACCGGTATTGTTGATGCAGGCTAGAACGGCGCTGAGTGCCGAGATCGGGTCTAGCCCGGTAAACATCAGCGTGAAGGTCATCACCACGACCGAGATGAAATACAGAAATATAAAGGCCAGTACCGCGAAAATGATTTTGTTGGGGATGGGCATGTTTCCGATGCGGATAGGGTTGACCGCGCGCGGATGCAGGAGGCTAAACATTTCCCGTCCGGCTTGTTTCCACAGCAGCAGGGTGCGGAACATCTTGATGCCGCCGCCGGTGGAGCCGGTACAGGCGGTCACGCAACTTAGATAAAGCATCCACCAGGGCACGAACGGCGGCCATTGATTGAAATCGACGCTGACAAATCCGCATCCGGAGGCGATTGAAACCAGATTGAAGGTGACATGGCGCAAACTGGTATAAAAATCCGGATAAGTCTCAAAATGCCAAAGATAACCGGCACACAACAGAATACTGCTGGCAATTACGCCCAGCATCGGCATGGCTTCCGGGTCGAGTAGGTAGGCCTTTAGGCTGCGTTGATGCAAGGCTTGGTAATGAACCGCGAAGTTCATGGCGGAGATCAGCATGAAGACGATTAACACCAGTTCAATGCTGTCAGAGTCGAAATAGCCTATCTTGGCATCGTGGGTGGAAAAGCCGCCGAGACTTAGTGTGGAGAAGGCGTGGCAAACCGCGTCAAACCAACTCATGCCGGCCAAATGTAAACACAGGATGCAGGTCAGGGTGATGCCAGCGTAGACCAACCATAACAAACGCGCGGTCTCGGTGATACGTGGCGTGAGTTTGGTGTCCTTGACCGGGCCGGCGATTTCGGCTTTATACAACTGCATGCCGCCGACGCCCAGCAAGGGCAGAATAGCCACGGCCAGCACGATGATGCCCAAGCCGCCTATCCAGTTCAGTTCGTGGCGCCAAAGGTTCAGGGAAGGCGCTAAATGATCCAGGCCTACGAATACCGTGGCGCCGGTGGTGGTAAAGCCGGACATGGTTTCGAAAAAGGCGTCGGTGAACGATAGTCCGGGAATGCCCCAGAGCAATGGCAGCGTGGCCGCCGCCGACATCAATATCCAGAACGATGCCACCAGCAGATAGCCGTCGCGGGTTTTCACGTCGCCGCGAAAGCGCATCGTCAGTCCCGCCAGGATACTGCCGACGCCAATGTTGATGGACATGCCGCGCAGGAAATGATCCGTCATGCCATCTTCATAATATAGCGATGCGGCGATGGGCAATGCATAGGTTAAGCCGAAGATCATCAAGATCAGGCCGAGCACAAAGGCGAGAGTACAAAAACGTTGCATGGCAGCTGGTTGAAATAAAACGGGATGATTAATGGCAAGGTTTGCCGGTTGAAGGCCGGGTAGTTTCGTTGCGCTAAATTTAGCGGGGATTGTAACAAACTATCCCTTAAGTCCCATCGTTCAATGTGCGGTTTAGCCCGGAGGAGCCTTATCCGGTATCCGAATTTATCCCGCGCATTGCCGCTGTTACTCGGCCTGTCATGCAATCTTAAAAAAAGCTTCATCTAACTGTCATATAGCGCTTTTAAGCTGTGCGGGCAGAATTAAGGAATCGACATCAAACGGAAAATCCATGATTTCCATCGCCAGCGCATGATCGCGGTCGACATGCTCGGCAAACAAAGAGGGCAGTGCCATGAAGCTGATTTATTCCATTCATAAATACGATGTTTTCATGTTTACCTGGTTAAACAACGTCAGCATCCATGCGACTTTGGTGCGCTTGTGCCGAATCGTTTCCAGAACCGGTGACGGTTTGCTTTATGTGTTGCTGGCGGCGTGGTTTTACTGGGATCAGGGCGGCGCGGATCCATTGTTGAAAACCCTGATCCTGGCGTTTGCGATTGAAAGGCCAGTTTATTTTGTATTGAAAAACGGCTTCAAGCGCAATCGTCCTCAGCAGGCGTTGCGGGACTTTCGAAGCGTGATTACGCCTTCCGATCATTTCAGTTTTCCGTCCGGGCATACTTCCGCGGCCTTCATGGTTGCGACGCTGCTTGGTTATTTTTTTCCATCGTTAATGATTGGGCTTTACCTGTGGGCCACGCTGGTTGGCTTCTCTCGGGTGGTGTTGGGTGTGCACTTTCCCACCGATACACTGGTCGGTATTGGATTAGGCATTGGCGTCGCAATTTTTAGTCTGAATTACATTTTATTATGAAAATATTTTATGGGGTGCAGGGTACCGGCAATGGCCACATTACCCGCGCCAGAGTCATGGCCAAGGAGCTTTATGCGGCCGGTTTCGATGTAAGCTTCCAGTTTAGCGGCCGTCCGGCCGACAAATATTTCGACATGGACGTCTTCAACGGTTATCAACTGAAGGAAGGCTTGACCTTCAATACCCATAAGGGACAGGTTTCTTATCTGAAGACGGCGTTGCAAGCCAAGCCGATCCGCTTTGTGAAGGATGTCGCCACCCTGGATTTAAGCGGCTATGATCTGGTGATCAGCGATTTCGAGCCGGTCACGGCCTGGGCGGCTAAGAAGCAGAAAAAGCAGGTGATCGGTATCGGTCATCAGTATGCATTCGGTCATGATATTCCCCGCAGGGGTTCCGATCCAATCGCCGACCAGGTGATCAAAAAATTTGCGCCAGCCGACATCGGTATCGGCTTGCATTGGCATCACTTCGGACAGCCGATTCTGCCGCCCATCATCGAAACACCGGAGTTTCCGAAAACCACGCAGCCCAACAAGATCGTGGTTTATTTGCCATTCGAAGATCCCAATGAAGTGATTCGGCATCTGTGTCCGTTTGAAAATTTCGAGTTTCATGTGTATTCGCCGGAGGTGGTTCCGTCGAAATATTCGCATATTATCTGCAAGCCTTTGTCGCGGGACGGTTTTCAGAAGGACCTGTACGATTGCGCGGGCATCATCAGCAATGCCGGTTTCGAGTTGGCTAGCGAATCCTTGCAATTGGGTAAAAAGATTTTGGTTAAACCTTTACATGCGCAGATGGAGCAGATTTCCAATGCCGCGGCGCTGGAGCAGTTGGGTTACGGCCATACCATGTTCGACATGGACAGCGGCGTGATCGAGGATTGGCTACATAATCCCCATGCCGTGCATGTGACCTACCCCAATATCGCCAAGGTGTTGGTGCAGTGGCTGAAGGATGGTATGCCGAAAATTGACAGGGAGTTTACCGAGCAAATCTGGGATACGGTGGAAGTGCTGCAGATAAGGCATGGTTGATCATAAGCGTAGGTTGGGTTAGCGCAGCGTAACCCGACATTTCGCAGCCAACGCGTTGGGTTACGGCTAGCGCCTGACCCAACCTACATTTTATTAATCCTTGTCTTCGTTCGGAATCAGGTTTTTCAATTCTTGTGACAGCAGCGTCTGTGCGCCGGTTGTCACGATTTCCTCGCCGGCCCGCAACGATTTTGTCACAAAATAGCCTTGACTACCCGGCGTATAGGCGGGCAAGGCGCGGCGGCTGAAATGATTGTCGGCTGTTTTGATAAACACAAATGCCTGCCCAAGATGCCAGACCAGCGCCGATGCCGGGACGATGACGCCTGGAGTTTGTCCTGCATCGTCGGCTATCCAGGCCGTGACATGGGTGCCGAAAGGTATGCGTCGGCCTTCGATTTTAAAAAAAAAGCGTTCGCCTTGCGAGATAGGATCAATCCTTGGCGAGGCCGAAATTAGTGTGGCTTGGATTGCCGTGTCGCGCCGGCCGTGTTCGTCGATGAAAATGCGGCGAATATCGGGATTGAGGTGGGTGTTGGCGGGGAGGGTGACTTGCAGTAGCTGCGCGCCGTGATTCAAAAACTGTTCGGCGGTCTTGCCCTGCGCCCGGATAAACCAGTCTGTCAAGGTGTCGCCCCATTCCAGGCGGCTGGTGGACAGGATGGTTTGTTGCTGGTAGCCGCTGGCATCGAGACTGGCCTTGTCGGCTTGCCATTGGGCTTGTTGTTCCTGTAGGCGGCGAGTGGAAACGATGTCCTGGTCATGCAGATTCCGGGTGCGGGAAAGGTTGAGATGGGCTTCGTTATATTTGGCTTTGGCGCCGTCCTGTTGCGCACGCGCGGCGAGGTATTGTTGGCGCAGTTGTAGCAAGGGTTCCAGGCTGACTATCGTGCCGAATGCGGTAAATTCTGGTTGTTGTTGGGCCGCCTCCAGCGGCTGGGTCTTGATGCCGGCCAGTTGTTGCGATTTTGGCGCCAGATTGAGAGTCACTTCTCCGTCAGCCGTCATTGCGCTGCCGCCGGTCGATTGCGGTGGGTCATCGTCGTCGGCTATTACTTTTACTGAGAGACTCGATAAACAGAGGATCAGGCAGGCCAGAAAAATGAGAGTGCGCATTGAATCGGAACATGAGTGAGGCTAGGCCGGGATTATAAAGTTTGCGATGCGGCTGCTGTAATTTTTTGTTGTGTAATATAAATAGCCGGTTATGCTTTCCCGGTTATTGTTGAGGCTAGGTGGAGATTGAAAATGAATGAAATGCCGGAAAATTTGAAATACGCATCGACCCACGAGTGGGCAAAATTGGAAGAAGGGCAAATCG
>Ga0316622_100000372_pt1 | contig 25410 bp, 26 predicted proteins | sample OWC_Aug_OW2_C1_D_FD_207646 | JGI IMG/M metagenome (GOLD analysis project Ga0316622, IMG submission 207646) | Wetland soil microbial communities from Old Woman Creek delta, Ohio, United States - OWC_Aug_OW2_C1_D5_C | ecosystem: Environmental > Terrestrial > Soil > Wetlands | place: USA: Ohio... | reverse complement strand
TGCCCTACAATTTCTGGATCGACGCGCAGGCGCAATACTTCGCGCTGTCGATCGACGAGTACGACGGCAGCCTGACGGACCTTCGCCTGATGGTGAACTGGCAGCCGAAGACCTGGCTCGGCATCGGTATCGGGTACAACCAGTTCACCGTGGACGTGGACGTCGAGAAGAACAGCTTCGACGGGTCGCTGGACTGGACCTACGAAGGGCCGATGATCTTCTACAGCGCGTCGTTCTGACGCCAGGACGGGAACTCGAACATGCGCGACTACCGGAAGTTCTACATTGACGGCCAGTGGGTCGAGCCGGCTGCGCCAAAGCCCCTCGACGTCGTCAATCCAGCGACCGAAGGCGTCGCCGGCGTGATCTCGCTCGGCAGCCGGGCCGACGTCGATCGCGCAGTCGCGGCCGCGCAGCGTGCGTTCGAGACCTACTCGCGGACCACGCGCGAAGAGCGCATGGCGCTGCTCGGCAGGATCATCGAGGTCTACAAGCGCCGCATGGACGACATGGCGCAGGCGATCAGTGAGGAGATGGGCGCCCCGATCGCGACCGTCGCGAAGCCGCTGCAGGCGCCGTCCGGGCTCGGTCACTTCATGGTCGCGCTCGGCGTGCTGAAGGACTTCGAGTTCGAGAAGATGCAGGGCACGACGAGGATCGTCCGTGAGCCGGTCGGCGTGTGCGGGCTGATTACGCCGTGGAACTGGCCTGCGAACCAGATCGCCTGCAAGGTCGCGCCCGCACTGGCCGCCGGCTGCACGATGGTGCTGAAGCCGTCGGAGATCGCGCCGTTCTCGGCGCACGTGTTCGCGGAGATCCTGCACGAGGCGGGCGTGCCCAAGGGCGTCTTCAATCTCGTCGACGGCGACGGCCCGACGGTCGGCGCGGCGCTGGCGTCGCATCCGGGCATCGACATGGTGTCGTTCACCGGCTCGACGCGGGCCGGAATCCTCGTCGACAAGGCGGCGGCCGAGACCGTCAAGAAGGTCGCGCTCGAACTGGGTGGCAAGTCGCCCAACATCATCCTCGACGGCGCGCCGATCGAGCAGGCGGTGGGTCACGGCGTCATGGTCATGATGAACAACACGGGGCAGAGCTGTAATGCGCCGTCGCGGATGCTCGTGCCGCGCAAGCACCTCGCGCAGGTCGAGGCGATCGCGGCGGCTGTCGCATCGACCGTCGTGGTCGGCGATCCTGCGGACCCGAAGACAGGCATGGGTCCGCAGTCGAGCGAACTGCAGTGGCGCAAGGTCCAGGAGCTGATCGAAAAGGGTGTGCAGGAAGGCGCCAAGCTCGTCGCTGGCGGCCAGGGTCGTCCCGACGGCATGACCCGCGGCTACTACACGAAGCCGACGATCTTCAGCAACGTCACCAATGACATGACGATCGCCCGCGAGGAGATCTTCGGCCCGGTGCTGTGCATCCTGCCGTACGACACGGAAGAGGAGGCGATCCGCATCGCGAACGACACTCCTTATGGTCTCTCGGCCTACGTCTTCGGCGACACGCATGAGCATGCAGCCCAGGTCGGTTCGAGGATCCGGGCCGGCAACGTCCATCTGAACGGTGCGAGCCTCGATGTCTGCGGGTCGTTCGGCGGCTACAAGCAGTCGGGCCTCGGTCGTGAGTGGGGTGCATTCGGGTTCGAGGAGTTCCTCGAGGTGAAGTCGGTGTTCGGGGCGGACGCGAAGGCCAAGACCGGCATTGCCGAGTTACCCGGCTGATTCTGCCGCAGGCCTGCATTCCGCGAGATCGAAAGGATGCCGGAGGTCCGCGGATCCCTCATTGACCGGCACCTCGACCCGGCGTCGTGATCCTGGAAGGAGGTCGCCACGGCGCGCGCGAAATGCTGATTGAAATCCTGGGCTGAAACCTCGCCTGGGGCATCATCGACGGGGTTCTCTACGTGCTCGGGCATGTCTTCGAGCGGGGACGCCTGCGGTGCATCGGGTTCCACTTGAGGCAGGCGAGGTCCGACGCCCAGGCGCGCCAGGTGGTGGCCGAAGAACTCGATGAAACGCTCGCGTCTGTGATCGACGAGTCGACGCGGCAGACCCTTTACCGGTCCATCGTGGAGCGCGCGGCGCGCCGCTGATTGAAAGCAGCGTGCGACACCGAGATAGTGGTCTTGCCTGACTCGGCGCGATCGATTCCGGGGCCAGAATCCCGGCTGAGCCTGCAGTGCGCAATCATCGCCAGGCCCCAGCAGCCAGGTGCAACAAATCGATCGGAGGTCAATATGGAAACCCGTCAATGTGGCGATGGATTCGTCTCCCGTCGTAGCGTACCTGCAGGAACCGCTGCCCTGGGAATGACTGCATCAAGTGCCACGGGCCGGAAACCCGGCGCAGAAGGCACGCGCGTGGAACCAGCAGGGTCACATGGACTGCCTGATGTGCCACGCGGATCACACGGCGCGAGGTTCACCAAGTGAACATGGCCGCGCTCGATAGGGCGAACCGACCCTAGCCTGAGCACGCCCGGCGCCGGTACTCGCTCGGCGTCATTGCCGCCCAGCGTCGGAAGGCCGTAGCGAAGTTCGCCGCACTGGAGAAGTGCAGCGCCTCGGCGATCTGCTGCACCTGCAAATCCGTGTCGCGCAGCAGTTGGCACGCGATGTCGTGCTTGACGGACTCGAGCAGCTCACCGTACTGAATGCCGTGCTCCTGCAGGCGTCGATCGAGCGTCCTGCGATGTATCCGCAGCATCGCGGCGATCTGCTCCATCGAGCAATCGCCGATGATCAGTTGCTTGCGCAGGATGCGGCGCAAGGTGGCCGGCAAGTCACTCAGGATCTCGGCTCGTCGCGCTTGAGCCTCGCCTTCCACCTGTTGGCGGACGAGTGGGTCGATCAGGGGCAAACGCTGGTCGAGCCAGCGCGTCTCGAACACCACCGCGGACTCGTCGCTGTCGAATCGCAACGGCGCCTGGAAGAACTTCTGAACCGGTCGCGGGTTGGCTAAGGGTCGGCTCGCGACCGTGATCACCGTCGGCAGCCACGCGCTGCCGAAGAGATCCCGCAGGACGTTGTATGCGATGACCATCGCGCCGAGCTGGAGCTGCTTCGTGCTGGTCATGCCGTGCCCGGAGATCGCGTACACGAATCGTGTGAACTCGCCGGACGTGATCAGGCTGACGGTCGTAGCGCTGCTGTGCAGGTTGAAATGATCGCTGAAACGCTGCAGCCCCTCGCCGGCGTGCTCGGCACACAGGGCGATCCGGCCTGCGAGACCGAAGTCGGTCAGCCGGGTGCGCTTGCTGATCAGCAGCACGATGTGCTCGCACTTCGTGCGCTCTTCACACTCGAGCAGCAGGCGCCCTAAGGCTGGGTACGGGATCAGGTTTTCCCGGTCGTCGAACACATCCTTGTGAACTCCCGCAGCCTCGAGCAGTTCGCCGAGGTTCACGCCGAACTCGTTCATAACCTCCGGTAAGCGCCAGACATTACTGATTCGCGCGGCACCGGCCGATGGAACGCTATCCGCAATCGGTACGCGTAAATGCTTACGGCTGCTTCTCAAAGCTCTCATCCGGTTGTCACGGAATCAAAGGCTACACTCCCGACGCGAGCATACATTGGCTCGCAAGTCCCGACGAAGCGCTGTGCGCGACCGGCCAACGTCGGCAATGCGTGCGCGCGAGAGGTTGGATCCAAGGAGACCGCGAATGGAGACTCGTAAATTGTTGAAGTCAAATGGGTTTGTGGCTGTTGGTCTGGCGGCCGCCGTGTCGGCTGTGCTGCTCGCCAGCGCGCCCGCCGTGGCCGAGGAAACGGGTCGCTCATTCGAGATCTACGGTTTCGCCCAGGCGGACTACATCCAGGACGTCGAGGGGCGCCTCGATCCGGACTGGGACGATGCGTTCCGGCCCTCGAAGATCGGCATCGACGAGCAGTTCGGTGGCGACGGCCAGGCGAGCATCAGCGTCAAGCAGAGCCGCTTCGGCGTGAAGGGCACGATGCCGACCGGATCGCTCAACACGCCGCTCGATTTCAAGTTCGAGTTCGACCTGTTCGGCACCGGTGCCGATGCGGGCCAGACTACGTTCCGGCTGCGCCACGCCTACGGCGAGTGGGGCTCGATCCTTGCCGGCCAGACCAACAGCCTGTTCATGGACGGCGACGTGTTCCCGAACACGATCGATTACTGGGGCCCGGCGGGCATGGTGTTCTACCGCAACGTGCAGATCCGCTGGACGCCTTACCGGGTCGGCGACAGCCACTTCTCGGTCGCGATCGAGCGCCCGGGTAACGACATCGACTCGGGCAACCTGCGCCTGATCGAAGGGCTCGAGGACGTGCAGGTGCAGAACGACGAGGAGTTGCCGGACTTCACGGCGCAATACCGCTACGGCGGCGACTGGGGCCACGTGCAGCTCGGCGGCATCCTGCGCAAGGTCGGTTACGAGATCCGCGCGACCGGGTCGGACTCGTGGATCGACGGCAGCGAGACCGGCTGGGGTCTCAACCTGGGCTCGACGATCAACACGTTCGGCAAGGACAAGATCCTGCTGCAGGTCGTCTATGGCGAAGGCATTGCGAGTTACATGAACGACGGCGGCATGGACTTGGCGCCGTCGCAAACGTTCTCCGCCGGGGACCCGGACGGTCTCGAAGCCGAGGCCGTCGAATTGCTGGGCATCGTCGCCTATTACGACCACTACTGGAGCGACCGCTGGTCCAGCTCGATCGGCTACAGCTTCACCGAAGTGGATAACACCAACTTCCAGGACCCGGGCTCGTTCCAGAAGGGCGAGTACGCCTCAGTGAACCTGTTGTATTACCCGCTCGAGAACCTGCTGGTGGGTGGTGAGCTGTTGTGGGGCGAGCGCACGAACAACGACGACGCCTCCGACGATGCGGTGCGCTTCCAGTTCACCGTCAAGTACAACTTCGGCATCAAGCTGTGATGTCGCGCGAATCGAGGGAGACGATCATGATGATGAGCAACAGGATTTCTTTTCCGGCCGCGCTGGCCGCCACGCTGGCCATGGCGATGGCCGCGCCGGTGTTCGCGAAGGGGCCGGTGCCGGATCCGGCGATCAAGGATTTCCAGCGTGTCGTGGACGCGGCTTACACAAAGTACAAGGACTTGAAGGACGGCAAGAACGCCGACTACATCCCGATCCTGACCGAGACGCCGAGCGACCTGTTCGGCGTGGTCATCGTCACCCGCGACGGCAAAGTGTTCAAGGCAGGCGACGTGGACTACGAGTTCTCGATCCAGTCCGTGTCCAAGCCCTTCACCGCCGGACTGCTGCTGAAGGAGCAGGGACCGGAAGTCGTCCAGGAAAAGATTGGCGTCGAACCCACCGGCATGGCATTCAACTCGAAGCTCGCGCTCGCGGTCTACGAGGATTCCGTCAATCCGCTGGTGAATGCGGGCGCCATCGCGGCGGTCAGCCTCGTCCAGGCCAAATCCGAGGAAGAGCGCTGGAACAAGGTGCTGCAGAACATCAGCGACTTCGCCGGCCGGCCGCTGACGGTGCTGGAGAAAGTGTACGACTCCGAGTACACGACGGCCTTCGGTAACCGGGGCATTGCGAACCTGCTGTACAACTGGGGCCGCCTGTACAGCGATCCGGAGGAGGCGATGCGCGTGTACACCCGGCAGTGTTCGATCGGCGTCAACACGAAGGACCTGGCGGTGATGGGCGCGACGCTGGCGAACCTCGGCGTGAACCCGCTTACCAGGAAGCAGGTGATGCCCGCCGAGCACGTGCCGGAGCTGCTGGCGGTGATGGCGACGGCCGGCTTCTATGACGAGTCCGGCGTGTGGATGTACAAGGCCGGCCTGCCGGCGAAGACCGGCGTAGGCGGCGGCATCGTTGCCGTGGTGCCGGGCCGCTTCGCGATCGCGGCGTTCTCGCCGCGACTGAACGAGGCCGGCAACAGCATCCGCTCGATGAAGGCCATCCAGGACATCGCCGCAGAGCTCGGCGTCGGGGTGTTCGGGCCGAATCGGAACTGATCGAATTGAGTTCGGCCTGAGCCGACGCCCATGTTCGAGAGGTAACGGCAAATCCACCCCCTGCCGTTACGGGCCGGGGCAGCAATGCCCCGGCCATTTTGCTGAATCAGGAGAGGTCGTCGATGAACCTGTTGAGAGCTGCGATCGTGACCGCGCTGGCGTTGTCGGTGACGCTTGCCAGCGCGCAGGGCGCCTCTCCATCAATCGAGGAGAGGCTGCGTCAACTGGAGGCGGAGCAGTCGGCGATGAAGCAGCAGCTCGCCGAGCGCGATGCCGTGATCGAGGAACTGAAGCGGGAGCTGCAATCACAAGGTGCGGTCGCGGCCCAGGCGCCAACGCCGGCGGCCGAGGCACCCGGCGCCGCGCCGGCGGCTCAGGCTCCCGTCGTGGCTGCGACTGCGACCGACCCGCGGGTCGAGCAGATCGAGTCGTCGCGCACGCCCACGCCGCGGACGGTCGAGACCTGGGGCGTCTACGACCCGGGTGACGGATTCCTCGTCGGGCGGCACGACTACGGCGAGCTCTCGATCAGCGCATACGCGATGGCGCGGTACATGAGCCAGCACGACGACGACCAGCTCTTCACCGACCATCTTGGCAACGAGCGTCCGGTCGACATCCGCAGCGACCTCTTCTCGCACCGGATCATGGTGTTCCTGAAGGGCTGGATGGGCAGCGAGAAGCTCATCTACAACATTACGCTGTGGACGGTGAACACGACCGACCAGGATGCGATCTTCGCGAACCTCGGCTACCAGTTCAGCCGGAAATTCAGCCTCTACGCCGGACTCACCGGCAACCCCGGGTCGCGTTCGTTGAACGGCTCGCATCCATTCTGGCTCGCCCACGACCGTGTCATGGCGGACGAGTTCTTCCGGCCATTCTTCGGCTCGGGAATCTTCGCGACCGGCGAAGCGATTCCAGGCCTCTGGTACAGCGCCACGGTTTCGAACAACAACAGTTCGCTCGGTGTGAAGGCGTCCCAGTTGGACCGCAAGTACACCTACGGTGGGACCGTCTGGTGGATGCCGACGACGCACGAGTTCGGTCCGCGCGGTGGGTACGGCGACTGGGAGTGGCACGAGGAACTCGCCACCCGGTTCGGCATGTCCTACGTGGACAGCCCGGAGCAGAGCTTCCGTGATTCCAGCGACAGCCCGGACAACACCACGCTGCGGCTGGCCGACAGCGTGAACCTGTTCGAAACCGGCGCGCTGGCGCCCGGCGTGACGATCGACAACGCCGACTACCGCGTGCTCGCACTCGATGCCGGCCTGAAGTACAAGGGCATCTTCCTGCAGGCCGAGTACTACCAGCGCTGGCTCGACGAGTTCGATGCCGACGGCCTGCTGCCGGTCGCGGAGATCAAGGACACAGGCTTCTACGTCCAGGCCGCATTCTTCCCGATCAAGCAGAAGCTCGAACTCTATGGCATCACGTCGCAGATCTACGGTGACGACGACGCGGGGTTCGGCGACAGCTCCGAATACGGTATCGGCATGAACTGGTATCCGTACCCGACGCGTAACCACCGGCTCAACGTGCAGTTGCTCGACGTCAACAAGTCGCCCGTCAGCAGTACGTTCGGGTACTACACCGGCGGGCAGGATGGCTGGACGCTCGCGTCGTCATTCTCGGTCTTCTTCTGATCTGGAGAATTCACCGTGCGTACCCAAATTCACCTTCGACGCCTGGCCGTTGCGCTCGCGGCGACTCTGGGCATTGCCGCGCTGCCGCTCGCGAGCGATGCGGCCCCGGCCGCATCGTCCCCGGAGTACCTGTTCTACGACGCGCACTTCCACCTGACCAATTACGTGCAGCAGGGCACCGACATCCACAAGTACCTCGAGATCATGGGCGACAAGATCGGCCGCTCGACGCTGTTCGGCATCCCGCTGCAGCAGACCTGGTCGTACGAGAACTCGGGTGATTTCGCGCCGACCTATTACCTGCAATCCGACGCGCCGCTGTACTACTACTCGTTCACCGACGCGTTCATCGCCAATGCGTACCTGAAGCTCACGCCCGAGCAGCGCAAGCGCATCGACCCGATGATCACCGGCTTCAACCCGGCCGACATGTATGCGGCGGACCACATTCGGCGCGTGCTCGAGACCTACCCCGGGGTATTCACGGGCATCGGCGAGTTCACGATCCACAAGGAGTTCGTGTCGTCCAAAGTGGCCGGCGACGTCGCCAGCCTGACCGACCCGGCGCTCGACCGCCTGCTCGATTTCGCGGGCGACGTGGGGCTCGTCGTGATCCTGCACAACGACATGGACATGCCGTTCGCCAAGGCGGGTGCGGAACCCGTCTTCCTGACGCAGATGAAGGACCTGCTGCGCCGCCATCCGAAGACGACGATCATCTGGGCCCACTTGGGGCTCGGCCGCGTCGTCCACCCGGTGCAGGGCCAGGCGAGCGCCAGCACAGCGGAGCGCAGCCCGCGGTTCCGGGAAATCGTCGACTCGATGCTGAGCGATCCGACGCTGAGTCACGTCTACTTCGACATTTCCTGGGACGAGGTGGCGAAGTACGCCATTTCGTCGCCGGAAGCGATCACCAACACCGTCGCGATGTTGAACCGCTACCCGGACCGGATCATGTTCGGCACGGACAACGTGGCGCCACCCGACCAGGCGACGCAGCTGCGCGTGTACAACCTGTGGGACCCGATCTGGGCGCAGCTGACGCCCGAGGCGAGCCTCAAGATTCGCAAGGGCACCTACGAGCGCGTCTTCGACGCGGCTCGAACGCGGGTGCGAGCCTGGGAAGCCGCCAACGTGAAATAGCGTGCAGTCATGACCGAGAAGCGATCCGAGCTCGCCCGCACCACGTTGTCGGTGCTGTTCATCGGTGGGCTGATCGCAGGCTCGCTGTGGATCCTGTCGCCGTTCCTCGCAGCCTTCATCTGGGCAACGATGATCGTGGTGGCGACCTGGCCGCTGATGCGCCGCGTCGAAGGCGCGTGCGGCGGGCGCCGCGCCCCTGCGGTGGTCGTCATGACGCTCGGCCTGCTCGCGATCCTGATCGTGCCGCTCGGCGTTGCGCTCGGCGCGATCCTCGACCACGCGGATGACCTGGTCGCGCTGCTCGAGCGGCTGCCGAGCGCACGATTGCCCGCCGCGCCGGAGTGGCTCGGCAAGATCCCGCTGGCGGGCGAGCGCTTCCAGGCGACCTGGAACCAGTTGGCCAGCGAGGGCATGGCGGACCTGCTGGCGCAGGCCCAGCCGCACGCTCGTGCCGTCGCAGCGTGGCTCGCGCAGCAGGCGGGCGGCTTCGCGTTCCTGCTGGTGCAGTTCCTGCTGATCGCGATCCTCTCCGCGGTCCTCTATTCCGGCGGCGAATCGTGGGCGGCGTGGGTGCGGCAATTCGGGCGGCGGCTCGCCGACGAGCAGGGCGACCGCATGGTCGTGCTGGCCGGCCAGGCGATTCGCGGCGTGGCGCTCGGCGTCGTTGTCACGGCGCTGGTGCAGTCCGCGCTCGGTGGCATCGGGCTCGCAATCGCGGGCGTGCCGTTTGCCATGGTGCTGACGGCGATCATGTTCGCGCTCTGCATCGCCCAGATCGGGCCGATCCTGGTGCTGCTCGCCGTCACCGCGTGGGCGTACTACAGCCTGGGCGCCGGCTGGGGGACCTTCCTGCTCGTCTGGTCGCTGGTGGTCGGCCTCATGGACAACTTCCTGCGGCCGGTGCTGATCCGCCGCGGAGCCGACCTGCCGCTGCTGCTGATCTTCTCCGGCGTCGTGGGCGGCCTCGTGGCCTTTGGCATCGTCGGAATCTTCGTCGGGCCCGTGATCCTCGCCGTCGCCTACATGCTGCTCGATCACTGGGTGGGCACCGGTTCGCCAAGAGGCGTCGTTACGCGAGACTCGACAGTCGGGACTTGAGACAATCAAGCCGAGCGGGAAATCATCGAGGTTCCGGACCGACATGAAGCCCAGGCCACTGGCTGAATACATTGTGGTGACCCTCGCCGGGGCGGCGATGACACTTGCGGTGCAGGCCGCGGACCTGCCGCACGTTCGCGTACTCGCCACCGGAGGCACAATCGCTGGGGCCCAGGTCAGCGGGACGGGCTACGCATATAAGTCCGGCGCCTATGACGTGAATTCGTTGCTGAGCGCGGTGCCGAACCTGGACAAGCTCGCGGTGATCACGGGCGAGCAGGTGGCCAACATCGGCAGCCAGGACATGAGCGACGAGATCTGGCTAAAGCTCGCGAAGCGGGTCAATGCCGCACTGGCCGAGCCTGGCACCGACGGGGTGTTGATCACGCACGGCACGGACACGCTTGAGGAGACGAGCTATTTCCTGACGCTCGTCACGAGCAGCACCAAGCCAGTCGTAATGGTGGGCTCGATGCGCCCCGCGACTGCGATCAGCGCGGACGGCCCGGGCAACATCTACAACGGCGTGGCCGTCGTGACCAGCCCGGGCGCGAAAGGCAAGGGCGGGCTCGTCGTGCTGAACGACGAGATCCACTACGCCCGCAACGTTGTGAAGACCAACACGACCAGCGTGCAGACGTTCCAGAGCATCAACCGCGGCCCGGCCGGTGTGGTGAACACCGGCAAGATCCAGTGGTTCGAGCCCATGGACCGCAAGGTCGGCCCGGCCACGGGATTCTCGATCGACGCGCTCGACAAGCTGCCGCGCGTGGACGTGATCTACGCGCACGCGAACATGAGCGCCGACCTGATCGACGCGGCGATCAAGAACGGCGCGAAGGGGCTCGTGATCGCGGGCGTCGGTGACGGCAACATGACGACTCCGGCGCTGGACGCACTGACCAAAGCGGCGAAGGACGGGATCGTCGTCGTGCGCAGCACACGCCTGCCCTCGGGCATCGTGCTTCGCAACAACGAGATCAACGATGACGAGAAGGGCTTCGTCACCTCGGGCGAGCTGAATCCGGCCAAGTCGCGTGTGCTGCTGCAGCTCGCGCTGACGAAGACGGAGGATCCGGTGGCGATCCAGAAGATGTTCTACGAGTACTGAACGATCTCAGCGCCGCATGCCGCCGGCCCGCGGCATCGGCCGCGGGGCCGGTCGCGGCGACGGCCGACTGGTCGGCCGGCTGCTGGTCGACGGTCGTGACGGGGCCATCGCCGGCTTCGTAGTCGGACGATCGACCTCCGCGGGCAGCGTGGTCGGGCGGTTGCCGCCGTCCGGTCGGTCCGGCCGCTGGCCCGGCGGCACGACGACGACAGGCGGATACGGGTCATAGTAGCCGCCGCCGTAGTACGGGCCGTAGTAGCCGCCGTAGCCGTAGCTGACGCTTGTCGAGACGCTGCCGCCGCTGTATCCGTCGCTGGTGCAGCCGGGCAGCACGAGCAGTACGCCCAGCGTCGCGCACGCGAGCGGCGCCCGGGCCGCCTGCCTGAACTGGCGTGCGTTCATCGCTGTGCCTCCGGGTCGAGCAATTGGGCCACGCCGACCGGCGCACCCGTTGGATCGGCGATGATTGCGACAATGGCACGCCCGAGATTGACTGGGTCGCGGATGACTTTGCCTCCGGCAGCACGCGCCTTGCCGACGGTGGCCGTCGCGTCTGCGACGCGCAGATAGGGCAGCCAGACGGCCGTTTCCCGGTCGTCCTTCTTCTCCATGATGCCCGCCCGGACGAAGCCGCCCGAAACGAGGTGCACGCCTTTGCGCAGGCCTTCCTGCTGCAGCGGCAGTACTTCGTAACCGACGACGGTGCGGTAGAAGTCCGCCGCCCGGCCCACGTCGCCGGTCCAGAGGTCCAGCCATACCCACTCGTTGACGTCCCCGGCGTAGTCGGCTGGATCGCCGTTCCTCGAGCGCACGACACCGAACGGCGTGCCTTCCGGGTCCTGGAAAACGGCGGTCTCGCCGCGTTCACCGAGCATCACCGGCGCCACCATGACTTTGCCGCCGGCCCTGGTCACGGCGTCCGCCGCAGCGCGCACGTCCGGCACGGAAATCAACCCGATCCAGCGCGCCGACGGCACCTTGTCTTTCAGCGCGCGCTGGTCGAAGACCAGGCCGCCGATCGGCAGGCCGTCCGCGAGCGCCAGCGTGTACGTTTCGAGGTCGTTCTCGCCGCCGTAGGTCTCGAACGTCCAGCCGAAGACCTGGCCGTAGAAGTCCGCCGCAACGGCGACATCGGACGTGACGAGATCGCCCCAGACCCAGCGGCCGGGCGTGTGCTGCCCGGTGGGTGGGTCCACGATCGGTGGCCAGAAGCGATCCGCAGCCTCGGCCGCGAACGCTGCGAGGCCGAGCGCTGCGGTGGCAACGACGGCGCGGAAGACTCGACCGAGGTCTGGCATGCGGCTCTCGCGTACGTCTGCAATTCTGCGAATCCTAACACTCCCATCGCGACGTCCGGCCGCGTTACTCCGGGGCTGGCCCCGGAAACTGCTCGCGCAGCATGCGCTTCAGGATCTTGCCCGAAGGGTTGCGCGGCAGCAGGTCGACGAACACGTACGACTTCGGCTGCTTGTAACGCGCGAGCCGCTCGCGGACGAATTCGCGCATCGATGCCACCAGCTGCTCGTCGTCGCCATCCCAGCCCGGATCGCGGACGATGACCGCACAGGCGCATTCACCCCATTTGGCCGACGGCTGGCCGATGACGCCGACCTCTCGCACGCCCGGGTGCGCGTACAGCACTTCCTCGACCTCCGCCGGGTACACGTTCTCGCCGCCCGAGATGATCATGTCCTTCGAGCGGTCCTTGATGTAGATGAAGCCTTCGGCGTCCACCTCGGCGATGTCGCCGGTGTGGAACCAGCCTTCGCGAATGGCTTCCTTCGACGCGTCGGGCAGGTTCCAGTAACCGCTGATCAGGTGCGGGCCGCGCGTGATGACCTCGCCCGGCATGCCGGGCTCGACGTCGTTGCCTGCCTTGTCCACGACGCGCACCTCGATGCCGAAGTACGGCAGGCCGGTGGAGCCGACCTTGTCGCGCGCGTACTCCGGCGTGATCAGGCAGATCCCGCCATGGGTTTCCGTTGCACCGTAGACCTGGTGGATCTCGATGCCCATCGCGGCGTAGGCCTCGATCAGCGCGACCGGCACCGGGGCCGCGCCGCAGACGATGAAGCGCAGCGTCGAGACGTCGGTGGTCTGGCGCTTCGGATGGCCGTACATGAAGTTGAGCATCGCGGGTACCGAGAACAGGCCGGTGATGCGTTCTTTCGCGATCACGTCCCACATCAGCCCGGGCTCGAACTGCCGCACGAACACGGTGCTCATGCCGCGGGCCGCCGCGACCATCGTCATGCCGAGTCCCGCGATGTGGAACAGCGGCGCCACCGTGATCTGGCGGTCGCCGAGCCGCACGTCCGAGGTGGCCATCATGCTGTTCAGCCACGCGATGTTCGCGCGATGCGACATCAGCGCTCCCTTGGGCCGGCCGGTCGTGCCGCTGGTGTACATCATGAAGAGCGGGTCCTCGAGCGTCGCGCCGATCGGCGGTTCGTGCGTGGAGGCCGCAGCCATCACGGCAGCCGTGTCTTCGGCATCGACGTCGATCCAGCGGATGCGCGGGAACTGCTCGCGCAACGGTGCGACCAGCGGCTCGAGGTCCGCGCCGTAGAGCACGGCCGACGCACCGCTGTCCATCAGCTGGTAGGAGAGTTCCGGCACGCTGAGCCGCCAGTTCAGCGCGACGAACACGAGGCCCGCCTTGGCGCAGGCGAAGTAAGACATCGCGTGCAGCGGCGTGTTGCCCATCAGCACGCCGACCCGGTCACCGGGTGCCAGATCCCTTGCGAGCAGCACGTGCGCCAGCTGGTTGGTGCGAAGGTTGCCTTCCTGGAACGTCACGCGTTCGCCGGTATCGAAGTCGATCCAGGCCTCCATCCGCGAACTGATCTTGGCGCGCTCGGTGAGCACCTGTCCGCCGTTCAAGAGCATCGTCGATCCTCCGTGTTCAAGAAGCCACGACCGGCGGGCGACGGTGCGCCCACGGATGGGCGGCCTCGAGCTCATAGGCGAGTTCGAGCAGGGTGCGCTCGTCGCCGGCCTTGGCGGCGAAGTGACTGCCGATCGGCAGGCCCGACCTGGACCAGTGCAGCGGCACGGACATGCCCGGCGTGCGCGCGCCATTCTGGATCGGCGTGAAGCCGACATAGCCGACGGCGCGCTCGAAATGGGTGTCGAACGGCAGGTCGGGTGCCAGCTCGCCGATGCGGAACGGCGTCCGCGTCGCGACGGGCGTCAGTAGAACGTCGTAGCGTTGGTGGAACGCATCGCAGGCCGCTGACGTGGAGCGGATCAGCCGAATGGCCTCTTCGAAGCCGTCCCGCCGCGGACGGTAGTAGTCGCGCAGGCCGAGTGTCCACGGTTCAAGGTCGGCGTCGGTCAGCGGACGGCCGAGACGTTTCTCGAGACCGTCGGCGACCTGCGCCGCGCCCGAGGACCAGTACAGCATGAAGGCGGCCAGCAGGTCACGCTTCGGGAGCGGCAGTGGTGCGATTTCCACGCGGTGCCCCAGAGCCTCGCATTGGCTCGCGGTGTCCTCGATTGCGTCGCGGACCTCCGTGTCGATCGCATCGCCGGACAGCGGCTCGAGATCGAGCGCGATTCGCAGCCGGCGCGCTGACGGTGCGCGCACGTAGCCGATCGGCTCGAAGACCACGTCGCCACCCGAGCGCTCGGTGACCGCGAGCCACTGGGCATTGTCGCGCACCGACACCGACACGGCATGGCTGCTGGCGATCTCGATCGGGCCGGTCGGGCGCCCGAGCGGCACGGTGCGACCACGCGACGGCTTGAGGCCGAACAAGCCGCAGCATGACGCCGGAACGCGGATCGAACCGCCGCCGTCGGTCGCGTGAGCGATCGGCACGACGCGTGCTGCCACCAGCGCGGCTGCGCCGCCGGACGACCCACCGGGACTGTAGTCGAGGTTCCACGGGTTACGCGTCGGCCCGTGCAGCAGCGGCTCCGTCGATCCGGTCAGCCCGAACTCCGGCGTGCTGCTCTTGCCGAGGAATACCAGCCCGGCGCGCTCGAGTGCGTCCACGTACGGCCCCTGCGTCGCGGCCGGCGCTTGCCCGAAGGATCGCGAGCCGGACCGGGTCGGCAGGCCGCGGACGTCGTCGAGGTCCTTGACGAAGGTTGGCACGCCCGCGAACGGCCCGGCCAAGGGTGCCGCTGCGGCGGCTCGCGCGCGATCGTAGGCTTCGGTAACGACCGCATTGATCCGGGGTTCGAGCGACTCGGCGCGGCTGATGGCCGCGGCCACAGCCTCCCGGGCCGTCAACTGGCCGGACTCGATTGCGGCGGCCGTGGCCACGGCGTCGAGGTCGGCGAGCGGGCCCGTCGCGGTCGGCGTTCGTATGCCGCTGGCGCAACCCGTGGTCAATCCGGCGAATGGCGCGGCCAGCGCCGCGCGCAGCACGTCACGCCGCGAAACGCATCGGTTCATCGGTCCCCCTGGTTCTTCTGGACTGCAAAGCTAGCCGCCTCTGGACAAGAACACCAGTTTCCGGGTGTCATGGCCGTTCGATCCCCCCTTGAGAGAGACGCTCGTGACCGAACACCGCTCCGCCTGGATGGACGACGAACTGGAAATGTTTCGCGACGCCGCGCGGCGCTTCGTCGAGAACGAGATCGTGCCGAACGACCCGCGCTGGCGGGAGCAGCACCACGTCGACCGCGACCTGTGGAACAAGGCGGGCGAGGTGGGCCTGCTCTGCACCGACATCCCGGACCAGTATGGTGGCGTCGGTGGTGACGCCCGGCACGAGGCGGTCGTGGTCGAGGAAATGGGCCGGCGCGGCATCACGAGCTTCGGCCACATGGTGCACAGCATCCTCGCGCACTACGTGCTCAATTACGGCTCGGAAGCGCAAAAGCTCGACTGGTTGCCGCGGATGGCGAGCGGCGAGCTCGTCGGTGCAATCGCAATGACTGAGCCGGGCGCGGGCTCGGACCTGCAGGCCGTGAAGTGCCGCGCCGTGCGGGAAGGCGACGAATACGTGCTGAACGGCGCCAAGACGTTCATCTCGAACGGCCTGCACGCCGGGCTGGTCGGCGTCGTCGCGAAGACCGATCCGGCCAAGGGCTCCAAGGGCATCTCGATCATCATGGTCGAGACGAAGGACCTGCCCGGCTATCGGGTGGGCCGCGTGCTCGACAAGATCGGGCAGAACGGCTGGGACACCGCCGAGATGTTCTTCGATGATTGCCGCGTGCCGGCCAGCTGCCTGCTCGGGCCCGCCGAGGGCCAGGGCTTCGTGCAGCTGATGCGCGACCTTCCGTACGAAAGGGCACTGCTCGCGCTCGGCGGCGTCGCGGGCATGGAGTACGCGCTGCAACTGACGGTGGACTACACCCGCACCCGCAAGGCGTTCGGCCAGGCGCTGCTCGAGATGCAGAACACGCGATTCAAGCTGGCCGAGGTCAAGACGCAGGTGCACATCGCGCGCGTGTTCATCGACGACTGTATTGCCAAGCTGCGCGACGGCACGCTTGATACGGTGACCGCGTCGATGGCCAAGCTCTGGATCACCGACACGCAGTGCCGCGTCATGGACGAGTGCCTGCAGCTGTTCGGCGGCTACGGCTACATGAAGGAGTACCCGATCTCGCAGCTCTATGCCGATTCGCGCGTGCAGCGCATCTACGGCGGCGCCAACGAGATCATGAAGGAAATCGTGGCCAGGTCGCTCTGATGGGTCCGCTCGCGGGTGTGCGCATCGTCGAGCTCGCCGGCATCGGCCCCGCGCCGTTCTGCGGCATGCTGCTCGCCGACCTCGGCGCCGACGTCGTGCTGGTCGATCGCAAGGGCGGCTCGCTGCCGTTCGACGCCCAGCCAAAGTACGACATCACGCGGCGCGGCAAGCGGTCGATTGCGGTCGATCTCAAGCAACCCGGCGCCGCGGACCTGGTGCTGCGCCTGATCGAATCTGCGGACGGATTGATCGAGGGGTTCAGGCCGGGCGTCACTGAGAGGCTCGGGCTCGGTCCGGATGCCTGCCTCGCGCGCAATCCGCGACTCGTTTACGGCCGGCTGACGGGCTGGGGTCAGTCGGGCCCGCTCGCGCAGTCTGCGGGGCACGACATCAATTACGTGGCGCTGAGTGGGCTGCTGTATCACGGTGGCCATCGCGGCTCGCCACCGTCGATTCCGCCGACCGTCGTTGGCGACATCGGCGGCGGCGCGATGTTCATGGCACTCGGCCTGGTGAGCGCGATCCTGCGGGCGCGCGAGACAGGGCAGGGGCAGGTGATCGATGGTGCGATCACCGACGGCTGCGCGGTCATGAGTTCGCTGATCCAGGGACTGCGCGCGCAGCGGCTGTGGGCCGACCGGCGCCAGTCCAACGTGCTGGACGGCGGCGCCCACTGGTACGACTGCTACGAGTGCGCGGATGGCGAGTGGATTTCGGTGGGCGCGCTCGAACCGCAGTTCTACCGGCTGCTGCTCGAGAAGTGCGGCCTCTCGGGCGAGGGCCTCGAGGACGCGCAGTTCGATTTCGCGAACTGGCCCCGGCTCAAGGAACGCCTCGCCGGCGTGTTCCGTGGCAAGACGCGCGCCGAGTGGTGCGAGCTGCTCGAAGGCACGGATGTCTGCTTTGCGCCGGTGCTGAACCTCGCCGAAGCCCAGGCCCACCCGCACAACGTGGCGCGGCAGGCGTACCTGGACGTGGCCGGCGTGCGCCAGCCGGCGCCCGCGCCCAGGTTCAGCGCGACTCCGGCCGAGATCCGTTCCCCGCCGGCAGGTATTGGCGCGCATTCCGCCGAGCTACTGCGCTCAGTGGGCTACGGCGACGAGGAAATCGCGACGCTGGCGGGCGCTGGTATCGTATAGAGCACCGGGCGCCTCCTGATCCGCCGATGCTCTCGAATCGTTCCAAGCCAGCCGTTCTCGCGTTGTTCGCTTGCTGCGTGCTCACGGATATCGTATCGCCCGCGAGCGCTCAGGAAATCGAGCCGCGCGCCTATTCGAATGCCCCGGTCGGCGTGAACTTCCTGATTGCAGGGTACGCTTACACCAGCGGTGGACTGTCGTTCGACAGCGCCTTGCCGGTATCCGACCCGGACCTGTCGACGTCCAACGCGGTCGTTGCCTTTGCGCGTGTGCTCGACTTGTGGGGAAAGTCGGCCAAGTTCGACGTCGTCGCCCCGCTTAGTTCGCTGTCCGGTTCGGCGAATCTCGACGGGGAGCCGCTGCGCCGCGATATCTCGGGATTGTCCGATCCGAAGTTCCGTCTCTCGGTGAACTTCTTCGGCGCACCTGCGCTCTCGCTCAAGGAGTTCGCGAGTTTCCAGCAGGACCTGATCATCGGCGCGAGCCTGCAGGTGTCCGCGCCGCTCGGACAGTACGACGAGAGCCGGCTTGTGAACCTCGGCACCAACCGCTGGTCCTTCAAGCCGGAGGTGGGTGTGTCCAAGGCGCTGGGCCGGTGGACGCTGGAGGGGACGGCCGCGGTCACGCTGTTCACGGACAACGACGACTTTGACCAGGGTCGCACCCGGTCGCAGGATCCGCTCTATTCCCTGCAGGGACACCTGATCTACAGCTTCCGGTCGGGCATCTGGGGCGCGCTCGACGGCACCTATTTCGCCGGGGGTCGCACGACGCTCGACGACACGCTGAACAACGACCTGCAGCAGAACTGGCGCGTCGGCGCGACGCTGGCGTTCCCTGTGGACGTCCGCAACTCGATCAAGATCTACGGCAGCAGCGGGGTTTCAGCGCGGACCGGCAACGATTTCGATCTGCTCGGGATCGCGTGGCAGTACCGGTGGGGCGGCGGGCTCTGATCGATGCGGTCCTCGATCTCAGTGCGGCGTGCCTGCGGCCGAACGGTGCCCGAGCAGCCGGGCGGGCAGGAACAGGATTGCGGCCAGCAGTGCGAACGTCGCGCGGACGCACAGACCGATCAGCCGGAAAGGCAGCGCCAGCAGCCAGGCGAGCGGCGCCAGGACCAGCGCGAGCAGCGCCAAGGGCCAGCTCAGGACCAGCAGGATGCACCAGGCGAAGAACAGCAGCAGCACCTTCATGTCGCACCCCCCGGTGCCGCAGGCACCGCGCCGATCATAGCGCGCGCGCCGCCTATGCGACGGGCAATACGACGAACTCACCGTCCAGCACGCCGACCCGTTCACCGAGGCATTCGAGCGTCGTGGTGACGTGGACGCGCGCCGGCCGGCCCTTGCCCAGCGTCGCGATCGCCTTGGCCCAGGCGGCCGCGTCGGGAGGCGCGGATTTCGCCGTGAAGTCGCCGGTGATCGGCCGCTCATAGGACATCTTGTTGCGGCGGATCACGATGCGACCCGCCCGCATCTCCGCGCGCATGCGCACGTACAGAGCGCACCAGGCCGCCAGGATCGCGACCGCGGAGGCGCTGCCGCCGAAGACGGTGTCGCGGTGATTGATATTGGGCGCGAGCGGCGCGAACAACTCGACGCCGTCGGGCGTCGCCGAGCGCACTTCGACGGCCATCGCCCTCGAGAGCGGGATGCGCTGGTGGAGGTAGGTCTCGAGCTCGTTGGTGTTCATGCCATGGCCTCGGCCGCGCCGAAACGGACCGGACTGCGATTGCGATCCACCCAGTAGGCCCACGCGACCGACCAGGCGGCGAGTGCGAGCAGGCTGTGCGAGTATGGGTAATGGATGAAGTCGAGCGGCGTCATCGCGGTGATGCCCGGCCGAATTGCGACGATCTCGATGCCGCGCAGGACCAGCAGGGGCCAGATCAGGTCGGCCAGCTGGGCCGCCAGGAACAACGTGCCGAGCGACACGGCCGGGGCGATCCGCTTTGCCGCGAAGGCCACCGCGAAATGACCGATGAACACGCCGCTTAGGCCTGCGCAGCGGCCAGTTCCGCGTCCCGTGCCCGCGCCCGGATCATCGCCGGGCGGGACTGAACGGCCTGCAGGTAGCGATCGATTGCGGCCGACGACGGCACCAGTCCGAATCCGGTCGTCCACGCGAGCGCCGAACCCCACAGCACGTCAGCCGCCGTGAAGCGATCGCTGAACAGGTAGGGACCGTGCTCGAGCTGGTCCGTCAGCGTGCGCAGCATCGTGTCGAAATCACCGTAAGGCGACGTGGAGGCCGGCGCCGGATCGCGCTTCATCGCCCGGTCAATCACGGCGGGTTCGAAGCAGGAGCCGTAGTACGCGAGCCAGCGCAGGTAGGGTCCACGCAGCGGGTCATCGAACCGCGGCGCGAGACCCGCGTCCGGGTAGAGGTCTGCGAGATAGAGGTGGACGGCCACCTGCTCGGTGATCAGCGCGTCGCCGTGCAGCAGCGCGGGCACCTTGCCCATCGGGTTCACGGCGAGGTAGGCGGGCGCGCGCTGTTCGCCCGCCTTCAGGTTGAGCACGCGCAGTTCGTAGTCGGCACCGATCTCCTCGAGCAGTGCCAGCACGCCGGACGATCGCGAATTCGGCGCGTGGAAGAAAGTGAGGGTTCGCTGGTCGTTCATGTCGCGGGCTCCCGACCGGGCCAGGCTGGCAGGGTACGCCGATTCGCCGCGGCTACGCGAGGGTGTGCTTACGAGATGACGTCGCGCCAGGGGCTCTCGCGCCACGGCGTGGCCGCGATCTCCGTGAAGGCCGACCGCCACAGCGGGCCGAGCAGGAGGACGTTGCCGAGCCAGCCGATCGCGTTCAGCAGCAATCCGACCAGCATTCCGGCCCGCACGATGCGCATGCTGCCTGACCTCAACGCCCAATCCCGCCGCGCAACGGTAGGGTCCGCTCAGCGCGGTTGCGGCGCAGGCGCCTGGAACAGGTGCTTGGTGATCTTCTTCGACCGCTCGCCTTCGCCTTCATCCTTGACGCACTTGCGGTTCGGGATGTTGCACTTGACGCCGTTGCTGAGCGTGAACTTCTTGGTGCCCCACTCGTCCTTCTTGCCGAGGCGCTTCTGGACGTCCTGCGCGGCGTACTGGCCGAACATGTCGCGGGTGCGCTCGACGTTTGCGCCGCGCTGGTCGTAGCAGACCTGGTCGCCCTTGTCGCAGACGACTCCGCCGGACATCAGTTCGATCTTGTCGCCCTGGGCATGGGCGGCACCAGCGGCCAGCAGTGCGACCGCACAGGCGCCGATCAGCGGGATCTTCATCGGTTTCGCGCTCCTCTTGGGGGTCTCGGGTGTTCCAAGCGTAGAATCGGGTGGGCCGGGTCGCAAGTCGACCCGCAGGGGCACGACGAAAATTCCAGGGGGCGCCATGACGGACTCAGTTCTCGATGCAGTGCGAAACCATCCCTTCGCGCAGGGCCTCACGCCGGAGCATTGCGCGACGCTCGCGAGCCTCGCGCGGCACGCCAGCTTCGGCAAGGACGAAATCATCTTCCAGGAAGGCGACCCGAAGCACGAGTTCTTCCTGCTGCTGAGCGGCCGGGTCTCGCTCGAGATGCTCGTGCAGGGCAAGACCCTGCGCGTCCACACGCTCGAGGCCGGCGACGAGCTCGGCTGGTCGGCCGTGCTGATGGGCGGCGGCAAGCGCTTCCAGGCGCGGGCGCTCGAGCCCGTCGAATCGCTGGCCTTCGATGGCTATGCGCTGCTCGAGCGTTGCCGTGCGGATACGGGGTTCGGTTACAAGATCATGCACCGGTTGCTCGGCGTGGTGTCGGAGCGCCTGCAGGCTGCGCGCATCCAGGTGCTCGACATGTACTCGCCGATCGCGAGGCGAGCCGGCGCCTGAAATTAGGGGACATTCACCTATTTATCGCGCGATGGCAGGCGGTACATCCAGACCGCGAGCCCGAGGCCGAACGCGGCGAGCGCCGCCTGCAGCCACAGCGGGCGCACGAAGAACACGACCGACACGCCGAGCGTGATGGCCATCATCATGATGGCGGTGATTTTGGTCCGGTACGGGATGCTGCCGTGCACCTGCCACTCGTGGATCATCGGCCCGAACTGGCGGTGGGCGAGCAGCCACTCGTGGAACGGCCGATAGCTGCGGGCGAAGCATGCGGCCGCGAGCAGTATCAGCGGGGTGGTCGGCAGCACGGGCAGGAAGATGCCGGCGATGCCGAAGCCGAGTGCCAGGATTCCCGCGACCAAGAACAGGGCACGCACCACCGGCGAGCCGTGTACGCGATGCGGGCGCGCATGGGATTCCTGGCGATCTGGCTCGGCGGACGTCACGTGCCGAGGGTACCCGGGAAATCGGAAATCGGAGACATTCTCCCTTTCTGCCGGTGATGGCGCTGACGAGGACCACGCGTACCCCGCAGCGGGACTCGTCTGGACCCTGCGACCGTCCGAGCGGCAGTTCTGCCGGGCCGCGGGCGCCATCGATCGGCGATGGCGGCCTATCAGCGGGCCACTAGGCGGCGCAGGCCGCCGGGTCCCAGCGTCCGGCTCAATTCCGTCACGACCACGAGCGGCACGAGTATGAGCAGCATCAGCAGCGTCGACGCGAGCGCCTCCGGTCGCAGCAGCCCTGCGAGCTCGCTCGCAGCCTCGCCCGCCGTTCGGCCGTGGATCAAGGCGACCACGAATTCCTCGACCGCGGTCAGCGCGATCAGGACCAGGAGCAGCAGCAGCGATCTTCGGGCCACCCGCGGCAGGAATCCTCCCGATCCGAACCGCGAGCCCACCCCCGCCATCTCGCCGATCAGCACGAACTTGCCGAGGATCAGCGCTTTCACAGCCGCAACGCCGAGCGGTACGAAATGCTGCCCGGCCTCACTGAGAATCGCGGATTTGTAGAGCAGGATCGCACCGAAACAGACGTACAGGTAGGCGCTGACCAGCAGGTACTTGCGCAGCTCTTCCATCAGCCGCTGCCCGATCCCCGGGGATTGTCCGGGCGCCATCTCGTGAGTCATGCTGCTCCTCCGTTCTGCAGTTCAGCGGCCGGGCGTGTACCAGATCGGTGAGGTGTAGGCGCGCTCCTGCAGGGTCATCGTCGTTCCCGCCAGCGGCTGGATGCCGAAGCGCATCGCGTCATAGGCGGTCCAGCGCGGGGTCGGGATCTCGAGCACGCGGGCGTAATAGAACGCGCGCTGCCTTGGGTCGAACTCGGGGTCCTTCCAGACCGTGATCAGTTCCGGATCGCCGATCGTGTTGGTCCAGCTGGCGTTCGCCACGTCGACCGTGCTGCCGACTGGCGGCAGCTTGCCGTCCGCATCGGGCTTGCGCTTCTCGGCGTCGCCCCAGGCGACGTCGTAGACCTTCTCTTGCACCTGGCTCCTGGCGTCGAGCCAGCCCTTGACGATCTGGATGCGATCGAGATTCGCACCGATCGGGTCCTTCAGCGCGGCGACGAGGAACGTCGGCGCCTTGCCGGCGGGTGCGGCACGGAGATCACCGCCCATGGGCACGCCCTTGCCGTAGCCGACGGCGGCCGGCAGCCGATTGCCAGCGTCCTGCGCCTCGAAGTCCCAACCGCCGAAGAAGCGCACGATCACGCGCGTACCGGTCGTCGCGTAGGTCTCACGCCGCTCCATCGCGTCGAACAACGCTTCGCGGGTGTTGTCCGTGGCCCAGACCGCCGCGTAACCGGAGGCGGACACTTCCCAGTCCATGATCTTCACGCCGGTCTGCGCGTTGTCGAAGAACGTGGCAGTCATGCGCTCCGGGCTCGGCTCCTGCGGCGCCGTCTTGCCGAAGAAATTGTCTTCCTCCATCGCGGCCAGGCCTGTATGGGCGTCGCTGCTGCCGACCAGGCCGAACTTGAAGGGATTGACGCCGAGCTTCTGCTCGAGCATCAGGCCGTTCTTGAGGGCCGAGCGCGCGTATTCGAACTCGAGCATGTCCCTGGTCTTGGCCGCGCTGCTGTCGAGATTGCCCTTGTCCCAGGTCTCGAAGTTCGCGAACTCGTCGTTGGGGGACAGGTACGGGTGCGCCTCGCCGTCGCCCTTGGTCTGCGTCGCTTCGTAGAGCCGCTCCCACTTGGCGCGATTCTCCGCGTAGGTGCGGTCGACCGGCTTGCCGAAGGCCTCGACAGTCGGAAACATGCGACCGTTCGACAGGTTGCCGTTGTGGGCGATCGCGAGCACGTGGCCGCCGGTCTTCTCTTCGTACGTGGCCATCCACTCCCAGAGACCGACCGGGTTGTCGCTGCCGAACGGTTGCATCGTCGTGTACGGCTCCACGGTACTCGCCTTGGTGGCGTCGTCGCGGAAGATCACGTTGCGGTGCAGGTTGTTGCCGCCCGTGTTCGAGGTCCACTCGTAGCCGATGAAGGCCGTGAAGCGCCCGGGCTCGTTGGCTTCCTCCGCGGCCTTGATCGTCTCCGCCCATGCGCCCTGGTACGCGCGCGTGCCCGGCACAGGCAGGATCGCCTTGGAGATCGCTCCCTTGCCGAAGCTCTGGATGATGTCCATGGCGGCCGCGGCGCCCTGACCGGAGCGGATCATCTCGTACCACTTCTTGCCCTGCGGATCGGCCAGGATCTCCGGGCTCCCGCCGATCAGCAGTGGGAAGAAGCCCATCCCGTCCGAGTGGTCGGCCACGACCAGGAAGTCGAGCGGGCGCGACAGCTTGACCGGCTGGCCGCTCGAGGACTTCACTTCGTTGCCCTTCGCGAACACATAGGCGTCGCGCGGCGTCAGGCGGGCGCCGAAGGCCCCCGCATCCATCGAGAACGATGTGTGCAGGTGTGTGTCACCGAAGTAGGGTCGGGTCGGGAAATTGCGTCCGGCGTAGGGCGAGTAGAGCATCTGCGGCGGAAACGCCTTCTCGGCGGACCGCTTCTCGAGAGCGCCGGCGACGCCGACCTGGGTGTCGGCGGCCACGGCGACGGCACCTCCGGCGATCGCTGCCGCTGCAATCGCATGGACAATGGTCAAGGTGAAGCTGGTAACGCGATTCATGGGTCATGCTCCCGATCGATCACTTGATTGTGTAGCCCTTCGGCTCGAGGCAGGCAGCAAAGCCCTTCCTGAACAGGTCCATCTGCTGCTGCTGCGTAGCTTGCTGCTGCTGCGTGGCCTGCTGTTGTTGCTCCGTCGCTTGCTGCGCAGCCTGCTGCTGGTGTTTGTGGTTCTGCCGGCCGCCGGCCACGACCCCGGCCGTGGCGCCGATTGCGGCGCCCTTGCCGGCGTCGTCGTCGGCGACCTCGCCGATCACGGCGCCCGCGGCCGCACCACGAGCCGCTCCGCGCAAACGCGACCCATCGGCGGCAGGGGCCGATTGTGCCGCCTGCTGAGTTGCAGGTTGCGCGGCGGCGGGCGGCGGCGCCATCGGGTCGATGCCGGTCTGGCCCTTGGCCCAAGCGTAACACTCGCCTTCATCCTGGGCTTGCTGTTGCGCGGTCTGGCCCTTCGCGGGGAATACGACCACGCCGAGCGACGTGGACAAGGGCTTCGCAGCCGAGGGCGTCGGCGCCTGCGCGAGCGCCTGCGTGCCGAGCATGAGGGTCAACGCAGCGGTGACGGATCTGCAGAGGCTGGTCACTTGCTCACCTCGACCGTGACCTTGGAAATGCGGCCGCTGAACTTCGACCTGTGCTCGGAGCCGATCTCCTCGACGACCGGCGTGCCGAGG
>Ga0316622_100000371_pt1 | contig 25420 bp, 23 predicted proteins | sample OWC_Aug_OW2_C1_D_FD_207646 | JGI IMG/M metagenome (GOLD analysis project Ga0316622, IMG submission 207646) | Wetland soil microbial communities from Old Woman Creek delta, Ohio, United States - OWC_Aug_OW2_C1_D5_C | ecosystem: Environmental > Terrestrial > Soil > Wetlands | place: USA: Ohio... | reverse complement strand
GCCGACCTGTGGGGCAGGTCGGCCTCGCGGAGCGAGTCCGGGGAGCCTTGTTTGGGCTGGCCGTCGGGGATACCGCCGGGGCACGCTTTCAAGTCGGACGTGACGAAGGACTCACGTGGACACAGCACACCGCCATGGCGCTGTGCCTCGCGGAGAGCCTGCTCGAGCGGGGCCGCTTCGACGCCCGCGACCAGATGGAGCGCTACGTGCGCTGGCAGCGGGATGGCTATCTGGCGGCCGAGGAGCGACCGCCAGTCGTCACGCCGGACGTGGCCCGAGCCCTCGCGGCCTATCACTGGCGCGGGCAACCCATGGCCGGTTCGCACGACCCGCGTGACCGGAGCACGGCCGCCCTGCCGCGCGTCGTGTCGGCGGTCCTGTTCGAACTCGCGGATCCCGCAGCGGCCGTTGCGCTCGCAGGAGAGTGCTCGCGCACCACGCACCAGTCCCCGGTGGTGATCGACGCCTGTCGCTATTACGCGGCGATGTTGGTCGGCGCGCTGCGAGGTGCCTCGCTCGGCGAGGTGCTCGGGCCCCTCTACGAACCGGTCGCGGGCATGTGGGGCGCACGGCCCCTGAAGACCGAGGTTGCGACGATGGCGGTCGGGGCGGTCGAGGAGGGGGCCGGCGACGTGCGCGTAGCACTTACCCCCGACGTGGTGCGCGCGTGCGCCAACCTCCGGACCGCCGCGGCAGGCGCGCGCGACTTCGATGATGCCTTGCAGAGAGCCTGCAACGGCGGCATGGAGCCGGCGCTCGATGCGGCACTGGCCGGCACGCTGATGGGCGCCCTGTTCGGCGAGAGCGTCATCTCCCGTCCGCTCGTCGCCAGCATCGCACGCGTGGACCTGCTGGAATCCCTGGCCCGCCGCATGTGTGCGCACATCGAAGGGTCGCAACTGTGAAGCCGGCGAGGGCGGCGGCCCGGCGCGAGCCCGCATGGACGCGACTCGACGACGAGGCGTTGCTCGACCTGCGCTTCTGCGACCTGCGCCTGAGCCTCGGAAATTCGGGACTCGAGGACAACGTGCGCCGTCTCTACGCGGAGCTGGCACGCAAGGGCATCCGTTTCCGGCCGCACGTCTGGCTGTCCGAAGAGTGGTTCTCGCCCGACGGCATCCCGGGCATCGCCATACCGTTCTACCTGGCCCATCCCCGGCTGATGCGCCTCGAGCGGCGCTTCATGCACGAGGTCGAGGGCGGCAACGACAAGTGGTTGATGCGCATCCTGCGCCACGAGACCGGGCACGCCATCGACACTGCATTCGCCCTGCGGCGCCGCAAGGCGTGGCGGGAAACCTTTGGCAAGGCATCGCATCGTTATCCTGCGCGCTATTCGCCGCGCCCCGGCAGCCGCAACTTCGTGCTGCACCTCGGGCACTGGTACGCGCAGAGCCATCCGACCGAGGACTTCGCCGAGACGTTTGCCGTCTGGCTGCCACCGCGGTCGCGCTGGCGCAGCCAGTACGCGGGCTGGCCGGCGCTCGCGAAACTCGAATTCGTCGACCGGACGATGCGCGCGCTCGAGGGGCGGCGGGCCGTCCTGCTCAGCCGGGAGACCGTGGAGCCCCTCGGCGATAACCAGCGGACGCTGCGCGAGCATTACCGGCGCAAGCAGGCGCGGTACGAGGTGGACACCACCCGCACCTACGATCGCCCGTTGCTGCGGGTGTTCGGCACGCGCGACGACCACCCGCGGGGGCTTGCGGCCAGCCGCTTCCTGCGCGACGTGAGGCCGCAGTTGCGCCGGCTGCTGATCCGCCGCGCCCGAATGCACCCGTATCTCGTCAACCACGTGATGCGCACCGCGGTCCTGCGGGCGCGCCACCTCGACCTGCGGCTCAAGGGGAGCCAGCGCAAGGCGAAGCGTGAGGCACTCGGCATGCTCGAGCGCATCATGCTGGACATGCTCCTGCGCGACCGGGAGAACTACGCGTTATGAAGAAGCGGCGCGTGCTCGTGCTGGTGCACGAAACCCTCGTCCCGCCGGAGGACACGAGCGGTTACACGGAGCAGGAAATCGACGAGTGGCGCACCGAGTACGACGTCACGACGTGCCTCAAGGCGATGGGGCACGACGTCAAGGTGCTCGGCATGGGCGACAACCTCGCCGAGCTGCGCAATGCAATCACCGAGTGGAGGCCCGACATCGCGTTCAACCTGCTCGAGGAATTCCAGGGCATCGTCACGTACGACCAGTACGTCGTCGCGTTTCTCGAGCTGATGCGGCTGCCCTACACCGGCTGCAACCCGCGCGGCATGATGATCTCGCGTGACAAGGTGCTGTCGAAGCAGATCCTGTCCTATCACCGCATCCCCACCGCGAAATTCGCGCTGCTGCCGCGTAACCGCCGCTACCGGGAGCCGAGCCGGCTCAAGTTTCCGTTGTTCGTGAAGTCGGCGACCGAGGATGCCTCGCTCGGCATCTCCCAGGCGTCGATCGTCCACGACGGGCAGAAGCTCCGCGAGCGCGTGCAGTTCATCCACGAGCAGACCAGTTCCGACGCGCTCGTCGAGGAGTACATCGAAGGCCGCGAGATCTACATCGGCGTGCTCGGCAACGAGCGGCTGACGACTTTCCCGTTGTGGGAACTCAACTTCGGTACCCTTCCGGAGGTGATGGCAGGCATCGCCACGCGCAAGGTGAAATGGGACCGCAAGTACCAGCGCAAGCACGGCATCGGCACCGGGCCGGCCCGGGATCTGCCCGAGGGCCTGCGGCCGCGGATCGCGCAGGTCGCCCGGCGCATCTACCGTGCGCTCTGCCTGAGCGGCTATGCGCGCATCGACCTGCGGCTGACGCCGGATGGCAGCGTGTTCGTGCTCGAGGCGAACGCCAATCCCAACCTCGCGCAGATCGAGGACTTCGCGACCTCGGCGCTGTCGAGCGGCGTGGGTTACGACGCCCTGCTCGAGAAGATCATGCAGATGGGGATGGGCTACCAGGCTGCCTGGCGCCAGAGCTGACGCGCTACGGGTGCTCCGTGGGGCGCCCCTCGGCGGCCAGTTCGTGCTCCGCGCCCCGGATCCACTCCTGCAAGTGGGGGTCCTGCAACGCGGTCTCGACGTAGCCACGCGCGCCGGCCGACAGTTGCGCGCCGTACGTGTTGAAACGCAGCACCACCGGCGTGTACATCGCGTCGGCGATCGAGTAGCGGCCGAACAGCCAGGGACCGCCCGACGGACGCTCTTCCCGGCATCCAGTCCAGATCTCGTCGATGCGTGCCACGTCGGCCAGCGCCGCCGGCCCGAGCGGGACGTCTAGGTTGCGGGCCGCGGCCTTCATCGACCAGCTCGAGCGCAGCCCCTGGAAACCCGAGTGCATCTCGGCGCTGATGGATCGTGCAAGCGCCCGGGCCGCAGTCTCGGCGGGCCACGCGTGGCCGACGGCCTTCTCGTTCAGGTACTCGCAGATCGCCAGGGAATCCCAGACGCGAAGTTCGCCGTCAAGCAGCACGGGCACCCGGCGGCTCGCCGAGTAGCGGCCGATCTCGGCGTGGAAACGACGCGTGTCGAGCGGGAGGCGGATCTCCTCGAAGGCGAAGCCGAGGTGCTTGAGCAGGATCCAGGGCCGCAGCGACCAGGACGAGAGGTTCTTGTCGCCGATGACCAGCTTCAGCATGGGCCCTTCAGAGCGTGTGCCCCATCTTCTGGAAGTGGTTGCGCTCGAAGGAACTCTGGCAGTCGAAGCAGCGGCTCGCGAAGGGCGCGGCCATGAGGCGCTCGTATTCGATCGGGGTGTCGCAGTCCTCGCAATGGCCGTAGCGGCCCTCGCTGATGCGCATCATGGCCGCCTCGATCAGGCGCAACTCCTCGAGATCGCGGTCGATTTCCGCGAGATTGACGTCCACCATCAGGTCGGCGAACGACTCGTCTTCGAGGTCGCGCACCTGGTCGGCGATCTGAAGGTACTGCTCCGTGTCGCTCTTGACGAGCGTCTGGCGAATCTCGTCGCGCAGCTGCCCTGCGCGCGAGCGCATGCTTGCCTTCAGTGCATCGAGTTGGCCGGCTTCGAGCGTGTGGCTCATTTTGGTGCTTCCTGCAGGTAGGACTGCCCAGAGCATTGCCTGCCAGCGGCCGCAGACCAATACGGGAATCGCGCAACGCAGGCCCGCAGCGCCTGCCGGGATGTCATAATTGCGGGCGGTCAACGGAGGATGAGGCATGGAGGAGAAGAAAGCACCCGCGCGTCGCGCACGCCAGTCCGCGCCCAAGCGCCCGGCGTCCACCAAGCCCAAGTCGGTGGCCGCAACGACGCGGCCCCCCAAACCTGTGGTCGCGAAAGCCGCCGCCGGCGACGCCGACCGGCAGACGATGGTCGCGATGGCGGCGTATTTCCGGGCACAGAAGCGTGGCTTCGCGCCAGGCTACGAGATGGAAGACTGGATCGCAGCCGAGGCCGAGGTCGCGGAGCTGGATGCGCCCGCTGCCGTCAGGAAGCCGCGGGGGCGAGCTCCCAAAAAGTCGACGTGACCTGCGACGGCCGGAGCCGGCTCAATCGGGCGGCAGCGACGAGGCACCGGGGAACAGCGTGTCCTCGTAACCGAGGTCGCGAAGGTCCCTGAGACGCATCGGGTAGAGGATTCCGTCGAGGTGATCCACCTCGTGCTGCACGACGCGTGCATGGAATCCCGCAACGGTCCGGTCGATCGGCAGTCCGTGTGCGTCGCAGCCGCGGTATCTCAGGCGCTTGTATCGCGGCACGAGGCCACGCAGGCCCGGCACTGAGAGACACCCCTCCCAGCCGTCTTCCATCTCGTCGTCGAGTGGCGCGAGTTCCGGATTCACGAGCACCGTATAGGGAACCGCCTCGGCCTGTGGATAGCGCGGATTGCGCTGCACTTCGAAGACGACGACACGCAACGCAACGCCGATCTGCGGCGCCGCGAGCCCGGCACCGTTCATCGCGTGCATCGTGTCGTTCATGTCCACGATCAGGTCGAGCAGTTCCCGGGTGCCGAACCGCTCGACGGGCACTGCCACCTGCTTCAGCACCGGGTGGCCCATCTTCAGGACCGGCCTTGCTGGCACGCGTACCTCCTCAGCCCGCGGCAGGCAGTCCGTCGAGGATGGTTACGAAGAACGTGCCCTTGCCCTCGCGATCGGTCACCTTGCCCTGCACCAGCAGGTAGGCGGGTCGCTCGTCACGTGCGGCGTCGGTCATCTGTACACACCTCGGGGTTGCGGTCCCCTGCGCAAGGTTAGACGATAGCGCACCCACACGGAGGGCGTCATGGATCACGGTCTGCGCTGCTGGAAATGCGGGGCCTCCCTCGCGGAGTACACGCTGCCGCTGCGACGCATCGAGGAATGCCGTGCCTGCCGGGCCGAGTTGTACGTGTGCCGCATGTGCGAGTTCTACGACACCGCCGTTGCGAAGCACTGCCGGGAGCCGGTGGCCGAAGAGGTCAAGGACAAGACGCGCGCCAATTTCTGCGACTATTTCCGGCCGACGCCGGCGGCGTATCGCCCGGATGACCAGTCGGCCGCCGAGCGGGCCAAAGCGCAGCTCGAGGCCCTGTTCGGCCGGAAGTAGCGCCCGGGATTCCCTTCGATTCTGGAGATGCCGAATCATGCGATTAAACCGAGTTTTCGCCGCCAGCCTCACGGGCTTCCTGACGCTCACCATCATGCCGGTTGACGCAGCGCCCGAGGCGACGCAGCCAGCCGTGCAACTCGTGCCTGCACGCCCGGACATCTACGCCCCGGTCACGCTGTCGGCCGATCTTTCGGGCCTGTCGCCGAAAGAGCGCACGATGCTGAGCCTGTTCATCGACGCGGCCACGATCATGGACGACCTGTTCTGGAAGCAGGCCTATTCCGGCGATCGCAAGGCGCTGCTCGATGGGCTCAAGGACCCTGCGGTGCGCCGATTTGCCGAGGTGAACTACGGGCCCTGGGATCGTCTCGAGGGCAACGCGCCGTTCGTGCCGGGCGTGGGCGCGAAGCCGCCGGGCGCGGGGTTCTATCCGCTCGACATGACGAAGGAGGAGTTCGAGCGCGCCAACCTTGATCGCAGCCGCAGCGAGTACACGGTGCTGCGCCGGGATGCCAGGGGTGCACTTACGGTGGTGCCCTACAGTGTCGAGTGGCGCGACGAGGTCGGACGCGCGGCATCGTTGCTGGAGCGCTCGGCGGGGATGGCCGAGGACCCGGGCCTGCGCAAGTACCTCGAGATGCGGGCGAAAGCGCTGCGCACCGACGACTACCGGGCGAGCGAGATGGCCTGGCTCGACATGAAGGACAACCGCATCGACCTCGTGATCGGCCCGATCGAGACCTACGAGGACAGGTTGTTCGGTTACAAGGCGGCCTTCGAGGCCTACGTGCTGGTCAAGGACCTGGAGTGGAGCCAGCGGCTCGCCCGCTACGCGGCGATGCTGCCCGAACTGCAGCGCGGCCTGCCCGTGCCCGATGCGTACAAGGCCGAGAAGCCGGGCACCGACTCGGACCTGAACGCCTACGACGTGATCTATTACGCAGGCGACTGCAACGCCGGCTCGAAGACCATCGCCATCAACCTGCCGAACGACGAGCAGGTGACACTCGCCAAGGGCACACGCCGCCTGCAGCTCAAGAACGCCATGCGCGCGAAGTTCGACGCGATCATGCTCCCGATCGCCGGCGAGCTGATCGCGCCTGATCAGCGCAGGCACATCACCTTCGATGCGTTCTTCGCCAACACGATGTTCCACGAGGTGGCGCACGGGCTGGGCATCAAGAACACGCTCAATGGCCGGGGCACGGTGCGCGACGCGCTGAAAGAGGCGTACTCCGGCATCGAGGAGGGCAAGGCCGACGTGCTGGGGCTCTACATGGTTACGAAGCTGCACGAGCGGGGCGCGGTCGCCGGTTCGCTCGAGGACTACTACACGACGTTCCTCGCCGGAATCTTCCGCTCCGTGCGGTTCGGTGCGGCGTCTGCACACGGCCAGGCCAACATGGTGCGCTTCAACTTCTTCGCGGATCGTGGTGCCTTCACGCGCGACGCCCGGGGGCTTTACCGCGTGGACATGGCGGCGATGCGCAAGGCCGTTGACGAGCTTTCGGCGCTGCTACTGCAGCTGCAGGGCGACGGAGATTATGCGGGCGTGCAGAAGCTGGTGGACGAACTCGGTGTGATTCGCCCGCAGCTGCGCGCGGACCTCGACCGGCTTGCGAGCCGCAGCATTCCGGTGGACGTGGTGTTCAACCAGGGCAAGTCCGTGCTCGGGTTCGATTGAGGAGGTCGCGTCGATGTCCGCAGCGTTACGCGTGTTGGAGGGACGCCCGCGCGATCTGGGCGGGTTCAGCGTGCGCCGCGTGCTGCCTGCGGACGGCCTGCAGACCGTCGGCCCGTTCATCTTCTTCGATCACATGGGGCCGGCCGTGTTCGCACCGGGGTCGGGCGTGGACGTACGCCCGCATCCGCACATCGGCCTGGCGACGGTGACCTACCTGTTCGAAGGCGAGTTCATGCACCGGGACAGCCTCGGCACGGCGCAGCTGATCCGACCCGGCGACGTGAACTGGATGGTGGCCGGGCGCGGCATCGTGCACTCGGAGCGCACGCCAGCCGAGGCGCGCAATGCTCCGGCGGGCGCGGCGATCCATGGCATCCAGACCTGGGTGGCGCTGCCGCAGTCCCACGAGGAGACCGAACCCTCGTTCGAGCATCACCCGGCGCGGACGCTGCCGGAGATCCGCAGCGAGGGAGCCGTCCTGCGACTGATCGCCGGGGAGGCCTTCGGGCGTCGGGCGCCGGCGGCGGTGTTTGCGCCGATGTTCTACCTCGATTCGGTCCTGCAGCCGGGTGCCGCCGTCGCCCTGCCGCAAGAGCACGTCGAGCGCGCCGCGTACGTCGCTGAAGGCGAGATCGAGATGGAGGGAGTCCGTTACGGCGTTGGCGAGATGGTCGTCGCTGCGGATTCGGTCGCGGTCACGGTGCGCGCCGTCGGACCGGCGCACGTGATGCTGCTCGGCGGGGCACCGCTCGATGGCCAGCGCTTCATCTGGTGGAACTTCGTCTCGAGTTCGCGTGAGCGCATCGAACAGGCGAAGCGCGACTGGCGCGAGGACAAGTTCGGGCTGGTGCCCGGCGAGGTCGAGCGGATTCCTCTGCCGGAGGGCTGACGCGCGCCCGCTACAACGCCGACCCGCAGCCGCGATACGTCTGCCCGCCAAACTCGACGACGAACCGGTGATCGAAGTCGACGCCGGACATGTCGTCCGCGCAGGCCTCCTTCGTGACCGTGACCTTGATCGGTACATCGCCGTGCTTGCCATCGTACACCCTGACACCGGTGCCTGCGTCGACGCCGGTCGTGACGCCGTGGAACTCGTGACGTTCCTGCCCGTACCTCGTGACGTAGATGAGCGATCGTCCCGGGCCGATCTCCAGGGTCCATCCCGGTTCGTTGCCCTGGCCGCGATAGCTGACGCCACGTTCGCGTGCGTCGGCGACCAATGACTTCGCTCGCGACTCGCGGCAGTTGACCACTGGCTGGCCCTTGCGCTCGAAGATCGCAGTCTCGCCCTTGGTCCAGAATGAGAGGGTTTCGTCCGCGTACCGCGCTCCGGATGCGCTCCGCACCTGGGACAGCTTGCGCGGGCCCTCGTGCATCTCGAGCGTAATGGCATTTTCGCGGAACAGGTTCTTCATGTGGAGCGTCAGGCCGCCGTCGCATTCCCACACGTAGGCGCGCAGGACGCCCTCCGGGAGAGTGTCTGCCGTGGGTGCAGGCGCAGGCGCAGCTGCAGGCGGCTCGGCGGATTCGTCACCGCCGCGCTGGCATGCCGCGAGCGACGTGAGCGAGGCGAGTATCGCAAGCGCTGGAACGAATCGGCCGAAAAGACGCATGAAGACTTCCTGGACTTGCGCCGGACGCGAAGTCTAGCGCAAGCCCAGGAGTGTCATTGAGAGGTCAGAACCCGCTGACGTTCAGTCGTCCGCCGCTGACGCACTTTCCAGCGAGCGAGCTCGTCGGCACCGCGCTGCTGAGAATGGCAGTCTTGATCTGCGCCGCTGTAGCGCCGGAGTGGGTCGAAGCATAAAGCGCAGCTGCGCCGGTCACGTGCGGCGTGGCCATCGACGTCCCACTGTACGTCGCATAACCTGAATTGATCGTCGCAGTTTTTCCCCTGCCGCTGGCTACGGGCACGGTCGACACGATGCTCGAACCCGGCGCGCCGAGATCCACTGTCGTCGAGCCGTAATTCGAGAAGCTCGACTTTGCACCGCCCGATGTAATCGAGGCGACCGCGATGATGTTCTCGCTCGCGTAGGTCGACGGGTAGTGCGGGGTTGTGTCGTTGTTGTCGCCGACGCCGTCGCTGCCGCCATTGCCCGCGGCCGCGATGAACAGGATATTTGCAGCCCCCGAGCGGTCGATCGCGTCCTTGAGCGCCTGCGAGAAGCCTCCTCCGCCCCAGGAATTGTTCGTCGCCACGAGGTTGATTCCGTGGCGTGCCTTCAGGTCCGTGAGGTAATCCACGGCCTTTATCGCGTTCGCAGTCGTGCCGCCGCGATTGCCGAGGAACTTGGCGTTCAGGAGCTTGACGCTCCAGCACACGCCCGCGACGCCCTTGCCGTTGCCGCCCGTGCCGCCAATGGTGCCTGCCACGTGCGTGCCATGATCGTCGCCGGCGCCATCGAAGACGGTGTTGTTGTTGCCGTCGAAGTCCCATCCGTAGACGTCGTCCACGTAGCCGTTGCCATCGTCGTCCACGCCGTTGCCGGCAATTTCTCCTGGGTTCGTCCCGGCGCTGGCAGCGAGATCCTCGTGCATGTACATGTAGCCTTCATCGATGATGCCGACATATACGCTGCTGCCGCAGGTCTTATTTGCGGCCCAGGCTTCGCCGGCCTGGCTGCCATATTGATTCGCCGGCGACGTGGCGTCGCCGTACATGCCCCACAACGAGCCATTCGTGTAGTACGTGTCGTTCGACACGGCGTCGTGGGTGTAGATCCAGTTCGGCTCGGCATACTCGACGGCAAAATGCCCGTTGAGCCGAGCCATTGCATTGGCGACCGACATGCCCGCCGGCAGCCGCAGCAGCTCGAGATCGCCTGTCCCGAGCTGCTTCATGAGCGGCGTCGTGACGACTTCGGCCGCGATGGCGCTGGCGCGGCCTCGCGCTCTGGACTTGTCGCTGGAGGTCGTCCCGGGGCGATACTTCACCAGGACTTCGTCCGGCACGAATTGCGGTCCGGTGCTTGCGCGCGCGAGGTCCGCTTCGGCGCTCTGGGACCAGGCAGGTGCAGCGCCCAGCACGAGTGCAATGGCGGCCGCAGTGGCCCAGCAGGTCTTGATGGACATGGATCTCCTCCCCAATGGCGCCGGGTCGTTGAACCGGGCTCGCCTGAATATAGGAGGAATCGGCGACCAGCGCCAAACCGATTTGCCTTAACGTGTCAGCAGCGTGCGTCCCTGATCCGTGCCTTCACTTCCCGCCAGCGATTCCATAGCCGCGCCGCCTCTCGCGCGGAGTAGCCGGCCCTCATCCGGTCGTCGAGGGCGTCGAGCTGGTCACGCAGCCGGCGGCAGCGGCCCTCGCCTGGCGCAGGCCCAGCGATACGCTCGGCGGGTTGCACGCGAGGTTTGGTGGCCGCCGTGGGCGGCTGGCGCACCGTTGACGCGACCCGGCCGGGGCCGGGCTCGACGATGTCGAGCGCGCGGGCTTCGACGACCGGTCCACACGGGCGATCCGCGAACGTCACCGATTCTGCGTCGCGGCACACGAAGACCGGACGCTGGATGCGGACGGGCGCCGCTGCGGGCACCGGTTCGAGCGTGATGCTGTCCCCGCCGCCCGTCGGATTGGAGGGCCGCTCGTCGGCGTGTACGGAGCAGAGCCGCGCGCATGCCACGATGCAGGCTGCGATTAGACGGATGCCGGGCTGCAACGCAAAGGATGTGGCTGGCGTCATGATCTGCCCTCCGTGGCTGGGCAGTGACGATCGTGCGCGCATGCAGTGCGGGAAATCACGCCGCGATTGCGACGGGATCGTACAAAAACTCTTCGACGGCTAGTTCGAGTCGCGCGCTGTCCCACGCAGGTGCGCAGGCATCACGCGCGTCCGACGTTCGCGTCCGTGGGCGTGTGGAAGTACTGGCTCTCTGCGGAGAACTGCTCGATCAGGCGGCGCAGTTCCGCGAGCCGACCGTCGGCCGTGCTGATCGGCAGGCATTCCTCGCAGCGCGGGTCGCCACAGGGCTGGCGGGTATAGAGCCAGTACTGCACCGCGCCCGCCAGCAGGCCGTCGGCGATGTCCCAGAGGTCGGCCTTGTCGTCGCCCTCTGCAATCTGGTTGCCTAGGTCGACGGCCTTGCCAAAGGCTTCGTCGAAGGGGTGGGCTGATTCCTGCATGGGACTCTAATTCCAGTTAAAACAAGTATATACACGACTATTCAAATGCCGGCCTTACCAAGCGCATCGAGCACTGCCCGGATTGCGCCCGCGAGTCCCGGGTGCCCGGCCTCGAGCTTGACCGCCGCGCCCTCGAGCGCGTCGCCATGACGCTCCACGGGACCGGCCTCCACGCTGTCGAGCACGCGGCGGATGTCTGCCAGGACCGTCTCGAGCAACGCGCGATCGTCGGGGTCGAGGCGTTGCGCCTGGCCGAGTTCCAGGTGCAGGTCGCGCAGGGTGTGTTGCAGGTCGCTCATGGGTGCACCGGTCAATGTCGTTGGCCCGCGTCAGTTTAGCAGTGACACGGCCGGTCGCGTCGGCCCGTGCGGCGGCAGTGGTCGCGTACAATTGCGCGATTCTCCTGGAGCAGAAGACATGCGCGCACGCTCGTTGTTCCTCATGGGTATCGCCGCGGCGGCGGCCGGCCTCCTTGCGCCGGCAGCGAGAGCGGACGGTCCACGGTTCGAGGTGACTCCCTTCGTCGGCTACCGGGTTGGCGGGCAGTTCGAAGCCGAACCCACGACGACCGAAGGGAGCCCGGAGTCCGTCGATCTCGAAGATGCGGGCAGCTGGGGCCTCGACGTTGGTCTCTACCGTGACCAGTCGTCGTTCTACGAACTGCTCTACAGCCGCCAGACCGCGGACCTCGACAGCCGCGACGCGGCCCTGGCCGGCGTCGACGTCGTGACGGAGTACCTGCACTTCGGCGGTACGCTCCTGTTTGCCGATGAACGCTTCTACGCCCCGTACCTGTCGGTCACGGTCGGCGCGACTCGCTTGAGCGCGGACCAGGGAGGGTACGACGACGAGACGCTCGCATCGGCGAGCATCGGTGGCGGGTTCCGGTTTCCGCTTGGCGACACTTTCGCCATCACCGCGGGCGTGCGTGCCTTCGTGACGCTCATCGATTCCGACACGGACATCTTTTGCGTCAGCACCGGCGAGAGTGCCGGCTGCCTGCTCAGGTCCTCGGGCAGCACTTTCTGGCAGGGTGAGGCGCAGCTCGGTTTGACCGCGCGGTTCTAGGCAGCGCCCCGCCGTCAGAGCCGTTCGACGGACGCGGGATCGGTCACCTCGGGCGGCGGCTTGTCGAACAGGACGCGCAGCCGAAGCCCGAGGATCTCGGGCGTGCTGAGCGCATTGCGCTCCTGCATCACCCGGACCAGCAGCGCCGGGTCGTCCGTGATGACGTTGTCGACGCCGCGCTCGATCATGCGCAGCATCACCTCGGGCTTGTTGACCGTCCAGACGTGCACTTCCTTGCCGGCGGCGTGCGCTCGACGCACCAGCGACGGCTCGGCCCGGGCGGAGCTGAGGCTGAGGAAGTCGGCCTCGGTGCGAAGCACGTTGCCGACCGACGCGGTCACGATATGGCCCGTCTTCAGGCGCGGCTCGATGCTCTCGACCTGCTTGAGCGCCGCGTAGTCGAGCGAGGTGATCACGACCTGGTCCAGGAAGTCCTTGCGCCGCAGCAGGTCCACGACCGCGGCCGCCAGCCCCGGGTCCGGCACGTTGTATTTGAGCTCGATGTTGATTTTCGTCCTGCCGCGCACGAGGTCGATCACCTGTTCGAGCGTCGGGACGCGCTCGCCGGCAAAGTCGCCGCCATGCTTGCGTCCGATGTCGATCGTCGCGAGTTCGGCCGCGGTCAGTTCGGCTACCTTGCGCGGGTCGCCGGCCATCCGCATCAGGTCGCCGTCGTGAATCACGACGATCTGGCGGTCGCGAGTGTGCTGCACATCGAGCTCGGTGTACGTGGCCCCGGCTTCCAGCGCTGCGCGGAACGCAGCCATCGTATTCTCGGGGACGCTCGTCGAGGCGCCGCGGTGGGCGGTGACCGCAACGTCTTCCTTCACGTCCAGGCGAGCGGCCAGGACCCCGGCCACGCCACACGCCAGGCCGAGCAGTGCAAACGTGGCGATGACAGGGTGCGCGATGACCCAGGAGCGCTGAGTGTCTGCTTCGGGCGCCGCTGGCACCTGCCACCTTCCGGGATCGCGTTGCTCGGCATACATCCGCACGACCAGGAACTGGTGGCCGGCGAGGTGCAGGCCGCTGTAGAGGAAACCGCCCGCGACGGTCACCGTCAGGAAGAGCGCCACGAGCGGCAACACGCGGTGAACGTCGATGCCCGCCCAATCGAGGCTGGCGTCAGTAACGTGGCGGCAAGCCCAGGTGATCGCCACGGTCGCCATCGTGAGCAGGAGCCACCACAGCACCAGCGGCGTCACGATCGCCGCGATGCGGCCCTTGGACATCCGTGCGCTGGCCGCGAGTGCCTCGGCAGAGGCCGCGCCATCGAAGGCCAGGATCGGCAGCGCATACAACCAGCGCGCGAGTTGCCATACCGCGAGCAGCGCATAAACGGCCCCAAGGATCACTGCCACCAGCTTCGCGCGCCGCCACTCGGGAGGGCTCTCGGCGAGGTAGTAGTTGACGTCGTGCCCGCCGAGCATCGTGAACCACACGAGCCCGGCCACCGCCAGGAAAGGCAGGGCCAGCACGAGCAGCCGCAGGAAGACGTGTGTCGAGAGCAGGATCAGCCGTGGCAGCTTACGGACCACGAACGCGACGGTGGAGGGGACGGTGACGGGGCGCCGCGCGATCGCGTGCCCCGCTATCCAGGTGAGGCCGGCCAATTCTGCGAGCAACAGGCCCAGCGCAACCGCCGCCACTACAGTCACGAATGCGGCGCCGGTCGGCGAAAGGACGAAGCGCGCGATGTCGTAGTTCGTGATCACCGGGTCGCCCGCGGCGAGTACCATGCGTTGGGCGACGAAGGTCAGGACCGGCGTAAAGATCGCGAAGCCGAGCAGCTGCATCGCCAGGTGGAACGCCAGCGGCTGGCGCAGATGCGCACGCAGGTCGGACCAGGCCCGGCCCGGCAATCCCTCGTTCATTTCGCTTGCTCCGTCAGACCAGTACGCGTTCTATGCCGCCCTCGTTTGCGCGGCTCACGTATTCCGGCAGCCAGTTCTCGCCAAGCAGGTGCCGCGCCATCTCGATGACCACATAGTCTGCATCAGTGTCGACATCGTCGTCGTAGCGCTTGAGGCCCTGCAGGCACGAAGGGCAGGAAGTCAGGACCTTCACGGGGCCCTTGAATCCGTCCTGGCGCAGCCTCGCGGCTCCTTTCTCCATCTCCTGCTGCTTGCGGAAGCGCACCTGCGTCGAAATGTCCGGACGCGAGACGGCGAGGGTGCCCGATTCGCCGCAGCAGCGGTCGTTCTTCTCGATCCGGCCATTCGCCCCGGCATCGAGCAGGGCATTGACGACCGCGAGCGGGTCCCTGGTCTTGATCGGGGAGTGGCAGGGGTCGTGATACATGTACCGCACCCCGGTCGCGCCTTCGACCGTTATGCCTTTCTCGAGCAGGTATTCGTGGATGTCGAGGATGCGGCTGCCGGGGAAGATCTTGTCGAACGCGTAGCCCTGCAACTGGTCGTAGCAGGTGCCGCAACTCACGACGACGGTGCGGATGTCGAGGTAGTTGAGCGTGTTGGCGACCCGGTGGAACAGCACGCGGTTGTCGGTGATGATCTTCTCGGCCTGGTCGAACTGTCCGGAGCCGCGCTGCGGGTAGCCGCAGCAGAGGTAGCCAGGCGGCAGCACCGTCTGAACGCCGGCGTGCCAGAGCATGGCCTGCGTGGCGAGGCCCACCTGGGAGAACAGGCGCTCGGAGCCGCAGCCGGGGAAATAGAACACCGCCTCGGACTCGCTCGTGGTGCGCGCCGGATCGCGGATGATCGGCACGTAATGCCGGTCCTCGATGTCGAGCAGCGCCCGCGCGGTGCGTTTCGGCAGCCCGCCCGGCATCTTCTTGTTCACGAAGTGGATCACCTGCTCGCGCACGGGCGGTCGCCCGCCCGTGGTCGCCGGCGGGCGCCGCGTCTGCGCGTTGCCGAGCGCCCGCAGCGTCCGGTGCCCCAGTCGCTGCGCGCGGTAACCCCAGTCGATCATAAGCTTGCGGGTGAGCTTGATCGTGTCCGGGTTGGTCGTGTTCAGGAAGAACATCGACGCGGCCTTGCCGGGGTTGAAGCGCTGCTTGCCCATGCGGCGCAGCAGGTCGCGCATCGCCATCGAGACATCGCCGAAGTCGATGTCGACCGGGCAGGGCGTCTCGCACTTGTGGCAGATCGTGCAGTGGTCGGCGACGTCCGAGAAGGCGTCCCAGTGCTGCAGTGAGACCCCGCGACGAGTCTGTTCCTCGTACAGGAACGCCTCGATCAGCAGTGAGGTGGCGAGGATCTTGTTGCGCGGCGAGTAGAGCAGGTTCGCGCGCGGCACGTGCGTCGAGCACACGGGCTTGCACTTCCCGCAGCGCAGGCAGTCCTTGATCGCGTCCGAGATCGAAGTGATGTCGGACTGCTGCATGATCAGCGATTCGTGGCCGAGCAAGTTGAAGCTCGGCGTATAGGCGTGCCGCAGGTCCGCACCGGGCAGCAGCTTGCCCTTGTTGAACCGGCCCTCCGGGTCGATGCGTTCCTTGTAGCTGCGGAAGCCGGCGGTCTCGGCGTCGCTCAGGAATTCGAGCTTGGTGATGCCGATGCCATGCTCGCCGGAGATCACGCCGCCGAGATCGCGGGCCACGTGCATGATCCGTGCGACGGCCCGGTTGGCTTCCTGCAGCATCGCGTAGTCGTCGGAATTGACCGGGATGTTGGTGTGCACGTTGCCGTCGCCGGCATGCATGTGCAGCGCGACGAACACGCGACTGCGGAGCACCTTCTGGTGGATGGCCTCGAGATCGGCGATGAGCGGCGCGAACGGCCCGCCCGAGAACAGCCGCCGCAGTTCGCTGCGCACCTCCGTTTTCCAGGAAACACGGACCGTGCGGTCCTGCAGCAGGTCGAACACACGCAGGTCCGGGTGGGAGCGGCTTCTCTCCTCGAATGCGTCCCGAAGCGCGTCGAGTCCCGCCGCATCGAGTTCACCCATCGCAGCGGTCAGGCGACGATCCATGGCGTTGAGCAACCAAGACCAGCGGCGGCGCACGGTTGCGATGGCGGCCCTGGCGATGTCCAGCCGCTCGCCGAGCACTTCCTCGCGCGGCCGACGGTCCACGTCGGCGTCGCCCGTCTTGCCGATCCGCGGCGTGCCGGCCAGGTACTCGTCGAGGGCGTCGAGCAACGCGAGCTTGTTCCTGATCGACAGCTCGATGTTGATGCGTTCGATGGCGTCCGTGTATTCGCCGAGGCGCTCGAGGGGAATCACGACGTCCTCGTTGACCTTGAACGCGTTGGTGTGCCGGGCGATCGCGGCAGTGCGTGCGCGGTCGCGCCAGTACGTCTTGCGGGCCTCGCTGCCGACGGCCACGAAACCCTCGCCGGCGCGCGCATTGGCGATCCTCACGACCTCGGAGGCGCAGTGCGCGACGGCCGCTTCATCGTCGCCGACGACGTCACCGAGGAGCACCATCTTCGGCAGCGTGCCGCGCTTCGACTTCGTCGCGTAGCCGACGGCGCGCAGATATCGCTCGTCCAGGTGCTCGAGCCCCGCGAGACGCACTCCACGCGCCCCGCCCGCGGATGCGATGTAGTCGCGGATCTCGACGATGGCGGGAATCGCGTCGCGCGCCTGCCCGAAGAACTCCAGGCAGACGGTGCGCGTGTGCGTCGGCATGCGATGCAGTACCCAGCGCGCGGCGGTGATGATCCCGTCGCAGCCTTCCTTCTGCACCCCGGGCAGGCCGCCCAGGAACTTGTCGGTGACGTCCTTGCCGAGTCCGATCTTGCGGAAACCTGCGCCCGGGATCTCGAGCCGGCCGGTCCGCAGCACACGCGCCTTGTCGGGCGGCTCGCGTCCGTCCTTCCACACCAGGTCGAACACCGCCGTCGCTGCATCGTGAATCTTGCCGAGGTTGTGACCGACGCGCGTGACCTCGAGCCACTGACCCTCGGGGTCCACCATGCGCCACCACGCGAGGTTGTCGAGCGCGGTTCCCCACAGCACGGCCTTCTTGCCGCCCGCGTTCATGGCGATGTTGCCGCCGACGCACGACGCATCGGCCGACGTCGGATCCACGGCGAACACGAATCCCGCCTGCTGCGCGGCTTCCTCGACCCGCCGCGTGACGACTCCCGCTTCGGTGAACACGGCAGGGACCGGCCCCGCGACGCCAGGCAGTGCAAGCGGCGTGACCGCGCCGACGCGTTCGAGTTTCTCCGTGTTTATGACGGCCGCGAAGGGCGTGAGCGGCACGGCGCTGCCCGTGTACCCGGTGCCGCCGCCGCGTGGAATGATCGTGAGACCGAGGTCGATGCATGCACGTACGAGCCCGGGAATCTCGGACTCCTCGTCGGGCGTCAGCACGACGAACGGGATTTCGACGCGCCAGTCGGTTGCGTCCGTCGCATGGGACACACGCGCGTACGGGTCGAGACACACGTTGTCCTTGTGCGTGTGGCGAGCCAGGTCGCGTCGCGCCTTCCTGCGCAGCGAGTCGATGACGGAAAACGAGTGCTCGAACTCCGTCACCGCGCGCCGAGCAGCCTCGAGCAGCTTCGCGACGCGCGCATCGCGGTCCGGATCCTCGCGGTCGCGTCGGCGGTCGATGTCGGCCAGCCGGTGGTGCAGCGCCGCCAGCAGCAGGGCGCGGCGCTTCGGGTTGTCGAGCAGGTCCTCCTCGAGGTACGGATTGCGGTGCACCACCCAAATGTCGCCGAGTACCTCGTACAGCATGCGCGCCGACCGCCCGGTGCGACGCTCCGTGCGCAGTTGGTCGAGCAACCGCCAGCCTTCCTCGCCGAGGAGGCGGATCACGATCTCGCGATCGGAGAAGGACGTGTAGTTGTACGGGATCTCGCGCAGGCGCGCGGGGGGATCGAGCTCAGGCGCGATGGGCGGTGTGGGCGTGTCGTTCACGAGGCGCGGGGACCGTGAGTCGATGACCGCTCATTGTCGCGTGGCATTGCGTGGCTGGGTACTGCGGGATGCCGCTGTCCCCATCAAGGCCTCTCTTCGAGCGGACGCAGTTCCGGCGCGCGCGGCTCCTGCTCGTCCTGCGGCATCTCCGCACCGGCCTCGCCGATCCAGGCGCCGGGGAGCGCGAGGGCGCTGACCAGCGAAACGACGACCGCGGCTGCGTAGGGCAACGACTGGATGAGCAGCGCGGCGACCCAGACGGTCAGATCGGGGCCGCCGACGAGGCCGGGAAGGTCGCCATCCAGGTTCGGGATCTGGCTGACGGCGAACGCTGCAAGCCACAACCCCGCCATGAGGAAGGCTTCCTCACGGGCGGCACCCAGCGCCTCGCCCAGTGCATGCTTCCGTGCGTGTTTCGGCGTGCGGAAGAACGGACGGTCCGCGCGGACGAGCCCGCTCAACATGGCCGCGCCGATCGTGTGCGACAGGCTGAGGCCCGCGAGCGTCGCAGCGATCGTCTGCGTGAACGTGGCGCGCACTCGCGTGCGATACAGGTGCAGCAGCTTCACCAGCTTGAAGATGAACAGCGACAGCGGCAGCACCGAGAAGATCATGAGCGGCGCCTCGGCGTGGCGGGGAAACACCACCATCACCAGTGACCACGCAAGCGCGCCACAGGTAAAGAGCAGGTTGAAGCCGTCGGCGAGCCAGGGCAGCCAGCCCGCGATGAAGTGATAGCGCTGGCCGGCCGTGAGCCGGCCGCGGTCACCGCGCACCAGCCAGTCGAAGTGGCGGCGCAGGATCTGCATCGCGCCGAAGGCCCAGCGCGACCGCTGCTTCTTGAAGTCGAGGAAGCTGTCCGGCATGACGCCCCGGCCATAGCTCACCGGGATGTAGGTCGCCTCGTATCCTTCCTCGAAGATGCGCAGGCCCAATTCCGCATCCTCGGTGATGCACCACTCGGCCCAGCCGATGCGCTCGAGGAGCGAGCGGCGCACCAGCGTCATCGTACCGTGCTGGATGATGGCATTGCGCTCGTTGCGGGTGACCATGCCGATGTGGAAGAAACCGCGATACTCCGCGTGGCACATCGCCTTGAACGCATTCTCACCTGCGTCGCGATAGTCCTGCGGCGCCTGCACGACGCCCGTGCGCGCGTTCGCGAACGCGGGCACCAGGTCGCGCAGCCACTCGGGCCGCACGACGTAATCGGCGTCGATCACCGCCACGACCGCGGCTTCGGGCGCAGTCTGGCGCAAGGCGAAATTGAGTGCGCCTGCCTTGAACCCGTCGAGCGGGTCGACGTGGAAGAAACGGAAGCGCGGTCCGAGCGCCCGGCAGTGCGCCTCGACCGGCCGCCACACGGCTTCGTCCTGCGTGTTGTTGTCGATTACCAGGACCTCGAAGTCCGGGTAATCGAGTCGGGCCAGCGCATCGAGCGTCTCGATGAGCATGTCGGGTGGCTCGTTGTAGGCAGGGACGTGAATGGAGACGCTGGGCAGCGAATTCTCCGGCACCTGCTGCGGCCGGAAAAGGCGACCGTGCTTCGTGACCCAGTGAGCCTCGGCCCACTCGTGCGCTTCGGCCAGCAGCACGACGATGACGCCGATCATGCCGATGAACAGCACGGCGCCGACCAGCGCGCTCGTCACGGTGAGGTACTGTTGTGAGAAGTCGTACAGGATCCACGTCACGAGCGTCGCCGTGGCGTACACGACGATCGCCAGGAAGCTGCGCCCTCGATTGCGCAACGTGCGGCTGTGGAAATAGAAGAGCCACAGCAGGACGGCCGACGTGATGACGGACGCAGCCGCGAGCACCTGCCAGTTCGGCACCCGGACTATGGGCTCGCGGAACGAGAACTTCTGCTGGCGGTCCGCGTCGTACACGCCCCAGTAGGCGCCCACCTTGCCTTCCGCCCGCGCCTTCCAGGGCTGGTCGAACGCCTCCATCACGTAGTAGACGTAGCCGTGCCGCTCCGCCTGCGCGAGGAACCGTCGCAGGAACAGCGCCTGGTTCGACTTCGTCGCCACGGCCGACTCGCGCGTACGTCCTTCGCTCGGCCAGCCGATTTCGCCGATCACGATGGGCTTGCCCGGGAACCTCTGCTCCAGCTGGTGCAACTTGTCCACGACGTAGCCGACGGCCGTCTCGACCTCGACGCCTTCCCAGTACGGCAGCATGTGCACGGCGATGTAGTCGACGTGCTCGGCAAGCTCGGGGTGGTCGATCCAGACGTGCCACGGTTCCGCCGTGCTGACCGGCTGCTTGGTCGCGGAGCGCACGTGCTGCAGGTGCGCAGCGAGGTCTTCGATCGTGAGGTCGCCACGCAGCACGACTTCGTTGCCGATGATCAGGCGGACGACGTTCGAATGGCGATTGGCGAGCCGGATCGCGCTTTCGACCTCCCGCTCGTTGCGGTCGCGGTCGGTGTCCAGCCATGCCCCGACGGCGACGCTGAGACCGTGGCGGGAAGCGAGCGCGGGAATCTCGCCAAGGGTGCCGATGCTGCTGTACGTGCGCACGGCACGGGTCCGGCCGGCGAGGAGCGCGAGGTCGCGGTCGATTTCCTGGACCGAGGGTTCTTCCCCGGTGATTGCATCCTGGTCTTTCTGGAACGGCTGGAACGCGAAACCCTGGATGCGCCTGGGCCAGGCGGGCTCCGACGTCGGCTGGTTGGCGAGTCCCCAGGCCGCGACCGTCAAGGTCGCAAACGCCGCGACGATCAGGAGTCCGGAACCCTTCTTGCGCATGAGACCCGCCGAACCCCTTGAACCCAAAGGACGATCGCGGATTCTATGTGCACCGCAACATCCGTGCGGCACAGCCGGTGTCGGCTTTTGGCGACAGGTGGCCTTTGGTCGGGTGGCCGGCGTTAGAACTTCCAGCCGAGGTTCAACTGGAATCCGTCGAAGGACGGCGACCCGGTGGCGTTTTCGAAGTCGACCCAGCGCATCTTGTAGCTGCCGTCCACGACCAGGTTGTAGCTGAAGTCGTAACGCATGCCGACGCCCAGCTCGTAGGCGAGGCCGTCGACCGTCCGCGTGTTCTGGTAGCTGGTACAGATGTACCCCCACCACGGATTCCACCAGCAGCCGATTTCAGGAGGCTCGGTCTTGATGTTGGTGTCGACCCAGGTCCAGCCGACGCCGGCCGAGACAAAGGGCGTGAGCGGCCGGCCGATCAGGAAGTTGTATGCGGCGTCGAACATGAGCGTCATCGAGTCGAGGCTGCCCTCGATCGGGAAAGGTTCCGGCTGATCGCCGGCGAGCTCGGCGCTGTAGTCCTTCTGGTCGTAGGTAAAGGTCGAGCCGAGCTGGATGCGGTCGCTGTAGTGATACGCGAGACCGGCCGTAAAGCCCATGCCGCCATCGATGTCGGCAGACGTGCCGCCTTCGAAGTCGATAGTCGTCGAATTCGCCGACGTCAGTCCGATGCGGGCCTCCCAGCGTCCATCCCGTGCCGTCGAGCCGAGGCGCTTCTGCTGGCTGCCGCCTTCCTGCGACATCGTAAGGCCGGCCCCCGATGCCGCCGCGGTGCTGGGGAGGTCCGGCGAGTCGTTCACGCTGCGGACGTTTTCCGCGACCGTGGCCAGGTCGTCGATGCCGAGCTTGCGGTAGGCGTCCGCCATGATCTCGAGGGCTTCGACGACGGCCGGAGCACCGTCGTAACCCTCTACGACGCTGCGCGCTCGGTTGGCGGCGCCGACGTATGCGCCACGCTTCATGTAGTAACGGGCGACGGCCACCTCGTAGTCCGCCAGCCGGTTACGCAGGTAGATCATGCGCTGGCGGGAGTCCGCGGCGTACGGGCTCCTCGGGTACTGCTGCACCAGCGTCTGGAAGGACTGGAACGCCTTGCGGGCTTCCTGCGGCGGACGCTTGGCAATGTCGGCCCTGAACAGGCGCTCGAAGTATGTCGCGCCGGACTCGAAGTACACCAGGCCCTTGACGTAATAGGCGTAATCGACCCGCGGGTGGGTGGGATTTTCGCGGATGAACTGGTCGGCCTGGTCGATCGCCGACTCGGCCTCGCGGTTCTTGTAGTACGCGTACATGAGGTCGAGCTGACCCTGCTTGGCCACGTCGCTGAACGGGAATCGAGCCTCGAGCAATTCGAGCTTCTGGATGGCGGCCGGGTAGTTGACGCTGCGGATGTCTTCGCGCGCCTTGTTGTGGATGCTTTCCGGCGTGCCCTTGATGTCGATTTCGCCGCCGCGGCTTTTGCAGCCGGACACCGCCAGCGCCGCGACGAGAATGGACAAAACGATCAGGTGCGGGCGTGAGAGGGTGGCGACGGGCATGGGCAGGCTGCGTCAGGCCGGCGATCCGGCGGAGGGGCGAGAGTATATAGAAACGGGCTTCGGCGGAGGGGCGTCGGTACACTCGGCGCCCGGCATCCGCGAGAATGGCAGGCTTCATGACGAGCTCGACCCTGGAAATCAACCTGACCATCCCGGCGGAGCGGGCCGGGCAGCGTCTCGACCAGGCGCTGGCCGAACTGCTGCCGGATTACTCGCGGAGCCGGCTCAAGGTCTGGATCGAGTCCGGGGAGATCCGCGTGGACGGCCTCGTGCGCCGGCCGCGGGACAAGGTCTCGGGAGGCGAGAGCGTCGCCATCGCTGCGACGCTGCATGAGGAGACGCGGGCCGAGCCCCAGGCGATCCCGCTCGCGATCGTTCACCAGGACCGGCACCTGTTCGTGATCGACAAGCCGGCGGGCCTCGTCGTCCACCCGGGCGCGGGCAATCCGGACCAGACGCTGCAGAACGCACTCCTCGCGCTCGATCCGAAACTGGCTGCGTTGCCGCGAGCGGGCATCGTGCATCGCCTCGACAAGGACACGAGCGGGCTGCTCGTGGTCGCACGGACGCTGCCCGCGCACACCGCGCTCGTGCGCATGCTCGAGGAGCGGGAGATCCACCGCGAGTACGAGGCCATCTGCCGTGGCGTGATGACCGCCGGCGGCACCGTGGATGCGCCGATCGATCGCCATCCCACCGACCGTGTCCGCATGACCGTGCGGCAGGGTGGGCGCGAGTCCGTGACGCACTACCGCGTCATCAGGCGTTTCCGCGCACACACGCACGTGCGCGTGCAGCTCGAGACCGGGCGCACCCACCAGATCCGTGTTCACCTCACGCACGCCGGCTTCCCCATCGTCGGCGACCGGGTCTATGGCGGCCGTCTGTTACTGCCCAAGGGCGCGAGCGCTGAACTCATCGCGGCCTTGAGGGCCTTTCCGCGCCAGGCGCTGCACGCCGCGCGACTCGAGTTCGCACATCCGGTGGTGACCGGCAAGGCGGTCGAGTGCCGCGCGCCGCTGCCGGCGGACATGCAGGAACTGCTGGCCGTGCTGGCACGCGACGCCGCACTTCCATGAGCGGTCCACTGGCCTGGCTCGAGCCCGACTGGCCGGCGCCACCCGGCGTGCGTGTGATCTCGACGCTGCGCACCGGCGGGGCCAGCGCAGGGCCGTATGCGTCGCTCAATCTCGCCGCGCACGTCGGCGATTGCGCCGAAGCCGTCGCCGAGAATCGTCGGCGGCTGCGCGCGGCCGCGGACCTGCCAGGCGAGCCGCTGTGGCTGGAGCAGGTGCACGGTGTGGATGTGGCCGTGCATGACGGCACACTGGCCCCGCGGCGTGCCGACGCGTCAATTGCATTTTCCGCCGGCCGTGTGTGCGCGGTAATGACGGCGGACTGCCTGCCGATCGTGCTCGCAGATCGAGCCGGAACGCGCGTCGGTGTTGCGCACGCCGGCTGGCGTGGGCTCGTCGGCGGCGTGGTCGAGGCGACCGTCACGCGACTCGGGTGCGATCCCCAGGCGTTGCTCGCGTGGCTGGGACCGGCGATCGGCGCCGCCGCCTTCGAGGTGGGTGTGGAAGTGCGCGAAGCGTTCGTGAGTCGTTCGCAGGGCATGTCCGCGGGATTCGAGCCCAACGCCCGGGGACGCTTTCAGGCGGACCTGTATGGTCTCGCGCGCCAGGTGCTCGCCACGGCCGGAGTCATCTCGGTCCACGGAGGCGGATGGTGTACGCACACCGATGCCGATCGGTTCTTCTCGTTCCGACGCGACGGCACGACGGGGCGCATGGCGACCCTCGCATGGCTCGCTTGACGTGCGTGTTAACCTCACGATTCCGCGTTCACCGACAAGACTCCCGTGATTGACCTCGGCCTCATCGTCCTCCTGACCGGGCTAAGCGGCCTGCTGAGCGCGCTGGCAGCGTCGTTCTTCCTGGCCCTCGGCGACGAGCGTCGCGCGGTGCTGGTGCCGCACCTGGTCAGCTTCGCGACCGGTGCATTGCTGGGCGCCGCGTTCCTCGGCCTCGTGCCGCACGCCCTCGAAGCGATCGGGCCGGACGGCGCGCATAGCGTCGGACTCGCGCTGCTGCTCGGAATCCTGACGTTCTTCCTGCTCGAGAAGTTCGTTCTCTGGCGGCACTGCCACGACGATCCCTGCGAGATGCATTCACCGAGCCACGCCGCGCGCGATGCAGCCTCGGCCCGCATGATCCTGGCCGGCGACAGCTTCCACAACGTGCTGGACGGCGTGCTCGTGGCTGCCGCGATGATGACGGACATCAAGCTCGGCATCGTTACGGCCGTGGCCGTTTGCGCGCACGAGGTCCCGCAGGAAGTGGGCGACCTTGCGATCCTGCTGCACGGCGGCTATTCGCGCGGCCGTGCGCTCGCCCTCAATCTCCTCACCAGCTTGACCTCGATCGTCGGTGGCGTCGTCGCGTACTTCGCCCTCGGGGCGGCCCTGCACCTGCTGCCGTATGCCCTGGCTTTCGCGGCCGCGAGCTTCATCTACGTGGCCGTAGCCGACCTGATCCCCGGGCTCCACCGTCGCGTGGACATGCGGGGCGGGATCGAGCAGGTGCTGTTCATCGGGCTGGGGGTGGCGGTGGTGTACCTGACGCATCAGCAAATGCACTGAGGAAAGGGGGTAGTGATCAGGGGGTAGGGGGTAGTGGGGAGGCGGACTTCATGCGTCAGTGGATCGCCCTCCGACGCCAGAGGTTCGCTTCTCCACTACCCCCTACCCCCTGTTCACTACCCCCTGTCCTCAGTGCTTGTGCTGGTGCGTCAGGTCCACCACCGCCACCCCCAGCCCGATGAACCGCACCTGCGCGATCCCGCCCCGCAGGGCCCCGC